>Ga0209045_1000530_pt1 | contig 44394 bp, 31 predicted proteins | sample SaaInlLV_10m_DNA_4_FD_184664 | JGI IMG/M metagenome (GOLD analysis project Ga0209045, IMG submission 184664) | Marine microbial communities from expanding oxygen minimum zones in the Saanich Inlet - Saanich Inlet SI072_LV_200m_DNA (SPAdes) (version 2) | ecosystem: Environmental > Aquatic >...
AAATAAAGATGCAATTAAAGAATAATTTTTTTGTTTTTTTTATATTGCATTTTTTATTCATATCCTTCCTCTTTTTTTATTTTATTTATTTATAACTTCGTATTATTTTTTTTCTAAGTTTTTATTAGTCTCCTGCTGCTGGTGGTGTTAGGGCTCCGCGTAGGGCTTCGTAGTTGTGCGTGTCATCGTTGACAGGAATCCAACCGCGTAATACATTTTTTCGAGGCGCGTCTATTGTTCCAATTGCGTTGATCAAAGCTGTTTTGTTGTCGCCATCATCCAGCGCAACAATTGCTCCAAATATTGCTTTTACATTATCTTCAGATAAAGCATTGTCGCCGCCTGCTGCTATTGCAAATCTATCTTTCAATGCGCCGTGCATACCTTCAGCCGCTGTGATAGCAGCGATTGCGGTAACGATTGCGTCAGCTGTTGCGGTGCCATCTCTGATAGCGTCGGCGGTTATTGCTGGTTGTTGTTGTGGTGCTGCTACTGGTTGGCCGTCTCCGTCTGGTGCTACTACAGGACCGCCAATTGCGGCTTGTAACGCGCTGGTGTCAATTGCGCCGGCTGCAAGAAGTTCCGTTTGAACTTCATCAAGTAATGTGTTGTATGTTACAGCGTTTGCTTCAAGGCCTGGAACTTTGGCGGCGTCAGCAGTTTTGGCTTGGACGGCGCCCTTTAGTTCGTTTATCTTTTTCGTAGCAGTACCAAGCACCGTTGTAACAGTACCTCTTTTTTTCGTGAGTTCCTTAAGCGCTGCTCGCACACTTGTGCCTAATTCTCCAATATCTGCGACTTTAGCCGCGGCGATGGCTTTTCGCGATTTGCTGTGGTGGGACATTGCTAAGTATACTCCCTCCAAAGGGGTATCAAGCGCGGCATTTCCTTGGAGTTGTGTTTTTGCCTCGGGACTAAGCCCTTTCCATATTTGTGCTTCAGCAAATCTAGTTTCCCACCAATTTTTCCAGGCGCCTTTATCTGTTGTGGCTTTAAGCGCCTTAATCTTGTTTGTCAACGCTGTTCTAGCTGTCGTTTTGGCAGCCTCAATATCGACATCTTTATCTTCTTCGTCGTGCGGCATAATTTGTTGTATTGTTGAAGTATCATTAAGAAGTTTAATAAGTTTGCTGCGGTCAAAACCGTCTTTTACAATTTTTGCATTTGTGGCTTCAATCGCGGCAATTTTTGCAGCTTTAATTTCTGCAGCTGTTGGTTCCACCGCAAAAACTGCCCCTGACAGCAAAACACTAAATGCCATCAAACTAATAATTCTTTGTATTTTCATATTGCTCCCCTTATTTTGTAAAAAACATCTTCACAACTCATCTTTCTTTTTCGTTCACCTTTTCTTTTTCCCTCCCCCGTTTTAACGTTTATATATTTCAACTATCTTATAAGTTCGTTCGCCCTGCCGTTTTTGTCGACGTGTCCGCCGTAGCTTTATGCGTAGGCGGAAGGGTTTCTTCGAACGGTACTTCACATTGCAGTGTCAAGTTCTCTTAATGCGTCGTCAACCTCTGTCCACTGTGCTACTTCTGTTGTAAGGTTTATCAGTTGCGCAGCTACCGCTTCAGTTTGTCGCTTTTGCGTTTCAACAAAATTTTGTTGGCGTTCAATTGCTCGTTTGGCTTTGTCAAAAGTTGCGGTGGCTTTTTGTACGATGGGCGTGATTTTATCTTTAGCAAAATTTTTTGGATAAGAAGGTGTTTCTATTTTTCTTTTCAATGTGTCTATCGCGGTGTTGATGTTTTCTGCAGCGTCACCAACAACTTCCCCAGTTATTTCTTTAATCGCGGCATGTTCAACAGCAGCTTTTCCAATTGCGGCGGCGGCTTCAGCTTTTGGTCTTAATGTTCTCAACATTGTATTTCCGCGTCCGCGACCTCTAAGTATTGCCCACCATTTAGTTACGTTGCTTTTTTCAGCTCTCATAAATGCGTGAAGGGGTACTTTATATTTATCGTCAAGCCTTTTGATTAACGTTTTTAAATCTGTTATAAACCATTTACTTGCAACTTGTTTTAAAAATGCTTCAATAAGATCTTTATCTTTTACTATTACATCAAGATAGTTTGGAGTTTGGTTATCCGGTTTTTTGTCAAGGATGTCTAGAAGTTTTTTTTGATTTAGACCCTTTATCATAGCAGCAGTTAATTTTGTCGGATTGGGAGGTAGATCGGCATTTAAGATTGTTGGAATGAGGAGCATGATAAACATAATTAAATTTTTATTTGTTTTATTTATCATCCTGCTCCTCCTGCTGGTGTTAGGGCGGTGGAAATAGCATTTCTTGCTACGTGGGTTGCGAGACCGATTTTGAGATTGTCAGGAATTGGGGTTTCATCAACTAATTCTTTTAATTCACTTTTCTTTGTTGCACTTAGGCCGTTTAAAACTTCTAACAATATTTTACGAGCGTTTTGTTTATTCAGGGGACGCAGCCGTGAAGTTAAAGTTCCTTTTTTAGTAATCAAAATTGCAATTCTATTTAACAATGCAATTCCAAGTGCGTCAGAATTTGCGGTGAGGTCTGTAGCATTTATTTGGGCTATTAAAGTTGGTCGATCTGTTTGCGGGATGTTAGCCGCTGTCCATGCATTTATATCTGCTACTATTAACGCAGTGGCTATTTGTGGGGACGCTGCAGGGGTTACTTGTGTTGCTGCAGGTGCAACTGCCGGAAGTCCCGTTCCAACTGAATCAAAAAAAGTATTAAATTCTTTGAATTCCGCATAAACAGTTTTGAACTCGGCATCAACTTCTTCTTGTTTATCTTGTAAGGAATCAATTGCAGCAAGTTCAGCGATCTTTGCGGCAATCGCTTCGTAACCCTCTTTTGCTTTTTGTTCAGCTTTCGCAACCTTTTCTGTTGCAGCCGTCTCTGCTGTTGCAACCTCTTCTTGAATGCGGTTGGCTTCTGTTGCTAACGCGACTACATCTGTTTGATATTCACCGAAGGTTCTTTGAATAATTTCGAATTGTTCTTTGAAAACATTGTATTCTGCGGTGAGTGCAACTTTGTGTGTTTCGAGGGTTTCGACCTTATTTAAGGCATCTGTTTTTGCAGCCTGCAACGGAGCAATTTGTGCTTTTGTCGCTGCGTGCGCATCTTTTTCTGTTTGTAATTCACCATCTTTTGCTGCAACGAGATCAGTTTGTGTTTGAAGCTTTACAGTTTCATCCGCAAGTTCTTTTGTTTTAGCCTCCAAACCCGCTGCAATTTGTTGACTTGCATCTTTAATTTGTTCATCGGTTGCTTGTTGCGTCGCCAAATGCCTTGCTATTTCTTCAAACTGGCGGGTAATTGCTGGGAGTTTTGCTTCGGCGGCGGTTTGTGCTTGCTCTGCTTGTCGCAATGCTTTTTCCATATCGGCGATTTTTTTGCCGGATGCCACTTTTGCGTCCGCAAGAGCAACTTCAAATTTATTTTTTTCTGCAATTAATTCATCTTTTTCTTGTTCAGCTTTTTGTTGTACTGCTGCAATTTGTGCTTGTGCATCGGCTGTTACTTGTTTTAATTTTTCGCGTGTTTTGGATAGTTCTGTATCTACTAATTTAGCTGTAATATCTTTGGCTTTTTCTACTATTGGTTCAACCACAGGTCTTATAGCTTCGACAGCTTTTTTTATCGGAGTTTTGGTAGGGGGGCGACGTCTTCTTGTAGCACCTCTACCGCCTCTTGGGGCAGCTGCAAATGTGGAACATGGAATTAGAATTAATGTTGAGAGGCATAATAAACGAAGGAAAGACCGTTTACATGTCATTGTGATTTCCTTAAATTTACACATGTAAAAAAGTTTATGTGTTACTTTAAAAAAGTTACTGTGTTTGAGATATAAACTTCAAGGTTTTAGAAAATCTTTGTTTTTATTTGTTCGTGGTCTTTTTCGATTGGCCCATTTTTGTCGCGCTTTTAAAATTGCGATGACGGGAAATTTTGCAAATTGTGAGATTGTGCTCTTCATGCTTCTTTTGAATAACATATCAAAAACCTTTCTGTGCTAAATGTATACCTGACTACCAATTTAACACAGGTTTTCACCTGAGGATGTGTCGTTAAGAAGACTTGAATATGTATCCCGTTTGCTTTGTAAGGGTTTCTTAGAACGGTCTTTCATCCCGAGTGATTTTTTCTTAAAAATAGTATCGAGGGACGCTACACAAAGTACAACTAGGTGCTGTAAATTTAAAAGAAATTTTTATATTCATGGTACAACAAACGGGATGAACACTCTTTACTTTTTACTTTTTAACCATACTTAAACAAGTTTTTTAAGTACTTGTAAAAAGTTTTGCAACAACAAGAACGTCTGAAGCGATTTCGCTGGATGTAAGTTTTCCCAAACTTACGACAGTGCATGAGCGAAAGGCGTTGGGGCACCAAGGGGCGGAGCCCCTTGGTGCCAGGGGGTGTTAGGGGGATATTGCGTAAATTCCCCCTAAAAAGCTAAAAGAACTTTGTTAATAAAAGAAATTATTAAGAAAAGATAACTTTGAATGTCCACTCAAAGAAACCCTTCGATACGATTTTTAAGAAAAAATCACTCAGGGTGAGCGGTGGATATGCGTTCGAAGAAACCCTTCGACAGGCTCAGGGCAATTTTATGGAAACCGTCACCTGCTCCTCAGGCGATCCTTCGATACTATTTTTTTCAACACGTTGTGTTTTCAAAAAATCACTCAGGATGAACGGTCTAGAATTCAATAAATAATTATAGAACTCGAATTATACTTATTAAAATAAAATAAAAGAGAGAGGCGCACAATTTTGTGCGCCTCTCTCTTTTATTTTGAAACGAGTTTATAAACTAAACGCGTATTCCAACTTTGAACCAGACTGACCAGTTTTCAAGAGCACTGTTATCTGATGCAAATTCATATGATCCGCCGGTGCCGATCAATAGTGGATATTCCCACTTGTTGAATGCATATCCGATTCCACCAAATAGTTTGTGTGTAAGTTGTGATGGTGTAGCTGCGTGATTAACAAGCAAATGAGCTTGATCAATTGTTACAGCATTAAGATCGTATGCAGCCGTGTAAGCATTTGCGCTTGCACCGCGATAGATTGTTTCATAATCAGCTGTTGTTCCTGTGATAAATGCTTTTGTTGTATCCCATGAACGATCTGCTGTGCCATAATAGTTTTCTGACCATGTTGATTTAAGATCGACACTTTCTTCTTCTTTCCAGAACAATTCATAACCAAGATCGAAAGTCCAATTTTTACAATTGAATGTCAACATTACCATTGCATCAAGTTGACTGCCAGGAGTTACTTCTAAGTCTTGAGTTAAGAAGTTGGCAAGTGGTGTTGCAAATGTGTCACCTCTTCTACCACCGAGCATGTATGGACCCCACATTGCTGTTTGGTTTGCATCGGTTCCGAAGTCTGTTGTGTTAGCCCATTTGAAATCTACTGTGCGTTTTTCTGTATCTTCAAATAAGTAACGATAATTAATTGCCATACTGATGTCTAAACTCTTGTCAGTATCTTTCCAAATTTCAAACGCTGCGTCTGCACCAAGACCAATTGCCCAGTGACCACCATTACCAACGATAGGTTCAAAACGGTAAATGCCATCAGCTGTGTTTCCTGTAGGAATTGTCAAAATCATATTTAAGCCGATATGTTTCTCTTCTTTGTACAAGAAATTGTAACCAAGTACAAAGTTAATGTCTGCAATTCCTGTTTCACTTTGTCCGTTGTGTATTTTGTAATGTGAAAGAGCGACTTGTGTTGCTTCTGTAATTGTGTTTGCAACATTACCTGTCAAATAATCAATGACACTGTATGTTGTTGCGCCGTATAAATCTGTGCTGGCTCTGTCTGTCAATAGTGGTTGACTTACTGCGCCGCCTGTTGATGAATAACCGAGACTTGTTTTTACACATACGATAGGCATGTTAACTTTGAAGTACAAACCTTCAATTAATTTATCAAGTTTTTGATGCCAATCTAAACGTACACCATAAGATTCTGAATGAGGGCGGAATACGATTTTGTCAGCAAGTCTTGTTGTTGCTACTGGATAATTATTTGCTCCGTCTAAGAAAAGATCGTGGTTGTTAAGATGTCTTTCTGTTGCGCTAGGTGCTACAAAAAGATAATCGTCTATTCTGTTGCTTGCATTTCTGTTGGTGATACCGAAATATTTTCCTAGATCTTCGTCATTTGTTGATGCTTGATAAAACAATGATGCTTGTAATGCAGCACCAAATTTGCTGTCGTCTATTTTGTTTACTTGTTTGTGATATGTTGTGTTTTCAAGTGCAAGATTTGCCATGTGATCACGTGGCATTAGAAATGTCTTATCTGTGTGTGTGTCTGCTGATGCTGAGCTGAGTACGCAAAGACCTACAATAAGGCCTCCAAAGAGTTTTTTCATAAACTCTCTCCTTCTTCCTTCGATGATTGAACAACTTTCTCCTTTATGTACGAGCCGGGGTGCAGGGGGGCTACTTTCTCTTCTGCACATATCATATTGTACGCACAATAATACAACTGCAAGAATAAGAGTGCAAGCTTTTTATCAGTATTTATTTTTGTAATCATTGGCTAGCAGCGGGAATGCAAGTGGCGTTAAATGAAAAACTGCTTTAGTAATAAGGTTTTTTTAAAATGTCATGCCGAATTTACACCAAAGAGCAAAACCTTCAAGCGTGGCATTGTTTGCTGCAAATTCGTATGATCCACCGAAGCCAACTATAAGAGGATATCGCCAATCGTTACATGCATGACCGAGTGCTGCAAAAATTTTATGACTAAATTGTGAAGGCGAAGATGCGTCATCGACAAGAAGATGTTCTTTGTCAATTGTAAATGCTGTAAGATCGTAACCGCTGTAAGCGTAATCTTCTAAAATGCCTCGCCAAATCGTATCGTAATCGACAGTAGTTCCTGTTAAAAATGGTATTACAGTATCCCAACCCCAGGCAGCTTGTCCGTAAACATCATCGGTCCATGTTTTAACTGTAAGTTTTTCACCAGTTTTTACGAATGTTTCATAACCAAAATCGAATGTCCAATTATCAAAGTGGAACGAAAATGCTGCCATTGCATTTAATTGGTGGCCAGGATTAACTTCGACATCTGTTGTTAGAAAGTTTGCAAGTGGAGTTGTGAATGTGTCACCGGATCTACCACCAAGAATATATGGTCCCCAAGTTGCTCTTAAATCTGAATTATAGAAAGCAGGGGTGTCAGCATATTTATAATCGAGTGTTCTTGTTTCATCTGCCAAAGAAAAGTTTTTATAATTTACTACTATAGAAAGTTCAAAAACTCTATCTTCTTCATTCCATAATTCAAACGAAGAATCTAATCCAAGCCCCCACGCTTTATGTCTTCCATTACCAACGACCGGTTCAAAACGATATTCACCAGTTGGTTTGTTTCCCATTGGAAATAGATAACAAAAATTAGCGTTGACGTGCATATTTTCTTTATATATAAAATTGTAACCGCCAGTAATTGTTACATCAGCAATTTCAGTTTGACTTTTGCCATTGTGAATTTTGTAATGTGATAACTTTTCTTGCTTTGCATGTATTGCACTATTTTTAACTTTACCAGTTAAATAATCTTCAAATAAAACTTCTCTTCCAGTACAATCATTTGGATCAATATATAAAGATTCGTTTCCTTTGCCAGATGCTAACCAGTCGGCATCGGTTGCTAATGCTTGCTTGGTTGGTGTTCCAGAATGTGTATAATTCAAACTTGTTTTAACATGTGCGATTGGCATGTCTACTTTGAAAAATAATCCCTTAAAAAGAATATCAAGATTTTGATAATAAGAGACGTGTACTCCGAAACTTTTTTGATCAGGTCTGAGCGTAATCTTGTCGAACATGTTTGCAGAATCTGAGTCCATCCAAAAGTGAATTATGTCATTTGTATAAAAGTGCGAATCGTCTGCGGTGTCACTAATTTCCATGTAATCATCGATTCTATTATTTACTGATCTATTTGTTATACCGAAAAGTTTTCCTAAATCTTTTTTATTGTCTGATTTTTGAAAAAACGGAACGACTTGCATTGTTCCATTCCATTTGTTTTCATCTTTTCTTTTTGTTTGATCATGCCATGTTGAAAATTGTGTTGCCAAGTTATCGCTCACACTGCGCGGTAATAAAAATGTTTTATTTACGTGTGTTACAGAATAAATTGAACTTGCAATTAGCGAAGTTGCGGCTAGTGCTACGATGATCTTTTTCATACAATTTCTCCTTTTAAATTTTTGTTTGCTTTTTCGATGTTTATCATCGTAGCGGTGGGGTGCGTTTTAGTTCAAGTTTTTTTATTTAAAAATTTTAAATATTTATGGTTTGTTCAAGAAAGCCATTCGAAAAATCCTAAGCTGAATCAGGAAATTGATTTTTTTGTTTTTACTTATTTAATTTGAGTAGAACATTTAATTAATATCGTTAATTAATAACAGCTTTTCATCCCGAGTGACCGACGAAGCACGAAGTGCGTAGTAGGGTGTATCGAGGGGCGTAACATATACAACTACTGTGTTATTTTCTGTTGAAATTTTTCTTTGCAAGTTCTGCTAACTTATTCCAATCACTTATTATAAACGCTTCTTTTTTTGCCCTCGACCAGTTTTTAATTTTTCTTTCTGCCCTAAAAGCTTCTATTCTTGTTTTGAAAATTCGCATCGCAACAAGTTCTACAGGCCTGCGATGTGCTGTATAAGAATCAGCTAGTCCAGCATCGTGTTGCGACAATCTTTTATTTAGGTTGTCTGTATATCCAACATAATAAAAACCGTCAAAACATTTGAGTATGTATAAGTAAAAGTTTTTCATTATTTTAAAATCTTTTATAGATTGTCTTGCGCCCCTCGATACACTCTCCTTCGCTAAAGCTTCGGAGAGCACTCGGGATGAAAATCATTGTTTAATCTAGCAATTTTTTATAAATATATAAATTAAATAAGGGAATTAAAAGAAGAAAGGCGGCGCACAAAAATGTGCGCCGCCTTTCTTCTTTTAAAGATGTTTAATCTTTAGAAAGCTATACCAACTTTACCATAAGCAGCCCAACCTTCTAGTGCGCTGTTACCTGTTGCAAATGTATAATTACCACCTAATCCGAGCATTAGAGGATAATCCCATTTATTAAATATGTATCCGACACCGCCGAATACTTTATGTGTGAGATAGCTAGGTGTTTCTGCGTCAGCTGTGAGCAAGCAACTTTGATCAATCGTTATCTTTGTTAGATCATAAGCACTTGTGTAAGCGTTAGCATTTGCACCTCGATAAATGGTTTCATAAACACTGGTTGTTCCTGTGATGAATGCCTTTGTTGTATCCCAGTTCCAATCTGCTGTGCCGTATGTTCCATCATCCCACGCTTGAACAGCAACTATTTCTTGTTCTTTGTAATATACTTCATAACCGAGATCGATTGTCCAATCACCCCAGTTGAATGTAGCATTTACCATACCGTTTACTTGTACGCCAGGGGATACATCAACGTCTTGTGTTAAGAAGTTTGCAAGTGGTGTTGCGAATGTGTCACCTGATTTACCACCGAGTAAGTAAGGTCCCCATGTTGCTCTTTGATTTGTGTAACTGAAGTCTGTTGTGTCAGCATATTTGAAATCAAGTGTGCGTTTTTCTGTGCCCTTGAATAAATATTGAACATCTACAATGAATCCAACTTCAAGAGACTTGGTGTCTTCTTTCCATAATTCAAATGCTGCATCAATTCCACCACCAACAGCCCAGTGATTACCGTTACCAACGATAGGTTCAAAACGATAAATTCCTTCAGGTGTTGTTCCTGTAGGAATTAATAACGATGCATAAAATCCTACATGTTTATCTTGTTCATTAAGAATGTTGTAACCGAGTGTTACTTTAATGTCTGCGATGCCAGTTTCACTTTGGCCATTGTGAATCTTATAATGTGTAAGAGGTACTTGTTTTGCATGTGTTGCTGTGTTTTCAAGATCACCGGTTAGATAATCTTCAAGGGTTTTTTCTGCACCGGTTGTTGAATCTGGATCTATGTATAATCCGTTAGTTGTGTTGGTATAATCTCCGTTTGCAAAAAGTTTTTGTCCTGCTTGCGATGATGATGTGTAACCCATACTTGTTTTTACGCATACCAAAGGAGCGTCAATTTTTAAGTATAATCCGTCAAGAAGTTTATCAAGTTTTTGATGATAGTGAAGACGTACGCCGTAGCTTGTTTGATAAGGTCTAAATGTAATTTTTTCTAAAAGATTTGCAGCTTCAAAGTCATCATCCGACCATGCGTAAAAGTGTATAATATCGTTTGTATAAAGTTGTGTTCCGACGTTGTCGTCTACCATGATGAAGTCTTCAATTATGTGGTTGCTGAATTTATTGAAGATACCAAAATATTTACCGAGATCTTCTTTGTTGTCTGATTCTTGATAGAAAGGAATAGCTTGAACTGTGCCACCAAATTTATCTTCGTCTTGTAACTTTATTTGTTTGTGCCATGTTGTGTATTCCATTCCGAGTTCTGGGTTATTACTTTTTGGCATTAAGAATGTTTTGCTAGAATGTGTTTTTGCACATAAAGGACTAGCTATAATCAACGCCAACAAAATACCAGGAAGGACTTTCTTCATATAATCCTTTCTCCTTTTTATATGAGAAAAAAATTCATCTAAACTTTAGTGCGGGCTCAGGAGTTAGTTTTGTTTTTACCAGATGAAGAGTGGCTACTCTCTTGTTTTTTTCTGCGATGATTGCTTTTCTTACCATCACATGATCCACATGTTACCTGACCAAAAGGGCTATTTCAAGTGTTTGGATTTTTTTAAAAAGTTTTACTGTATAAGCTATAGCTTTCTGCGAAGACTTATCCATTAATTTCAGGAAAGATGCCTTTTGCTGTTCTTGTAAAATTTTGAAGAGCTTCTGTATCATCTTCGTCGTCACCAACTTCTGTTTTTGCTTTGTCTACAAGCTTTTGAACAGCGGGCGTAATTTCGGAAAAGTGATCAGTAACTAAATCAACTAGATACATCAATTTGCGCATGCGTTTTTCAAATTTTGTGCCACCTGTTTTTTTTGTTTGTTCTGTAAAAACTCGTGTATACATATATACATATAATTCTTTTGAAAGTGGTTTTATTAGTTCGATAAATTCTACAAGTGCACATTCATTTTCGGCTGATGTTGTTATTGCAATTTTTCCATCTTTTTCATCTAATTCTGATTCTACGAAAAGTTTATTTTTTGAAGACAAAATACTGTCGGAGGCACCTTTTTTAAGTGCTGTGTCAATTAATTTTTTAAAATCTGGTTTGATTGTTTTAAATGCATCAGCATTGCTTTTGGCTGCATCATATATATCACTTAATGTTGTTACTGCAAATTTATGAATTGCTTTTCTGTAACCGGGATCGGTTTTAGCATTACTTATTTTTTTTGAATGAGAAGCGATTTTGGTTTTGATCGTATCTAAAGAGATTGTGGGTTGTGTTGTTTTAGTTTTGGTTGAGACAACTTGAGTAGTCTTTGCAGCTTTTGCCTTTTTTGCTTTGCCTTTCCCGCGTCTTCTTTTCCTAGCATCAGCTTGTCCGCACGATAGTGCAACAATAATTATTAGCGCAAAAAGTTTGAAAGATTTTGATTGCATCATTAAATTATTCCTTTCTGTGAAAATTGAAATTTTCTTATTCAATTATAATTACAACCATATGAAATTTATATTTGAATTGGCAAGAAATGAAAACACGCACAAAAAAAAGAGGCCACATTTCTGAGACCTCTTTTTTTTGTAACCTGTTGAAACTTTAATATGCTATTCCACTGTATCCTTTAGCATTAAGAGTAGTAACCATTTTTTCTAAAGATTTATCATCTTTTCTGCGTTTACTAGTCTCTTTAGTTTTTGCTTCTGCGACAAATGCATTTACAGGTGATTTAAGTTCTTTTTTAGTTGCAGATGGAACTTTTAGAAGAACATGTGTTTTTACATTATTAATAAATTCGAGATATTTTGATGATGGAGCATATTTACTAGGAACTTCTTCTTGTTGTTCTTTTAATATTTCTTCGAATATTAATGTTGTTAAGTCTTCATCTATGTCAAATAATCTAACGGCGAAAGTTACAAGTGTTAATTGATCGGCTTTTGGAGTTGTGTCAAAAACTTTATTTTCGTCACAATTGATACCGTCATCAGCACCTTTATTGATTGTAGTTTTAACAAGTTTTTTTAGAGGAGATGCAACTCTTTCATACATGTCATCAGAAAGGTTAGCAACTTTTTTTAAAGTTCCGTCTGCGAAATCAAAAAGTTCATTTCTGAAACCAGGATCTGTTTTTGCAGAACCGATATCATCTTTGTGATCTTCTATCTCTTTAACGATTACAATATATCCCAACTTGTTGCCAAAATCAGAATCGAGGTTTGTAATAGTTGTTTTTAGTTGTATCCAGTTATCTTTAGGTTGTGTTAGACTTTTCAGTCCGGTTGCTTTTGCTGTAAGCATTAAGTTTTGCACGCTTGATATTACGCCGGCATCTGTTTTTAGAGGGATGCCTTTCAAATATGTTTCAACTCCTTGTATGTATTTTACAAAACTTTTTGTTGAACCTTTACCTGGAATGTTTTCAGTTTTTTTATTTATTGCGGCTATCGTTGATGCTGGTGATACTTGCACTGTTTTTGTTACTTTTTTACCTTTTCCGCGGCGCTTTTTTTTGGCGGCATCAGCATTGCTGCACGAAAGAGCAACTATTGTTAATACAGCAAAGAGCTTGAACAATTTGGACTGCGTCATAATCTTCTCCCTTTTTGTTTTTATGAGATACTTTTAGTCTTCTTCAACTTCAACCGGATATTTAAGTCCATGTTTTCCAAATCCAGTATCGTCTGCTATTGATTGAATGATTGTTTCTAGCGATGGACTTAGCTGCTTACGTTTTTTAGTTTCTTTTTTTTGTGCTTCTCGAAAGAAAAGTTGCATTGGATCAGTTAATGATTTATGCGATCGGAGTTTGAAATCTATTTTTTTGATTACGTAGTCTCTCATATTGTCTAGGAAATCAATATATAATTGTGCTGGTTGTAGTTTGCCTGGGACATTGTCAGCTTGTTCTTCTATTATTCGTGCAAAAATTTTCCCAGCTTGTTTTTTTGCATAATCTAAATCAAAATCTTTTATAAGTGAAAAAAGTTTATTGGCAAAAACAACAAGAGTCATTTCGCCATCATTTTTCTTTTTAGTATAAATTCTATTTTTTTTGCTATCAGAAGGTCCTTTGATATCGTCCGGGGCACCTTTTTTAACGGCTGCGTTTACGCCTTCATTTATTCGATCTTCTAATATTTTAAGGTTGTTTCTGGTTACATTTTCTTTTAGAGCTCCAAAAAATTTGAACAATCTTTCTCTATATTTTTCGTCGCCGCCACTTGTTGTTGCGCGTCCGCAATCTTGTAATTTTTCGATATACTTGTCCAACTTTACTTCTTTTTTACCTTCGACTTGGATTTGTTGTTTGGTAAGTTTTTTTGTTCTTGATTTTCCGCCGCGACGTCTTTTTGCATCTAATTCACCAAACGATATGGCAACAACAGCTAAAAGCGCTAATAGCTTAAAAGTTTTGTTTGTGTTCATTGGTATTTCCTTTCTCTGAAAAAACCGTTACTTGAACCTCCCTTATTTCTAATTGTAATTTATCTTACTCCTTCTTTGCAATAGTTTGACAGAACTTTTTTATGTTTATACGAAACCTGTGAAAAAACTATATCACTACAAAAAAATATTTTGCAAGGAAGGATAAATGAAGACAAAAAAATAAGCGGGGAAATCTTTTGATTTCCCCGCTTATTTTGCAATAAAGTTACTTAAAAAGCAACACCAATTTTGGACCAGAGTTTGTACATTTCGCCGTCGGTGCATTTTCTTGTTGGAATTTCATATGAAGCACCCATACCGAGCATTACAGGATATTTCCAAGCTAAGAATGTGTAACCTGTTGCAAGAAATAGAGTGTGTGTGCATTGGGATGGAGTTTCTGCGGCTGTTGTATCAAGATTTGTTCTATTAAGACTTAAATCATTATGTGAAGCATTTGTGAGATCAAATACTGTTCCGTCTGCTGCAAATGCTACATCTGCAATACCATAAAGATCATCGGTCCAAGTTTTTAGTTCTACGGTTTCATCATCTTTCCAGAAGAAATTGTAACCAAGATCTATAGTATATTTTCCTTTTGTGTATGCAAGTGCTGCGACGAGTTCTACTTTGCCACCCATTTCAACATCGACATCAGTTGTTAAAACGTTACCGGCAGGTTTTAATGTTCCTTTGCCTGATTCACCAATTACATAATAAGGACTGAAAGGTAGGCTTATTGTTTCAGCAGTTATACCAAGTGTACGTTTTTCAGTTCCTTCAAATAAATGCGTGTATTGTCCTGTTAAATGAAGCATCATTTTTTGGGTTTCGCCTTTTTCCCAAAGTTTGACCATCACATCTGTGCCAAGTTGTGCGCCCCATTTGTGATAACCAAGACGAGCTTCCCATAAATATTCACCGGTAGGTTTTTTTGATGTTGGAAATACTACGCCAGCATTGAAATTAAGATGACTGTTTTTATTTTCCCAAAGGAAATAACCGATGCTTAATTCAAGATCACTAATACCAAGAACGTGGTGGCGACCATCTATTTTTGCACATTCTAATGGAGCTTGGTTGTCGCTGTCGCTTCCTCTGACTAGAGATTTTCCGCTTAATATGTCTTTTAAGCGAATGTTTTCTGATGCATTTCCACCGACGACTTCACCGGCAATACTCATATTAAGATCTTGTGCGATATAGTGGACAGGAAGATTTACGGTTGCGTATAAACCTTTAAGTAAGAAATCTAAACGTTGTAAATAATCAATGCGTGTACCAGCTACGATTTGTTTTGGATCAAATTTAATTGTGCCATCTAATGTGCTTGTGCCAGCCGTAAAGTGAAGAATATGTTCGTTTTGAATATCTGTTCCGATGTTAATTTCGCGAGTTCCGTTTGCACCAAATACTTCACCAATTTTTGTACCATTTGTTGTTTGTCCGTAAAAACTTGTTGCTTCTACATAACCATCCAAATGATCTTCATTTTTGTGTTTTGTAAGTTCATGAAATGTTGTGAATGCTGCAACGTTGTTGCGTTGTGAACGTAAAACCAAAGTTGTTTTGTTTTGCGCTGATTCTCCGGCGCTAAGATTACTGACCGCTAGAGCTGTTATCAGTAAAGCTTTTAAGCTTTTATTCATTGAAGAATACTCCTTTCATCTCCTAATAGACCGTAAGACTTAACTACTCAACATAAAGAATTAACGCACCAATGGGCGTTTGATGTCAAGGGAAAAGGTTCTTACCCCTCCTTTCTTTTTTATTTTTTCAATGGCATTTATATTCTAAACATATTTTAAACACATTATGTTGCTATATTAACTATGTGCTTTTAAGAGATCAAGGTTTTTTTTGTATCGAAAGTCTGGGAAAGAGTGATGTCTGTTGTTTTTTTTATTATGGCACAGATTATTTGTGAAGCATTTCCAATTAGTAGTTCGGGGCACGTAACGCTTTTAGAAAATTTGTTTAGGGCAGTTTCTTTTGATGCGAAAGAAGCATTAGATTTTTTTGCGCACGGTCCGACTGCAATAATTATTTTAATTTTTTTTATAAAATCATGGTGGCCAGTTTTATTTAGAATTTTTTCGCATTATTCATATCGCGATAGCTACAAACGTTTATGGAAAATTATTTTTAAAATAATTTTTTTTGTTAGCGTTTCTACTGTTTTTATTACTGCGGGTTTATTTTTTCCATTAAAAAAAATATTGCAAAATTATTCACTTTTTAAATCGCCCCTTTTTTTATTTGTCGGGTTTGTGATTACTTCTGTTAGTTTATTTTCTTTATATATAAAAAATAGATTTTATTCTGACGAATATTGTGAAAAATGGGATTTTAAAAAAGCTATTATTTTAGGTTTTATACAAGGAACGGCATGGTTAATCCCCGGAGTTTCTAGACTTGCAACAACTTATGTTGCAGGGAGATGGCTAAAATTAAGCCCACGTCGTTCGTTTCAAATTTCTTTTTTAATTCAGTTTTTTTTAATTGCAGCTGCGGGTGTAAAAGGTTTTTTTGATTTATCTGTTTCCTCGTATTCGTTTGTTTTACATGATTTAAACTTTTGGGGTTCGGTTGTTATTGCAAGTGTTTTAGCTTACGCAGGTTTGCATTTTGTTTGGCTTGCGATTAAATATAAAAAAATTTGGTGGTTTGGTTTTTATGAATTAATACCAGCTGTTTTGGTATTTGTATTGCTAAAATAAATTTTTATAAATAAAGAAAACTATAATTATTTGAATATTAATAAAAAATATTTTTAATCGTTCGAAGATATTTTAATGTTTTTCATCCCGAGTGATTTCGAGCGAAAGCGAGAAATCGTATCGAGGGGCGCAAGACAATCTATAAAAGATTTAAAAACGTGAAAAGCTTTCACTTATATATTATTAGGTGTTTAAAGAAGAATTTTGATAATAAATAAACTATGTAACTGTATACGTTACGCCCCTCGATACACCCTACTACGCACTTCGTGCTTCGTAGGGCACTCGGGATGAAAAACCATTCTTAATTAACAAAACGAATTAAAAAAAGAAACAGAACGGAACACATTAGGTTTACATTTTCCAAAAACACCGAGAATAATGTTTTATAAACGAAGAAGGCGCCCAAATTTGAGCGCCTTCTTTATTTAACGTGAAAAAAGATAATTAAATTTTAACGTTAATTCCGTATTTTGTTGCAATGCCTTGAACTAATTTTTTGTTAGCTTTCTTTTTAGTTAAACTTTGTGAGCCTTTGTTTAATGCTTCTTGTAAAAAGTCCCAAATAGCTTTATTTAAAGCTTGGCGAAGATTGGTAGGAATTTTTTCTAGCACATACTCATTTATAGTATTTACAAACTCTCTAAAGTTTTTCTTTGATCCCCTTCCTGGAATTTTATTTTGTTGGGCCTTCAAAATGCCTTCAAAAATTCTTATTGCTGCTCGTTGATATGAATCTCTTCCTCCTGCAATTCCAGATATAACTTTATCGTTGGTATAAAGTACGTGAAGTTCTAATGCTAAATCGACGAGGGATTTTTGAGAATCGCTTGGCTTGGATAGAAAGATTTTATTTTTTACTGCGTCTTTATCAAACCATCCATCTTTTGTAATATCGTCCTTTGCTCCTTTAGCAATTGCTTTGTCGACAAATTTATCTAGTTGGTCTTTTGTTTTATCTAAATCAACAGCTAGGTTAAGATTTGCTGCATATCTATGAACAATCTTGCGAAAGACGCCATCATCTTTTGCTGTGAACTTGCCAAGCTTAGTTGTAAGATCTGCAAAATCTTCAGTAGATTTTTTTGCATTTACGCTTAGCATTGGAAATAATGTGACCAACAAAACAATCGTGGCGAAACTCTTTTGGCATTTCATAAGGTGTTTTCCTTTCAATGTTATAAGGTTGATATTATCTATTTATTGAACTTTTAGTCCTTTGAATCCCATTGCTAGCAATTCGTTAACAGTAGTATTAATAAGTTCTTTGTTTTCATTTTTATTAGTGATACTCCATTTGCCTTTGCGTTTTGCATCTACTAAAAAGTCTTGTACACCACTTGTTAAATGGGCTCTTAATTTCGCAGGAATTTTTTTGATTACATGTTCTTTTATGTTTGTTACAAATGTTTTAAATGAATCCCAAGAACCTATTCCTGGAACATGTTTTTTTTGTGAAAGTAAAATACTTTTAAATATATCCATTGCTAGACCATCGTATACTGCTGCATTTACCGTAATAGTTGCGCTTGTTGCAACTGAAGATGTACCAGTAGGAGTTGCCCCAAAAGTTGCAAGCTCTACTGCGAGATCGACTAATGTTTTTTGCTTTGAAATAGGTTTTTTTGAATATATTTTATTTCTTTTACGATCTATAAATGCATTATCAAGAGTTCCGATAATGTTATCATCTTTTCCTCTTGCAATAGCGGAATATACAAATGTTTGTATATTAAATGTTTTTAATAAATCGACAAATTTGTAAATGGCTCTTCTGTATTCAATATCACCTGTGATTGGATTTGGCCGATTAAGATCATCAAGAAGATCGTCGATAGTCACTGTTTTAGTGAATGCGAGACTGGAAGATAATGTTATAAATAAAAATAGATTAAAAATTTTTTTCATACATTTTCCTCATAATACACAACTTATGAATTTAAATTACGAATATAATCTTGCGTTTTTTGGCGAATTTTATGCAAGGGTTTGTTAATAATTAGGAACGTTTTTGCATCTTATTGCTTCTTTATGCGATGAACTGCTATTTCTTGTTTTATCTCTGGCATGCGGGCGATTAAAGGATGTTTGTATAGAAGAAGGAGAAGATGGTTGTGTTTAGAAAAAAGAAGAAACAAGAAAGAACATTGTGGGCATATCGAGAAGAAGCGGTTGGTGTTTTAATTGCTGCGAGTTTTCTATTTTTGTTTCTTTCTCTTGTTTCTTATAATGAACACGACAATTCTTGGTTTTATTTTTCAAGTGTTTCTAAACCTATTTTTAATTGGTGTGGAATTGTAGGGGCACATTTTTCTGCATTGCTTGTTTTTTTATTTGGAAGCGCCGCATATTTTTTTGTTGGTTGTTTATTAATTTTTTCAATTTTTCTGTTGCGTGCAATTTCAATTAAAGAAGAATATGGTCGGTTAATTGGACTTGGTGGAGTTGTTTTAACGAGCGCAACTATTTTCCGTGCCCATGAAATAGGAAGTGCCGTTTTGTATCCAGGGGGCGTTGTTGGCGAGTGGATATATTATATAAGTTTAATGATGTTTCAACATATTGGCACAGTTGTTTTTATGTATGCATTATGTTGGATTAGTATTTTGATTGCTGCGCGAATTTCGCTATTGCATTTTTTATCCTATGTTGGAAAAGCAATTAATATTGGAGCAAGGTTTGTTGCAACATGGTCTTATAAAATTGCTAAAGCAACGAGCCTTTTTGTTGCCTATTGTGTTACATGGTTATGGAGTAAATATAAACGCAAAAAAGCAGGTGATAATGTGTGGCGGGGTTTGTCCGCGGTTGAGCAGAAAAACCGTTCGAAGAAACCCTCCCTTCGACAGGCTCAGGGGGATCGGGAGCTCAGGGCGAACGGACCTATAAATAAACATAATGAAAGTGCAAAAAAAGAAGAAGAACAAACAAATATGATAGAAGCGCATGATTTTTTATACGAAAAAAAACTTTCATGCGGAGAAAATTTTTTGTTTGTTCGTAATACTGCTTTGCCTGAAAAAACATTTAAAAAAGATGTTACAAAAAATAACGAATCTCTTTTTGATGAAATTAAATCTCGAATTTTACGTTTAACAAGGGAACCTGTTATTTCTTACAAATTACCTGATTTTAAAGAATTTGAAGATCAAAGGGCAAAAGATTCTGATCGTGAATCATTAGAAGCTTTATGCAAAGAACGAGCAAAAAAGTTAGAAGAAAAATTATTGCACTTTGGGATGAAAGGAAAAGTTACAAATATTTTGCCTGGTCCCGTTATTACATTATTTGAATATGAACCAGAAATTAATATGAAAGTGAGTAAGATTTTAGCGCTCGAAGATGATTTGGCATTGGCATTGCGCGCAATTAGTATTCGAATTATTGCTCCTATTCCTGGACGGAATGTTGTTGGTTTTGAAATTTCCAATAGAGTTAGACACGATGTTTTTCTGTCAGATATTCTTGCCGCAGATGAAGGCGAACATTTAAAAAAACAACTTCCAATTGTTTTGGGTGTAGACATTACCGGCAATTCTGTAATAGAAGATTTGGTTGCGATGCCGCATTTACTTGTTGCAGGATCAACGGGTTCGGGTAAATCTGTTGGTTTAAATACAATGCTTGTAAGTTTATTATGTCGGTTAGTTCCAGAAGAGTTGCGCGTAATTCTTATTGATCCAAAACGACTAGAATTTGCATCTTATACAAATGTTCCACATTTACTTTTTCCGATTGTTACTAGTCCTCGAAAAGCAATTCCAGTTTTAAAATGGGTTGTTCAGGAAATGGAAGATCGTTACGAAACTATGGCTTCTGTTGGCGTGAAAAATGTCACAGAATATCACAAATTATATGCGTGCCAAAAAGAAAAAGATGGAATTGAACTTAAAAATATGCCGTTTATTGTTGTGATTATTGATGAGTTTGCAGATTTAATGATGGTTGCTGGAAAAGAAGTTGAAGAACATCTTGCTCGTATTGCACAAATGGCAAGAGCTGCAGGAATTCATATGATTGTTGCAACTCAGCGACCGTCTGTTGATGTTTTAACAGGTGTTATAAAAGTTAATTTCCCAAGTCGAATTGCATTCCGAGTTTCTTCAAAAATTGATTCGAGAACAATTCTAGATGCATCAGGTTCTGAAAAATTATTAGGGCGTGGTGATATGTTATTTATGAATTCAATCTCATCGGATTTACAACGTGTTCATGGCGCGTTTGTTTCTGATCAAGAAATAAAAAAATTAACAGAATATCTTTGCTCGCAACAAAAACCAGAATATTTAGATCTACATGAAGCGTTGCGTAAGGAAAGTAATGTAGGGATGGAAATTGAAGATTCATTGTATGATAAGGTTGTTGAGTTTATTAGAACAATCGATGATGTATCAATTTCTATGTTGCAACGTCATTATCGAATTGGATTTAACCGTTCTGCGAGATTAATAGAAAAATTAGAAATGGACGGTTTAATTGCACCGGCTCAAGGAAGTAAACCTCGCAAAGTTTTGCGTTAATTATATATTATTTATGCGCACACACTTAAATACGTTACAACTACAATGAGGAACAAATAAACTACACATATAATAATGGTTTGTTGTTTTAAGATAGAGGCGAACTGCTTGACGGTCATGATTAAGTTCCTTCCGATTTAACGATTAAACTAATCATTTATCACCGAGAACTTAATATGCTGCAAAGATCATTCTTGCTGTTTTGTACAGCATAAAAAGTCTCTGCGAAGCTTCGTCATTGACCATAATCTGATAATTATTAACATATTAAAAATGCCTTGTCAAATAAGAAATGAATTTGTTTTTACAAACTAAATATTTTTCTATTTGTTATGGTTATTTAAGAGAGCGGATTCTTGACAAAAAAAACAAATAACGTCATTTTGGCTAATGCATAATCTTTAATAAAAATAAGAATAGATTTGGTATTTAAGGAGGAAAAGAATGAGGAGAGATATATCGTTTTTTAGAAAAGCATTACCTGAAAGTGAAATTTATATTGCGGATACCAGTTCTTTCTTGAAAATATCAGATTCATCTCTAGATGGCGTTTATTCAATTTTTAACAGTACGTACTGTGATGTTTTTATTGATAGCAGAGATGTGCAAAAAGGGCATGCGTTTTTAGCACTAAATGGGGCAAAAAATAATGGGCATGATTTTTTAAAAGATGTTCTTGAAAAAGGTGTGGACATTATTTTTATAGATGAATCAGAGCGAGGGTGCCTTTTAAAAATTAATGAAAATAGAGAACATGATTTCATAGCAATTATAGTTCAAGATACATATGAAGCATTAATTTCATTGGCTAAAACTTGGCGTTCATATTTTAATTATCCGGTTATTGGAATTACAGGATCAATAGGAAAAACAACAACAAAAGAAATGTTGCGTTCAATTTTAAAAGAGGCAAATATTCCTGCTTGTATTTCTTACAAAAATCAAAATACAATTATCGGTCTTAGTATAAATATGTTGCGTATGCGAGATGAGCATAAGGTTGCAGTTTTTGAGTTAGGGGTAAATGAAAAAGGAGAAATGGCTCAGCTAAGTGAAACTCTGAAACCTACAATGGCGTTGATAACTTTTATTGCACATTCGCATACTAAGGGGTTAGGAGAAATAGAGGAGGTTGCAAGAGAAAAAAGAATGATTTTTAAAAATTTAAAACAGGATGACATCGGTTTTATTTGTGGAGATCAACAGTTTATGCTTGATGCTTGTTATAATCATCCCGTTGTTAAGTTTGGCCAACGAATTAAAAATCATATTCAAGCAAGAAAAGTTCAAGCGGCAAAGGATGAAGATGGTCTTGAAGTAACATCTTTTATTTTAAAAATGTATGGTCAACAGGAACGCGTTGTGCTAAAGACGAATCATTCTGGGGCAGTTAATAATGTATTAGGAGCTTGTTCTCTTGCTTATTTTTTACAGGTTCCGTTTAAGTGTATAGTAAATGGTGTTCAAAAATTTAATGGGTTTGAAAATCGTTTTGAAAAAAGAACGCTAAAAAGAAATAAAGGAATTTTAATTAGCGATTGTTATAATGCAAGTCCTGAAAGTATGCGTGCGGCATTGTTGTCAGTTCACGACATGCAGGTAGCTGGGAAAAAGATCGCAGTTCTTGGGGATATGTTGGAACTTGGAGAAAAAGAAACTTTTTGGCATAGACAAATAGGTAGGCTATTAGGAAAAATTCAAAGTTTGGATTCGGTTATTTTAGTTGGTGAGCGTGCGCAAGCAATCGCAAAAACTGCACCAATAAATATGCAACTTACTTGTGTTAAAAGTTGGGATGAAGCTGAAGAACAAGTAAGTAAAATTCTTTTTGAAACTCAAGAACATTCTCTTGTTCTTGTAAAAGGTTCTTTGGCGATGCAGCTTGATAAAATGGTTACTGAATTAGTCGAATAATTATCAAGTAGTTTTTCATTATATAACTAATATTGAACCGTTTCTGTAAATAGTGTACAATTGAACTAATGGTAGAGGGTGGTGGCTGCCAAAGTATTGCATGAAAGGGAAGGAGATTGAATGAAGGATGAGACGCTTGTTCATAGTGTTACGCATTTACCTCACAAAATTCTTAATAATTATTTCTTGAGTGAATTGCCTCAACTTGTATTACATGAGTTAGGTCATGATACATGTTTTGGTTTTGCTCGTGCCGTTTATTTGGTTGATAATCCTGATTTTGATCATTTGGTTGGTGTTGCGGGTTTTTGTAAAAATGAATGCAAACATCATAAAGAAAATATTTGGCATAAACCATCTCTGTTTAAAGAAGATATGGAAGAAGCGCATTTTCATGGTGAGATGAAAAAATTTTTAAGAAACAGTTTAAGACGTCGTGATGTTGATATTCACAAATCTGGCGACATCAAAGAATTGGGGCGTGCGATGGGATTGAATGATCCTAGCTTTTTAGCATGGAATATGAAACACGGAAACCATGGGTTGTTAATTTATGAAAAAAACAAAGAATTATGTCCATGGCGCGAAAAAATGCTGAACAATTCATCAGCGCTTTTAAGTTTGTGTGGAATTTCTGGTATCTAATTTTTTTTAAAAAGCAGTCTTTTGGGGGAACCTTTAGAATAACTTTGTGTATATGATGTTAATTTTGAACATGGTATTTTTGTTCCGTATTCTGGAGAATAAAAGGTTGTTTCTTTTTCAAATATAAGAGTTGTTCTTAGTGATGCGACGCATCGAGATGCGATGCATTTTGAATTGTAATAAATATTCCAAGAATGCAAATCTTTTTTTATTAGTCTTATATCTGGATGAAAAATCAAATTCCATTCGAAGGGCGAACTGTCATTAATAACCAAATCTTCAATTAAAACTTTTTGTTCGGTCGGATGAAAAACCAATTTTCTTCTTATTGATGAGAAAGAATTTTCTATCAAAACATAACGTTCAGTTTCTTCTATTTTACTTGTATCTTTTTGTTCCGCGCGCGGCAGTTGAAATAAATCACCGCCAAAGCACACGTTCGCCCTGAGCTTGTCGAAGGGTTTCTTCGAACATTCCTCGAGCCTCACATTATTATGATTTAGTGAAGACCTAAACTTATTTCGCCACTCCGGTTGTGGTGTGTATGTGTAACTGCCCGGATCAATTAAAATTGGAATGTTATCAATTGCGAGTGTTACAGAAAGTTCGTCCTGATGAAAATGTCCCGTCGGTTGTTTTTTATTAAATGTTGGGTGGCGGTAAGTTATGTGCCACGAATTATTTTTTAGTATTGTGAGGCCAAAGTTTTTGTAGTGATTGGTTAGTTTGTGTTTATTAGTCGTTCGAGGAAACCCTTCGAGACAATTTCTCGCCAGAGCTCGAAATCCCTCAGGGCGAACGGGGTTTGAGTTAAATTCTAAATCAGATTTTATTGGAGATAATCCCGTTCGCCCTGAGGGTTCTTCGGAGCACGAAGTGCGAAGTAGAACGTCTCGAAGGGTTACACGAACGGCATCAACCCCACAAACAATTTTCCCGCTATCATCATCACCAATATGAACCAATTCATTTTCTCTTGCCCCGTTCGCCCTGCAGTGTCCGCCATAGCCCTTGGCGACGGCTGGAAGCTTGTCGAAGGGTTTCTTCGAATGGTTATTTTCCAAAGAACAATCACCCAAAAAATCAAACATGCGCGAAAGTTTTTCTGAAAAATGATCTGGTGTATCACACATTTGCGCCTCACATAATAAATAAACGTGCAAAAAAAGTTCGGTATCTAATTTGTGATACGCAGTTGAACCTTCGTAGCTTGTTCCGTCCGGAAGAATTTGCCTGTCGAATTCATAAAAAAGTTTTTTTAATGTTTTTTCTTTTTTATTTTCAAAACGCGGGACATTTTTAAAAAATGTACACAAATATAAGTGGCCAACCAAATCAGAAATGTAATGATTGTTTGGCTTGTCTGATTCTTCCCAATTGTTTTCTAAATAAATTGCGTGAAAATACAGCGAGCGCGTAAGTTTTTCCCAAAAATCAAATTTGATATGTTTACAATGTTTAAAAAAATGAAAACCCCAAATTAAATTAATCGCGCGGATGGCAACTTCCATTGGATTTACCCAATTTATCCCGTGCGGAAACGGATTGTTTTCTATCCAATTATTTACGTGCGAACAAAACGATTCGGCGTATTTTTTATTAGAAGTAAATTTGTATGCCTTCCCCAAAAAATAAATATGCTGCATGCGGGAAAGTTCCCACGGGATTTTTACATCCCTTTTGTCCCGTTCGCCCTGAGGGATTTCGAGCTTTAGCGAGAAATTGTCTCGAAGGGTTTCATCGAACGGTCCTTCCCCCAACACATAAAACGTCCCCTCACACGCCTCATCCGCTTTTTCCAAAATAAAATTTTTATTATTAAAATCTTCAGGAAGAGTTTCTTGAAACATAGGGTGATTTAAAATTTCTTCTACAAAATTGTTTTGTAATAATTTTGGAAATAAAGATTCAAATGAATATGGCACATTCATTTTTGTATTTTTAAATGAATTCCACTTTATCGCGAAGAGTTTTCTTTGTGTTCGATTGTGTATTCTTTTATAGGTATTTTTTACGCCAAGTTCGCGAACGCGTGTAAAGAAATAATTAAATTTTTGAATATTCATAATGAGAAGATAACATTTTTTTTGTATTGTTCAATATCTTGTGATACGTTTGCATACATTAAAATAAAGAGCAGGTAAGGATTTTTTGATGAATAAAAAGATATTAGTTTTGTTTGTGGTTTCTTTGTTTGTGAATCACTTTGCAAGTTGTGATGTAGAGACTTGGTTTATTACGGATTTGTCTAAGAATGTTGATTTAGAATCAGTTCCAAAAGTTACCGAGAATTGTTTTTTTGATACCAGTAAATTTGTTGAATATGAAACCATAAGATGCTTAGAAGCGTTTGCAAAAAATTCTAAAGCACATATAGATTTTATGTTAGTGAGACAAGATGGATCAGAAAATTTTATATGTGTGAAACATGGAGATGGTTCTCAAATTTTAATTTTTATTGATGATTGCGATGATCAGGACATCTGCGATGAATTATTGGAAAGTATAAAAACTTTTTTTACTACATCTGAATTCATGCAAAAGGCTCGAGAAAGAGCAGAAAGAAGACGGTCTGCTGGAGCGCATGGTACACCAGTGCGTGTCGAAAAGAAGTATGGATTAAAAATGTCGCCACCGAAGCCTACTAAAGAAGAGCAAGAACAGAGCAATCGCGAATTTATTAGGTATATTTCCCATTAAAGTAAAACCGCGTGTTTTTTCGTGAGGGCAGTAGTCCGAACTCTAATTTGTTTACTGCAAATTAAATAACCCTGGCAATTAATGGTTCTTTGCTGCTCAAAAAAGCAAGTGTCGCGCCGCCGCCGGTTGATAAAAAGTTAAATTTGTCTGAATAATCAAAAAGATGTGCAGCAGCGACTGCGTCGCCGCCTCCAATAACCGAGTACGCATCACTTTGCGAAACTGCTTTTAAGATTGCTTTTGTTCCTTGCGCAAATTCTACGGTTTCGTATTTTCCCATTGTGCCATTCATAAAAATTGTTTTTGCGCGTGTAATTTCTTTTGCAAAAAGTTTTTCTGTTTCTGGACCAATATCTAAAATAGTTTCTGATTTTTTAATTGTTTGAATCGTGCAAGTTTTTTCTTCAGCGGTTCGGACATCAATTGGCAGTAAAACTTTTACGTTATATTTTTCTGCTTTTTGTAAAAAACGTCGCGCGGTTTCAATTCCACTTTCTTCGTAAAGAGATTTTCCAATTTCGTAATTCCCCGCTTTTAAAAAAGTGTTTGCGAGCGCGCCGCCAATCAAAATAGCCTTTATTCGTTTTGCATCAGATTGTTCCAGAAGATGTTCAAGCATTTTTACTTTGTCGGTAATTTTATTTCCGCCGACAACTAAAACAAATGGCTGTTCAGGATTTGTTTTAAGTTTGCTTAATTCTTCAATTTCTTTTTCAACCAATAATCCGATACCACGGTTTTGTGGTTCAAATTGTTGCGGGAGAAGAGAAACAGATGTGTCGTTTCTGTGCATTACCGCAAATGCATCATTGATATAAACATCTGCCGTTTGAGCCAAAAGTTTTGCGAATTCAATATTTGTTTCTTTTTCACCGTTAAAAAAACGTAAATTTGGTAACAAAAGAATTTCTTCAGAATTTTGTTTACTACATTCAACTGCTTTTTTTAAATCAAGCACGTGTTGAATTTTATATTTTTTTTCTTTGAACCATGGTATTAAAAGTTCGGTAGAAAGATTTTTATCAAAAAAGTTAGTTCTACTTTTTGCGCTAGGGCGTCCGATATGTGTTCCCAAAATCACTTTGCCGCCGTTTTTTTGAATATAATCAATGGTTGGTAAAATTTTTTGTAGGCGAAAGTCTTGTAGTACAAAGTCCCGTTCGCCCTGAGCCTGTCGAAGGGTTTCTTCGAGCGGCTTTAGCGGGACATTCAAATCGGCGCGTAAAAAAACACGCTTATTTTTTAAATCGATATTTTTTATGGAATTCATTCTTACTCCTGTCGTAAAACTTGAGCAATATTAATTTTTTTCGTTCTACATGAAGGAATCCATGTTGCAAAAAAACCAAGAATTATTGTTGCAATGAAGACAACAATAAAAATTTCTAAATCCATTTTTGCTGGCAAATAAGAAACGTAATAAACATCAGGTAGTTCTATAAATGGATATTTATCTAAAAAGAAACCCGCAATCGCGGCGAGACCAAGTCCGATAACTGACGCCAAAAAGGTAATAGTCATACCAATTAAAAGGAAAATTGTTTTAATTGATTTGTCAGGCATTCCCATCGCCTTAAAAATTGCAACATCGCGACGCTTTTGTTGAATTTGCATAAATAACAAAGAAATCATGTTCATACTTGCAACTAATGTTATGAGAGCAAGAATAAAAAACATTGCATACTTTTCCAGTTTTAATGATGAGACAAGAGCTGGGTATAATTCTTTCCATGAACTAATAGTTAATCCTGGTAAATTTTGGCGCAACAATATTGTTGTCTCTTCGATATAATCTTTTGAACGATGGAAAATTTTTTCTAACAAATTTTTTTGTGGTTTATTAAAAGTTAGTGATATTTGGTCAACACCTTTTTCTTCGTCAAAAAGTTTTTTTACAAAATCAAGTGATGCATAGGCAAAATTATTGTCATATTCTTCTAAGCCAATATTAAAAATTCCAGTAACAATTGCGTCTTGTTTTTCAAGCATGATTTTATTTTTTCTGGTTGGTTCAGGGATTAAAAGTTTAATTTTAGAACCGATTGTTAGGTGGTGCATTTTTGCAGTTTTGTATCCAATTATAATATGATTGTCTTTTAAAAGATCAATTAAATTTTCGGGGGATCTCATTGGTAAAGTTATTTTTTGTGCAATAGATGAAACGAGATGTTCCGTTTTTGGCTCAACGCCTCTAATAAATAGAACAGACTGTTTCTTATCTCGATCAATTATAACCTGTTTTGTGACACTGCTACTTATAGCGTTTATTTCGGTTGAAAATTTTGTATTTAAAAACTTTTTAATATTGACATCATCAATTTTGTTGCCGGGAGAATAAATTAATGCATGAGAACTTATTCCCTGCATTTTTTCATGAATTACTTTTTCAAAGCCGTTGGTGATAATCAAAGTTAGCATCAAAGAAAAAGTTCCAATTAAAATACCAAGAAAACATATTTTAATCATAAACGATACTGTGCGATCTTTTTTTTTGAATGTTAAATATTTCCAGGCAATAAATAATGGTAATTTCATGAATTGGCTCCAAATTTAAAAGCTTTAATGGATGACAAGTACAAGTTATACCATTAAATGTTTTTATGAGGCAAGTTCGTTAGTTCATATAATAACGCCAACTCGATAATTGTTTTTGGTAATTAAAATCTAATGTATCCCGTTCGCCCTGAGGATTTTTCCGACGGAAAAATGTCTCGAAGGGTTTCTCCGAACGGGCTTGGTTTAAATTTTCATAGAAAAAAGACGCTATTGAATTATCAAACTCGCGTTATAACATGCCAAAAGATCTTTGCGAAAAATTAATGGCAACTTTGATAAATACTTGTTTTCTTCTTGCACTAGTTGTTATTATTACAAATAGAAATAGGGCGAGATTGGCGATTTCATTATCATTGGGGGATGTAATGATGAAAACAAAACGTAATCTATTTTTGTTAATTTTATTTTGTTTACCGTTGGCAATTTTTGCAATGGACCAATATCAGTCGTCTGGAATTTCGGACGAAGAAGCTTTTCAAAGAGCAATTGCGGAGTCTACACGAAGTGCTGCAGAAGAAGAGGCTGGTAGGCGAGAACAAGAAGATCGAAGAAGAATTGGCAGAGAAGTTCCGTTGAATGTTGAAGCTCTTGAAGAATTTATTTTTGCTATTGGCGAAAGCGAATGTGTTAAGAACGAAATTATGCAGTATGGTGATTTGCAAAAACAATCAGAGGAATTAGCAGCGAGCAGTTCTGAACTGGGAGATGAATTGAAAAAGTTGTACACCTCTTTTTCTGGGAAGTCTCCAGACACTTGGTATATAGTAGCCAGGAATTTTGACGTTGTTGACCGCTATTTTCGATTGGAACAAAAAATGGTTAGTTATCATTCTGGCCATAGAGAAGAGATTGATGCAGGTAAGGCCATGTTAAATGGACGGAAATTTACGCAAACAGATTTTACGACGAGAAGGGTAGAGGATTTCAAATTACCCTGGGGAAAAGATTCAGGTCTTAAACCTTTTCTTATCAAGTGGTCAGAGAATCACTTTGCGAAATTAAGAAGACTTATTGGTAATATCGAGCGATTCAAAGAAGAGAGAGTGTTATTTGCAGAGAGAAAAACAAGAGAATATGCGGCAGCAAATCCATTTCTGTCTGGTCTTCAAGTTGATAATTTTGGCCAACTACAATTATCCAATAAATTTATTCAGGAAAAATTTAAAGAAGTTATTTCGCAAGCATTATTGGATCATTTTAATGATGTTTTAAGTCCGATTATTAAAATCAGTAGTGGCATGTTTGAATCTATGGTTTCATTTTGTAGGTTGGCCGTTGTTATTATTGAAGAATCTTTACATAAAGATTATTTGGCGACTTTAGCGGATGATTTGCGATTTGTTAAGCAGAAGTTAAGTAGAATTCCGACAGGTTCTCAGAGTGGACCGCAAGCACCATTTAAAACAATACAGGGTTGTCGTTGTACAGACGCGATGTTAACAAAGCGGCTAGAACTTCTTGCTCGAGTTGTGGATGATACTTTGAGGCGGTTTGAGCCTGGTCGAGATAGAATTGTATATACATCTTTTGGATCAGGAGGAGCTTTATTGGATTATAGTATTTTGAATGCACTGAAGCATTTTGGATATGCGATAAGTAGTGTGAATTTAATTGATTCTAATTACAGAGGATACCACGCGGAATTAGCGAAAGAACTTGGGGCCAAATTTGGCTTGCAAGCTAATTCAACTTTTAATGCTGGCAAAGATGGTCATGTAAATATTTATCAATCAGCAGGTCGATATATTGAGGATTGCGGCAGGAATCAATTGTTAAAAGCATCAGTTGCTGTTGCCGTTGATATTCCTGTTGGGTACGGACCTGAAGTTTCTGAAGGTTCCCCGGGAGTTGTTTATGAGATAATGAGTAAGAATGGTTCTGCCCGCGATATTCTTATTTATGGTTTAAGTATGATTGATATAAAAGAACCTCGTTTTTATAAAAACATTGCGGGAGAATCAGGAATAAGTAGCGAGAATGTAGATGCGTTAGTGCGTACAATAAAAGATCGCTTGCGAACAATGCAGACAGGAGAGGTTAATGGCATTTTATATCGTGTTGTACGGGAATTTAATACAGTGGAGGGCAAACCATTAGATCAATACAATGCTAGAAGAATTAGCACTTTCGTTTCTAGCGAACCGTTTTTAGAGTTCTACGAAATAGTACAAAGAAGTACCGTTCCTGGATGCGTTGCCTACCAATTAAATGTAAATATTATTAAAACTGTTTTGGAAGATCAGAATTCATTTTTCGAACAATTAAATCAGGAATCAATAGATGTTGAATCAAGCCAAGAAAGGCTTCAAAGTTCAGAATTAAACAAATTTTACAATATTTCTTTTTGTGCTCCGCAATATCCATTGTTGCATGGTTTTGAATTAATTAGATAACGCGAGTTCGATAAACCCTTCGAGACACCCTACTACGCACTTCGTGCTACGAAGGGTTCCTCAGGGCGAACGGGATATATTTTTTTGTTTTGCAAATTGTTTGAGATTTTTATGTTGTGTTTCATTGCTAACCACAGTCGTAGAAATAAGCAATTTATACTTTTTGCCTAATGTTTTTCTAAACTGTTCATCGATAACTGTTTTTAATTTGTTTGCTTGTTCTAGCGTTGTAACAATAATAAAATCGTCGCCACCAATGTGCCCAAGAAAGTTTGAAGAAATATTGCTTTGTATTATTATTCTTTTTAACAGATGCGCAGTTTCAAGAATAACTATATCCCCTTTTTCGAAACCATATTTATCATTGTAAGACTTGAAATTTTTAATATCGACAAATAATAATCCTGAGTTGTTTTTAATATTTTTTCTAATTTTTTCAATTATCAAAATATTCCCAGGCAATTTGGTTAATGGGTTAAGATTTTGGTGCCAGCAGGTTTTAGCTATTGTTCTTTTAATTTTTGCAATTAATTCTTTTGCTGGTGTAGAAATACTAAGACATTCATCAGCTTCAGAATTAATTAATTCTTCAATATGCTTTGGTTCTGTTAAAACGATTATTGGCAAGTGTAATGTTAGCGAGTTTGATTTGAATTTTTTGATTGTTTCAATGCTTGTTAAAGGATTGAAATGTGTAACTATAATGCAAGAATAATTTGCATTTTGTTTTAAAATATTTGTTTCGTCAGTATCAATTAAAAAAAATGACTTTAATTTATTTGAAATAATAAATTTTGTATCTTTGGAATCCGATATTAAAAGTATTTCTTCTTTTTCTTTATATCGATGATTACACATTTTCCTGCTTTGTTTTTTTAAATATTTCAAAATCACAAGCATTTAAGCTATCGTATACAACATGTAATAATTTGTTAATAACGAATATAATTTTCAATAAAAAAGGATTGTGTTATGCGTACTGTTAGAATATTGGCGAGGTGCTTACTCAGTTTTGTGATAATAGTAGGAATGCTTCCTGGTTGTATAAAATATTATAGAGTTGCAAAAACAGAGTTTCCTCAGGGCAAAGAACAAGTAGAAGAACAGTTTGAAGCTCGAGATGATATCAAATCAGTTTCTATTTATGATCAATTTGAAACAACAGCTTTTTTTGATGTTATGTGGTTTTCTGAAGTAATACGCGATGCATATGTTGATTTATATTGTAAGCGTCGCGGTCTAATTAAAAATGAAAGAAATAGTTTTGCAGAATCTTATGAAAGTAAATATGCGAATAAATTAATATTTTGCATTTTGGCGGATGTTCGAGATAAAAAGCATGATTCATTAAATGATAAAAATTCTGCATGGTCAATGTATGTTGATTTAGGTAATCGTAAAATTCTTCCATCGAAGATTGATAAAGTTGTTCTTGATCCGGAAGTTAAAAAATTATTTGGTTCCAAATTTTCTAATTATAAAAAAGCTTATCAAGTTACCTTTGATATTGGCGGTGATGATTATATATATCAACTTGCTTTGAATAGGCAATTTGATTTCTTTATAAGTTCCGTGAATAAATATTGTGTGCTTTCATGGCAAAAAGGAAGAACTTTTACAGAATCTAAAAAAATTGTAAAGAAGAGTGTGAAAGATGAAGATTACTATTGGCTCTGATCATCGAGGCTATAAATTAAAATTTGATTTAAAAAAACATTTTACAGATATTGAGTGGATTGATGTTGGAACAACAGATTCTGAACAAAGAGTAGATTATCCCGTATTTGCCAAAGAAGTTTGCAAAAATGTTTTAGAAAAAACGGCAGATCTAGGAATTTTAATATGTGGTTCGGGTGTTGGAATGTCGATTGCCGCAAACAGATTTCCGAAAATTTATGCAGCGTTGTGTTGGAATAAAGATATTGCGTGCGCGGCAAAAAATCACGATCTTGCAAATGTTTTAATCTTGCCCGCGAATTTTGTGACAAATGACGAAGCGGTAGAAATTTTAAAAACATGGATCGAAGCAGAGTTTTTTGGCGGTCGCTATCTTGATAGGTTAAAAATCATAGATTCAGAATAATACTTTACAAAAGCGCATTTTTTAGTTTAAAGGATGCGCTTTTGTGCTATTTATGGTAGTTTTAAAACTGTTTGATTATAAAGGGACATGAGTCTGATAATTGATTTATTATGTTATAATTCAAAGAATTGAATCAAAGATTAAACTGAAAGTTTATATGAAGCGAATATTTAAATCACAAACAGTTGCAGCTGGGCTTGCAATATTTTCTATGTTTTTTGGTGCTGGCAATGTTGTGTTCCCATTACAAATTGGGAGATTGGCGGGCGATAAAAATATTTTTGCAATTTTTGGATTACTGGTTACGGCTATTTGTGTTCCGTTCCTTGGCCTTTTCGCAACCATTTTATTTAACGGTGATTATAAAAAGTTTTTTTATCGAATCGGAAGAATTCCTGGTTTGTTTGCGATTTTGTCTTGCATGGCATTAATCGGTCCATTTGCTGCGCTTCCGCGTTGCATATCTCTATCTTATAGCACACTTAAAATTTTTATGCCGGGAACATCTCTTTTTATATTTAGTTTGATTTCTTGTATTGTTCTTTTTGTTCTGGCGGTAAGGAAAAGTAAAATAGTAGATATTTTGGGAAGGTTTTTGAGTCCCGTTCTTTTAATATCGTTAGCAATTATAATTATAAAAGGTTTTATTTCTTCTCCGTCTGCACCCGCGCTGGGCGCATCAAGTGTTGGTTTGTTGAAAAAAGGATTTGTAGAAGGATACAACACCATGGATATGCTCGCGACATTCTTTTTTTCCGGGGTTGTTATTTCTAGTTTAATGGCGGGACAAAAAAAGAGCGCAGATGGTGTGCCTTCTAAAAAATTAATCGCTACAGTTATAAAAGCTGGAATTATAGGTGTTTCGTTACTTGGACTTGTTTACGTTGGATTTAGTTACGTTTCGTCATTTTTTGCAAATGAATTAGTTGGTGTTGCCAGTGATTCATTAATTAGCGCAATTTCTATTCGGGTTTTGGGACCATACGGTGGAATTATTGCAAACGTTGCAGTTGCACTTGCTTGTCTAACAACTGCGGTTACTTTAGCGATTGTTTTTGCAGAGTTTATTCAAAAGGAGTTATTTGGCAGTCGTGTTAAATATTCTTTTGTGTTGCTAATTACACTTGTTATAGCGTTTGCAGTTTCAAATCTTGGTTTTTCTGGAATTATGACCATGATTGCACCGGTACTTGCGATTTGGTATCCAGGGTTACTTGTTTTGTCTGTTCTTAATATTTTGTATAAGTTAATTAAGTTTAAACCAGTTAAGATTCCAGTTTTGGCGACAGTTGCGATTGCTGTTGTTGGACATTTGATTAAGTAGATAATGGTTTGTAAGGTATTTACTGGTTGTTGATGCCTTTTAAAAATATGCTAAATAAAATAACGATTTTCATCCCGAGTGCCCTTCGAAGCACGAAGTGCGAAGTAGGGTGTATCGAGGGGCGGAAGACAATCTACAAAAATTAAAAATCATGAAAAACTTTTACTTATATATTCTTAAGTGTTTTGATGGTTCGTATTATGTTGGATACACAGATAATCTAAGTCAAAGATTGTCCCAGCATGATTTAGGCAAAGCAGACGCATATACTGCACATCGAAGGCCTGTTGAACTTGTAGCGATGCAAATTTTTAAAACAAGAATAGAAGCGTTTAGATCTGAACGAAAAATTAAAAACTGGTCAAGGGCAAAGAAAGAAGCGTTTATAAAAAGTGATTGGAATGAATTATCAAAATTGGCTAAGAAAAGTTTTGATACAACAAAGTAAGGCGATTGCATATGCAACGTCCCTCGATACATTCTTCTTCGCACTTCGTGCTTCGAAGAACACTCGGGATGAAAAAGTTTTTTTATTGTAAACGAACTGTAAGAATTTAAGTTAATAGGTTCCCGTTCGCCCTGAGGGATTTTGAGCGATAGCGAAAAATTGTCTCGAAGGGTTTTACCGAACGGTCCTTATTTTAAAAACAAGGAATATGTATGAGTAGCGAACAACCTAAAAAAAGTTTTAAAGACACATTAAATTTACCACGCACTGATTTTTCTATTCGTGCGAATGCAAAAGAAAAAGAACCTGCCATTTTAAAAAAGTGGCAAGATGAAGAAATTTATAAAAAAGCGGTTGCGCACAACAAAGAAAGTAAAAATACATTTGTTTTACATGATGGTCCGCCATTTGCAAATGGGCACATGCATGTAGGGCACATGTTAAATCGTGTTTTAAAAGATATTGTGTGTAAATCAAAACGCATGAGCGGTGATCATGTTGTTTCTGTTCCCGGTTGGGATTGCCATGGTTTACCGATCGAATTAAAAGTAGCGGGCGATTTTAAAGGAGATAAGGAGACGCCAGAAGGGCGAAAGGCTTTTAAAAAGTTGTGTCGCGACTATGCAAAAAAATGGATCGAAACGCAAAAAGAAGAAGTTAAAAGATTAGGCGTTGTAACAGATTGGGATAATCCGTACATTACAATGTCTCCACAATACGAAGCTGCGATTTTAAAAAGTTTTGCGACGTTTGTAGAAAAAGGGTATATCGAAAGAAAAGGGAAAACGGTTCCTTGGTGTGCATCTTGCCAAACTGTTTTAGCGACGGCAGAAATTGAACACAAAGATCGCAAAGATCCATCTTGTTATATTTTATTTCCATTTGATTCTGATGTTGCCCAAAAACTTTTCTCTGAAGTTTTACAAAAAAAAGATTTAGAAGAAGTTGGAATGCTTATTTGGACAACAACGCCATGGACAATTCCTCTTAATCGCGCAGTAGTTGTTCATCCAAAAGCAAAGTATGTTTTACTTGAAGGCGAAAACAAAAAAGCATTTGTCGTTGGCGCGGAATTAGCGGATGAACTTTGCAAAACAATGGGAATCAAAAAAAATATTCTCGCAACATTCGATTCAACAATATTTAAAAATCAAAAAGTTGCTCATCCATATATAGAAGATCTTTTTGTACCAATAATATTAGACGATAGTGTTTTACTGACCGATGGAACGGCGTGCGTGCATTCTGCACCAGGCTGCGGACCAGAAGATTATTTTTTAGGTGTTAAAAATGGGTTAGAAATTTTTTCACCGCTTTCTGCTGATGGAAAATACACAGAAGGGATTCAACCAAAAGATTTAGAAGACATGTCGATTGAAGATGGCCAAATTTGGTCTATAAGAAAAATGCACTCGGTTGGTCGTTTAATTTTTAAAAATTCATGTGTTCACTCATATCCACATTGTTGGCGTTGCCAAAAAGGTTTAATGTTTAGAGCAACCGACCAGTGGTTTTGTAATTTGGAAAAAGACAATCTCGTGAAAAACGCGGTTGTGGAAACAGAAAAAATTTCGTTTATTCCTGAATGGGGAAAAAACAGACTGGTTGCATCGATGCAAAATAGAACAGAATGGTGTTTGTCGCGTCAGCGTCAGTGGGGCGTTGCGATACCTGCACTTCTTTGTAAAAAATGTGAACATCCATTTTTGGATGCAACATTTATTCGTTCCGTTGCAAAAAATGTTGAAAAAGAAGGAATCGAATATTGGGATGGCGTTACAATTCAGGACATGCAAAAAGAAAAAATGATTTCAGAATCATTTGTATGTGAAAAATGTAAAAATGCAGATTTAAATGAATTCAGAAAAGAATATGACATTTTAGATGTTTGGTTTGAATCTGGAATTAGTCATGATGCGGTAAAAGAATTATATCCAGATTTTAGAATTCCTGCAGATTTATATTTAGAAGGTTCCGATCAACATCGAGGTTGGTTTCAAAGTTCTTTATTGGGTTCAATGATTGTTCACAATCAAACCTGTACGCAATCGTTTTTAACACATGGATTTGTTCTTGATGAAGCAGCATTAAAAATGTCGAAATCAAAAGGCAACGTTGTTAGCCCGCAAAAGATGATAGATAAATATAGTGCAGATATTATGCGTTTGTGGGTTGCGAGTGCTGATTTTGAAGGCGATGTTTCTATTTCAGAAAATATTGTTAAAAGTGTTTCGGAAGTGTATCGCAAAGTTAGAAACACATGTCGTTTTTTAATTTCAAATTTATATGATTTTGATTTTGAAAAAGATGCGGTTGCGTTAGAGGATATGTTTGTGATTGATCAGCAAGCGCTTGCGAAGTTACAAAATATAAACAGGGTGGTAACAGAAGCGTACGAAAGCTACAAATTTACATCAGTGTTTCATACAATTAACAACTATTGTACAAATGATTTAAGTTCTTTTTATTTAGATATTTTAAAAGATCGTTTGTACACAGAAAAAGCGGATGGCAAATTTAGGCGCTCCGCGCAAACTGCGATGTATCATATTCTTGATACGCTTACAAAATTAATTGCGCCGGTTTTAACATTTACTGCAGAAGATATTGCCTCGAATTATCAAAAAGATAAAACGGAGCCAGTTTTTCTTCAACGATTTCCAGAAATAATTGATGTGCAAGAAAAGGTCGAAGCCGAGATATGGAATAGTTTGCGCGAAGTTCGAGATGTTGTTTTAAAAGCAATTGAAGGCAAACGGGAAACGGGCGTTGTAAAACATTCCTTAGAAACAAAAGTTAAATTACATCTTGATGAAACAAATGAAAAAGCAAAAGTGATTACATCCTTTATTGATTATTTAAAAACAAAAAGTGAAGATGCGGATCGCTTTTTTAAAGACTTTTTTATTGTGTCGCAATTTGCGCTTTCTACGAAAAAAGATGGTTTGAATAAAACTTCTTTGGATTTTATTAACGTTTTAGCAGATCATGCGGATGGTGAAAAATGCCCGCGTTGCTGGCAGTGGGATACAGAATTTGATGAAGACGGTTTGTGTAGACGTTGTCAGGATGTTTTAAAGTAGAGTTCGCTATTACAATGCCAACTCGATAATTCAATTGTGTCTTTCCCCTGCGAAAAACTAAACGGACTCCGTTCGCCCTGAGGGATTTTTGAAAATCCGTAGGATTAAAAAAATAGTCTCGAAGGGTTTCTTCGAACGGTTTAAAATATTTTTTTGTTTTTATTCAAACAACAATGGCGCTTTTAATGTAATTTTCAATGGTCCGTTCGATAAACCCTTCGAGACATCCTACTTCGCACTACGTGCTTCGAAGGATTCCTCAGGGCGAACGGTATACATTAGATTTTAATTGTCTAGAAAACATTATTTAATTATTGAGTTCGTGTTATTACAAAAAAGGCCTCCGGAAATTTCCGGAGGCCTTTTTTGTAATAAGTAAGTTAAATCTAGGATGTTTCTTGGATTTGTCTTATTTGTGATTCTATTGTGATTAGTTGGCCTACTTGTTTTCTTATGTGGTTGTTTGCTTCAGGCTCAGTTGCAGGTTGTCTTCTAAATAGTTTTCGGGAGATGGCGTTTTTAAAAGGAGTTAAAACTGTTCTACGTTCTGACTTTAAATCTCTTTTAATTGACCGCTTTATTTGTTTCCGTTGTCTACGTAGTTCTTTCAAAGAGGGCGTATCTGTATCTTCTGTAGCACTATCTTCTTCTAACGCTTCTGTTTCCTCTTCTTCTTCTTCTTCTTCTTCTTCTTCTTCTTCTTCTTCTTCTTCTTCTTCTTCTTCTTCTTCTTCTTCTTCTTCTTCTTCTTCTTCTTCAATCTCAGGATTTACAGTTTTTTCTGTTGCAACTTCTCCGTTTGATATTTGTTTTGTAACTCCGATTAAGGTTAATGCTGAAAGTCCAACAACTTCCAAAATAATAAATGCTGCTAACAACCTGTGTTCGCTAAGAATATGACTTGCTGCGGATCGTTTCTTTTTGCTAGCAGGGTTAAGGGTTGCAAAAATGGCGGCGGAAACAGACCGTAATGTTTTTACATCTCGCGCTACTGCATCTCTGGTTATTGGTTCGCGTTTAAACTTTTTATATGCTAAATAGGCTGGAATGTTTGCTGCTAAAATTACAGGAACAGAAATTAGTAAATTTTTCGGAGCTACTGGAAATGTTTTTTGAGAGGGAATGACTGCGCTGAAAATTGCAACGAAGACGATTTTAGAAACAATTTTTTTAGAAAAACAATTTAATTTTTTCATAGTATGCAAATTATACTTCTAAAATTAAATTTTTGCAAAAGAAAAATTAATAGATTTTGATTTTATAGGGGACCGACTTTTTTTCTTTTTTTCTTAGTTTTAACCTTAGGCGTTTCTTTTTGCGCAGTTTCTAATTTTGCTGAAACATCATCAATTTTTGTTTTTGCGATTTCAACTTCATCTTGTGCGGAAGCTAATTCTGCTTGCAATGAAAGTACTTGTTCTGTTGCATTTGCTACGGTTTGTTCTTGGTTTTCGGTTTGTTGTTGCATGCTAGAAGCTTTTTCAGAAGTGGTTGCTTGTTCAATTTTTGCTTGTTCTGCAGATTGTTTGGAACTAGTAACTTCTATTTGTGTAGTTGCAATTTGTGATTCAAGACTTGCAGCGGAGGATTTAATTTCGCTTGCAGATTTTTGTGTTTCGGAAAGTTGATCTTGCAAATTTTCTATTTCACTTTGTTTTGCAGCAGCATCTGTTTGAGCTTGATTTAATTGTTGTTGAAGTTGTGCGGCTGATGCGGAAGTTGCTTTTCGTTCTGCTGAAAGTGTTTCAATTTGATCGGCGAGGTTTTGTTTTTGCGATTGAAGGGCAGATAGTTCTTGTTGTTCCATAGAAGTTGTTTGCGCAGAAGTTTGTTTTAGTTTTTCTATTTCGCTATTTACGCGAGAGATTTCTCGTTCTATATCTTGTGATTTTCTTCCTCCGCCAGGTTCATCATCATCACCAAACCCACTAGAAATTATGGGAAGTTTTAGTAATTGATGTTGTTCAATTTGTGTGCTTCGTGTTTTTTTATCATCCCCAGCTTTGTATGTGATGTTTATGTATTTTGTTTCGCCGGGCGCAATACTTTGCTGATAAAAAGGATCATTTTTAATAAGATCCATAAAACTTCCGCGAGATGGTGTTGCGATATGTGTAATAAGTTTATTGTTTTGTATTTTTCTATTTAAAACAGGTGCAATATTTTTGCCTTCGTATTGAGCATCGATAATTTGTAATTCTTTGAAAATTACATGGTTATAGTTATTGAGATGTTTTCGCAAGTTTTGTTTTACACCGTCAAAAACAAAAAGCGTTTTAAACAGTTGGGATGAATTAGGATTTTGCTGTTCAGCTTTTAATTTGTCCAAAAATTCGTTAAATGTGTCAATATCGGTTTCTGGGGTTTCGGGTGATTCAACAAGTTGTTTTAAGTTTGTAATTGCTTTGCCAAATGCAATATATTCCGCTTCCGGTAATACTATATCTGGAGGTTGTACTGATGATCTAAAAATTTCGTAAATATAATTAGTTTGACGACCGCGATAAGACACTCCTTCTTTCAAACCCAAGATTGTTTTTAGATCAAGGCTAAGTATTTTTGCAGTTGCTGTTCCTGGTTGCTTTTTATAATTAATTCTTATTTTGTCACGAATGTTTTTAGGTAATACCATTCGTCGCAATTTACCACCAATTCCGGGTGCAGGTTTTTGTCGCATTTCGCCCAAAATAATTAGGTCACTTTGTAAAAATTCTTTTTCAAACATTTCTGATTCGTCATGAAGTCTATATTTTATTGTTATCTTGCGAGAACCATTAGGTGTCTCAGTTATTTCTAATTTTTTACCACCTTGTTTACGCACAATTTTTCTGAATAAATTTGTTAAGTCTATTTGTTTGCTTTTTGTTCCGTATGTTGCTTTTTCTATTATTAACGGTTTGTCTAATTGGCTTGCCCATTCGGCTTCAGCTTTTTTTGCATTTTCAAGTTCTATTTGAAGTTGTCGTAAGTCGGCGTCTTTTTTTGAGAATTCAATTTTTCTTGCTTGCTGATCTCGTTCAATTTTTTCTTGCAGATCTTCGCGTTGTGTATCTAGTTTTATTTGTTCCTGTTTTATGCTGCTTATTGATGATTTTAATTCATCGGTTTTTTGTAGAGCTTCAGATTGTTGTTGTTGAAGGCGTTCTGCTTTTTGGTTTTGTTCTTCAAATGTTTTTTGTGTTTCACTTATTAATTTAGATAGACGTGCGGTTTCAGTTGTATTTTCAGAATCTTTATTTTTTGCTTCGTCCAATTCTTTTTGCATTGCCGAAAGTGCGGCTTCTTTTTCGGCATATATATCTTGTGCTGTTTCGAATTTTTCTGATGTTTGGGCTTCTTCTTCTTTTGCTTTGCTTAAAAAGCCCTGTAGCTCTTGTAGCATTTTTTCAGCACTTTGTTGTTGATCTAAAGCTTGTGCATGTAAATCTTTTTTATTTGATAGACTTGCTGCTGCTTGTTCTACTTTAGATTTTAATGATGCCATTATAGATTTTTGTGTTGGAACGGATGGTAATTGACTTCTTAATTCTTCTGCTTCTGCTGTTTCCACAAGTTGTCTTTGATATAATTCGTCTAATTGTTTGGGTGACAATGTTGATAATTCTTTTATTTCTTTATATTTGGTAAGAAGTTTTTCTTTAAAGTATGCGGGTGATTTTAGTTGTTCAATTCTTGCTGACAGTTCAGGAGCTTCTTTATCATTTAATTGTCTCATTTTTAAATCTAATTCTAAATCAGAAATTTGCCCTTCTATAGTTTCGCGTGCTTCTCCAATTGCTTTAATAAGATTATCAAGAATATTTGCTCGTTCTTTTTTCGACATATCAGAAAGTTTGAAAAATTTTTCTAATCCGATGTAAGCCGAATATTTGGGTTGAACGTCTTCTGCTAATAAAAGCTTATTTACGTATATTTGAATATTTGGGAATTCAGGTTCGAGTAATTCTGAAATTTGTGCTTCTAATTTAATGTTTGCTTCTTCTTGTTGAATGGTTTCTTTTTGCATTGGAACTATTGTTCCTGTAGAAATGCCATTGTATTCTTCCAATAATATTTCTTTTAAGTCTCGTTCGCCCAAAATTTCTTTTACTTCCAGAGTTCTTTTAAGTGCTTTTTCTAAGTTTTCTAAAACAGTTTTTCTTTCTTGCTCTGACATAGAAGAAACATTAGTTAACTTTTCTAATCCACTTAAATCGTAATTAAAATGTTGGTTTAATAAATTGCATATTTTGGGTTTTAATTGTATTTCTTCTTCATCGCGCAACATTTCTTTTTGTTCTTCAGCCGAAATAGGAGTTTGTGTGCGAACAATGTTGTATTCGTCTAAAAATATTTTTTTTAATTTGTTTTTGTCCCGTTCGCCCTGAGCTTGTCGAAGGGTTTCTTCGTGCGGGACCTTAAGCATTGTAAGTTCCTTTATTTCCAGTGTTCGCTTTACTGACTTTTTTACGTTTTTCAAAAGGTCTTGTTTCTCTTCTTGTGGCATGTTGGAAATATCAGTGAATTTTTCTAAACCACTTAAATCGTCAAATACTTTAAATAGTTGTTGTTCAACTTTTGATTTAAGTCTCAAATCAGCTTTTGCAGCTCTTGCATGAATATCTTTTCTGAAAGGAATTCTAATTTCATCGGTTGGTTTAAAAATTGCAGTTTGAGTTTTTCCTTCTAATCCCACGAAATATTCAATATATAATTGAGGGTTTATAGTTTGTCTTAATAATTTTTGTAAATAATAGGGTGCTTTGGTTGTTAATATTTGCGGAAGCTCGCTACTTGTAATATATAATTTATTTTGACGTTTAATTTGCGGGACAAGTTGTGATGTTACATTTAATCCTTTTGCCAATAATTGTTTTTTATCATCAAATGGATTTTTTTCGAATGTTCCATATATTGCATTTATTATAACTAGTCGGTTGGGTTGCATTTTAATTGGAGCGGTAAGAAGGAATCCTTCCGATTCTGAAACAATTATATTTCGTTCTTTTTTACTTTTGCCAATTGTGTATTTTACTCGAAGATATTTTTTTTCTGTTGGAATAGTAATGTTTGGATTGTGAAGACGGAATAGGTTGTCAAAAGAATTACCAAAATTTAATGGTGCGCCTTTTGCAATTGTTGGTGGAAGTTTTAGATTTTCACTTGGTTGCATAAAAAGAAAAAAACCACCTTGCAACAATACTTCCCTTTGTAAATATTGTGTTACATCGATAGCACTATTTTGTTTTAATAATTGCAGCGATCCATATTCTGCTTTTTCAATTTTTAAACCGGCAGCTTTTATTAGAGCGCTTTCAAATTCAGGTTTGATATATGTTGACCAATTTTCTCTTGCGTCTTTTTGTTTTGCAACTTCGCGGAGATGTAAGGAGAGTGAATGTGCTAAAGTTATTTTATCCGGAACCGTTATTCTGCTTAATAAACTTGGATTATTTTTGACAGCTTCATAATCCGCAGGATAAAGCGATACGAAAATATATGGTAATTCTTTTTCGGAGGATGCTTCTATTGCTTTTACAATTAATGGAATTGATTCGTATCTTTTAATTTTAATTGATTGTGGAGGGGATGCTTTTTGAATACTTTGTGGCTCTGTTTCTATAACGGGACTAGCAACATTAATTGGTTCATTTGCAACGCTATTAATATAGTTTGGGGCGCTGATGATTATTATAAAGATAAAAAGTTTTGGTAAGATTTTTTTCATTTAGCTTTCTCCTGTATTGTTTCTTAAATTTCTTGGGAAAATACAAAATTTTTATCGGATATTTCAAAAATTGTTGTTGGTGTACCATCGTTGTATGTTATTTGTAAATGACCACTTATTTCGGGAAAAATCTTGGCAAGTGTTGTATCTGCAATAAGAGGGATGCCATATTGTCTACTATTTCCAACCCCACTTTCTGTAATAGTTCCTGCAATTAATTGATCTTTGAATTCTGTGGTTACATTTTTTGTTGAAGTAAATTTGTTTTGCGCAAGTGTTCCGTATTCTGCTTTTTCAATATTGATTAATGCACGTTTAATTTGGGGAATTTTTGCTTTTACCTTTTTTATTGCGGCATCTAATTTAGTGGAGTTTTCAGTAATAAAATCCACTGCTCCTTTTGTTACTTCATTAAATGTTTTAAATTGTTTATTAAAATCTTTAATTGCCGCATCAAGTTGTTTTTGCTGTTCTGTTGCAGCGGCCTTAGCGTCCGCAAGCGTTGTTGCTGCAAGTGTATTTCCAAATAAAAAAAACAAAACAAATAGCGGAGTTAGATAATTTTTATACTTCATAATTTTCCTTACTTATAAGTTTGTTTGCCCTGACCATTCGGCTAAGCTCATGACCAAAGGCCCCGCTCACCCTGAGTGATTTTTTCTTAAAAATCGTATCG
>Ga0209045_1000536_pt1 | contig 44206 bp, 29 predicted proteins | sample SaaInlLV_10m_DNA_4_FD_184664 | JGI IMG/M metagenome (GOLD analysis project Ga0209045, IMG submission 184664) | Marine microbial communities from expanding oxygen minimum zones in the Saanich Inlet - Saanich Inlet SI072_LV_200m_DNA (SPAdes) (version 2) | ecosystem: Environmental > Aquatic >...
ATCGAACGGGATGCATTCCCGCACATCCAGAGTCGTCATCTCGGCTTGGTCTCCGCTGATCAGAAGACGACAGACGACGGCGTTTTTGAGGAACTTGCCGATGTCATGGAGCGGCAGATTGACCTTGATTCTCTGCTGGACACGGCCGCTGAAGCCGCACCGCTGAAGTCGTCCCGTACGCTGTCCATCTCCCCGGTTGCACACACACGCATCGGCGTCGCGCGGGACGAGGCTTTCCACTTCTACTACCCGGACAACCTGGAGATGCTGCGCGATGCCGGCGCCGAAGTGGTGTTTTTCTCTCCGCTTTTCGACAAGGCGCTTCCCCCTGATCTCGACGGCCTGATCATTGGAGGCGGCTACCCCGAGGAGTTCGGTCCAAGCCTGGCCGCCAACACATCCCTGCGTTGCGCGATAGGTGGCTTCGCGGCAAAGGGAAACCCCATCTACGGCGAGTGCGGCGGCCTCATGTACCTGGGACAGGAACTGACCGACCGTGCCGGCCATTCCCATGCCATGTGTGGGGCATTGCCGCTCTCCACGCGGATGCTCCCGAAGCGCAAGGCGTTGGGCTATGTCGAAGCAACCCTTGCCTATGGCTGCTGTCTGGGGCCCGCAGGCACGCGAATGCGGGGACACGAGTTTCACTATTCCGAGGTCAGCCAAGCCGATCGGGGTCAGCTGGCGCCCTTCCTGAGCGGGAAACGGAGTGCTGGACAAGCGGCGCCATGCGGGTTCGCCCAGAGCAACGTGATTGCCTCGTACATACACGTCCATTTCGCCTCATGTCCCGAAGTACCCGAACACTTCGTTCGGACATGTGTTGAGTCTCAGTAGAAGCAGAGGAACAGAAGCATGGTGGAGCACCGGACGATCGACGCCGTAGGTACTGCAAAGCTGGGGCTGGCAGTGGGCTTGGCACTCACTCTTTCCACATACGCTCAGGAGACACCAGATCCGACAAAAGAGGACACTTACGTTCTCGATTCGATGGTGGTGACGGCGTCACGCAGGGTGAGGGCGCTCGACTCGCCCAACAGTATCTCGATCATCACGGCCGAAGAGCTTAGGGAACTCTCCGCAAAGACCGTGGCGGAAGCTCTGGCGAGGCTCCCGGGTGTGACCGACAGGTCCTCGAGCCAGGACGCGATCTCGATCCGCGGGGCCGAGAGCGCTATGGCCGGCTCGCCGTTGATCTTGATCGACGGCGTCCCGCACAAGACGGGGAGCCACGAGTACGACTCGTTGAGTTTCATCCCGGTATCCCAAATCGAGAGGATCGAAGTGATCAAGTCCGGCGGACTGGCTGCGGGCTCGGGCGCCGGTCGCGGCGTCGTCAATATCGTCACCAAACGGGCAACGGGCGACAAGGAGATGAACGGGGGGCTGCGGCTTTCGTACGGGAGTTGGGAAACGCACAGCGAGGAGCTGAGCATCTGGGGTGCACGGAACCAGTTCGACTATCTCGTCGGGGTGTCGAACTTCCAGACGGCCGGATACGAGGACGAGGACGAAGAAACGCCCGCTGTGATGCTCAAGCTCGGTCTGCTGGTTACGGAGACGACCCGAGTCGGCTGGATGACGAACTACGTCGAGCACGAGCAGGAGAACGCCTACGACCTCAACAAAAAGGAGTGGCACGTCGACAACGGCTACGGCAACAGCCTGCACTTCCCCAAGAGCGCGACCGACCCCAGGTCATACTGGCACCAGGAGACCGAGAACTCGTACTTGGTGAACGCTTTGACCTTGGACCACAAAGGCGAGGACTTTTTCCTGAAAGGGTCCCTGAGTCAGGTGGAATTCGAGGATGAGCTCCGCGCCTTGAAGGACCTGGTGATCGCTCCGAACAGAATCTACACCGCATACGGGGACCAGGTCACCCACGACGTCCGTCTGAACGGCGGGACGACTCTCGAACTCGGTAACGGAATTCTCTACACCCCCTCGTTTGGTGTAGCCTGCACGACTAAGACATTCGAGGGGGAGCGCGAGTACCCGAACGACCCCGGCAAGAATGTGTCCGGCTACGACATGGATGTGGAGCAGACGATCAGAGGGGCGCTGTGGGAAAACAACATCATCTTCGGCAAGCTCGAGCTCGACCTCGGCGTCCGCGCCGACAAGGTCCAAGTTGATTACGAAGACGCCGGCGGGGGTGCAGTCGAGCAGGACGAGACGTTGATCGGCTGGTCGGTCGCTCCCTCGTACCGGTTGGGCGACAAGTCGCGCGTCTACCTTCTGGCCTCCCGCACGCATTGGTTCCCTACGCCTCAGTACTACGCATGGGCGTCTTCGAGAGGCGGGAGCTTCAACCGACCAGAGGACCTGCAAGCGGAGGTCAACACGACTTTCGAACTCGGCTGCAAGACACGCCGCAGTCGCCGGTTGCGCATGGCCGCCTCGGTGTACTGCACCTTGACGACCGAGAAGTACCTGAGCGTGTACGAGGGCAACAGTTGGCGCGGAGTCAAGAATGTCGGCGATGCGGAGACGCTCGGTGTCGAACTCCAGGCGGACGGACGGCTCAAGGAGTGGTTCGGCTACCGAATCTCGGCGTCGTACCTGGACGCGGAGTGGACCGGGGGTACCGAGGGAATGCTGAAGGGCGGCGGCAGCGTCGACGGCAAGAAGATCCACGGGGTCCCACAGTGGGAAGGCCTGCTCGGGCTCGACTTCTACCCCGTCCAGGGCCTCAAGATCAGCGCCGACATGAAGTACGACGGCGACTACTACGTCGCCATGGACAACGTCGATAGTTACGGCGCCAAGACCACCGTGGACATGCGCGTCGGCTACGAGCGGGGCAACTGGGAAGCCTGGGCGAAAGCAAAGAACGTCTTTGACGAGGAAGTCTACCGGGTCGGGGGAACCACTTCCGGCAACTACCACTACCCCAGGAACGGGCGCTATGTGGAGATCGGGACGGGGGTCACGTTTTGACGAGGCAGGGCATGGGACACGGGCGTGACCGTAGCGGCTTCGCGCTACTGAACGAGATTCTCGGTCTGGCGTCGTGTCTGCTGTTTCTGACGCTCCTTGTCCTCACCGGCTGCAGCCCCAAAAAACGTCCAGAGTCAACCCCAACTGCCGAAGCGGACGAGCGGCAGGAGGCGACGGAGGCCAGAGCGAACGTCGAAACACTCGTGCTTGAGGAGACCACCGGCAGCATTCTCGTTGGTGGACCGGCAATGCCTCAGCCTAGATGGTTCACGAAGCGTCCGAAACGCGTGGTGATCCTGCTCGGCTCATTCCTCGAGCTCTGGTACGACTGTGGCGGGCAAGCCATTGCCCGGACCAAGAATGTGGGCCAAATGCCTGAGGGCGCCGGGGACTTGCCGGTACTGGGCACGATCTCCCACATCAACGCAGAACTCCTGGTCGAGTTGCAGCCGGACTTGGTTATCGCGCCGGAGATCGGCTCCCTGCGGAAGTACCGGACCATCATGGAGAGCAACGGCTTCCCGGTTTTGACCTTGCGGTACCGTCATTACGCCGACTTCGTGGAGATCTACAGCCTGTTCTGCCTAATGAACGGGCGGGAAGATTTGCTTGCAGGACGACTCGGACGCATCGAGAACGACGTCGCGGCGATCGTCGAACGCTGCCCTAAGGACGTGTCCCCCACAATCGTCGTGGTCCTCTGCACTCCCAACTCGGTAAGCTGTGAGCTTCGCGGTAGTTCGGCAGGCGCCATGCTCGAGAGACTCGGGGCGAAGAACCTGGCGACGGACCGCGTCGGGAACACCCAGATGCGGACGGAACTCAGCTTCGAACGGATCATCGCGGACGACCCGGACGTCGTCTTCTTCACAACGATGGGGGACACTGACAAGGGCCGAGAAATTGCCAAGAAGACGCTGATGACGAACCCCGCGTGGAAGAGCCTTTCGGCGTCTCGGAACGGGCGGGTCCATTTCCTCGACAAGAAACTGTTCACATACAAACCCAACTGCCGGTACCCGGCGGCCTTTCGCATCTTGGCCGGCTTGCTGTATCCCGGTGTTTTCTTGGAGGGTGGCGACTGATGAGCAGAGAGCGGAGACAGGTCAGAAACGCGTGGGCGCGTCATGTCGCGGTTGTCGCCGGTCTCGCAGTCCTGTGTGTGCTGGTATTCCTAGTGAGTTTGCGGTTCGGCTCTTACCGGGCGTCTTGGTCTGAAATCCTGTCCGTCCTTTCCAGCGGCGGCGATGGGGCCGGGTACCAAATCATCTGGAACATCCGCTTGCCGCGCACGGTCACAGCCATGCTTGTCGGCCTCTGCCTTGCTCTTTCGGGAGTATGCCTGCAAGGCGTGATGCGGAACCCGTTGGCGTCACCGAGCATCATTGGGATCTCGGCTGGCGCGGGACTCTCAGGCGTGGCCATACTCATTCTGTTCCCTGATGCGCACCACCTCCTGACTCCCGTAGCTTTTCTCGGTGCTTTCAGCACAAGTCTGGTCATCTACCTCATGGCCTGGCAGCAGGGGTTCCAGCCGACGCGACTGATTCTCTCAGGCGTAGCAGTCTCGTCTTTCCTCGGGGCCGGCATCAGCGCGCTCATGGTTTTTTACCCAGATCGAGTCCACAGCGTGCTGGGATTCATGGTCGGCGGGCTGTCGGCGCGAGCATGGAAGGATGTCGGAATCATCCTACCTTATGCGATTGCCGGCTCTGTCTTGCTCGGAGTGCTGGCAAAGCGGCTGAACCTGCTCATGCTCGGGGACGAGATGGCTGTGTCGTTGGGCGTGCCACTGGAGTCCACGCGTCTTTCTCTTCTCCTCCTGGCATCACTCATGGCCGCCGCGGCAGTGAGCGTGGCAGGTCTGCTCGGGTTTGTGGGGCTTCTCGTCCCACACATGGCCCGAATCATGGTGGGGTCAGATCACCGTTTGCTCTTTCCTACAAGTGCACTGCTGGGGGCGGCGCTGCTGGCCGCCTGCGACACCGTGGCCAGGGTAGTGATGGATCCGGTCGAGATTCCCGTAGGCATCATTATGGCGCTTCTGGGCGCCCCCTTCTTTCTGTACCTACTCCACACCGGCTTCAAACAACACCGGAGCTGACGCCGCCCATGCCGCTCAAGGCCGAACATCTAGTGGTTAGCTACCCACGAAGCAGCGATGTCCTTCACGACGTGGACTTCGAGCTGCGGGACGGGGAACTGGCGACCTTGATCGGCCCGAATGGCTGCGGCAAGTCTACGCTACTGAAAGCCCTCGCCCGAACCTTGCCGTGTAAGCAAGGACGAGTGTGTTTCGAAGGACGCCCGCTTGCGTCATTCAAGACACAGGAACTCGCACGGCGGCTCGCCTTTCTCCCCCAGTCGCTCGACGCCCCACATGGTCTGCAGGTTCGGGACTTGGTCAGCTACGGGCGACACCCGCACTTGTCTTGGACAAGCCGCATGACGAGCGAGGACTGGAACATCGTCGACTGGGCCCTGGCGCAGACCGCACTGGAGGACATGCAGCATCGGGACGTGGATACACTGTCTGGAGGCGAGCGGCAGCGGGTCTGGATCGCCATGTCTCTGGCTCAGAGACCCCGGGTGTTGCTGCTCGACGAGCCGACCACCTTCCTCGACATCTGCCACCAAGTGGATGTGCTCGATCTTGTTGTGCGTCTAAACCGTGAGCTCGGGATCACGATTCTCATGGTGCTGCATGACCTGAACCAAGCCGTGCGCTATTCGCAGCGGATCCTGGCCATGGCCCACGGCCGAATCGTGGGCGACGGGTCTCCCAGGGAGGTCGTCAACCCCGCCTTGTTGCGCGAGCTGTTCCAAGTTGAGGCCAGGTTGCTGGACGACCCCTACCACGGCTGCCAGGTTGTCGTCCCGGTGAGAAGCCTGCACGCGCGCCACATTCGCAGGGAGCGCGAGGTCGCCACAACCGGTCCCGCCAAGGAGGCGCAATGAGCACCGCCCCTCTACGCATCGGCACGACCTCTTTCATCCTCCCGGACCACATCCTGCCCAACGTAGAGTTTCTGCGAGGTAAAGTAGCGGACGTTGAACTTCTCATGTTCGAGTCTGCGGTCTCGTCTCTGCCCACGCCGAAGCAGATAGCCCGCCTTGCGTGCATCGCGAACGAATCCGGCATCACCTACACGCCTCACCTGCCGATTGACGTGGATTGCGCTGCGGCAACCCCCGAAGTCCGTGCGCATGCCGTGGCCACGATCCGTTCGATCCTGGCGCTCACGGCGCCACTTCCGGTGTGGGCGTACGTACTCCACATGCCTGCTCACATCGCGTGCGAGAGTGAGAACTGCCCGAGGGAACGAGCGCTATGGCAAGCCAGGAGCACAGGGGCGTTGAAGAGCATCTTGGCCACGGGTCTCTCAAGCCGCCGCCTCTGCATCGAGAACCTGGAGGACTACCGGTTCGAGGTCATCGCTTCGGTTGTCGAGGATCTCGACCTCAGCGTCTGTCTCGATATAGGCCACCTGTTGCTGCAGGGATGCGACCCGATGGCCTTCCTGGAGCGCTGGCGCGATCGGGTCAGGGTCGTTCACCTGCACGGGGTCCACGACGGCCGGGACCATCGCGGCCTAAACAGTCTGGATCCACGCTTCTTGCGCGAGTTCCTGTCAGACCTGGCCTCTGACAGTGTGGAACGCGTTGTGACAATCGAGGTGTTCAGTCTCGACAAGTTCCAGGAATCAATGGTAGTACTTGAGGACATCCTATGAATGGCGAGATCACATTGGTCACAGGGGGATGCCGAAGTGGCAAGAGCGACTACGCGTTGAAAGTCGCCATGGAGTACGACCACCGGGTCTTTGTGGCCACTGCAGAAGCCTGTGACGAGGAGATGGATCGACGCATCCAGAGGCACAGGCAAGAACGCGGCGACCTCTTCCAGACCATGGAAGAGCCCCTCGATCTGGGCAGGTGCTTTGCGGCGGCAACGGAACAGACCCAAGTTGTCCTTATCGACTGTCTGCCCGTCTGGCTTGGCAATCTGACATTCCGTGAGCGGTTCAGTGGGCCCGAGGAGAGCTGTCCCGAGATCAGTGCGTTCCTTGGCGCTCTGACAGCCCCCCCGTGTGATGTCGTGATTGTCACCGGTGAGATCGGCCTGGGCATCGTCCCTGCCGATCCGGGAACCCGACTGTACCGGGACCGACTCGGGAGACTGAATCAGAGAGTCGCAGAACTGGCCACACACGTCTACTTCGTAGTGTCAGGACTGCCGATGCAGATCAAACCTGGTCGGTGACAGGCGTGACGTCCGTCCTCCCCTGGAAGCGCAACAGGTCCTTGAGCTTGGCCAACGCTCTGCCTTCGGCGAGTGCGGACGTTGCGGCCTGCATGCCATCCCGGTAGCTCTCGGCGTGACCTGCGCAGTAGAGTGCGGCAGCGGCGTTCATGCAGAAGAAGTCAGCCAAGGAACCGTGGTCTTTCCCGCGCAAGACATCCAGCACAGCCGCCGCGTTCGAGGCGCAGTCTTCCCGGCTGGCAATGGTATCGAATGCGACTTGCTTTATCCCGAAGTCTGCCGGCGTCACGGTGTAGGTCGTGAGCTCACCATCACGCAGTTCCGCCACCCGGGTAGGGCCGCAGGGCGAGAACTCGTCCATGCCCTCATCGGGCCCCAGGCCCTCGACCATGCCGTAGGGGGCCAGCGCGCCGCGGAAGCCAATCTCCAGCAGGATGGATATTAGCTGTTTGCAGACGCCAGGCGCGTAAGCGCCGATGACGATCGTGTCCGTTGCCCCGCAAGGCATAGTCAACGGGCCGATGATGTTGAAGGCCGAGGTGAACCGCATGTTCTGGATCAGACGCGCCCAGCCAGACTTCAGGAACGCCTCGCCGGGCAGGTAGCAGATGCCGGCCTCGCGCAAGCTGATCTCCGCGCGCTCCAGAGGAGCCCCCAAATCGACTCCCCACGCCTCGAATATGTCAGAGGCCCCGGACACGCCAGTGACTAGGCGTGCGCCCTTCTTGGCAATCGGCAGACCGCATCCGGCGGCGATCAGCGAAGCCGGACTGGAACAGTTGACCGTCTTCAGCTGGTCGGAACCCGTCCCGACGATGTCGCAGCTTCTTCGCGTTCCTTCTGTGGCCATCTTGGCCGTGTCGTACCGGTCGAGAGCGTCCCACGCCCCCGCGAGTTCCTCGGTAGTCGGGCCTCGGGCGATGTGCGCCATGAGGAAGGCCCCCTGCTGCAGCTCGGGCTGGCGGTTCTGGATTACCTGACGGTACGCGTCACACGCTTGCTCCCGAGTCATGGTCTTGCCGTCGGCGATCGCGCAGATCAGCCGACCGAATGTGCGAAGATCAGATTCCGTTGCCATTGCCAAACTACTCCCTGGGTATGATGACACATTTCATGCGAGCACCAGCCAGGATCTCCGGCAGCAGGCCGGGAACATCCTCCAGGCCGAACTGTCCGTCGATCAGCCGGGCCGCGATACAACCGTGTTCCGCGAGAAGCGCCAGTGCACGCGCCATCTGATCGCGGGTGCAGCCGTATGCTCCAGTCACGGTCAGCTGGCGGTAGTGGATAGGGTTCAGGTCTTGTGCTGGCACATGCTTTCCACCCGGCAACCCGCTGAAGAAGCAGAACCGCCCGCCCGGACGCAGAGCGGACAGGGCCGCCGTGAAAGCACCCGTTCCGGGACAGGCCGCCACAGCCGCATCACAAGCGTCCCCAACTGCGCTTCCGGTTGCCGGGCCGATCCCGAGGCACTCAAGGAACGCGCGGCTTCGCTCGCGGCGCGTCTCTTCTCGTTCGCAAAGCCTGGCGTGTCCCCCAGCCTCAACGGCTGCGAGAGCCATGAGCAGTCCTACTGGGCCGCCTCCAATGACCTGTAGGGATTCGCCGGGCTGGAATCTGAGCGCGTCCAGCGCATTCAGACAGCACCCCAGAGGCTCTGCGAGGGTCGCAAGATGCGGATCAAGTCCGACCGGCAACGGGATCAGCGCACTGCGGTCGACCAAGACCTTTGTCGCAAGTCCGCCGTCCACGTGGAAGCCGAGAATGCGCATGCTGGGGCACAAGTTCTCACAGCCGCCGCAACACGCAGAACACGCGCCGCACGCCTGCCCCGGCCAGACGACCCAGCGCCCGCCGGTCTCTGGGTCCTCCGCACAAATCTCATGTCCGAGCGTCCGCGGTAGCACAAGGTCACGGTGTCCGCAGTCCCACATTTTCGCATCCGTACGGCACAAAGCACACGCGCAGACATCCAGGCACAGCGCGTTGCCGCAGGGCTCCGGGCTGGCGACCGCCAAGACACTCGCATGCCCAGTGGAATGGAGTCGGAACGCTCTCATGGTCAGTCCTGTGCGTCTGCAATCGCCACTTCCGCGAAGGTCTTGATGTTCGCCAGTACGCGCGTGGCCGCATCCATCAGATGGAAGGCTACCGCTGCACCGGTGCCTTCGCCGAGTCGGAACCGCAGGTCAAGGAGGGGTTCAACACCCAGGCGTTGATGCATGAACCGGTGCCCGACCTCCACGGATCTGTGGCTGGCAAACAGATAGTGGCTGACCGCGGGTGCGAGCTCATACGCGATCAAGGCACCCGCAGTTGAGATGAGTCCGTCACAGACAACGGGGACACCGTGCGCCGCGGCGCCGATCACTAGGCCTGCGAGCCCGCCGATCTCGCACCCGCCCACCTTGGCCAGCACGTCGATGGGATCCTTCGGGTTGGGAGCACGTTCGCGCAACGCAGCGTCAATGACGTCTATCTTGTGCTGGAGCGCCTCGTCGCCGAGCCCGGTACCCCGGCCGGTCAGTTCTGCTACGGGAAGACCGGAGAACGCAGCGATGATCGCCGTGGACGGGGACGTATTGCCGATGCCCATGTCGCCAGTTCCGAGAAGGTCCAGACCGCCATCGGCGACGAGTTCGTCCACAATCTCGATGCCGGCCTCCACAGACGTGACAGCTTGTTCGCGAGTCATAGCCGGCTCGCGGCGGAAGTTCGCCGTGCCTCTGCGCACTTTCTTGTGACAGATTGGGAGCGCGGGATCAAAGTCATGGTTCACGCCGAGATCGGCCACGATAACTCGGGCGCCGGCGTGCTTGGCCAGGACGTTGATGGACGCCCCCCCGTTCACGAAATTCGCAACCATCTGCCATGTGACGTCCTGGGGGAACAGGCTGACACCCTCCGCAACGATGCCGTGGTCACCTGCGCACGTGACCACGACTTTCCTCTGCAGGCACACATCCAGGGTTCCGCTGACGGCCGCCAGTTTGGCGCCAACGTCCTCCAGCACTCCCAGACTGCCCGTCGGCCGGGCCTGGTTCCGCAGTCTGTCCAGCGCTCTTTCACGGACCCCCTCATCGGGCAAGGGGATGGAGCCAATGGCCTCTTTCAGTCGTGACATTTGCCGTTCTCCCTTTGATGGGGGCGTTCCGTTCAGACGGTGTTCATCTGTAGTGCTACCGTGACGTAGCCCACGGTTTCACAAAGCTCACAGTTAGCACCCAAGATGTCGCCGGTGATGCCGCCGAGGGCCCGGTCGGCCTTGAGTTTGAGAAGGATCGTCGTTCCGAACATGGCGGCCGCACACAGGGGGATGCCTGGCAGGAAACAGACGGGTGCTGACAGGACGGCTGCCAGCGCCAGAGCTGCGGGAGCCACGTTCCCGACCGTGCGGGCTGCGGTTCCGGTCTTCCGGGCATACGTCCCGATTCCGGTGAGAAGTGCTAGGAAGAAACGGGCCAGAACAACAACAGCGACGCACGGCCAGACCATCGCTTCTCCCAGAAGCACACCCAACGCGGCAGTCTTGACTGCCAGCAGGAGAATCAGTCCAAGTGCTCCAAAACTCCCGACGGTTGGATCCTTCATGATCGCCAGGCGTCGTTCGCAGTCAAATCCCCCGCCGAGCCCGTCGCACATATCCGCCATCCCGTCCAGATGCAGTCCGCGGGTCAAGTAGGCGAGGACGCTGACGCAGATACAGGCGACCAGGAGGACGTAGAGTGGGGCGCACCCGGCGGGTCGAAACCCATATGCTGGAACGGCGATGGCCGCGACTCCTAGCAGGTAGCCACACAGTGGGAAGCCCGCCACCATCCAACGCCAGTCCTGGTCAGAAAGGGTCGCCATTCGCCCCACGGGAATCCTCGTTAGGAAACTCAGGGCGAGCCGACATGCTCTGAAGAAGATCATCCATCTGCCTCCTGCGTCTCACGCGCATTTGACCGAAAAAGAAAACGGGCCCCGACGGGATGTACTGATCCCGTCGGAACCCGTTGCCATTGGATTCCGTCTATTCCCTGTTCAGCTCGTCTTCTGGCTTCGGATCATCCGCTTCTGAGAGTCTTCCCGATTCCTTGCCGGAACCAGTGACTGGCATTCAGCCGTCTCAGAAACGTCCCCGTTTACAGCGGCGGGACCGCCACGGATTCACACCGTGTTCCGTTAGCTGAGCAGGTCCAAGTTTTTGGTACGCCGCTACTATCGTGGCATCAGCCCGGGAGTCAAGGCAGATCTCCGCGCTGGCTCTCGGTCATCGGGGGCGGGAGCCAGAGCATTCAAGGCGTTCGGCTGTTAGGCATCATCTCATGAACATCCAGGCATGTCAGGATGGGGTCCAACCGAGTACCCAAGCCCTCACCTGAGCGCCACCCGTAGCGACCAGCGCTTGTCTCCGGAACGGTGCACTCGGTTTGTCGTGCGGCACACGCGTGAGGGCGCCCTGTCGCTTGACGGTGAAGTGCCGGAGTTCCTCGGGCGTCTGGTCCTGTTCCAGAAGGCTGATGACTCCGTCGGGCAGCCGCAGGCGTCGCAGGTGTCGAGATACGACCGAGCAGTTCTCCCCCGATTTCCTGGCGAACTCGCGGATGCTTCTCGCGCTCGCCTCTTCCATCTGGATGCGATGTCGACGCGCTTTCTGCATCGGCGATCGCTTTTGCCGCTCGTGGAACACTTCCAGATTGCGTTACGCCATCATCTTCCGCGGCTCGTTCAGAGTAGAGAAGGGGACTCTCTCGCGACGTGACCCATGGCTGCAGGCCAGAGGACTGCCCCGCTCTCCGCGCCTCTCCTCCTGCATCCCGTTATTGCAGGGCGGGGGTAGGCCTTGCGATCTGGATTTGAGGGCCCGCATTGCAGGGCCGCAAAGCTTGCCCCTCAGGCCCTTCCTGCGCGATTGCAGCTCCATGTCCGCGCACTAGACTAACGCCGTGAGCATGACTGGCGTCCCCCTCCAAATGGGGCTGTTCGGCAGATGAGGAGACGATGACGTGAAGAAGACACACATTTGGGCAGTGGTGCTGTCCCTTTTCACTGCCGCATTCCCCACACACAGCGAGGACCACGGGGAGGCGACACGGGGGGGCGCTCCCACAACCCACACTGTCGCCATCAAGCATCCCGCGTTCGCCAAACCGAAGCCGATGCAATTCGTGGTTGTCAAAGACGAAAACGGTGAGCCGACGGATTGCTACATGGACGCCGATCTGGGGAGTCGCGGGAACGGTCTGCGCAGCGTTGGCACGGTTCGTATCTACTGGGATGCGCTGGGCAACTACAGACGGTACGGCTTGCCCAGCGGCGGGCAGCTCATGAAAAAGGGCAACAAGCCGTTCACGCGGGCCGACACCAGGAAGCTCAACTCTTTACTCGCGGATGCGCGTTCCCCCCTGAAGACTCTCATCAAGGGACACGTCTCTGCCCCCGGCAAGTCCGGTATCAAGGTGGACGCGACGACAGGGGCGACGCCGGCCGCCATCCGCAAGGTGATCGTCCCCGGAGCGGCTTACACCTGCTATATGCTTTGGCATTGGGTGAACGGCGACGCCAGGGCCAAAGCGCGGGAGGTCGCCGGCAAGACGTGCAGCGTGCCCTGGCTTTCCCGTTGCCTGGACACCGGGACGGAAGCCTCTGCAGTCTTCGCCATGGAGCAGTTCGCCAGACGGGGCATCCACGACAAAGCGACCGTTGAGGCGATTCTCCGAAGAGCACAGGAAGGCAGCGGCAGAGCCGTGAAGGGCTGTTTGCGCTATCTGGAGGACGTGTCCGCGGAGGCTGGCAGCGACATCTACTTCGCTGCCATGGAACGCCTCGTCGCATCCGCTGGCAAGTACACGCTCATTCTTTACATCGACTCTCTGTCGGAGATCACGGCGGAGCCGCCCAAAGGCTGCTGGGATCGCCTCAGTGCCTGGCTTCCACGCCAGGACACCTACTACCCCATGCACCGCCTGCTGAAGTTGATGGAAGAGCGCAATCCCGGGTCCGCCGAAGTCGCCAGGCAAGCTACTCTCGTCCTCGACAACGAGAACTTTGTCATCGCTCGCAGAGCCTTCTGGTTCTTGGAGAAGCAGGCGTTGACAACGGAGCAGAAGACCAAGGTCAACGCGTTTCGCGAGACGTACAAAGACAGGTTGTGAGCAGGGCTATGAGCAACGTAGCGGAGGGATGTTGCGTTGTCTCTCTTGGGACCGACATACGGAGTGTGCCATGGGACCGAGAAACCGGACCACAATAGCTGTTGCGTGTGCTGTGTTGCACCTGGCAACGTTCCACGCCCTCGCCGGTGGCTGGCGCATGTATCGGGGTGGCCTTGGCCGGACCAGCGTGACGGCGGAGAAGCTCACCTTTCCGCTGGCGGCAACGTGGGTGTACGAGCCGCGCCATTCGCCGAGCCCCGCCTGGCCCGAACCCGGCAAAGAACTGCACCGTATGGATTTCGACTATGCGTTCCACCCGGTCTCCGCTGACGGGTTCGTCTATTTTGGGTCGTCCTCCGACGACACTGTTCGAGCGCTCGAGGCCGACACCGGCAAAGAGGTCTGGCGCTTCACAACCGGCGGGCCCGTCCGGTTTGCGCCTGCTCTGGCGAACGGCAAGGTCTACGTGGCTTCCGACGATGGGCACGTCACCTGTCTTGATGCGAGAACGGGCGCGCTGGGATGGCGATTCAGGGCGGCACCAAGGGACGGCCTGATTCTCGGAAACGGTCGGATGATATCGCGCTGGCCTCTGCGCAGCGGGGTACTCGTCGAGGATGGTGTTGTGTACGTGACAGCGGGCATGTGGCCGACACGCGGCATCTTTGTGTACGCGCTCGAGGCTGAAACAGGGAAACAGCTGTGGTCCAATGACGGGACCGGCGGCACGTACATCAACCTGCCGCACGTGGTTTCTTCCGGGTTCAGTGGGGTGGCGCCGCAAGGTTACCTGGCGCTCTCGGGAGACGTGTTGCTCGTGCCCACCGGAAGGAGCGTACCAGCCGCGTTCGACCGTCACACAGGACGTCTGCTCCACTACACCCCCTATACCCATGGCCACACCAAACACGGGGCGGCTTCGATCACTGCGGTCGGCGACCTCTACTTCCACAGGGAAGAGAGCTCCCTTAACCTCGTTCCAGAACACGTGGGCGAGGCCCAGCCCTGCAGCAGAAATCACATGACGGCCTACGAGCTTGCCTCAGGGAAGATCAGCATACGCCTACTCGGAGTCTACGACCTTCTCGCCTCGGACGACGTCCTGTACGCTGTTGGGAACAACAAGCTCGTCGCACTTGATCTGGCGTGGTTGCGCAACGCGAACAAGCCGTACTACAAGTGCCTCGACTATCCCGCCGGTCACGAAGCCGTCAGATGGACGACGCCTCAGCCGCGAGTCTATTCCCTGGCTTTGACGGGGCGCGCGTTGGTGATCGGGGGAGCGGATACCATCCGAGCGCTGGGTACTGAAACCGGGCGAGAGCTGTGGAGTGCCACGGTCGAGGGACAGGTGCGGGGGCTTGCGGTTGCAGACGGGCGTCTGATCGCAGCCACGGATAAGGGGACGCTGACGTGTTTCGAGCACGCGGCAGAGCCTTCAGGTCCGGCTTCCAGGAACCGTGAACGGAGCGGCGAACCGTCGGGAATCGCTGAACAGTACACGGCCGCCGCCGCACGGATACTCGAGGCCACAGGGGTTGCCCGAGGATACGCGCTGATCGTGGGGGAGGGCGATACACGGCTCGCCGCCGCGCTTGCCGCACAGACAGATCTCCACGTTGTCGTGGCTTTTTCCCCCGGGGCTGACCCGGCTCGTGAACGTGAGCGCTTGCTGGCTGCCGGCCTACTGGGCGGGCGGGTCGTGGTTCACGCCCTTGACGGCCAGGCAAGTTTGCCCTTTCCTCACTACTTTGCCAACCTGGTGATCGTGACAGGGGGTGTCGAAAACACTCCGGGTGAAGGGATCTACCGGTGCCTGCGGCCCTGCGGCGGCGTGCTGCATTTCTCCGGGAGCGGCAAGGAGAAGGCAAAGCAGCTGGTTGCTGCTGCGCGGATTCCGCAACAGGAGATCAGCGGAGACGGACACACGATTCGGCGCGGCGCGCTGCCGGGCGCAGGCGAATGGCGCTACCAATGGGCCGACGGCGGCCGGACGGGCGTCGGCAAGGAAAGTCGCGTACGTCTGCCGTTCGATATTCTCTGGTTCGGCGGCCCCGGTCCGGACCGCATGATGGATCGACACTACGCCTCCTCGCCGCCGCTGGCTGTGAACGGCCGCGTATTCGTCACAGGGCGACACCACGTGATTGCCATGGACGCCTACAACGGGTGTGAACTGTGGTGCCGGGACCTGCCGGATGCGGGCCGACGCTATGCGCAGTACTTCTCCGGGAATTTCGCCGCGGACGGCGACAGCCTATTTGTGGCAACGGACCGACGCTGCCACCGACTGGATCAGGCCACGGGCAAGACGACTCACGTCTATCAGGTACCGGAATCGCTTGCCCGCGACGTGAGTGCCGAGTCGCCAAACGCTGCGGACGATGCGGCACCCGTTCCGCCTGAGCTGAAAGAGAGGGCGTGGGGGTACACATCGGTTACTGAGAACATGGTGATTGGCAGCTACACCGGGCCGGTCACCAACACCCACAAACCGTGGGTTTCCCAAGGCGAAAGCACTGCGGTGTTCGCACTTGACAAGAACGGTGGATCCCTGCTCTGGATTTACCGCGCTAAACGGAAAATCGGCAACACAAAGATAGCTTTTGGCGAGGGGAAGCTTTTCCTGCTGGATGCCACATCCTACGCGGACATCTATGCCGCCAGACGTCGGAACGAGACATACGCCACTGAACAGACATTGATTGCGCTGGACCTGGCCACAGGCCGCGAACTCTGGAAGCAGCAGGATGTGCCGAGCCTGCAGCCGCCCAGGACGTACGACCCCAACGGTAAGCATGCGCGGTATGATAAGAGTCTGCAGATGCCGTACCGTGGCTGGACGCCCTATGTGGGCCACCTCCAGTACTCGAACGGCCTTGTCGTGGTCAGCGCAAGCGCCGCCTACGAGGCTGCCGGTGGTCGCAAGCTGTGGGAGGCGAAGACCAGCCTTGGCAAGACACCCATTATCCACGGCGACTGGCTCATCGCGGGGGGCCTGGCCACTCACCTGCGAACGCGCCAGCCGCGCCGGATTGTCAATGTGTTAACCGGCGAGAAGTCCAAGTGGCAGTTCAGCCAAGCGTACGGATGCGGCTCCACAGTGGGCTGCGAGAACATCCTCTACTTCCGTTCCGGGGCCGCGGGTTTCTATGATTTTGCAGCCGGCGGCACCACGACCTTTGGCGGGGTCAAGAGCAGTTGCTCGATGAGCATGGTCGCCGCACACGGCCTGATGATCTTGCCCGAAGGCAGCAGCGGTTGCGCGTGCAGCTACAACTTTCAGACGTCACTCGCACTCTTGCCCGTGGCTGACGACCGCGATACCTGGTACGTGTTCCCGAACCTTTACAGCACGGGCGCGTTCAAGCATATCAGAGCGAACCTCGGCGCCCCTGGCGACCGGCGCGATCAAGACGCAAATGGATGGCTCGGTTTCCCGCGCCCAACCATGGATCGTGCGTGTCGGCTGCCTTTGATTGCTGAATCCCAGGACACCTACTACCGGCCGCCATCCAGCGTCGACGTGAAAAGAACGGAACGTCCCTGGCTCTACACGTCGGGCTTGAGAGGAGAGGGCCGAATCGGTGTGGACTTGGGGCCGCGCCGCTATGTCTGTGTCCCGGCGTGTGAGCGTCCACCCGCCGTTGACGGCGTGCTCAACGACGCGTGCTGGCAGGGAGCCGAGCCGATCAGCTTTGCATACGAGGCCCACCTCTTCAGTCCTGACGCAAGGCTGCTCATTCGGCGCGACTCGAAGGCCCTCTACGTCGGGTTTCAGCGCCGGGCCGCCATGCGTGACGGCAAGCCGCTGCCCTTCACCGCCGGGCAGACCGGTGAAGACGCAGAGTGCTGGCAGGACGACGGATTCGACCTGTTCATTGCCAGTGCGGATATGAAGAAAGGTGTGCACCTCGGCGTAAGCTGTGCCGGGGGTAGGTCGGACGGGATCTGCGTTCCGGCCTGGGGGATCGTCAAGCCGAAATGGGATGGAGAGTGGGAACTCGCGGCCCAGCGGACACCCGACGCATGGACCGCCGAGGTCGCCGTGCCGTTCGAGGTCCTGAAAACAGTTGGGATTGAGCCTGACAAACTGCGGTTGAACTGCATTGCTCGAAACCAGTCAGGGCAGGGGGTGGAGGAGATCTTCCTGACCAACCCAGGGTCCGCCCTGAGGCGCTGCAAGGCATTTCTTCCGGTCGTAGACGAACCCGTGTTGGAGAAGGAACGGCTCTTCACCGTTCGGCTGCACTTTTCCGAACCTCGCAATACCAGCGCCGGTCGGAGAGTCTTCGATGTGACGCTCCAGGACGAACGGGTCTTGAAGGACTTCGATATTCTGCGCGAAGCGGGTTCCCCCAATACTGCTGTTGTGAAGGAATTCAGACGCGTTGCGGGAAGCAATAGCATCACGATAGGCTTGAGATCAAAGCCCTCCGCGGTCACCACCGCCGCACCGATCATCAACGGCATCGAAGTGATTGAGGAAACAGAACCCTGAGGAGGGCAGAGGCCAGACGCCAGGAATCGCCTGTCACTCCCGCCTACTGTGTCAGCAGCTCCCTGAGCGCGCGGTTGACGCATCGGCCGAAGATGGCTGCCCCGGGAGCGCCCTGGAGGTGGCAGTCGTCACCAGACCATTTCTCGGTCGAGCACGCCTGTTCCCTATTGTCCTACACAGACATGACCGTATCGGAGGTATCGGATGACACCGGCTTCTTCAGCATCCACAGCTTCTCCCGGGCCTTCGGGCAGGCCATGGGAATGTCGCCGAGGGCGTACCGGGGAAGCGGTTGAGTTCTCAAGAGACCACGGTGCGGAGCGAAGGCAGAACGGGGCAGGGCAGGTGGATTGCTGCCAGACCAGTATGTTGTGTTGTTACAGCCATCCCATGGGATGGTGAACCCGGGCACGGGTACTACCGGAGACAGGCATCGATTGAGCTCAACGGTTGTGAATGTGCAAACTGGGGGGGTGTGGAGTCTGATGTCCATAGCCTCGGGAATGGCGTTCGGGAAGCGGATTTCGGCCGCCTATGGGATGACAGTGTTGTGTTGTGATAGGTGGGGTGTGGCATGAAACAAGCACGAGCACTAATCGCCGGCCTGGGGTTTACGCTGTCGCTATGTCCTGCTTCCTGGGCGCGTGCCGCTGCTGCGCAAGGGACCAGACCCAACATCGTCCTCATCTGTGCCGATGACTTGGGCTACGGCGATCTGAGCTGTTACGGTGCGACCAAGGTGCAGACGCCGAATGTCGATCGGCTGGCGCGTGAAGGGCGGCGGTTTACGGACGCGCATTCCGCCTCGGCGGTCTGCACGCCGTCGCGCTACGCGCTGCTGACCGGCGAATACCCGCACAGGAAGGGACTCTATAGACCGGTCATGCTCAAGAGCGGTCTGGTCGTCGATACCAGTCAGCAGACCGCTGCCAGCATCATGAAGGACGCGGGCTACGCCACCGCCTGCATCGGCAAGTGGCACCTCGGGTTCGGCAAAGGCAAGCCGGACTGGAACGGCGAGCTCAAGCCCGGCCCTCTCGAACTTGGTTTTGACTACTACTTCGGTGTGCCCGTGGTCAACAGCCATCCGCCTTTTGTCTACGTCGAAAATCACAGGGTCGTGGGACTCGTTCCTGATGATCCGTTTGTCTTCGGGAAGAAAGCCAAGACGCGGGAGTTCCCGGAGAAGATGGGGTTGACGCGGATCGGCGGCGCGGATGCGGCCCATGCCTTGTACGACGATGAAATGGTCGGTACCAAACTGACGGAGAGAGCCACGTCCTGGATCAGGGCCCGCGGCAGAGCCCCGTTCTTTCTCTATCTGGCGACCACCAACATCCATCATCCCTTCACCCCGCATCCCCGGTTCAAGGGCACCAGCGAATGCGGGCGCTACGGCGACTATATCCACGAACTCGACTGGATGGTGGGCGAGGTGATGGAGACACTCGAAGAGCAAGGGGTTGCCGACAATACGCTCGTCATTTTCACCAGCGACAACGGCGGCATGTTCAATATCGGCGGTCAGGACGCGTGGGATGCCGGGCACCGGCTTAACGGCGAGTTGCTCGGTTTCAAGTTCGGTGCGTGGGAAGGGGGGCACCGCGTACCGTTCATCGCCCGCTGGCCGGGCAGGATCCAGGCCGGATCGACATCGGATCAGCTGGTCTCGAATATCGACATGATCGCCACCTTTGCCGCACTCACCGGTCGCTCGATCAGGGACGGACAGGGCCAGGACAGCGTGAACATACTCCCAGCCCTGACCGGCAATCCAGCGGAGCCCCTACGCGACCATCTCATCTTAGCCCCCAACAAGTCTACGCACCTGGCTGTCCGCAAGGGGAAGTGGGTATACATCGGAGCACAGGGCAGCGGCGGCTTCACCGGGGCCAAGCGGGGTGGGCATGCCTTCGGTGGCCCGGCGGCCATCACCTACGCAGGTTACACGAACAGCGACATTGAGAGCGGCAGAATCAAGAAGAATGCCCCGCCCGAACAGCTTTACGATCTGGTGGCGGATTTGAAGCAGACCAGGAACTCATACAATGAACACCGGGAAGTGGTTAAGGAACTCCAGGCTCTACTCGAACGTCACGATCCGCCGAAGCGCAGGCCTCCCCGCACAAAGGCGAAGGTAGCCGCGACGGCTGGCGCCGCCCCCAGAATTCCGGCAATGCGGAGCGCGCAGAGCGCATCCTTCGACTTCGAGTCGGGCAAGCTGGAACCGTGGAAGATAGTCGAGGGGAAGTTCGGGCACATCATCGGGAGCCGAGCCGAGCTCTTCCACAACAAGGGGGAATACAACAAGCAGGGGGAGTATTACCTGACGACGCTCGAACCATCGGCAAAGGCGGCAAGAGGCTCGGACAGGCAGACGGGCGTGGTCGTGTCGCCGCTGTTCATTCCCAAGGGCGGCAACATGACCTTCCGGGTCGGCGGCGGAAGCGGTCTGGACACCTATGTCGCCCTGTGCACGGCCGACGGCAGAGAGGTCCAGCAGGCGCGCGGGGTCAATAACCAGCTGATGCAGAAGGCCAGTTGGGATCTCGCTCCGTACGCCGGCCGGAAGATATTCATCAAGATCGCCGACCAGGCGACAGGCGGCTGGGGGCATATCACCGCTGACAACTTCCAGCTCGATGCCGAGATCCTCACGCAGTACCCTGGACAGGCTGGGGAATGAGAATGACGCCTCCGAGGAGATTGGGGTCACCTACGCTTTGCACGTTACGGCACGACGAGCCTTGTTCGTAGGTGTTGGCCCCGCCCCTGTCCTTGTATAGGTGTCAACCTATACCAGGACGAGACAGTCATACTGAACCCTGAACATTGGCACCATCAATCATGCAAACACTATCAGACCTCGCACCGACCTACCGAGACGGATTACTTGACGACGTTCTCCCCTTCTGGATCGAGCACGGCATCGACCGCGAGTGTGGCGGCTACTTGACGAGCGTTGACCGCGACGGAACCGTCATCGACACGGACAAGTGCATCTGGCAGCAGGGCCGTTTCGCCTGGCTTCTCGGTGAACTCTACAACAACGTCGAGCCGCGAGATGAATGGCTCGAGCTTGCCAGGCACGGCCTCGACTTCATTGAGAAGTACGCGTTCGACCGGGAGGGCGACGGGCGGATGCATTTCCACGTCACCCGCGACGGCCGCCCGATCCGCAAACGCCGGTACAATTTCTCCGAGAGCTTTGCGGCGATTGCGTTTGCGGAGTTCGCCAAAGCGACGGGCAGCGCCCGGCACGCTGATCAGGCCGTGAGGCTGTTCGAGGAGTTTGTGCGCTACAACACGACGCCCGGTGCCGTGCCGCCGAAGTTCACCGATGTCAGGCCGATGAAAGCCATGGGCTTCCCCATGATCACCATCGTGACCGCTCAGGAACTGCGAGAGGCCATCGGGTACGAGCGGGCGAACGCGTGCATCGATCGGGCCATCGAGGAGATCCGACGCGACTTCGTGAAACCGGATCTGGAGTGCGTGATGGAATGCGTCGGGCCGAACGGTGAGGTGCACGACCACTTCGACGGGCGCACACTGAATCCCGGGCACGCCATCGAAGGCGCGTGGTTCATTTTGAGGGAGGCAATGCATCGCGACGCCGATCCGGAATTGACCGCGCTCGGGACACAGATGCTCGACTGGATGTGGCAACGCGGCTGGGACACTGAATTCGGCGGCTTGCTGTACTTCCGCGATCTCCGCAACCTGCCGATTCAGGAATACTGGCACGACATGAAATTTTGGTGGCCGCAGTGTGAAGGGCTCATCGCTACGCTGCTGGCCTGGATGCTCACCGGCGAGGACAAGTACGCCTCCTGGCATCGGGAACTCCACGAGTGGGTCCACGCCCGTTTTCCGGACAGGGAGTGTGGCGAGTGGTTCGGCTACCTGCACCGCGATGGGCGCCTGTCGGTGCCCCTGAAAGGCAACATGTGGAAGGGGCCCTTCCACATCCCGCGCATGCAGCTGATCTGCTGGCAAACACTCGAATCGGGGATGGAGCAATCATGAACATGACCGGAAAGAAACTCATTCTCGGGTGTTCTCTGCTGTCCCTGACGGCGTGGGCGGTGGGGCGCCCGAACGTGCTGTTCATTGCCGTGGATGATCTGCGGGCGGAGCTTGGCTGCTACGGGCATCCACACATTCACAGTCCGAACATCGACCGCTTGGCGGCGAGCGGGATGCGGTTTGACCGTGCCTACTGCCAGCAGGCGGTCTGCAATCCGTCACGGGCGAGCCTGATGACCGGACTTCGGCCCGAAGCGATCGGCGTCCTCGGGAATCACGCTCATTTCAGGAATCAGCATCCGGGTGTTGTGACATTACCTCAGCACTTCAAGGAGCACGGTTACCACGCTGCTGCGATCGGCAAGATCTACCACGGCGTGTTCCCTGACGGCGCCAGCAAGACCAAGTGGGACACGATGGGCGATCCGCAGAGCTGGTCGGAGCCGGCAATCCGGTTCGGGCCACGGTACTACTACACCGAGGAAGGTATTGCAGCGGCCAGGAGTGTTTACAGGAGGATCTACAAACCGAGGAACCCGGGACCGGACGACTGGACGACCAAGTTGGTGTTCGGGCCGGCCACGGAATCCCCCGATGTGCCTGACAACGTGCTGTATGACGGAAAGGTGGCAGATGCCGCTGTCCGGAAACTCAAGGAGCTCAAGTCCCGAAAACAACCGTTCTTCCTGGCAGTGGGGTTCATCAAACCGCACTCCCCTTACATCGCGCCAAAGAAGTACTTCGATCTGTACGCAGGCGGTTCGCCGCCTGCGCAGACCGACTTTCCCATCGACGCCCCGACCTTTGCCGGGCACGGGTCCGGGGAGCTCCGCCGTTACACGGACCAGCCTAAGCAGGGCGCTATTCCGGACGACAACCAATGCCGTGTTCGCCACGCCTACTTCGCCTGCATCAGCTTCATCGACGCCCAGATCGGCCGAGTGCTGGGCGAACTGGATCGTCAAGGGCTCAGCGAGAACACGATCGTGGTCCTCTACGGTGACCACGGCTACCACCTTGGCGAGCAGGGCTTGTGGGGGAAGACGACGAATTTCGAGCTCGACACGCGTGTCCCGCTGATCGTGAGAGCGCCCGGGATGAAAGCCGCCGGCGCCTCCAGCCGTTCACTGGTGGAACTGGTGGACCTGTACCCGACTCTGGCTGAACTCGCAGGCCTGCCGGTCAACGGCAGTCTGCAGGGCAGGAGTATGGGGCCGATTCTGCACGATCCGGCCCATGCAACGAAGTCCTCTGCGCTCAGCCAGTACCCTCGCCGCGGGGGGCTGATGGGGTATTCCATGCGGACCGACACACACCGCCTGACGCAGTGGATACATCTGAAGTCGGGTGAGGTCCGGGCCACCGAACTCTACGAGTACGCGGGCGGCCCGGTCGAGGAGAAGAGCCTCGCGGCAGCTGCTCCCGACCTGGTGCGGACGCTTTCGGGCCAGTTGCGCAGAGCATTCTCCCTCCCTGCGCCGAACCGTGACGCGACCGAAGCAGGCCCGCTCGCCAATCAGGTCGTGGTCAGCTTCGAAGACGCGAAGCCGGGACCGTTCGCCAAGCTCAGAACGCCCCTCGGTACCTGGCTTCCGGGAGAAGGGAAGACCATCGTTGACAGCAAGCATGCGAAGACTGGAAAGCACTGCCTGCAATTGACGGGCGGTAAGAAGACGAGCGTCGTTCTGGAGCTAGCCGACGGAGCGGATACGTCAGGCGCGCTGACGTTCTGGGCCGAGCGCTGGACAAGGCGGGATCCGTTCACCTTCCGTATCGAGAAGCAGGCCGGGGGCGAATGGACGGAGATCTTCAGCGGCGATCGCGCGGTCCGAGTCGGCCGCTCTTTTCTGTCTCACGTCAACGTCTCGCTCGGCGACACGCGTATCGAACGACTTCGCTTCACGGTCACCAGCCCGGCGAACACCGGCATCCTGATTGACGACATGAAGTGCGCGCCTGCCCGGCCGCAGCGCATCGTCGCGGTGGAGGTCTTGCCGTTCACCCTACCAGCCTTGATCGGGACGAAGGCAAGCGCCTTGGTGAAGCTCCGGATTGACGTAGAAGGTCAGCTCGAGCCGATCTCAGTGACCGGCTTGCAGCTGACGCTCGACGGCACGACCGATCCCGCGGTGCTGCGGTCTCTGCAGGTCTTTGCGGCCGGTTCGGCCGGTCGTTTCCCGGGTGGGCAGCTCGCATTGCGACAGGAGGCGAATTTGACTGGGGGCGATGTCGTGGCCCTGGCCTGCCCCGCGACGGCCTGCCAGCTCGACGACGGCGAGAACATCATCTGGGTCGCGGCCGAGCTGGGCGCCGACGCGAGTCCAGATGGTCGCATCGGCGGAAGACTGCGGGAAGTGCATCTCAGCAACGGCGGCAAGGTAGAGCTCGACGCACCGCCGTCGGTTCAGCGTCTGGGGGTTGCGCTGCGCAGTGGGGGTGACGACGGCGTACACACCTACCGCATTCCCGGTTTGGCGACAACGAACAAAGGGACACTGATCGGGGTTTACGACGTTCGCCGTCGCAACGGTGGCGATCTACCGGGCGACATCGACGTCGGCATGTCGCGTTCGACCGACGGCGGGCGCACGTGGGAGCCTATGGAGGTCATCATGGACATGGGCGATTCCCCTGAGTGGCAACACGACGGGATTGGCGATCCGGCCGTGCTGGTCGACCGCGGTACAGGCACGGTCTGGGTGGCGGCAACGTGGAGTCACGGGAATCGTTCGTGGCGCGGCTCAGGGCCGGGGTTGACGCCGGAGGAGACCGGCCAGTTCATGCTGGTCCGAAGCGACGATGACGGAGTAACCTGGTCGAAGCCCATCAACATCACCCGCCAGGTCAAGCGTCCAGAGTGGTGTTTCATTCTGCAGGGCCCGGGCAAAGGCATCACGATGCGCGACGGCACCATCGTGTTTCCCGCACAGTACCAGGATCCGCCGGAGAAGAAACGTCGGCCGCACTCAACGATCATCTACTCGCGCGACCACGGCGAAACATGGCAGGCTGGCACGGGTGCGTTCGACGACACGACCGAGTCGCAGGTGGTCGAGGTGGAGCCCGGAGTCTTGATGCTGAACTGCCGCTACAACCGGCAGGGCGTTCGCGTGGTGATGACGACTCGCGACATGGGTAAGACCTGGCAGCGGCATCCGACTACCGAGCAGTCATTGATCGAACCGGGAGCCTGTATGGCAAGCCTGATCGACGTCGATCGCGAGGTGGGAGAAGACGTAGGCGGATGGCTGCTGTTCTGTAATCCCGATAGTACGCGAGGCCGGAACCACATCACGATCAAGGCATCTGCCGACCGTGGGCTCACTTGGCCGAAAGAGCATCGCCTGTTGTTGGACGAGGGAAGTGGCAGAGGATACTCGTGCATGTCGATGATCGACGAGCAGACCGTTGGCATCCTCTACGAAAGTAGCCAGGCGCACATGGCGTTCCAGCGGATACCTTTGCAGGAGTTTCTGAGAGGCCCGGCGGAACAGGCAAGCCGGTCCGGTCAGACAGGCGTTTCCCCCGCGTCGTCAGGGCTGGAACTGCCTCGCGTATTCGGCGACCACATGGTGCTTCAGGCTGACGCAGCAATTCCGGTATGGGGTCACGCCGGATCGGGCGTAGAGGTATCGGTGACGTTCGGCGAAGAGACGCAGTCCACGAAGGCGGATGCGGCCGGCGACTGGCAGGTACGGTTGGCCTCGCGAAAGGCTGGTTCGACACCGACGGCGATGTTGATCCGGGCGGCGGGTAAGCAGGTTGAGTTCAGCGACATTCTGATCGGTGAAGTCTGGGTTTGTGCCGGACAGTCGAATATGGAGTGGATGCTGCGTCAATCGACGAACGGCGAAGCGGAGCTGGCCGCCGCGGCCCATCCCCAGCTTCGGCTCCTTCACTTGCAGGGCGGAGCGCGTGGCAGTTCGGGCAGCTACACGCCGACGCACCTGGCCCGTTTGACTCCTGGAACATACTGCGAAGGTTCGTGGCAGGTGGCCTGCGCCGAGTCGGGCCGTGATTTCTCGGCCGTGGCGTGGTACTTCGGGCGATATTTACAGCAGGAACTGGACATTCCGGTCGGGCTGATCTGCCCCGCCGTTGGCGGCACCCCCACCGAAGCGTGGATTCCCCGTGACGCCCTCGCAGCCAATCCGCAACTGAAGGGATTGGCGGTTGGGAACTGGTTGGGTAACCCACGGATCGGCGAGTTCTGCCGCACGCGTGGTCGACAGAATCTATTGGCGGCCATCCAGAGCGGCGAAGCCGTTCCAGGTGATGACTTTGGTCCGAACCATTCCTTCAAGCCTGGGTTCATGTGGGATGCCGGGATCAAGCCGCTGATTCCGTACGCGATTCGCGGCGCGATCTGGTATCAGGGGGAGTCAAACGCGGAGACACGTGCCAGAGTCCGTGAACACGGGGAACTGTTTCCGTTGCTTATCAACGAGTGGCGGGAGCAGTGGGGACAAGGGGCTTTCCCTTTCCTGTTCGTGCAACTGCCTGCACTGAATCGAGCCGAGTGGCCCTGGTTCCGTGACGGACAGCGTCGGACTCTCGATCGACTCAACAACGTCGGTATGGCTATAGCAATCGACACGGGACACCCATCCAACGTCCATCCCAAGGAGAAGAAGCTCGTCGGCGAACGGCTGGCGAAGTGGGCACTTGGGACAACGTACGGACTCGAGGCCCATTCAGTCCATTCGGGCCCGCTGCTCGATGCCGCTGAACGTGACGGCGATTCGATGGTCATCTCCTTCAGACATGTCGGCGACAGCCTGAAGTCCTCCGATGGGAAGCCGCTTCGATACTTCGAAGCTTGCGGCGAGGACGGCGTGTTCCACCCGGCCAGCGCGAAGATCACTGGCCGCAACACGATCGCCGTGTCCAGTCCCCGCGTTTCCGATCCACGACATGTCCGCTATGCATGGCTGCCCTACCCGACGCCCCCGGTCAACCTGTTCAATAGTGCCGGCCTCCCTGCCTCTCCTTTCTCCACGCAGACCGATAGGGAACTGTTCGCTCAAGGGACACCCGCGGGCGCCGCGAACAAACCCAACATTCTGTTCATCGTCTCGGAGGACAACGGCGACCACTTGGGATGCTACGGCGAGAGGCGCGTTCACACGCCGCATCTGGACCGGCTCGCGGCGGGAGGCGTGCGCTACACCCGGGCCTACGTGCCCTACGCCGTGTGCAGTCCGTCGCGCGCAGCGTTTCTGACCGGGCTTTACACACGGCAGAACGGGCACATCGGCCTGGCCACGCACCGGTTCTCGATGTGCCGCGACTTCAGGACAATGCCGGCCTACTTCCGGAATGCCGGGTATTACACCGGGTTTCTTGGCAAGACGCACGTGAATCCGGCGCGGCTGGTGGAGGATCACATCGACCATCGTGCCATACGGAACTCGAATTTCGGCAAGACCATCAGCATCGAGACGTACGCCAAGGAGGCCCGGACGGTCATGGAGAACGCGACGGCCGCACGGAAGCCGTTTCTACTGATCATCAACTACGCGGATGCACACCGGAAGTTCGTGGGCAAGAGCAAGAACGGCTTCCCCACCGTGACGGTAGAAGAGGAGGTCGAACCGTGGCCCTGGATCGGCTCGGACACGCCGCACCTGCGTGAAGAGCTGCGCAACTACCTGAACTGTATCAACCGGCTGGATGAAGGCATCGGGATGGTCCTCGAGGACATGGCGGAGCTCAATGTCCGAGACAACACGCTGGTCGTCTACATCAGCGACCACGGCGCCGACTTTCCGCGCGGCAAGGGCAGCATCTACGAAAACGGGACGCGGATCCCCATGATCGTCAACCATTCCGGCCGCTTCTCTCCGGGGAAGGTGGAAGATGGTCTGGTATCGACGATCGACATCCTGCCGACTCTGCTGCGCGCGGCGGGACTCTCGATTCCGGGCGAGTTGCCCGGCATCCCCCTCCAGGACACGGACACCGGCAGCGTCCCGCCGCGCCGCTACGTTCACACCTTCACCACGGGCTCAGCACCGAGTCTGCTCTACATGCAGTTCGGCATCCGCGACGACCGGTACAAACTGGTCTACAACCCAGACCGCGCCCTCAATCGGCTTGCCGCGTCTCGCTATCGGAACAGCAAGTTGCCCGAAGATCAGCATGTGCAGAGCTTTCTCCATCCCCCCGAGTACGAGCTGTTTGATCTGCAGGAGGACCCTCATGAATGGAAGAACCTGGCAAACAGCCCGGATCATCAGACGATCAAGGAGCGGCTGCTGAAGGCAATGCGTGAGTTCCAGCATGGAATAGGCGATCCCTTCGCCATCCCCGGCAATATCGCTGCGTTCATCGCCGAGCAGCAAGAATACCAGCAGAAGCCGTACCGCAGGACACCCGGTTTCCGTTGGCCGCACCTTGATCTGTTCGAACAGGCCCGGAAGGCCGACTGATGAACCTGAATTGCGAGGTCACCTATTTCCTGACTCGATGCGTTTCTGCCAATGACCGGACCGAGCCTTTGATCGTGGCGCACAAGTCAGTTTTTTCGGGGGGGCCAGATACTGCTGTCGTGAAGGACTTCAGGCGTGTTGCGGGAAGCAATAGCATCACGGTAAACTTGAGATCAAAGACCCCTGCAACCCATAACGACGACACTGCACCGATTATCAACGGCATCGGAGTGATTGAGGAAACAGAACCCTGAGAAGGGCAGAAGCCGGACGCCGGGGATCGCCTGTCCCTCCCGCCTACTGCGTCAGCAGCTCCCTGAGCGCGCGGTTGACGCACTCGCCGAAGATGGCTGCTCCGGGAGCGCCTTGGAGATGGCAGTCGTCACCAGACCATTTCTTGCTCGAGCACGCGACCTCGATCTTGGCCCCCGCCGGGGGGATGGCTTTGTCAAACACCAGCGTGGCGGGTAGACATCCGCGTGTGGTCAGCCCCCGGGGGCGGCTTGACCAGCGACTGATCTTGAGCTTCTTGGCCGCCAGACCGGGCTTGAACAGGAACGATGTGCCGCCGTCCACCGTGCAGCCTTGTCCGTACCGCTCTTCGCCGTTGACTTTAACGGAGAAGTTCCGGTAGAGACGGCCCCCGCCGAAGACGTCCGTGCCGTTGTCAGTGACGAGTTGGTAGCGGGCGCTGCCGTCGGCCGTCGTGTTTCCTGCGGTGTTCAGAAATCCCTGGCGGTCCTTGGGGCGGGCTGGGTCGAAGGTCCAGCGCTCGACCGCGCCGTAAGTCGGTACGTACTTGCAGCCCATTCGGTGGCTCAGCTCGGCGATTTTCTTCGGATAGCCGAGGAGCAGACGCGTGCGGTAGTTGGAGTAGCCGGTGTCGATCAGGGCGAACACAGCGTCAGGCTTGGCCGCGCGAATGCCTTCGATGCAGGCGGTCATCTGCCCGAGGAAGTGCGGGATCCGTTTGATCTGGACATGGCGCCCGACCAGTTCGCTCAGGTCGGTGGACCCGACGAAGTCCTTCGCTGCCAGTGGCGTGGCGAACGTGGCTTTGAGCAGTGCTTTGTCCCAGCTCTCGATCAGTCGGGTCCGAACCGCGCGGTTGTCGCCATGGTAGGTGCCGATGATCAGGATATCGCCCGGGATGGGGAGCGCGTCAAAACTGACGTTTGCCGGGTCGATCGTGATGTCGCGCGAGGTGATCGCGGCGATGCGGAGCAGGCTGGTGTTGACGTCGAACGTGTCGTTTGCGGCCGGGGTCACGTCTCGGAACCACAGCGTGCCGCTCTTCCGTAGCGTCTCTTCGGATACGCCTGCTTCAGATCGGTACGCGATGTAGGTATTGCCGGCGTTCCAGTCGTCGTTCGTGCCGTACTCGATGGTGACGATGTCCGGATCGAACGCGATGACTTCATTGTAGCTACGCAGGCCCTTGTCGGTGTTGAGCCCGGCCGCGTGCCAACCGCCGATGCCTGCGTTCATGATGTGGTGGTATCGGTTCGTGGCGAAGTTGACGATGAGTGACGGTTTCTTGTTGCCGCCGCCTTTCACGACGAGGCGAACGCGGCGCTTGGCGTGCGAGTCGAAGCGCCAGGTTCGCACGGCGCGGGGATCCGAGTACCTGAAGTCCAGGCCGCGGCTGATGGAACACGGCCGGTCCATTCTGAAGCTCAGGTCGCCGTCGCCGTAGGTGCTCTCTATGGCCGAGTTAATCGCGCTGTCGCGTTCGCCGATCGTGGTCCGCGCGTAGGTGATCGCCTCGCCGTAACTGAAGGCTGCGGTCAGTCTCGATCCGGCGGCCAACGGCTCGGCCAGCCACACCATGTGATGGACTTGGGGCGGCGAGCCCTTGGCATACTTGCGCACGACCATGTAGCCTTCGTCCTTCTTGAACTTCCCGCCGTAGCCCTGGGTGTTGAGCCCGCCTTTCAGCTCCGCACCGTCTCTCAGGACCTTGTGCCCGTAGGTGAACGCCCGGCCCAGGTCGAACACAACGGTCTTGCCATCGCCGGTGAACGTTTTCTCGTCCCGGCCCATGGGCGCTTCGTTCCGGACGGTGAACTCTTCGTGCGGCTTCCCGTCGACAAGCAGCTCCACGATCGTGCCGCTCGCCTGATCGCGCTCGATCGCGAAGCACACGGAGACCTCGTTGCCTTCGAGCTCGAACTCGCACGCGGCCCCGTCGCCGGCCAGCGCCACGGCGGTGCCGCCGTAGAGCTTGGGGTTCTTCACGACGCGGCTGTCGCCGGTTACGATCATGGCGTCGTGACGCACGGTGTCAGCCAGGCCGGTGCGCAGGTAATCATCGACGTACGCGGGATAGCTGGAGTCCAGGTAGCCGTTGCCCCAAGTGATGCTGCTGCCCGCAAGCGCGATGCGCAGAGCCCTATCCGGAACCTTGCCGTTCGGAAACGATAGCCCCAGCTTCCGGACGTAGTGCTCGACCGGCAGCGTGTCCGCGGCGTCGGCGCGGGAACACCCAGCTGAGAAAACTGCCGCCACGGCGGCGACTACTATCACTGAACGGTACCAGTGCTTGAGCATTGCTGTCTCCTTCGTCGATTGTGGGCGGGCTAATGTGGCCGTTAACCGGGGAATCGCAACCGGTGGCACATCCGCCGCGCGCGGACCCTCCTCTCGCGATTACCGAGACCGACCTCCCCACCCAAGTGCTTGGGCTCAATCCTCGACTGACAGCACTGTCGGCGGCATCACGGCAGTGGGGGAGGCGAAGGTCCTATTTGTCTGACACTCGACTTGACAAGCATAACAAGTCAGAGCAATGTAACAGGATATACAGTCAGGCGTGGAGGCGCGTGAGAAGCCATGGAAACTTATCGGGGTGACATTGAGCCCAAACCGAATCGTGTCGCGGTAGCTCGGCAGCTGGCGCAGCGTATGCAGGCCGAGCTTGCCCGGCAGATTCAGCAGGGGATTCTGAAGGCCGGGGACCCGTTGCCCTCCGAGCACACGCTCGCCAAGTCCTACGGGGTGTCGCGTAGTACCGCGCACAACGTTGTGGTCCGGCTGCAGGAGGAGAATCTGGTCTACGCCATCACTGGGGTTGGCGCTTTTGTGGGGTCGCCCGGGATTCGCCACACCTCGGCGGGCATGTACCTGGTGCTGAACGGCAATTGCCCGGGAGATGAGATGCGGCGATTGCAGCGCGGCTTTGAGGCTGAGGCATCGCGTGACGGCCTTGCCACGGTGGGCGTTGCGCACAATCGGCTACAGGCGATGGTCGGCACCCAGGGGATTGGCGACCTACGCGGCATTCTGGTGAACACGGAGCATGGCATTCCGGCGGGATCGGCGTCTGTGCTTACTACCTCTTTGCGCGATGCGCCACTGGTGCAATACTGGGGGGAGGGGGAGCGCCTCCCAGCCACCGACACCGTGACGTTCGACCAAGTGGACGGCGGCCGCCAGGCGGCGCAGCACCTGCTTGAGGCCGGCCATACGCGGATTGCGTTCCTGGCGCTGCATCGTGAGCGGGAGGGCTATGCGTGGTCCCGGCAGCGGGCCGAAGGCTGGCGGGATGCCGTGCTGCGTGCGGGGCTGCCCCACGACGACGAAGCGACCCTCATGCCTGCCAGCTTTCAGCCCGGGTGCTGGGATCAGCAGGTCGAGGAGGGGTACGATGCGGCTGCCGTGTTTGCCGGGACGTGCCCGTTCACCGCCGTAGTCGCAGCGGACGATGCGGCCGCAATGGGCCTGGTCCGGCGGTTGCAGGAGACCGGTCGTTCCCCCGAAGAGTGGCCTGCCATCGTGAGTTTCGACGATACGGACGTGGCGGCAACATACGGGTTCACCTCGCTCCGGCATCCCTGGGAGGATCTGGGAAAAGCCGCCGCGGAGTTGCTGCGCGAGCGCACCAGCGGTCGTCAGGTTGGCCCGCCGGTGACACGAGCCCTGCAGCTGCACCTCATCAGGCGAGCCACCTCCAAATCGTCTCACTATCCGCTGGTCGACGAGTTGGTACGTGGGGCGACGGAATGAAGTCATCAGCATGTAACAGCCACCGGGGTACGCACGGGGCGCTGCCCCGAAGCCCCGCCGGGGAATGCGCAGGCACTCCCCGGACCCCACGGTGTAGCGTCACGGACCGGCTTGGCACGCTGCGCCAAGCCCGGTCCGCGACGCGGTGCCGATCGGCGCTAACGCACCGATGTGAAGCACGCCGAGAGCATAGTTGCGGATGGGCCAATGCGGGATGAGCCCAATCAGAGATGAGTGAAAGGAAGGACGCAAGAGGATGAACCACATCGCCAAGCTTGCCGCCGTTCCTTTTCTGACGCTATTCCTGGCCGGACTGCACGCTGCGGATCTGAAGCTCTCCGGTGTCTTCAGTGACCACATGGTCCTGCAGCGGAAGAAGCCCGTACCGGTTTGGGGTTGGGCGACGCCCGGCGACCAGGTGACCGTTCAGTTCGCCGGCCAAACGAAGACCGTCACGGTCGACGCGGCAGGTAAATGGCAAGTCACCCTCGACCCCATGCCGGCCAATGCCGACCCTCAAGCCATGATATGCACATCTTCCCTCCGCGATCGGCAATCGAAAATCAGCAATCGGCAATCGGCAATCAAGGACATCCTCGTCGGCGACGTCTTCCTGCTCGCCGGCCAGTCGAATATGAGTTGGTGGCTGTCGAGTTCGACGGGCGGCGAGGAAGCGATCAAGCGCGCGGACTACCCGTGGCTGCGGCACTTCGATCCCGGGTGGCAGTGCACCGACGAACTGGCGACCGACGTCAGCAAAGGCGCCACGTGGCAAGTCTGCACGCCTGAGGTGGCCGGGCGCTTCTCCGGCGTTGGCTTCTTCTTCGCGGAGGCACTGCATGGGGTCCACGATGTCCCGATTGCATTGATTCAGACCGCGATCGCCGCGACCTGGGGCGAGAATTGGGTCAGCCGTGCCGCGATGGACGCCGATCCGGAGTTCCGTTACTGCCTGGACAAGTACGAAGCGGCCCTCGCCAAGCTGCCCGAGGAACAGAAACGCTGGGACGCCGAGAAAGCGAAGCATGAGAAGAAGGTCGCCGAGGCCAAGGCAGCGGGGAAGCCGCCGCCCAAGCCCTCTTACTTCGTCAAGAACGGTCCGATGGGGCCGAAGCACACGCGTCGTCCCAATGCGCTCTACAATGGCCGGGTCGCCCCGCTCATGCCCTTTGCCCTGCGCGGCATGGTCTGGTACCAGGGCGAAGGAAATGGGCAGATTCACCTCGCGGAGCATTACCACAAGCTGTTGACAACGCTCGTGCGAACCTGGCGCGCCGGCTTCGCGCAGGGCAATTTGCCGTTCTTCATCGTGCAACTCCCGCGCTACGACTACGACCATCCATGGGCCAGTTATCCCCTCGTCCGTGAAGCGCAGATGCGCGTGAGCCTGGAGCAACCGAACTGCGGCCTCGTTACACTGATGGACGAAGGCGAGGCCAAGGATGTGCATCCGAAGAACAAACGCCCCGTCGGTGAGCGAATGGCCCGCCTGGCGCGCAACCTGATCTACGGCGAGAAACTCGTGCCGTGCGGGCCCGTGCCCGAGCGGCACGAGATCAAGGACGGCGCGATGTGGGTGCAGTTCCAGTATGTCGGCAAAGGGCTGCAAGCCCGGAACGGGGCGCTGCGCACGTTCACCTTCTGTGGCGCCGACAAGGTCTTCCATCCGGCCGCACCCGAGATCACGGGCGCCGACACGATCCGCGTCAGCTCTCCGAAAGTCCCCGAACCCGTGGCCGTGCGTTACGCCTGGGAGCCATTCCCGGACTGCAACCTGTTCAACAGCGAGGGGCTGCCCGCCTCGCCCTTCCGCACCGACGACTTCGAGGTCGGGCACTACCTGCCGCTGAAACCCTATCTGGAGCGGCGGAAGAAGAACAAGGAGTGAGAACGAACATGAACCTACCCAAAACAGCCGCCATCGCCGTCGTCACGGCCGTCCTGGCAAGCGGTTGCCAACACTTCAGCGTCGCGACGAAGGGAGACACACAGATGGCTTTGACCAAGGACGACGTCCTCTCAATTCGTGACGGACGCTTTTACCTGGACGGTCGGCCATTCGCGGAGATCAGCTTCAATAAGTTCGACCTGCTTTGGCAATTGTACGACCAACTCTCGTCAGGCAAGGCCCTGAACGCCGGCAACCCGATGCTGCAGGCCCAGGACAACGCGTTGCGGGAATTGCACGAGATGGGGTTCCGCACGATTCGTATCTTCGCGTTGCCCTGGGGGCCGCGGGGCCCGGAATCGTACGCCGATCCGGACAAGCGCAAGCTACTCTACGAGGCCCTCGACAAGGCGTTCGAGCTCTGCGACAAGCACGACATCCGCGTCGTTTGGTCCCTGGCCGCGGGCACGTTTACCGACACCAAGCTGGTCCCGGACAAAGGCTGGGTCCACGGCGAGGAGCAGAAACGCGAACTGATGTCGAACCCGGCGTCACGTGGGCGGCAACTGCTGTATCGCTACATCGACGAAACGGTGGCGCGCTACAAGCACCGCCGAGCCGTGCTGATGTGGGAAATCGGCAACGAGACAACGCTTTCGGCGGACATCGGCAGCAACGACCGGGTCTTCAACGGCGAGCGCATGCCCACGCTCGAGGATGTGGCTGGCTTTTTCGATGACGTGGCCAGACGCATCAAAGCCGCCGACCCGCTGCGGCTCGTCAACAGCGGCGGCTCGCACATGCGCGAGAGCCAATGGAACCTCTACACAAACAGGTCATGGAAGAAGGACACATTCGAGGAGCAGTTCAAGTGTTTCAACTTGCTCTACGCGAACTCCGCAGTCGACGTCATCGACGTTCATTCCTACATGAACAACCACCCTGGCTACGTCATCTCCGACGGCGAGGGCGGCGAGGCCTTCCTCGACAACCGCGGCTGGATGAAGATCGCTCAGCGCATTGGCAAGCCGCTGATGATCGGGGAACTCGGCCTGCATGCCCGGCCGAAGACCGATAAGAAGGTCTGGGATGCGACGCCGGACTACTTCGAGAGCTATGCGGATGCCGCGGCGGCTAAGCCTTGGGTAGAGAAATGCCTGAACGACGTCATCGACGCAGGCGTCCAGCTCTCCTACTGGTGGTGTTACCAGTCCGACCGCGCGATGGACCAGAACAACCCGCAGCGTTTCGACCTCACCCGCGAACGCAATCCCGAGTTACTCAAGTGCATCGTCGATGCGAACCGGCGACTGCAGCAGGAGCTCGGGGCCGCCGCACGCAGGTGATGAAGTGGTCGAAACGCAGGGCAGCCTTGCACCCGGTGCGCTCAAAGTGACCATCAAACCGTAAGGAGTTCCCCATGTCCCTATCTGAGAAATATGCTGACGAGATTGCACAGTTCACGAGAGTGACCGGGCGGTTGGCCGCCAACGGGTACGTCACCGGTTACGGCGGGAATGCCGCGTGGAAGCTCGAAGACGACCTCATCATGATCACCCCGACGATGCTGAACAAGGGCGAGATCACCAGCACTGACGTCGTCTTCATCAACATGGCCGGGGACACGGTCGAGGGCACGCGTCGCCCCACCGGCGAACGGCCGATGTACATCAAGTTCTTCAATGACCGTCCGGACATCCGGTCGGTCATCCACTGTCACGCGCCGAACGTGGGCGCTTTCGCGATCATGGAGGGCGAGAACCTGCTGATGCGCCCGTTCTTCCCCGAGACGTCGCACGAAGTCGGTCCGGTCCCGGTCGTGCCCTACGCCGAGCCGCTGACCCAACAGTTGGCGGACAACTTCGAGCCGTTCATCCGGAAGTACAACAGCTTCATCATGGAGAATCACGGACTGGTGACCATGAGTTCGGAGGGAATCGACTACACCATGATGAATGTCGAATTGCTGGAGGCGTCCGCGTGTTCCATTCTGAAGGCCCTGGCGGCCAGACGGGAGCTCAAAGAGCTGTCACGCGAGGCCATCGAGGGGCTGGACAATGTCATGAAGCAACGCAACTGCCCCATGTTCGGTGCGCCCGGCGTCTATGAATCGCTTGTGGAACTCTACTTCTAAGGAAAAGACAGCACATGAATGACAACAGCTACCCGCTGGCGAAGGAGCAGTATGCTGCCTTTGGGGTTGACACGGACGCGGCGATTGAACGAGCACTGGCGATCCCGATCTCCCTGCACTGTTGGCAGGCGGACGACAACATCGGCTTTGAGGGGCAGGACGGGGTCAGCGGTGGCGGAATCATGGCGACGGGAAATTATCCTGGACGCGCCCGCACTGTCGACGAAGTCCGGCAGGATCTGGCCAAGTCCATTTCACTCATCCCGGGCGTCTCGCGGGTAAATGTGCATGCCTACTACGCGGAGTTCGAGGACGGTTTTGTCGACCGCGATCGGCTTGAGCCGAAGCATTTTCGGAAATGGATGGACTGGGCGCAACAACTGGGTATCGGCCTCGATTTCAATCCCAGTTTTCACGCGCACCCGAAAGCGGACGACGGTTTCACCCTTTCGCACGCCGACGCAGCGATACGGAACTTCTGGATCGAACACGGAAAACGCGCCCGCAAGATCGCCGAAGCGATGGCTGACGCGCAGGGCACGCCGTGCAACCTGAACTTCTGGGTGCCGGACGGCGCCAAAGACCTGGTTGCCGACCGCTGGACGCCGCGACAACGGCTCGCCGAGTCCTACGATGCGATCTTCGCAGACACGACCATTGACGAAAGCAAATGCCTCGACTTTGTGGAGAGCAAGCTGTTCGGCATCGGCAGCGAGGAGTATGTGGTCGGCTCGCACGACTTCTACACGGTCTACGCGCTGACGCGCAACAAGGGCCTCACCATGGACATGGGGCACTATCACCCCACCGAGACGATCCACGACAAGATCTCCTGTCAGCTCATGGGCCAGCAGAAGCTGCTGCTGCACGTCAGCCGCCCGATCCGCTGGGACTCAGATCACGTGGTCATCTTCAACGACGACCTGAAGAACGTCTTCCTCGAAATCCAGCGCGGCAATGCGTGGGACAACGTGGTCGTGGCGCTCGACTTCTTCGACGCCTCCATCAACCGCGTCGGGGCTTACGTCATCGGTACCCGCGCTACCCGCAAAGGCATTCTGTACGCGCTGCTCGACCCGAGCTCGACGCTCCAGGCCTACGAAACCGAGGGACGGAACGCGCAGCGACTGGCCTTGATGGAGGAGTTCAAGTCGATGCCGTTCAGCGCGGTTTGGAACCGGCTCTGCGCCAAGGCGAGCGTGCCGACCGGGGCCAACTGGCTGGCCGAGATGGAAGCCTACGAAGCCGGAACGCTTTCTGCACGGGACTGATAGAGAAAGGAATGAGTACCATGAGAACGAGTCTTCTCCGAGCAGCGTCTCTGGTCACTGCTGCGGCCATCCCGATTGCATTGGTTGGGTGCCGGACGCAAGACGGCAGCGCCCAGACGCATCTGACCGGCCCTGACCTGAGTGACTTCGTGACCCAGAGAGGCAATAAGCTCTGGTACAAGGGCAAGGAATACCGTGCTTTGGGCGTGAACACGATCAATCTGCATTTGTCCTACGCGAGGAAGTGGTTCCACGACGGCATCTACAGAAGAGACGGCGAAGATCCCCGGGAAATGATGCTCAACGGGCTCGACGATGCGCAGAAGCACGGTTTCAGGTATGTCCGCTTCTTTGCGGGCCCCGGCTACCCGAAGACCATGGATCTGTTCTATCTCAAGGACAAAGACGCCTACTGGGAGAACATGGACGCGGTGGTGGAGGAGTGCCGGAAGCGGGACTTGAAGCTGGTCCCCAGCTTCGGCGTAGTCAGTACATTCAGCGGGTACCATGGTGAGCCCGCACAGGCCGTACTTGATCCAAACTCAAAGGGACACAAGGGATCATACGGATACATAGAGGAATTCGTAACGCGCTATAGGGATGACCCGACCATTCTCATGTGGGAGATTCAGAACGAACTGATGCTTCACGCAGATGTGAACATGGCAGGAAAAGGTGTCAATCCCGGGGTCTTTACAGAAGGAAAAGCGCCCCGCGCGAAGAAGACCATCGAGGACTCGCTGAGCTACGATCAGATCGTCAGAATCTACAAGGAGATGACCGCGTTCATTAAGAGCATCGACAAGAACCACCTGGTAACAAGCGGCGACAGCCGTGTCCGCCCGGAATGCACCAGCAGGCGCGAGACCTTCCCGGACTTCACGTACAGGACCGATACGCTGGACGAGTGGATAGCGAACAACATCAACTCTCAGCCGGCACCACTGGACGTCTACTCGCTTCACATGTACGGGCCCTATGGCGTCGGCGGCAAAGGCGAGGTCAAGCAGATGGGGTGTGCGAACAACATGGAGCTGTTCGAGAAGACCATCACGGCCATGCACGACTCCGGGCGCCCGGTTTTCATCGGCGAGTTCGGCAAGAACTACGAGGACGGGAAAGACACTGATCCCCAGGATGTGCTGGACATGATGAAGATGTTCGACAGGAGCGGCGTCTCGCTCATGTGCTTCTGGGCGTGGCACTTCAAATGGCAGAAGGCGACGTTCAACGCAACCAGCGAGAGTCAGCCGGAACTGGCCAGAGCTTTCAGAGCACTCAGCGAGAAGTACGGGAACTGAAGCCGGGCGGCAATCCCCTCCGGGCGACTGCCCGGCGCCGGCGCGTGGGAAACGAAAGGACATACACGATGAAGAAGGCAAGAAAGTGGGTCGCCATCACCGCGTGCGCCATCGGGCTTACGGGCGTGAGTTGGGCGCAGCAGGAAGGGGCGATCCCCAAAGGCTTCGAGTGGGCTGAGGCTGAGGCCGACCATACTGACCTCTTTTTCAATGGGCGCAGAGCGATTCGCTACATGCACCCGACCCTTGACGGAAGCTCCAAGAAAAGTCGCCAGGCCACCTACAAGCCTTTCCACATGGTCTACGACTGGGAGGGCAGGGACGTCATCACCAAGGGTGTGGGCGGGAAGTTTACCCACCATCGCGGCATCTATTACGGCTTCTCCAAGACGAAGTACAAGGATGTCGACGGCAAAGCCCGAGTTGCGGACACCTGGCACTGCGGTGGCAGGGCCTACCAAAGCCACGAGGAAGTACTGCAACAGAGGGCCTCGATGACAGAGGCCGTGCAGACCGTCCGGATCGATTGGCACGGCGTTGACGGTTCGGTGATCGCCATCGAGGAGCGGCGGCTGGCCTTCTCCTACGCCGGGGACGACCTGGTCGTCGATTTCAACTCCAGGCTCACCCCCAAGGTCGCCGACTTCGTCGTGGACGGCGATCCGCAGCACGCGGGCTTTCAATACCGCGCTCACAACGACGTGAGTGAAAAGTACTCCGGGCAGACCTACTACATTCGGCCCAAGACCGGAAAAGCCGCCCCGGGTGCCACGATCAACTGGAGCGGGAAGAACGACACGGAAGCCACGCGCGACCTGCCCTGGAAAGCCATGAGCTATCAGCTCGGTGACGCCCGTTACTCGGTTCTCTACCTGGATCGCCCAACCAACCCCAAACCCGCCCGTTTCAGTGAGAGGAACTACGGCCGCTTCGGCTCCTACTTCGTCGCTGGAATTACGGCCGAGGAACCCCTGGACGTGACCTACCGCCTCGTCATCCGTAAGGGCGAGTACACTCCGCAGGAATGTGAGAAGATCAGCCAGTCATACCTCCGGTAGGCTCGGCCGAGACATCGTAGACACGGACAAGAGCGTCAATCACCCCCTTTGAGGGGGAGGCGCACCAAGGAGGGACGTGAAGGAACCACAGGGAAAGGCATTGTTCAACGGAACGACGGGAAGGCTACGGACGAGGTCGACAGAAGCCAGCCATTCTCGCCTGAAACTTCGCCGACTGTCGAGTAGTGGGCGGCGAAGCTTCTCTCCTCAGATAGAAGCGACAGCAAAGGTGGCGAAGGCCACTCGAATGAAAGCGCACGGCATGACCAAGGCCATCACGGCCTTGGCCCTGTTCGCCTGCATGGGCGGCCGCCTGACCGCGGAGACGACCGCGGAAACCGGGGGGCGAAGACCCAATGTACTCTTGATTATCACCGACGATCAAGGCTACGGGGAATTCGGCTTCACCGGCAACGAGAATGTGCTGACCCCGAACATGGACAAGCTGGCAAAGCAATCGGCTGTCTTCAGCAACTTTATCGTTGCCCCGGCCTGTTCGCCGACGCGCTCGTCGCTGATGATGGGGCGCAACCATTTCAAGACCGGCGTCTGGGGCGTGGGACCGGCGTGCAACATTCTGGATGATGAAGTCTTCATGCCGCAGTTCTTCAAGCAGGCCGGCTACGCGACCGCACTCTTCGGGAAAGGCGACAGCGTGCAGCGCCGGGAGCAACGGCCATGGCATCTGGATGTCGACGAGTCGAGTGTCGTATGGGGCTACGACCACAAGGATCCGCGGATGTTTGAGAAGGAAGTCGTGGCTGACGAAGAGAAGCAGGTAGTGGTCAACAAGAAGGGCTATACCTGCGACATCAATGTGGATGATACGATCAGGTTTATTCGGAAGAACAGAGGCAAGCCGTGGTGGTGCGACCTGTCCTTCATCATCCCCCATGCCCCGTGGGAGGCCGCACCGGAGTATAGGAAGATATACAAGGACAAAGGCTACTCTCCGATCTTCTCTCCGACTGCTGGGGCAGCATCACGCAGATGGATGCGTCCCTGGGCCGCCTGATGAAGTCCTTGGAGGAGATGGGTGAGGCTGAAAACACCATCGTGGTCCTGTTCAGCGCTGTCGCGGCCCCGGAGAGCAGATTGCGGAGAGCCCGGGCGAATCTCAATGAGGGCGTTGGGGATCACTGCGGGGATGGAATAGGAACCACGGATGACACGGAATGACACGGTAAGAAGGGGGCAAGAGAACAGCATGACAAATGGAGTACAGAGAGACCGAGGCGACATCGTCGTGTATGAGACCGAGGACGGCGGTGTGCAGCTTGATGTGCGGCTTGAGAATGAAACCATCTGGCTCACACTGAATCAGCTTGCTGAGCTCTTCGGTCGAGACAAATCCGTCATATCCCGGCATCTGCGGAGCATCTACAGCACTGGTGAGCTCCAGCGCGAGGCAACTGTTGCAGAAAATGCAACGGTTCAAGAAGAGGGAGCTCGCTCGGTCACCAGGAAACTCGATTACTACAACCTGGACGCCATCATCTCGGTCGGCTACCGCGTCAACTCCAAGCGCGGCACCGCATTTCGGATTTGGGCCACCAATGTGCTCCGGCAGCACCTCGTGCAGGGCTACAGCGTCCACGAACAGCGTCTCGTTGCCCTGGGCCAGAGCCTCAAACTGGCATCGGACATCACGCGCCGCAAACAACTCTCCGGCGACGAAGCATCCGCCCTCCTGCAGACCGTCTCCGACTACGCCTATGCCTTGGGTCTCCTCGACGACTACGATCACCAACGCGTAGCTGTCCGCCGCAAGTCTGTGCGCGAAGCCGTGCGGGTGGACTACGCAGAAGCGCTGGCGCTCATCGACCAGATGCGAAGCGCCTTCGGCGATTCCGCGGTCTTCGGCGTGGAGAAAGACGACAGCCTGCACAGCTCGCTGAGCGCCGTCATGCAGAGCTTCGGCGGTCAGGACGTCTACCCGTCGGTCGAAGAGAAAGCGGCCCACTTGCTGTACTTCCTGGTCAAGAACCACAGCTTTGTGGATGGCAACAAACGCATCGCTGCCGTTGTCTTCCTGCGCTTCGCCGAAAAGAACGACCTCCTCTACGACGAGCAGGGCGGCAAGCGCATCGCCGACAACGCCCTCGTCGCCATGACCCTCATGATCGCCGAAAGCAAGCCCGCCGAGAAAGACGTCATTGCGGCCATGCTCACCAACCTCATCGCCGGGGATGGCGGGGATGCAACCACGGAAGGCGCGGAATGCTGAAGGAGTGAGTATGACCAAGATGAGATACTTCTGTTTTGTGGCTTTCGTGGTCGCATCAATCTGCGCTGCGGCTGGGCGCCCCAATATCATCATCATGATGACCGACGACTCGGGCTATTCCGACCTCGGTTGCTATGGCGGCGAGATCGACACGCCGAACCTCGATCGCATGGCCAGAAGCGGTCTGCGCTTCCGCAATTTCTACAACAACGGGCGCTGCAGCCCGACGCGCGCGTCGCTGCTGACCGGGCGCGATTCGGCGCATGCCGGGTTCGGCGCCGGGACCCTCGGCGGTTGGAACCGCGAGATGAAGCAGCCCGCCTATCGCGCCCGCCTGCCCTACGATCTGCCGACCATCGCGGAGCTGATGAAAACTGCCGGCTACCGGACCATGATGACCGGCAAATGGCATCTCGGCGGCAGTCATATGAAGACTCAGCCGGCCCGCCAGGCGGGGTGGAAGCGTTCGCACCCGGGTTGGGAACTGACGGATGAGGAAATCGAGGCCGATTTCAACGCGCTGCCGGCGCAGCGCGGTTTCGATGAGTTCTTCGGCCTGATCGGAGGCGAAACGCATCAGTTCTTCACGGCTGACGACAAGCATGACTATCTCGAGGGCAATCAGCGCGCCAAGCTCAAGATCGACCGCGCGTACAACATGCACTGTTATTACACGAACAAGAACCGCTACCCCTACACGCCCAACCACGGGAAAACCGCTAAGGCGTTCTATGGCACCGACGGCATGACCGACCGCGCCGTTGAGATGATCGAAGCTGCTTCGGCAAAGCCGCAGCCCTTCTTTCTCTACATGGCCTACCGCGCGCCTCACCTGCCGATCCAAGCGCCGCAGGAGCTGGTGGACAAGTATCTGCCGCGCTATGCCGACCTGGAAAAGGTGCAGGCCGACCGCGTTGCCGGGCTGGTGCGCGAGGGATTGTGGGATAAGGGCCGGGACTATCGCAAGTACTTCGGCCCCTACCGAAAAATGCCGGCGGCCAAGAAGAAGGATTACCAACTCCGCGCGGCGATCCATGCGGCGATGATGGAGAAGATCGACGAAAATGTCGGCAACGTCCTCAAGGCCCTGGAGAGAAGCGGCGAGCTGGACAACACGCTGATCCTCTACCTGTCCGACAACGGCGCCGCTTCGCATCTGGGCGACCTGATGAATGTGCCTTACCACGGCTGCAAGGCGCTGATGTGGGAGGGCGGCACCAAGACCCACTGCATTGCTTATTGGCCCAGGGCCATCAAGCCCGGCGCCATTACCGAGAGCATGGGCTGGGTCGGCGATTTCCTGCCGACCTGCCTCGACATCGCCGGCGCGATCTATCCGGCCAAGTTCCGCGGCAAATCAACCGAAGCGCTCGACGGGCGCAGCCTGTTGCCGGTGCTGAAGGGGGAAGATCGAGCCCCGCCGGAGTACCTGTTCAGCAACGACAAAGGCCAGCAGGGCGTCATCTACAAGGGCCGCTGGAAACTGCTCATCGAGCCGGGATGGTACATCCAGACGAACAAGAAACCGGGCATTGCGTACGAGCTGTACGACTTGGAAAAAGACCCCGCTGAGGTCAAGGACCTGGCCAAGCAGAATCCCGAAATGGTCCAGCAACTCAGCAGAGCCTGCGAAACCTGGCAGCAGCGCTGCGGCATTGTCGACTACGGCGAGATCCTGAAAATCCGTCCCAACCATACGAAATAGGACTCGGTATGTCAAGCTGACTGGGAAGATCAGGACGAGGATCATCTCCAGCCAGCCCTATGCTTGACTTCCGCTATAAAACGATTTATAGTGGCGGGTTAACACGAGGAATTGTATGGCGACGCTGAAACAGATCGCGCAAGAGGCCGGGTGTTCGGTCGGGGTCGCATCGGTGGTGCTGAATCGGGCCCGGGGGAACATCGGGGTGTCGGCAGCCATGCGGCGCCGGGTGGAGCAGGCCGCGGCCACGCTGGGATACGAAGGCAACTTCGCGGCGAGCGCCCTGAAACGACAAAGCACGAGAACCCT
>Ga0209045_1000549_pt1 | contig 43541 bp, 108 predicted proteins | sample SaaInlLV_10m_DNA_4_FD_184664 | JGI IMG/M metagenome (GOLD analysis project Ga0209045, IMG submission 184664) | Marine microbial communities from expanding oxygen minimum zones in the Saanich Inlet - Saanich Inlet SI072_LV_200m_DNA (SPAdes) (version 2) | ecosystem: Environmental > Aquatic >...
GTTTTGATGTTTTCAACTGTTTTTGGTGGTGTTGGAATGGCTAGTTCCGACACTGTGTGGGTGCATCGAATTGGAATATTACTTTGTATTCTAATTCTACCTTCACTTGGATTTGGTTCATGGCTCTGGGGAACGGCGACAATGAACCCAGAACATTTGAATAGTGATGGTACTATCAAAGCAGAGTATATTGATTTCTATTGTCAGGGCGAGGAATATTAAATGTCATTCAAACCAAAAGTAATTTCAGATGCCAAGGATGAATTGGACATTGCCCTTGAGAATTTCCATGGGGACCATGAAATTGAAATTCTCGCTGGGGCTTGTGAAGAAGCAGCACGTTCCCTCATGGAATATGATGAATGTGACGGCATTGTAAATGAACTTAACGATGCGGCGAACAACATTCGTCATAATTCTACAGGGATAGTATCAGACAATGTAGACGAAATAGCGAATTTCGTCTATCAAATCAATTGGAGTTTCATCTAATGAATTGTTGTGAAAAGACAAAGAATCTCAAACCTGTTAAAGAGAGATTTGATGAGCCACATTGTCCCACAGATTATGAGATGCAAGTTTTTGAATGTGCATGTAAAGTTTGTGGTGGATTAGTAGAGATAAAAGGAAGGGCGACAGAATGAGTGCAGATAACGGAATTTACATCCTCCCGATTCTTTGTAGTAATAAAGAATCAACCAAAATTCCCAAGATTACTTGGGTGCGGTGGCGAGTCATTGAGGCAGGGGGAATTGATAATGTAACATTTGAACCTGACTGTGACGATGGACATTATAATGAAGAACAACTTGAACGATATTTCGGTGATGCACCGGAGTTTGAGTGTGAACATGAAGCTATCCTTTATGGTCATAAATTAGCAGAAGATATTACCGTTCTTGAATACGGAGTTTCCATTCTTGAGCAAACTGATTATAAGTTTAAGAAAAAGCATAAAGCGGTCAAGCCCTCTCCCCGAATTTACAAATTCGATGGTGGAGTTGATGAAGGAATATTGTGGCTTGTCAATAGAAATGGTCACAATATAGTTAGCGTTTCTCGTCTACTGCCTGACCAAACTGTTGAGCCTATTTCAGATGAAGAATGGCAAAAAATAGTTGATGTCGTTGTTTTGGCACCTGAATTCATCGAATTAGCAAAAGAGCAGTATGAAGCTCTCAAAGACATAATCAATGCTGCCGATAACAAGCAACCATATAATGCCCAAGAATTAGAAGATAATTTCATGAAGTATTGTAACAAATTCCGTGACCTGATGGAAAGATTAAAAGAGGAAGTGGCATAATGGACTTCACTCCTGTAGATGATGAAAAGCTGATTGAATTGCGCAATTGGGCAACTGAAATGAAAGCCGAAGGCACCAATGACGAACAAGAACTTGTGAAGTTATTGTTCTGGGCAATCGACCATATGACAATGGCATCCAATCCAGAAATCTGCATGAAAACTATAAACGTGGCGAGTACAAATAGGATGTTGGCAGGTTGGGCAGAGGAAATGAAAGCCGAAGGCACAGAAGATGAACAACCACTTGTAGAGTTGATGTTCTGGGCTATCAAAAAAATCGAAGGTGAAGGTAGGAATATAACAACTTAATATTTCTTGCTGGTTTATTCAAAGTCTTGAAAGTAAGTGAAGTAACATTGGCTTTAGCAAACCAATGTTGCAAAATAAACCCAGTTTGCCATAATTCTATACCGTTAAAGGATAAGTAATGAATTCTATTCAAAAAGCAAAGCGTATCCAAAAACACATGCCGGGAAATCGGAATATCTATTGGGATACAAAATTCCAATGCTTTAGAGTTATGTCCCCTTTCTCCCCGTCCTTGACAAGAAACAATCACTACGAATTAGTTAATTAAGGAAACACACATGAAATTTGTCATACATTACAGTGTTCAGAATGGTGGAGATGGTTCGGCTTACCCTCAGTTTATGGAAAGCTCAAAACTTGCAGAGTGGGACCAGAACCACATGGGAGGGATGGGGTGAAAGTTGTGATGGACAAATTACAATTGAATCTGATTCACCCATGACATGTTTGAAAGTCACCACGGCTCTTGGGTTCTATCTCGAAAAAGAAGAGAGTAGTTGGGAAAACGATGGCGACAAAGAAGAGTTTTTGGCTGACTTCTTCCCTGATGGTATCCCGCAAATGTCTGTAACAATCGCCGATAAAAATCATTACTTCATATGGGCTAATGGTAAAATACATCGTAAGGATTTTGCTTATATCCCCGGAAAAGAAGCCGAAGCTACAGAAGAAGGTCGTATTGCATTGGAAAAACTACTCAATGAGAATTAAACGAGTTATTTATACTTTCATCGTCAGTATGATTATGGGCTGGTCCTTCTTAGAGATGATTTCATGCTAAATCAAATAATTATCATTTTAGCCTGTTGTGTTGCTGCTGCTTTAGTCGGCGGTAGTTTTATAGCAGTCCTAGGTGGTGATACCAGTCATATTATCTGTGGTGCTATCGCTTGTGTTCTTTGTTTTATTGTGGGTGGCATTAATGGGTGGTATCAATCAGTATCATTTAATTAAGTTGTACATGGATGGGCATGAGAATGACACAAGAAGAGATTGATAAAATCGACAACGCTGGATATGAAGCATTTGCTGCTGGCCTTACAAGAGAAGATAATCCACACAGGAAAAACAGCAAAAAATACTTAATTTGGTTGGGTGGATTTGACGAAGTGTTTGAAAAGCAACGCTGGTCTAACGGGTATCCGTCAAATTAACGGAAACTGACAGACGTTGAGATTCAGTATGTTCCAGCCTTTATCTTTAAAACAAAAACAAACAAAAAGGAATAAAAATGAAAACATTATTGATTGCAGTATTGTGCCTAGCGTGTTTGGGTGGGTGTGGCAAAGGTGAAAAGCAGGTAAGAAAAGAAATTAAAAATAACACAAGAACCGTGGTTATTGATGGATGCGAATACCTGACATATGTTGATTCTGACTCCATTCCCTATAAAGGTTTCGGATATGCGGGTATAACCCACAAAGGTAATTGCCGATTCTGCAAAGAGAACTAAAAACTAAATAAAATTCTAATCCTTTACCACCACCCTGAAAGGAATGTGTAATGCAAATTCACACGAACGAACAGTTGTCTGCCGTAGGACGAAATGGAAGAATGAAACAAGTTGGTCTGGACGTTTTTGACCATGAAGGAGTCCTGATTGTTTCACCAATCAACACACAATGTGTAGGTAATTGTGAAATCCAAATGGATAAGCAATTGGCCGAACAGTTGATTCCAATTCTCAAAGATTTTGTGGGAGGTGCGAAATGAGTAATCAAATTACCATTCAACCCACGAAATTCGTAAATGTGCGTTCAGGCAGTAGTACGCTCGGAGTGCGTGTGTACGACAATTATGGGCAAATACATGGGAAAGCATACCTGACGACGACCTTGAAATCTTGAAACTTGTTCTTGAATTGGAAGATAAGGTTGTGTGCGCCATGATGGACTTTCTCCAAGAGGACCAAAAGACTATTGATATCGGAGGGAATTATTACTCTTGGGATGAAATCAAATACTTATTCCTTGATGATGAAGAAATGATTAATGATGATATGTTGAAGTGTGACCACTGTGAAAAATGGATTGATGTAGAAGATGCCATTTCACAAGGAACGCACCATTCATCGGAAAAATGGTGTCCAGAATGTGTAAAGGGGAAACAAAATGACTGAATATGATGAATATAATTGGGATGATGAAATCTCCCAGATAACAATTGAAAACTTAACAATTAAATTTGATGCAGACCAGATTACTTGTGGCGATGATGAAGACCAAAAGAAACAGGCAATACATGAAATCAATCTGGTGTTACAACGAGAACCCTTTGGATTGGGTGCGCAAATTATAAGTAAATAAACTAACCACCAACCACCACTAACACAAGGACGAACGAACTATGAGTAGTAGAGAACACCCTAATTCTGGATTTACTGTAAATGTAATCAAAATACAAAAGTTTCTAAACATAAAGGAATCAGAACAACTTGAAACATTCCTTGAAGAACATGATTGTGAGCAAGCACTTGAATTAATCAAAAAGGAATGCAAAAGATTGGGACTGCCCAAACCATATTGGTTGTTTTATATGGGTGAAGAAACTGTCCCCGGCGAAGGATTAGAAAAAGAAAATTGGTATGTTCTTTATGATGAAGATGATTTGTACATTAAGACAGAAAAGCCAGAACTCATTAAACTTAAACAAAAGGGTCTGGCACCAGTATTCGCTAATTGGTCTGAATGGGGTTGAGCATTAACCTTATATATAGATGCCCTTCCTCTCTACAGCGGGAGGGAGGGTTTTGTTTTCTTTTTAATTAAGTTGTACATGGCGAGGCATGGAATTACACACAGCACAAATACTAGCAAGACAGTTGATGGACCAGCATGGCTTATCACACATCCCTTTTCAGTTTGATAGGTCAAAACGCAGATTGGGGCGTATCCGATGGAAAAATGGTATTTGTCAATACATTTCTTTATCAAAATACATTACTGTACTGAATGAAGAAAAAGTAATAAGAAATACCATTTTACATGAATGCGCACATGCACTCGTTGGATATGGAAATGGACATAATTCAGTATGGCGACAAAAAGCAATAGAAATTGGTTGTAATGGAAAAAGGTGTTCATCTACTCATGTTCGGACAGAAGGTAGATGGCAAGGAATTTGTCCTGAATGTCATACTGTCCATCATCGTTATCGTCATACTAGAGCAGTCACTACAATAAGAATTTGTGGAAAGTGTGGTGGAGAGTTCAGATTTGTAGATACAAAGAAAGAAGCAAATATTAGTTTGTTCTCACAAACTCTTCCTAAAGCTCTTCCTCAATTTCAACGTAGGGCCGTTTAATTAACTTGTACATGGTGAAATATGTCAAATAAAGAAAAAACTACGGTGCCAGACATTAGAGTGCATGACCAAGGCTCTATATGGATGTTTTGGCCCATTTCCACTTCCGCAAAAGATTGGGTTAATGAAAATGTAACCATTCCACTTGATATGTCACTGGGACCGCATTTCCTTGTAGAACACAGATTCGTTGATAATTTGATACAAGGTATGCAGGGAGCAGGACTTACAGTACAATCATATTAAAAACAAACCACATGATAAAAAAAACCAAGTCATTAATTAACTTGTACATATGAGGGCATGATGAACAAAGCAACATTAATAGAACAGCTTAAAGACGTAGCAGACGACGCAGAATTTTTCATGCTGCCCTCTACTGAATCAAAGCACTACGTTAAGTGCGACAGCATGACTACCGTTGACAAAAACGAAGACAGCGATGTTGACGAAAACGGAAACGTAATCCCGGCTGGAAGTGTATTACTTTTTCTAGCCTAAAAAAAAGTTGTTAATTAAGATGTACATGTAGATGTACTGAACAGGACATACGGCAATCAAAGAGTAAGAGGCACTTACTCGCCGAACAACAAGCTATGATGGGAGAATACGATTATGGCTAATTCAAAGAAGCAGAGTCGAGGCCGAGGCCGTCCGGTAGTTTACAAGGGCAAGCTCGCCAAGCATATCGCTTCGCTGACAAGGAAACACGGCGCAACGGGTGCGAGAAACATCCTTCAGGCCGAAGCTGGTTCCGACTTGGCTGCGATGCGTTCGGCAAAGATGGTCCCCGAAGGTCTGGGCATCTCGCTGCCGACCATCCTGAAGATTGCGAAGGCACAGGGCGTTGTGCTGAAGCGTGGTCGCAGGAATGGTTCCAAGGCTGCGTAAGTAGCCTTTACCCCCTACGGTTATGGAAAAAGCCTCTGGTTATTATACTAGAGGCTTTTTTCCATTCCATTAGTAAAGTAAAGTTATGCCAAATAGTCGAATAGCTAAAGCAGATGGGGATTTCCCTCAACTTATGTCACGGTCAATTATTAAAAAGCATAAGGGGAAAATATATCCTTTTAGTAAATTGCCTCTAACTGCCCAATTGAGCATTGCTCATTATATGGGTGTTGATGGTGCTGCATGGATGCAAAAAGATGATTTCGGAGTTTTCGATAATGGAAGTCGATACATTATTGAAGGATTAATATCCAATATGGATAAAATTGTGGCTCATTATGGCACAATGGAAATTGGTTATGTTATTCTTTCTGCTGAGAGTTTGAAAGAATTTTGGAAAAATTGCGAAAGCGATTCTTCTAAGCATTTTGATAATTTTGATGCTTTTCATAAATGGTATCAAAGTGTGGGGAATCATATCAAAAACCCAACGTGGCCTGTTATACTAAGTGATTTTGATGATGAAATCTTACAAGATGGTTGGCATCGTTTCCATGCTTATATCGAGATTGGTGCAACTGAAATACCTGCGGTGTGGTATCCTGACTCTGGGGTGACGTTGTTTGATAACTAAATTATTTAATTAAGTTGTACATGTAAGAGCATGACACAAGAAATATACAATCCTTACCCAACAACCAGTGAGAACTACTAGAACTATGACTAGAACACAGAGGCGAGGCATAGCGGCGGCGATTGGTGGTCTGTTATTGACACCATTCTGCATAGCAATGCAACATTATTGTTCCCTTGCGGGTAACATTAATGGTTTTCCTTCATGGATACCAATACCACTTCTGTTAAGTGCAATGATAATTGGATTTGGTCTATGGGCATGGTGCGATGCTGACGGACCCCACGATTAAAGGTAAAACAATGAAAAAAGAAAACATATTTTTCACGGTAATTGACACCAAAACTGGCGATGAACATCGTGCATGTTTTTCGGTCAATGTTGATGGTGCGACTGAATTTGAAGATGATGTCATTGCGGGTGGCCCAACGATTTGCCAATTCCCGGTAGCAGGAATTACTGTTGCCCCTCAACAAATGGCAGAATTGGGGCATTTGTTAATTGCCTTATCTGGTCACGAATATGAAAAAGACTCTGTTGAGGAATTGCTTGACGGATATGGGATTGGACTGGTTTCAATCTTAAAACGGTTCGTTAAGTTTATTCACAATCAATTGAGAAAGGGAGGTGAACTGTGATGAAACGCATTGCCTACAGGATACTTCGTTGTATGATACTAAGGGATGATGGACCTTGGGTAGAGTTTTTATGTGAACTAGATAAGCGAATTCACGGTAAAAGGTTTTTCCTTCAATCACCGGGAATGGGTTGCCAAACTTGGGTATCAGACTCAAGGGCAAAAGAACTCTTGGAGCAAAAGCCAAGAATGACCAAAATAACTGAACCCTTCCAATTTGAAGTTAAATCAGATAAATGGGTATGTAAATCTTGCATGAGGGAATTCGACTTTGCCGATGGCATTGGTCCTAATTCTGTCTGTCCCGGCGAGGATTGTCCTTCCAAATGGGAAGAAATAGGCAAAACTCATCCTGACATATCTGCATCTGTTCATGCTTCTCTTACCTAAATCATTTAATTAACTTGTACATGAGAGGACACTATGGCAGACACTACAGACAAAACTGAATTTTGCCGAAATTGTGGAGCGAACATCCCACCAAGGGAAGGTGAAGGTACTTGTCCTAAATGTGACCCATCAACTCAAATTTGTGCTTTCATTAATGCACCCAACGATAATCCCGAAAAAATAGATGATTGGGAAGGTTTCTTTGTTAAACAGAATGGGTGTGAATTGGAACTTTATGGTGCTAGAACTTTTTATTATTGGCATCCTGACGCTCCCGGTGAAGCATATATTACAGTCTTACGAAATAGACTGATAAAAAAGGTAAAAGAAAGCGATAGAGAATACGCCGCTATCTATATGTTTTTTCAATCTCAAAAAGTTATTCAACAATTGGGAATCACTAATAATGAAAGAAGAATTCCAAAAAGCAAATGGAAAAATGACTGAAATAGAAAATGGTTTGGTAAATGCTCAAGAAGATTTGGGCCTCAACGAAACAGCCAAAGCAGTCAATGAATTGCGGTGTGCGGCTCAAGCAGCAGTTCGCTTCGCCGACCATGTGATGAGCATGGCAGTTGTATTGGAACACTCGATATAACATAAGTTTTTTAATTAAGATGTACATGAGGGGAAAAGGAAAACGAAATGGACACGAATTCACAACTAAACCCGCATTCGCCGGGAGATAAATGGTGGTTGTGGTTTGATAGCACAGGTATCTGTACATTTATTGTGGACCAAACCACAGGGAAAACCTACGGGGAAAACGACCATGTTGTTTTTAAGAAAGAAATAACATTGGGAGAAAACGCAAATTTCTCTGTTTTTTCTCCTGCTCTTTTTATGGGTACAAAAATGGAGAATGTGTAAAATGGAACATTACACCGTATACAGTATGATACAACCAAACGGGATAATCAAAGTGAAGGCAATATTAAACAAGACAGTGCCTCACAATTTGAATCCAACTGATTTTTTCCTTGTTGGTAGTACGGATTTGAAAACTATCGGAACTTTTAATATTGAAGGCTCCGCTTCACATTATCTTGATGATTCTTTTGAGATTTAGACAATGAGAAAAAAAATAACACTTACGGCTGATTTTGTAACCTATGTTGATATCCCCGATGGTGCTTCAAGGGAACAAACTGTGGCAAAAGCCAAAGCGGAAATCAACATCAGAGACACCAAAAGACAGAAAGGACAAAATCCAATTCTGTTCAAGGAAGGCACGGTAAAAATTACCCGTGTCAGCAGTATGCAACCCAGAGAGGATTTGTTTGGTAATATAGATACCCTAACCCCCCCAGCAGACCTATGACAAACCTTGAAACATTCACATCGGCCTATATAGAGGCAATGTATTTCAGCGATACTGGCGATGAAGGACAACCGCCAAAGGACGCTGAATTGTCCGAGGAAGCTAGATTGGATATCGAAGCGGATTGTCGCTCATTCTGGCGACGATTCGGGTGTTATATCACTTCCGAAATATGCACTAATGCTTTTGACAATTCAGTGTCACAAGCAGGGCATGATTTCTTCTTCACACGCAACCGTCACGGTGTCGGCTTTTGGGAATCTGAATGGCCTGAAATATATCGAGATATGTTGGCAGATGCCGCCCGTGGATATGGTGAGTTGCATATTTACTTAGACGACGACACCGGAAATATTTACGTTTATTGATACCACATCATAAACTAATTAATTAAGTTGTACATGTGACAGCATGAGCGTTAAAGATAAGAAAAAAAATGAATGGGTTGCACAATCCTGCTGTGACTTCAACGACAGTGGGCGAAAGAGTATCCTACGCAACCACTTCTCGATGGAAGCAGCATTTCGTGCTTTCGGGAAGTTTGTGAAAGACCGTGGAATATATGGTAATATCTGGTTGAAAACGAGGGATGGTAAAATCCTCAAGGATACCAGACTTCTCACCATTCATAGCAGTATACAAATTCATCAACTCAAATTAGTTCTTAAAGAGATATTGAATTTGACGGGACGACTCGAAATGGTCCGTCCCGGCATAGGAATTTTGCACGATATTGCATGGACGCTCGGCGACACAAACTGGCACCTTACTGGAATAGGGAATCCCAACAGTTTAATCAGTTGCGAAGAACATTCGGATGCTATATTGACAGTTGACGGTGCCTCTGTGATTTGTAATGCAATTCGACCAAATTCAATAGATAAATACTCTCCCAGTGTTATCGGTTTTGTTTGTGGTAGAATTGTGTATGACCCCGGCGTATACCGATATTCTGATGGAAGTGGCGAACCTCCTTCGGAAGATTTCAATGAGGAATTCACCACCAGAAGTCCCCGTGAAGCAGCAATTTATCTTTTGAAAACTATCTTGGACATGGAATTGTCACAGGTAGCTCAAAGTCTGGACGAAGCTGAAATGGCAAAACAAATGCAACAAGAAGCGGAAGAAGTATTCTAATGGCAGAGAAACAAAATATAAAATTACGTTGTCCTAAGTGTGGCAAAAAACATAAAATGCCAAAGGACGAATACCAAACTTTGGAAACAAAAGAATTACGCTGTACATGAGAGAGCATGATAATACACAAAATAATTAATGGTTTTGTAACCCAGCGTTTTGACACCGAGACTGGTGAGTGGGTGGACCAAGAGTTCACCGCTGGCGATGAGTCTCACGAAACGGCATATGGGGAAACAGAAATACTTGGCGAAGATGTCGAGGACTTGTTCCCCGACAAAGACCTTCCCTTGGTGATGGTACAACCTTCAAAGGATAAGTAATGATTAAAGACAATTACGACAATGGCGAATGTCCCGATTGTAATGACCCCATCCCCGATGATATGGTCACGGGTGGTGAGTGTGGCAATTGTGGTCATGTTTTTCAAGACGATGATGAAATAAAAGAATCGGTTAGGGATTTGATTAATGCAATCAAATTCAAAACAAATAAGACAAATTATTGCATTGTCTTCAACGAGTTGTTGGGCGAACTCAAAAGCGCAGGCGATTGCGATTTCCTTCACGATAAAGCAGTTACAATTTCGGATTTGCTTTTGAATCTTGCTGGATTTGAAACCGAAGAAGATGAAAGCGAATCGACTATAACTTGCGAATCGACTATAATTGGAGTATATCACAATCAAGGTTACTCCGATAAGTACTCCGATGGACGTACACCAGTTCTTATGTCACCACTTCTTGTGGCTACAGTGGAACATCCTGCACCCCCGACCAGTTTTAAGTTGGGGCATGGGACATTAAAGACCATTGAAAACGCATGGGATGAATTCGTGAAAACTGAACCTGAAACAGATACGCAATTCGAGCAGTTCTTGTTTGACAAATATGGATTTAAGTCTGCCCGTGTCGAGGGTGAACCAGACATATCTATAAGTGTGTAATTAACTTGCTTGTTTAATTAACTTGTACATAAGTGTGTATGAGTATGAGTGATGACAAGAACTTAATCTGGATGACCCTAGCGGCTTTCTTTATAGGATTATGCTAATGGATGAACGACAAAGATACCTGATGCGTATGGCACTTATCTACGCAATCGCAAATCTGGGTGATGTGAACGATGCTTTCTACGAAGAAGGCGGCGACGATACCATCAGTGTCAACGGTGACATCGGACCAGAAGCAACCGAAGAAGAACTTGACGAACTTCTGAATACTTTACAATAAACATAATTTGTGTAAGTCACACGGAGAACAGCGAACCTGAGCATCGTTATCAGTCTTTTGGTTCTGTTTGGTTCTTCGGCATCGAGTTATGTTTTATTTAATTAACTTGTACATGGCAGTGTGTCCGAAAAGAACAAGGAATTAGGACAGGCCACTAGACACAAGGGATGCGGGTTGAACTCCCGCCTGTCCTGTAAGGCATAGCCTTTATGGACACAGAACAACTCCTTCGGGAGATGAATATCCATTTGTAGAATGCGGAACTAAAGTGCCGCTGGTTTAGTGAGATATCGAACATAGAAGTAAGTCCTGTCCCCCCTTGTCCGTTTCTTAAAGAAAAGGAAACAAATGCCATTTACAAACAAAAAGACTGATTCGTGGACAGGCTTAACCGGGGAAGCTGACCAAATGGTTCGCAATATTGGTCACAAATTCTGGGTGTTTGAGGGAGTGCGTGGACTTCAAATTACCAGTGATATCGAAAAGGCAAACATTTGGCTTGATGATTACTGGAACAATCCCAAAACTTCTTTAATAGCACATCTAACAATGTTTGCTCTGGATGAGGAAAAAGCAAAGGAATTGTTCTTTGCTGCACAAGAACAGTGGCAAGCATACGAAAATGGTATCGAAGACTTCCTCTGTGTTACTGGTGATGGTCCTGAATCTGTACCAGAAAAACGCCCTGAATCTTATGAGGCATGGTCAAATGAAATGGAAACCCGATACGGAATAGCTTGTTAATTAACTTGTACATGAGAGAGCATGGAAAAGAAAAATAAAATTAATCGTCGTTGGTTCGGGCTACCAGCACTAGAAGGTGCTAAAATGGCATGGGGAGCAAGGGCAATCCTTGATATGCGTAGCTTCCCGTATTACCTCGACTTACTGCACGATAGACAGGGGTTCGTGTATGAAGACCAAAAGGAGTTTGATGCTTTTATCAAATTCCTTAACAAGAAAATAATGCCGTGGATTAAGAAAGCGGCAACTACCTGTTTTCAGGGTTCCGATAACAACGTATACACTCGGCACTACGAATACGAAGGGAAAGTCATTGTTGCTCAATTGAGTCCTAACGGAAGTTGTGGGTATATGTATATTGCCTGTTCACTGGTTGAGGCCAATGCTGACCTCCCGGCAGAAGAATACGACATATCAACAAAAGCGGCTTAAAATGTTAAATAGAAGAAAATAGCTAAAGAAATGTTTACTCCGAGTCTTATTGCAGAGTGGGAGGAACGAATAAAATCCGCTGCTTTAGACGGTCGAAGGTATGTCTCTATCCCGCTAAAGTTTGATAACCCGTGGGTTCTTGAAATATTATGTGACAAATTAGCCAATTCACATTTCAAGGGATTCAAATGTAAATTGGATTACAAAAGCGTTCGTCACATACAATCCCCCTATATTTCAATAAAATGGTAAACAAATGAAATATTACAAACGAAAAATCGACATATTTCTCCGTGTTGGGCTGGATAAGCCCTACTATTTTCAATATGAATGCACAACTAATACTTATCCGACATGCAAACGTGCAAAGGAAGCATTCCTGAAAAAGCACAACTATCTGGACCCATCACAGGTCAAATGTCGATTTCAAAAAGAAAAGTAATATGAAAACAATAATTAAAAATTGGCATGGAAGTATCCAACCACTAAAAGATGCAGAAATGACATGGGGCATAACATTTCCCTTGACTGAATCTGGTGTCCTTCAAACATGGAAAGGTCGCCTACAGTCACATTTCCAGAATGCTGATATGTTTGATGCTTTCAATGATTTCATTAGAAAACACATCATCCCCGAAATTAAGAAAACGGCTGAAAGAAATTTCAAAAAGTTCTTTTCGGGTGATACGAGCAACTTCATCTCGGCAAACCAAACATATACTAAATACTACCAATACGAAGGAAAAACCATTATCTTCCAAATGAGAGGAAGTTATCGAAACCTCCGTGTCGTATGCTCATTGGTCGATATGATAAACGCTGACCTCCCGGCAGAAAATACAGCGGCTTAATTAACTTGTACATTAGAGTAGGAAAGGTAAGGTAAACTAAATGAGCGACAAGACTGTAAAATTATTGGTTAGTTTCAAGGTGCCGGGGCAGTTCGATGTAGAGACAACAAAACTAAGTCTTGTGAATCTGCTTAAACGGCAAATTTTGAAGTTTACCGAAGATGTAGAAATCACCGATGCTGATGCTGATGCCTGTATCAAGGCACTGCTGCAAACACCGGAAGCAAAAGAATCGCCGTTCTCCATCGTCTGTGACGATATGCCAGATTTCCCCATTGTCCCTGTTATTATTACAGAAGATATAGCACATGACGAGGACAAATTCGCTGGGCAACTGGAATATCAAGTTTCTGATGGATTGCCGGGAAAACGAAGTGGTGCATTCCCAGAAGGACATCTTGATGAGGCAATGAGTACTTGTGTTGAAGCACAAAAAAAACGAGATGAACGATTAAACAAACATCGAAATAAGCATTCTCGCAATCACGAACTTGTTGAGATTATGGGCGTAGAGGACAAATGAGAAAAGTATACCTAGATTTACAAGTCACGCTGGAACTAAACACCGACACAGGTGAAATTTCCGAAACTGTCAGTGAATTAGATTATTATTTTTCTGACACCACCGGAAAAGCCACTGTCGAAGATAGCGAAATTTCAGATTATGAAGTAACCGTATCTGGAAACGTAGATTTGACAGTCGGCTTGATACTCGTCGTAGAAGATGAAGAAGTTTCAAAAATAGTCAATGAACTGGATTATGAGTTCAAAGACCTAGATGATAAAACAATCAAAGCCGAAATCAAAGGTCACGAAGTGACGGACTCAAAATGAGCAAAAATATCAAAAACCGTAAGGGCGATTACATTTGTCATAAATGTGCAGATGAATGCGGTGGGGTATGGCCCGAAGGTCATTGTGCTACTTTTCATACTGGTATATGTGGCATTTGTCAAAAGGAAAAATCACTTGCTAATGTTGGGGATTGGAATTGGCCCGATAAAGCTAGAGGTATGAGAGATTAGTTGTTCCTTATTCAATCTCTCATAGTTACTAATTATAAATATATTCTAATTAGTTTTTTAGACATGACGGACTATACGCTCGTCACCAACAACTTCGAGCCAGAAAAATCCGACACGATTTAATCGTTGTTGCCACACTTCCCAAGATATCTTGGGAAGTTCAACCGCATGATTGGAAGCTGCATTCAAATCATTTATCAAACAAAAAGAAAGGAATTGAATCGTGGGCAAAAGTGGAAAAGAGCATAAACGTAATACCCAAAAACGTCGAAACACACGTAATAACAAACGTGGTAACGGCGGCGACAACAATGATGCGAAATCATCAAAACGGGACAATTACCGATATCACGCTGCATAAGGAACATTCAAGTGCCTGTTACAGTTGAAATAGAATACAAAAGCAGCGATGATGGGAAAACGATTTCAGATGATGAAATCTCAAGGGTTTTCGTTGTTATTGAAACTTCTGATGTTGTAATTTTATCTTTGGAAACTGAAACAAAGTATCCCAAACCCGATGTATATTGGTCCAGCGGATTCTCGTTTGTAACCAAAAAGGGAAATGTGGCTTCTGTGAAAGTCGGAAATCTTCCATCATTCAAAAATTGCATTCAAATCGCCGAAGCAAGTCGATATGGTATGTTTTTTGTTTTGTTCAAAGAACCCGAACCCGAAACATATAGACAAATCTACGACAATAAGGCAGTGTAACACAACATAGCATAGCATAAAGGATAAGTTATTAATTAACTTGTACATGTGAGTCCATGAAAATAACAGCAGACATACTGGCAGGATTCTACGGCACTGAACAACACTACAAACACCTTACTGGTATGCGATATACCGATGGCATCCATTACCTTGTAAAAAATGGTGCTGCTTGGTTGGTAGATGCAATCGCATCATATCAGGGAGACAAAAAACTACAAACCGAATCTTTCAAATACATGCAGTTCTGGAATTTGAAAGTAACAGGCAATACCGCTGTACTGACCTGCGAAGAAGATAGCGGCATCCCCCCGGTAATCACACAAGAAATCGAATTTACCGATTTCCCCTTCGATATCAAAATCTGGGTTGAACACGGTGTAATGATTCTCCCCTCCGAACACTAAAATGACGGATTGGAATAAAACAAAATTTGCATCGTCATTCATGGAAGGCGAGACAGATGGTAACGATAATAGCATACTTTCTGTTCCACAGTATGTAGACCGCCGAACTGACGGAAGAGTATTTTACGGGTTGTCGCACCTTCCAAGACATTGTGACCAAAGAAAAATGGAAGCTGCATATGCGTATGGATTTCGTTCAGTTAGGAAATAAAACAAATGCCAAAAGAAGCAAAAAAATATGGATGGTTTTCTGCTAAAGCGGTAGCATTAGCTGGTTCCTGTTTTTATAAAACACCGAATGGTTCTACAGTAGAAGTATTTGAAATAACTTACAGTCCACATCCTTCCTCCGGTTGGTCTGATATGGAGTTTCTCGGCGAAGTAACGGATTGGGTTAAAAAAGGCAGAACCGGAAGTGACAAAAAGTTAGAGATAGACCCATATAAGAAGACATTTGCAGATGTTGGCAAAAGGAAAAAGAATTGTTAATTAACTTGTACATAGGTGTACATGGCAAATAGCAACAAAATCAGGAATAGTAAAGTACCAAGAGATTTGGTTGCTGCTGTGCTGTCGGAACGCAGGTTTCGTCCAAGAGTAGCCGATACTAACAAAAAGAGAAATTGCCCAAAAACAAGCCGAAGGGCATGGCGAACAAGAGGTGCCTATTGAGCCACAGGGCATTCGGATTCAAACCGATAATTTCGTGTCCGGTGTCCCTGATGGCTCTTTGGCAAGTAACTATAAGTTTTTAATTAACTTGTACATGTGGTAGTATGGAACTTAAAGAACTAAGAAAACTGTTAAAGCCACATGGTTTCAAGGTCAAAACAGTGAGATATTCTCACAGCAGACATGGAACTATCATCCGTATTGCTGACGATAAGCAAATGCCTACGATATTCTTTGGTGAAGCAGACCGTCAAGAGTGGATTGAAGCAATCAATATCCTCAGTTCGATTGATTGCGTGATGCACGATGATGAAAAAATACTCGGTCTTGCTATCTCCAACAAACCTTTAGGAAATCGAGATTAAAATGGCAGTAGTCAATGTAAATGGTGAATGGATACCCACAGAAGATGTTGAATTCTTGGGTATGGAAGAAGGTCCACAAGGTGAAGACCGAATGACCTTTCTGTATGAAGGCAATGAGTACACAAAAACGGTGTATTGCTACCAGCGGGGACTAAACATGAATATAAAATTTACATATGATGGGGAAGTTATAATAATTTCTTGGGATAAGTTTGCCAAGGAAGCTCCCCAAACAAAACATGAAGAAGAAGTCGTTTTGCCTCAAATCCACAAACAATTGTTGGATGGAGAAAAGGTGGAATGGAATGGTGCTTCAGCGGAAATGACTACAGAAGCAACTGATAATGCTAAATTTCTAATTGCAGTCAATGATTCACTTGTGGCAAATAAGTTATTGCCAGATGGGGGCAAAGTTGAATTTGAAGATTATAGCACCGGAATTGAAATTTCTGATATAACTGCAACCAAGACAGGTGTAGGTTGGGGAACTTGGGCATTAGGAATTATTGTCGAACAGGCTGACGAATTCAAAATTGACCTTTATGTTATCCCGGTGGGTAAGCCGGGAAGTCCCAAACACGAACGATTGGTTCGTTGGTATGAACAGTTCATGTTTGAAGAAACAAGTGATGGAATCTATTGTAGAGAATATCACAAAGGACTATAACTTATAATTTAATACATTTGGGCCGTTTGGCCGCACTGCAAAAACCGCACCCCATTACCGTAATTGTGGTTGCCGTCAAAACCGTCCGAATTGAAGCATTGGACTGAAACGCAAACTGACACTAGAACCTCTACGGAGCGGCGCACGTCAGTGGACACGGAAATTCTGATGCTTGGCGGTTGGGATTGAAACGTAAACTGATGTCTCCCGAAGGGTCAGTGGACACAATCCTAACCGTTTTTTTATCTTATCTTTATTAATTATGATGTACATAGGAGAGTAAGTCAAGTTCTCCTTGGCAAACTGGTCGGCCCAGTGGGAGAGCAAGGTCGCCCCACATACGAGGGGTGGAATGATACAATGGATTGCCACTAGGCCCACTAGACTAATGTATTATGCTAATGACACTTTCCATATTTGCTGCCGTTTTGCCGCTATAGGACAATGCCACGTTCTATAGCCAGTAACCGGGGATGTTTCCGGTTGCCTTGGTCCGTTGGCACGGATGTTGGCAATAGCAAATATGGATGATACAAAAAACCCAACGGTTAATCCCGTTGGGTTTTTTTTATTTTATCTTTATTAATTAAGATGTACATGTAAGTGCATGATAAGAGTAGGTGACATAGTACGATGGAAGAACAACGCACTGGCTCGACGCAACGTGCTGGCAGTAAGGTCAAAGCGTAGTACGGGCAAGCGATGGCGACCTCGCAGACGAGGCGACCAACAGTTACATACAGTATTATCAGTAAGCGACAGATGGGATTGGAGAAGTAAAAGAAATAACCGAGTCGTCAAATTAGACGATGGAAGTTACTGTAGTACGGATTGGCTTTCCTTTGTTCGGAGGCCCAAAAATCAAAATCCGAATCTTCATAATCCTCATCATCTGTACGATGGCAGAATTGGCAGTCTTAGTAGAGGTATTGAAAAAATTGATGGGTATCGAAGTCGCCCTCCTGCACAAAATGACAATAGCAGCATAAGAAGAAGAAGTCGAAGAAGTGTGACTTCCACCAAAAGAATTATTTAACGAAAGGGTCACTGGGAGCCTACGCATCAGTAGCAAAATCTTTAATGTTTCTTTTATGAGATATTGAAGGCCAACCCCTGATACGGGTGCTACTGTCCCAGCAGGCAATGTGGAATTTGTCCTTGAAATTGGTTGATTAGCTACCAATCAATAGAGAGAGTACAGGCAAATGAGACATTGAACCTTATAGATTATTAGAGTGAACAGGCCGAAGATGTTGGTGTAGCGTGGAGTAAGTAACTACTGCAAGTGGCAGCAAGTGCTTACCTTGAAGCGAGACACACCCGACAGCATTTTTGGAATCACCTAGACACGAATGACAGGCGGCTAGGATAGCGAATCCGATGCCGCCTGTTGTTTTATATTCTTATTTAATTAAGTTGTACATGTAGGGGTGGCGACAAGGACAGCAACCAAAACTTGGGAACCGCACGGGCAACCAAAAATTGGTAACTTGCCGCCAAAACATAAAGGAATATGGAAATGAAAGGTAAAACCACCATGTCCAAAGAACAAGCAATTGCCAATCTCAAAGACAAAAATGCTGACCACGAAGAAGCACGAAAAGTGCTAAAAAAAGCGGGTTTCAGCACAGCACTTATTCACAAAATCGAAGATGGAAATGGGTGAACCATGCACGAATCAAGTAATGCAATTCTGTCTCTAGGGTTATCTTCCGCTTCTTTGAGTCACTGTCCAATGTGTGACCAAGAAAAAATTGAGAAAAAAGCAAAGGAAGACCTCCGCAATTTGAATTTGAGAGGGGGATATGTTGCCCCTAAAGAACGCCGAAGGCTAGAAGACAGAAGCGGTATCTATCAGCAAGAAGTTGAACAACTTGTTGCAAAACCGAAAGTAAACCGAAATAGCCCGTGTCCATGTGGTTCGGGTAAAAAACACAAAAAGTGCTGTGGAAAAAATGTGTAACATGAGTCTTGCAATGAGAAAAATAACAGATTTCCTAGCAATGGCATTTTGCATTGATGGAACTGCGAAAATCGCAAATAAATCTGTGAAACCACCTGCTGATACTCCTATCGTAGAAATGAAAGATTCAAAAAGAGGAACTTTCTACGTTATGATGTGGAACAAGGAAATGGAACCAGAAAGCAAACAATAATGAAAAATAAACCTGCACATTGTAGAATAGATGAAAACGAAGATGCCACTCATAGCTGGGATAAATGCCGAGAAGGTGATTGCATTAGACAGTGTGGGTATAATGCCACTACTCCCGGTGGGTTTTCATTTGAACCCGAATTGTTCACCGAAGCAAACAAAATTCAAATATCCGTAATGGTTGAAGCGGGGAATGAAGATGAAGATAATGTTAAAGAATTAGTCGATAGCATTAATTGGGGAAAAGTCTTTCGTGACAAAATAATACAAGAAACTCGGAAACGTAGAGAGGCAAGACAATCACATTTGAGTAGAGAAGTCCTTGCGGGATTGCACTGTAAAACCGAGTACCGAGTAGAATAATAAATAATTAATTAAGATGTACATGTAAGCACATGGCATACAACGTAACAAAAAAATATATCGTCATTGAAGATGTGTCAAGGAAAAAAGTCTTCATTGATGATAGCACCAGTATGATACGGAACTTTGAGAAAATCATTGACGATTTTGATACAATTAAGGAAGCTGCAAAAAAGTATCCCGATGCTATCATAGTCGCTAGTGAATAAACAATTAAAGGAATAAACAAATGGCAACAGTAGAAGCAGATGAACTTTACGAAGAAGTTAAAGCATTTATCGAAAGCAAAGGACTCAATATTCCCGGCGAAGCAGATGATGCACTGGGTACAGCAATGAATGCCATTGCCTCCGACGAATACAATCAGGACTGAAAATGTCAAAAGAAATATCAATGACAGAAATGCTTGCCCCGAATTGGCCCGAAGTCTTCAAGAATGCTGACTTTGAGTATGATGAGTCAGATTTGGAAAAGGCAAAGAAACAGGCATGTGCCGATGGCATAGTTGGATGGATGTTGCATAATGCAACTAAATTCCCCTATCCTCCCGATAATTTCAATCTTGGTTTATCCAAAATTAGAACACTTCTCGGTTGTTCTACTCGGCTGGATGCTCTCAAACACAAGGCATACGAACTAGGCTTGCCCAACGACAAGGGCATAGGGTGCGATACATGCACCTTGAAGGACACAGAACACTGCCAAGGGTACGAATGCTACACAAGGGATTATATCTACCATACAACAACGATGCCCCTCGACTAATCTTAACTTATTAATTAAGTTGTACATGTAGTAGCGAAAGAAGACAACAAGATGGCATGGAAATTAATAAGTGACGAAGACATACTGAAATGGCTAAACGAACGTAAACGCCAAACAGTAGCCGGGGAAGCATGTCCCATAACAGATTCACCCTTCTCTAAACGTGACGATTTGAGCGGTGGTGGAGAGCATATAGAGGGCTTTCCTGTAGTAAACATCCAGTTTCTTGACACCGAAGGTGCTGGTTCAGTAATATCAACAGACCCCGATGAAAAGAAACGTGGTGCGAAAATCCACATGCGTTCTGGACATATTCTGATATGGGCCAGAGAAGGCGAAGAACAACTGTTTGAAAAAATTGAACATTCCGACATGGGCCGATTAGTTCATGTGGATATATTTGGAAATTACGCTGAATGGTTGGCTGATATCAAACCGTTCAGAAAACAATGGAATATTCTTGGTTGATTTCTACTAACTTATTAATTAAGTTGTACATGTAAGAGCAACCAAAAGAAAGGACACACAACAATGAAGAAGAACATGAATAAAATGGAATGGGGACGCATGACGAGAAGGGAACGCAGGTCTGCAAAGAAAAGTTTGGGACCGATTCCCATGGCCCATCAGTATACGTTCACCAAGATGGGTTCCGGTGAATGGATAAAACAGGAAAAGTAACAATGACAGCAAAGCAAGTAAGAGCAAGCAAAATCAAAGGTTGGATTAAGCAATTTGGCACAATCAATGCCATTATAAAAGTCCGTGACGCTTCTAATGATACCATTACGGCTTGTCGCCAGAGAGTTTTGAGTCTTCAAAAGTTGTGGCGAGATAAAGGCTGCGAAGTAGTGCATGTAAACACAAAAGTTTGGTCATAAAAGACCATTTGGAAAATAACAAACTGTAAGGAAAGAACAATGAGCAGAGCAGCAGCGAGAAAAGGGCGTACAGAGGCCACCCGTAAGATTAAGGATGCGAAAGTCCTTAAAAGCAGTCATGGCAAGTTTGCCACGGTGTTCGATTTGGAGAAACACCGGGAAGCGGAAACCAAGGCGAACAAGGCGAGTAAAAAGAAGAAATAAGGTAGGTAATATCTTATCTTATTAATTAAGTTGTACATACTTGGTCGAAAGGACCAACGCCATGCAAATTTACCCTGCTAGTTACAGCAAAGCGAAGACAGTTGCGGTGTTTCTCAAGTTGCTTGCAGAAGCACCAAAACAAGTAGCAAATTCGCCCGAAGCATTCGCCGGGAAAGTCATGGAATTCACTGAAAATGGACATGCTCCTGTTGGAACTTTGTCGGAAATATCCGACCATTTCCATACCACAGAATTCGATATCAAAATCGGAGCCGATATGGTTTCCATCACCCGTGATGAAAATGGCAATTGGGTAAAAAGGGTATACTAATGGATATCTTTGAGAAAAGAATTCGGCATGAAGAACTCGTAAAAGAAGCTAATAAACTTGCCGAAGAAATCGGCAATGTTGTACGAAGGTGCAATCATACCTTTGGTGAACCCGAAAATGATTCGTACACAACGAGAGAAGCAATACCGGGAACACAACGACTTGACAGAGAAAACTCAAGAGGTTCTGACCCTGTATTCAAATGCTCTTATGGGGATGTCACGAAAAAGCGTTGGAAGAAAACTTGCACCAAATGCGGTTTCGTCATAAGAACAGAAAAAACAAGACCAACCGGACAAATCGCTGACTTCGGGAAAAGAAGAAGGTAAAAATGAAAACACTGAATGGTAAAATGCACGATGAAATCGAAGAAATCGCCGTAGGGCTATACGCAGACCCAAGAACGGTGACAAAGTTGTTTCATATTAAGCCGAGTGGTCGAATAGCAATTTATCTCGGTCACGGAAGTCACGAGAAATACTTTTCTCCCAGAAAAGCCTACACGGAAGCTGAATTCAAGGCATTCGCCGAACGCCTCAAAAATGGCAGCAGCAACGAAGAAGAACTGAAAGCCTTACTGAAAGAAGTGATGGAGATACCGGATATTACCGCCCCGGCAGAGTTGTGGAAACGTATTATAAACGCAACGAGTGGAAAAGCGTTGTATCCGGTAGTCGAGACTGTTACGCCCGAAGCTGAACCTGAACGAAAATTGTTCAATCCGTGGAACGTCAAAGTTCAGCCGCCCAGAAACCCAGATGAAATAAAAATTAACGGAGAATAAGATGATTTGGTTTTCAATATTGTGGCTTATCTGCGGTGCAGTTTCATACCAATTATTCAAATTGGGAGTCAAACTCGAAAACAATGGAACTTGGACTATCGCCAATCGGGTAGTTGTCCTCATTTTTTCAATATTTGGCATTCTTAGTTTGGTCGTTTCCGTCCTGTACTTATTGATAATGGCCGCTATCAAATGGTCAGAATCTCCGCATGGCAAGCAGTCTGCCAAATGGTAAAATAATGAAGATACTTGACACACTCACCGACATAATGAATAAGGCTCATGCCGAACCAGAAGAAAAATTGCTCATGGCATTATTCGGCAGGGGTAATAAGATATCCCAAAAAGATGTTGCAGATGAAGTCGAACAGTGTATTTTCATGCTGCAAAAGATGAAAAAAATGACAGACGATACGCATGAAAACAATCTCTTGGATGCACTTTTGAAACCATTTATTGAATTTATGAACGATTGGCCTGATGTACAACAAGACCCTACACTATGAAAAAGAAAAACGAATTTGCAAGAAGGGAAATCTTCGGTGGTCTTGGCTCAAATCCACAAGTACGCCGACCTGAACCCAAAGAAGAAGATTCTCCCGCAAATAAGTTGTGGGAAAAATTGTGGATTTTTGGTGGACGAAAAGTTCGTTAAAGGAAAACAAATGAGTTGGAAAGATAAAATTAAGTGGGAAAAGGCAACTAGCTATACAAAACATGGATGCGGAATCTATGGTTGCTTGCTAATCGCAAGATGTACCGAAGCATTCAAAGCACATCCTCGCCACGGTGAGTTTGGTTCATGTCTGTTACATCGTAGCAGGAATGCCGCTAAAGCAACATTAAATGAACTCAAAATCAAATACGAAGTCAAATTGGGAATACCAGATTTGGTGGTAGTTGTCTCCCAGTCTGATTGGGCAAACTTTCAGGAGAGCGAAAATGACAGTTAATACATTACCCCCCATATCTAGTTTGTTCGGTGGGTAAGGTATACACTAAGTTATTAATTAAGTTGTACACATGTAAGCATGAAAAAAATTGAACAACCAACCAAAATAGGACTATACGGCAATTCAACGTCACAATGGAAACATATTGAATTCGTTGTCGTTTACCGTTCTAAAATAGGTGGTCCCTTGAGAAGCAAAATATCAGGGTCCACGCATCTAGGACTAAGACTTACAGACCATGGGGCAGATTGTGAATGGTATAAACTGTCTTGGTGGGACCATATCAAATTCACACTTGCCGAAATGTTCGGTAAACACAACTGGCCCAAAAGAATGCTTAGAGTAAAGAAATGAAAATACACACAATACAAGCTATCAATGCAGATGATATCCCAGATGAACTGGAAGAAGAATGTGAATCAAAAGGTATCTACTTACATTGTGCCTGTGAAATGCACAGTATACATGATGATGGCAGTCCTTTTTCTGAATGGTTGAAAACACAAGGTTTCAAATTTGAAGCAGATAAACCGTGTACTTGGATAGGAGTCTGGGGAACATGAAGGAAAACAAAATGAAAATAGTACAAGTCTATCTAAAGGTTAATTGCGGTGTTGTCATTGTAGATGATTTCTCGGAAACCAATATCAAATGTAAAACGTATGATGATGTTGTCGCTGCATTTGGTACATTTGCAAAAAAAGTAGGATATAAGTCAATTGAAGATGTGCCTAAAGATGCTTGGAGTTGGCAAAACTCATCCTCAATGGACTATCCGAAAGATTGGACACAAGATAAAAATATACTAAATCTTGTGAAACGGCTTATGAATGGCGGCGTAGGAAATGACCCAAGGAATGTTATCTGGGAAGGGTAAACAAATGATAATTGTGGAACGGTAGGGCAATCTACATTCATTGCTTTATGAGGCTTCAACTTCATCAACACACTATATTCCTGCATTAGTCCTTTTAGTGAATCTTTGGTATGGTTTTCTGACTCTACGATAGTGTGAGTGTAAGGCACATCAAAATTACCATATGCTTGTATTTCAACATTTGAAAATAACATCGTCAGGTATAAGCGGCATAAGTGATTTTCATAAGTGTCGGACTAGTGATTTAGTTCAATTCCTTATCAAAAAAGGATTCTCAAGGGTTAAAACTTCTAAAATCATCTTATCAGATTAAGGAAAAAAGAAATGCACCAAGTAGTAATAAGAATTATGTTCAATCATGGTTGTTTGTATCCAGACAATACCAGATGGAAAGAACATAGATTGTGTAAAGCGGGTTCCCGTGTCGAAGGAAAACAATATTGGGTTGAGCATGGGGAAGATGATGAACCCTGTGACAAAACTTGGGTATCTGATGAAAGAGCAGATGAAATAATACAGCATTGGACCAAATTGACAAAAATATTGAGTATCTAGTTGTTTGTTTACAGGGTAAACAAATGTGTAAAGTTATTAACTTGTTGTTGTTTTACAGGGGGTAGAAGAATGTGTAATGAGAAAAAATAAGAAATTTAATGTCAAACAGTTGTTTGTCAATGAACTTCCTCGTTTGAAACAAAGACTTGAATCTGCAAAAAGTAGGTTTCAAGTGTGTAGTCGTAAGTTTGGAACCTTGAAAACAATGCCAGAATTGATGGCACATCTCTCCATCTACTACAAATTACAGGAAGAATATCATAACGCAGATTTAGATTACTATCAGGCTTACAATATGGTAATCAACGCTCTGGACTCAATAGAGGGTATCTGCTGGGTTTCTCATTAAAAGTTATTAACTTGTTGTTGTTTTATAGGGGGTAAAATAAGAAATGATAGCAAAATGATAAAATATCGTCTTTTTAACCCCTTTTTCTATTCCTGTTATTTACATAATTGTAAATAAATTAGAAATTGTTAAAGAAATGCCCTGTTTTTTCGCATTAAAAACAAGTCAATTCTAAGTGGAAAAGAAGAATGTGTAAAAAGGGTTTGCGCTACAAATGTGTGATTTCTCCCCTTTTTCAGCCTAGACCGTGTATGTATTGTGACTAACACTTCCCGCCTGTCGGCGAAAAGCGTTCCGAAAGACTAAGAAAGACTTATTTTATACAAATAAAGAATAAGTTTATAATTACACCCCCCACCCCTTTTGAATAATTTATAATTGAATTGGATAAGTTTAGAATAACCGCTTCGGCCTCGCCGAAGTGGTTTTGGTCCATGTTCCAATTAGTTTATTTTGTAGGGAATTACAATTCTTTTTAATTGGAGCGATGAAGAAGATGTATCCCTTTTGAATAATTTATAATTGATAGAGAATAACCCTTGCGGCGAACGCCGTGAGGGTTTATTTTATGATTGGAACGTGGACCGTTTAATTATGATGTACATGTAGGGGCATGAAGATGAAGGAATATATATTAGTACTTGGTTTTGTTATGTTGTTGGTAGGCTTTATAAAACTGGCATGGTTTTCCCCTACCAATCCTAACAAAGTACAGGTAGGTCAGATGCAACTCTGGAAGTTGGGAGATGAGGCACCGTACAATTTTGTATTGAGGAATTCAGACACAGAAGATATTTGGCATTATCATAAAGAAACTGGCGAATGGTTAAAGCAAAAATAAAGAGAACTGAGGAAGTTATTACCTTTCATCCTTAGAGTCTTTACCACTTGCCTTCCAGTAAGCCCGAATGGGTAGCGTGATGGTTGACCAGTATGCGTCAGACTTTTAATTAACTTGTACATTAGAGAGCATGAGATTGACATTTGGACTACTACGGACTGCTGTGATATTAGCTTTGTTAATCATTGCAGGTTGTCCCGAAACACCGGAAGCTGAAAAAGCTCCTGATGATTTCATATTTATCAGATACCTCAAGATTCCTAAAATGGAAGAAGCATTCATTCTTCAAGATAAAGAAACGGGTGTGAAGTATCTGTATGTAAGAAAATACAAAGATGGTGGAATTACTCGGTACATTGAAAAGGAAGAAAGATGAAAACATATGGAGTATGGGAACACCCCAATGGTAAGCGATTTGCTATTCAGGACGTAGTAGAGCAGGAAGACGACTTCAACGCTGCTGATTTCTATGTCGCTGAAGGAACACCAGTACGAATTGGTGAGTTTGAAGTTGACGACTCCGACGAACTTCTGGACGATTACTTCTGCGTCCAGCGTGATTGATTTAATTAACTTGTACATTACTGGGTGAACAATAACCCACTTTTTTAGAAAGGCACCACCATGAAGATTAGCATCAGCAAGTATAACCACCGAGCAGTACGAGATGGTATCAACGCTGGAAAGTACGCCCTGCGTGTCACTGGTTCCCAAAAAACAGGTTTTCGCTTGGGAGGCGAAAAGAATAACTGCGTCCACTGTTTCGGCCAGACGTTCAAGAAACAGGTCACAGCAGTAGCCTACGGCGAGCGCAAGTTCGGCAAGAAGGCAGTCAAGGTCGTACAGAGCAAGGCGAAGGCGAAGCCGAGCGTTGCTGCATAAGACATAAATGTTGACCCGACTCTCCCGGCTTGATTGGGAGAGTCGGGCAACCACCCTCTTTCTTCTCTAGTCGGCGGCTCCGGTAGTGCCTTGGATTGTTTCATTCGCAATCCCGCCTCGACCATTGGTGCTTGTTACAGTGTCTTTGTTGCGGGTGATAACGCCGGATACAGGTTTGTCACTGTATAAACTCCTTTTACGACCGTCCCGCCCCTTACTTCGGGGGCGGGACGAACCTTTTTTGAGGAAATAACACAATGGCTGATAGATTCAAACCCGGTGACCCCGTATATGTTTACCCGGAAGGCGGGGGTTCATTTCGTGCGGAAGTCGTTAAAGTTCCTGCCTTGTTGGTGATGAATGGATATTCCGTCAGATTTTCCATCACCAACAGGACAGATTGGTTTACATTCAACGATACCACAAAATAGAAGCAAGAACTTGACTTTTATGTGGTGATGGTGTATAATCCTCACCATGGACATTCACCCTCAACAGATATTAGACAAGAGAATTAATGTCGAAAGACATAGACTAGCTTATCGCTACCAGTTGGATAGTAGCGAATGGTGTGAAATACACCTAACTATGGAGCGTCCAGATGATGACCAATGGAAGTTAATTGAGGTATTTGTTTCGAGTCACAATTATGAATCGAATCAAATGACCCTTGCTGCCCTCGACAACAGATTAAGTGCTATTATTGTTTCTAAGAATAATAGTGCAAGAGCGTGGGATTTAGCAAAAAGAAGAGTTAGTACAATACTTCATTATCTACAAACCGTAATTAATAATTATGGTATTCATTATGTATTTGGTTCAAAAAAACCACATTAGAATTTTAATTGTTTTATTGATTTTCATTTGTGGTTGTCAGACTGAGGCCGAATGGTTCAGGGCCAGACCTACGGTTGAACCTATTAAGATTTATTCATATGACGACGAGTTACAAGCCGAGCAATTGAAGTATGACGATATGGGGCAGTGGTTAATTGATATAGTTAATTAATATGTACATGTGGGGGCATGAAGAAAATCATAGAGATACGATTTGAGTTGACTACGTGCTGGTTGGCTTTCCGTCTGAACCCAGAAACGGGTGGCATATCTGGTCATTACAAGGACTGGGATGGTAAGAGATACCATAACACAACTGCCTTGAATCCGAATCAAGGTAATGTTTGTGCTAACTGCATGGATGATTTGGATGAAGCACAGTTACAGCATCTTCTACAACGTGCTACAGGTGATGCGAATCTCTTTAGAGATGAAGCACTGATAGCAATTGAACAATTAAACCTAATGCACACGGCATTATGGGATGGGAAGTAATATGCAACTTTTAACTGACATTCGAGATTTTGTAGAGTATTGTTATAAGTTCTACAATAAGAAAGATGGAATGTATCCGATAGCGACTCGGGAAGACATTGAGTATGCTGTCACCAAGTATATCCTTGGTATCGAAAGAAACACAATAGCTTTTGATTCTTTTGACCGAGAAAAGGTCAGGGAAATCATAGGGAAATAACATGTCAAGAGACAACGGCAATTTTAATTAAGATGTACATGTAAGGTCTGTTAAGCCCCAAGGTGAAGAAAATGAAATGTGAATCTTGTGACACCACAACTAGTAAAGCCACAGGTGCAAGACGCTGTGTTTCCTGTAAGAAGGTATACTGCGAAGATTGTGCTGCGACAAAATTCACCACACATGTGTTCTTGTGTGACACCTGCGTAGCGGACAAAAACGAAGCACTCAGCGATGATGCTCGTAAGACTGCTCAGGAAGAAAATTTGATTCTCGTTGGAGCTACTTCGATATCACGTCCGCACAACAGCAGACGCACCCGCTCAGTGACCCGAGCTTAAGAGAAAACTGGGAGATACCATGATGAAACGCATTAGTTAACACTACGTATGTGTAACCTACTAAAGGTAGGTAACCCCAAAATTCGTTCGTCCCTGAAAGTCCTCGCTGTGGTGGTCGAGGACTTTCTCATTGCGCAGTTCCCCCTGTACATCATAATTAAAATGTGTAACGATTAATTTTTTAATTATGATGTACAGTGTGTAATAGCATGTCAAACATCGACTACAACACGGCACTTCGTACCGAGAAATGGATTATCGCTATTTCTAAACGGATGTTTTATTTGTTTGATTTTGAATGTGTAACACAGGATGATGAGATTGGGACAGCAGCAGCCAAACATCACAAACACTATATGCAAAGAATAGAATCTTTGCTCAAAGTCTTAAAGACATACATTGACAAGTTGAGAGGTTATCCCACAGTTTCTAAGGGAGCAGAAGGACAGGTTGTTAATATGGCTAAAAATAATATTGGCAATTTGGTTTCTTCTTATTCTTCTCATTATCATGGTAACATTTTAGGTAAACTCTTTTTCGCTGTGGAGATAGTAAAATGACTGAGAAATTAAGAGAAGTTTTATTGGCTTTAGGTGGTGACAGTGTGTGTATCCCCGGTATCGAAGAAGATGCAGCCAAAATAATTGTACGGGGAGGGCTTTTTAATACTGATGGGATATTGATGAACGAAGGCGCACAGAATCAATGTCACCGGAATTCGGCCTTATGTTGGGAAGCAAATAAAGATTTATGTGATATTTGCACAGGATACGCATTGAGCGACGATGGAATTTGGCGACAGCATTCTTGGTGCCTACGTTCACATTCTACTCGTAAAATCAAAGGGGAAATTGTAGAAACGACAGAACCGAGAATTAAGTATTTTGGGTTTATTCTCACTACAGAAGAAGCAGAAGAATTCCTCTATGAGAATGAATAATCAATAAGTAATTAATTATGATGTACATGTGGGGGCATGAAAGTAACTATCACAAGGCGAAGATTGGTTGTACAGGTCAGCAGTCAAGTATATGATGCTGGCACCACACAAGAGGCACTTGCTTTGGCAAATCAAGACCAAGACAGTCAGGTTGGAAATGACAGTGATTGGGACAATACCGAAGCTATCGAATATCCCGCCTTGACTCCTGATGATGTTTCTGATGTGGGATAAAGAATAAGTTATTAATTATGATGTACATGCTGGGACAACGAAAGGACACCACCATGAAAACGAAAACATATTTACAGAAAACCGCCCAACAGGTAATCGCAAGCCTTCCCCCGAAGTGCTACTCCGTAACAGACCATGAAGGTGTTGAGCGTGTGATAGAAATCACCGCTGGCGAAATGAACTGTAGGCTCATCGGTCTTGGTGTGCTGACCCCTCAACAGATAGCAGACTACCTGAACAAAAGCCTCGGTGTCACCGAGAAACAGGTCAAAGCGATGGTCACTGGTTCCCAGTTCGGTTGGCATTGTGCCGGGGCAGACCCGAACAACCCCATCAACAATTAAGTTTTTAATTAACTTGTACATGTGGGGGCAGTCAATCAAACATTGGAACGAAAGGAAATCCCAATGAACGACGACCTGCAAATCATAAAAGCCCCAATCGAAGCAGTAGTAGCATGGTTGGAAAATCGGCCTAACCGTGGAGCGAAGATGATAGGCGTTATCTCTCGCACCCTCCCGCCGATGAACGTGAAGTCCCGCATCACCAAAGAGCCGAATCCGTTTTTGCCCGAAGGCGTAATTCGCATCGCCCACAGAACGGTATGTATCGGTGCGTCCTTTGAGGCAGCGGTCAACCGTCAGCGACTTTCCGAAGCTGACCCTATGGATGAAATTGAATATTTCCATGCGGGACAACTTTGGGGAGGCAAGGGCGAACACGCATCGGCCTACACTGTACGACACAAGCCTTCTGGCAAACTGTACTTCGCCTATCGTCCGTCACAGGACAGGGTGACAGGTTTTCCGACGACAATCAGTGACCAGTGGACCTCGGCAAAGACAGGCGAAGTGCTGAACCATGAAGACCTGAAACAGTACCTCAAGCCCCCTTCCAAGGCCCGAAATCAGGAAGTAGACAGGCCCGTACCGTGGCGAACGCTGACGCTCTCCAACGTGCAGGAGTTGTTCTTCGCCAAGCACCGTTTCATCATCGAAGCGGCATAACAAGCCTTTCGTTCCAACTCCCGCCGATGCTCTGGCGGGAGTTGTTTTTATTAAGTTATTAATTATGATGTACATGTAAGAGCATGACAGACAAAGCAAAATTTGAAAGTGAATCACTTAACCCTCTGTGTCCCGAATGTGGTTCAGCCCACACGTATGACATTAAGGGCGAAGAATTCAAGCCGAAACCCACCGACACCACCGAGCGTGACTATCACTGTAATGGTTGTGGTCACGATTGGACCGCATAAGAATAAGTAATTAATTATGATGTACATGTAGGGGTGAAAGGTAAACCACCATGATAGAAGCTACCGTAAAAACATTACTGGCAGCACGACTTTTCAGAAACAACCCCAAAAACACTGACTTGGTGACGACACAACTCATCGAGCAGCATGGGCTGACAAACGAAGAAATACTTACTGGCTTGGCAATGTCGGCTGGGTTTATTCCCATACCTGACCTTGGCGAAGCCATGGTAGCAGCATAAGTCGTCTGAGTCAGAACATACGCCCATAATAGAGACTTAATCACGGCGTATGTTTCAGACGACACAATACACTTCCACTACAGTCATTGGAGAGGCACCAGTGGAAGTCAGTCCCCGGTAAGGTCCGAAGCCGCCGGGGACTTGGTAATCAATTCCCTGTACATCATAATCAAGTGGGGTTTAATTGGTGTTTAATTAAGTTGTACATGTAGGTGCGAACAACAACCAACTACTAAGGACCACCACCTATGAACAACAACACCGGAGACAAAAAAAATATGGACCTGTTGAAAACCATGTCGGAAGTAGATGCTCGTCCCGATGCCAAAGAACTGTTTGAACAGAAGATTGCCGAAATTGTCCAGCGAACAGGCAACACGCCCACCCATTTTGAAATCGCCATATATGACTGGGTGTTGAACGGGACCGGACACGCTGTTGTCGATGCAAAAGCCGGAAGTGGCAAAACCACGACAATCGTGAATCTGCTGAAATTCATCCCCTGTCTCAACAGAGTCTTTCTTGTCGCATTCAACAAACATATCGCAGAAGAACTCAATGCTCGTGGATTGCCCAGCAACGCCACTGCCAAGACCCTTCACAGTGTTGGTCTGAGTGCGTTGAAACGGCATCAGAATCGAAGCAAAGTCAACGGGAACAAAACTCGATATATCCTCGGCGACCTGATGGGCGGTTACAACCTGATGGACGACGAGTTGAGAAAAACATATTTCAAGTTGTTGAGTCCAATTCAGCGAATGGTCAGTTTGTTCAAGAACTTCGGATACGGTGCGATGCTTCCCTATCCGACAAAAGATGAAGTGCTGGAATTGGCAGCAAAATACAGCGTGGAACTTCCTGACGAGATGGACTCGTTCTTGAAACTGCTGGCTGAGACTTTCGAGAAAAGCACCAAACAACTGAATATCATCGACTTTGACGATATGCTTTACTTGCCAATTAAGCTGAATCTCGTCTTCGACCAGTCTGACTTTGTTATGGTCGATGAGTCGCAAGACCTGAATCCTATCCAAATCGAAATTGTCAAGAAAATGATTGGAGAGCGTGGAAGGGCATTGTTCTGTGGCGACCCCCATCAGGCAATCTACGGATTCAGAGGCGCAGACCCCCAAGCAATCCAATCCATCTACGATGAATTCGATGCGACAAAACTGCCTTTGAGCATATCATGGCGTTGCCCCTCGGAAGTAATCAAAGAAGCACAAATGCTCGTTCCCGATATCCAAGCGTCACCACACGCCAAGACAGGAATCGTCAGAAGTGCAAGTCTCGATACTTTCAGGTCAGAAGTCCAAAACGGTGATTACGTGCTGAGTCGCACAACCGCCCCGCTGGTACAGGAATGCCTGAAAGCAATCCGAGCAGGTAAAAAGTCAATAGTACGTGGAAGGGACATTGGCAAAGGTCTGGTCCACATGGCTGAAAATGTCGAAAAGACCGCAAACGGCTTAGATGTACTGGATGCCATCGAAGCGTACAGCGAAGTCGAAACCGCCAAATACGCCAAACCGTACCAAGCTGCACAACTCATGGTGTTGACCGATAAGCTCGATACCCTGCGAGTGCTGGCGTGCGAGTGCAGCACCTTCGCAGAAGTCAAAGCCTCAATTGAAAAGATATTCAGCGACAAAGATGAAGGTATCGTCTTCTCCACAATCCACCGTTCAAAGGGATTGGAAGCAAAACGAATCTTCCTGTTCATGGCGAAATTGCCTCACCCCCTCGCCCAGCAGGAATGGCAAATGGAGCAGGAAGCGAATCTGAAATATGTCGCAATCACCAGAGCAATGGAAGAATTGGTGAAAGTCGATAACAGCAAGAATCAGTAAAACCAATAAGCCCCCGGCGTGATGCCGGGGGCTTTTCTATTATTAACTATTTAATTATGATGTACACAAGAGGTCATAATGGCAACCTTCTATAACATAAGTGAAGATGAAATGAGAGAGTTCTTGGAAGCTCAAGGGTTTTCTCAAATGAAACTTCCCAGAACTAAGGAATTAGTTTTTGGAAAGAGAATGGACCAAGATAACATTGCACTATCTTTGAGAGTTTACACTGGGATTGACCCAAATGGCTCATCCCGTGAGGCTGGCACGGATGCTATTAGAGTTGTACTATTCATGCGAAGTCGTGATGGAAGCATTTTCAAATTGGGTGGTTCCAAGCGAGTACATCGGGTTTTGTTTTGGAAAAAGAATCTTCAAAAGCGACTTGACTCTTGGCTCGATTCCATGCCAAAACACAAATGCTCCAAATGCGGTTCTCCAATGCTTCCGAGAAAAGGGCAATTCGGCAAGTTCCTAGGATGCTCCAGATATCCTCAATGTAAAAATACACTCAAAATAGAAACCCCGGCATAATGCCGGGGTTTTTTTATTACTAAGTATTTAATTATGATGTACATGTAAACCCATGGAAGATATGAAATACATCATTGTAAGGGTTGGCGATGCCGAACTGCCTAACGTCTTCTCTTGCCTTATGGGGCATTGGGATGCTGCACAGGGCTTTCGAGCAATCAGCGACACCCCTTACAGCAACATCGTGGGAGCAGGGTTTTGTCGCATTGAGGTAGACCAAGATGGGAATCTCGCCGTGGACTGTCACGGTCAAAGTACCACGTTGGGTGTCTCCTCAAGGCCCGAAGACGCTGAAATAATCAAAAGGGAATTGAACCGTTGGATACCAAGCTGGGGCCGATAGGTATTAACTTATTAATTAAGATGTACATGTCAAGATAAGGATAAAACAATGACAGAAGGAATTATACCAGACGGGATTATTCACGTAGAAGGACTGCATCGACTGATGCCGAATAATTCATGAGCAAATACAATAGAAATTTGTTGGCGAAACTCAACACTATGAGCATTGGTGATTCTCTCACTGGTGTTGTCACCCAAAGCAGTGGTCGTCTTTATTGGGGAATAACACGTTTGACCCAAGTTCGATATGAAGTGGTTTTAACTCATACTTCTCAGACTGCTCAATTCGGTGAGTTTACCCCCAATAAGTCAAACGATAACATCTACACCATCAGACAACTCGTTGGTATGGACAACACAGGTGTTCTATCAATGGCAGGAATTACTAAAGCGGTAATGGCAGCATGAACATCACAGAAGCTATCAATGCGTTAGTCGAACGGTACTTCCATGAAAGAGAACCGGGGATGTTTGATATTGACAATATCACACTTGACAATATAAGATATTATATCAATTGTGGTCATTGTGAACCATTCGCTGAAACCATAGTCAAACAAATTGAAGGAGCCGAAGGATATTGGGGCGACAACTTCGATGCGGAGTTCTGGGGCATAGATGTTGAACATTGGGTAGAAGACCACGCAGCCTATCATTACTTCATTCTCTACAAAGGTAGATATTATGATGCAGAGGCACCAGAAGGTGTAGACCACCCCAAAGATTTGCCGTTGTATCAAAAACATTTACAATTAGCCAAAACTGGTAAATGGAATTGGCAAGACAAAAACTTCTACGCAAAGGTAAGCTAATGACAAATAGAACAGGACAAAGAAGAAGGGGCAGACAAAGAAAGAAATTGCGAGAGCAAGGACTTTCAGAAGATGAAGTAATGCGGAGAGTTCCGGTTCCCGGTACGATAAGGGTAAGCGGAATTGAAGCATGTCTTATGCGTAAAGCTCAATCTGAGCATCTGTCAGATGAAAACTTCAATTGAGAATAACATGCCAAAAGGCCCAATCAAACTTTCAGTAACGGATGAAACATATAAGGCTTTACGTAGAAGTCTTAATGTTGCTAAAATATGCAGACAACTCTCTGCCCCAGAACAGTTTGTTCAGGTATTACTGAACAAAATGAAAGATGGGAAAGAAGAATGGAATTGCAGTATCAAGAGTGACCCAAACTAATGAACATTACAACAATATTCCTCATTTCAGTCGTAATCGGGTGGGTTACATTCTTTATCCCATGCCTTACAATACCCACTGTATACGTTGTAGGTGGCCTAGGCGTACTCAGCACCCTCTACAACGTATTAGCCTGTTAGGAGCAATCCTACGCACTTCTACCAAGTGTGTAAACATTAATTAAGATGTACATGGAAAAGTGTAAAGCATTTGGCTCTACGGATTAGATGCTCGAAATGAGACAGAGAAAGTAAATCAGTAAGTAGTCAGCGATAATTCCTGTACGTTGAAGACTTATCTGGTTATACAGGTGCTTTCTTTGAGGTCTGCCCGTAGAGCCAAAGGCTTTTTTAATTCATTACTTATTAATTATGATGTACATAGTAGAGCATGACAAGTTACATCCTATCCTTGATGTGCATCGGGCAAGTGGCAATGCAAATGCCAGCAGTACTAGCCCCTGACGAACTGCCCATCACGATAGACGTTCTATACTTCAGAAAAGTTGGCGTGGGAGTGGCTAACAACCACTCAATTAACCCCCATAAAATAATAGACCTTGGCAAGGGTAGGTGGCCCTCTGGGTTTACTTAAGTAGGAGAGAAACTCTACAGCCAACTATTTATAGAAGAAACATGTGAGAATACAAGCCCCGGACCCATAAATGGTCCGGGGCTTTGGTTTTATCAAGATATCCCCTGTACATCATAATCAATTGCTTTATATAAACTAATTAATTATGATGTACATGTAGGGGTGAAAGGGAAACCACCATGTGCTTTAGACATAAAAAAAACATGCCCATCAACAAGAACTTTCAACTCTCTGACGGTATCCGCTGTCACGCAGATACCAATGTCTTTGTCAAAGATGAAAAGCAACTCAAAAGAATGCAAGCCAAACAACCAGAAGGTAGCAGTTGGCATTGGGTGAAGGTGGACTAATCATAAATTAATTATGTTGTACATGATTGGGTAGGAGATACCACCATGAGCAAAGATGAATTCAAGCAAGCATTCGCACTCGCACAAGTCGTCCAGCCGGAGACTGACCACTCGGCCTTGGCCTTGTTCCACGGTTGCGGCTTGCCCGATTTCAAAACCGTATATTGCACACTTGCGGCGGTTGCCGTGTTGATTCGTTACCAATGCGCCTACATGTTCGGTGGTTGGGACCACGAAGCATTGGCAGAAACCGCCGATATTGCACGGCGAAAGTTTCAAATAATCGACGCATGAATAATTAAGTAATTAATTAACATGTACATGAAGGGATACGATGCCAACACCAACAAACATAGCTAGAGAGATGGTTCAAGCGACCATCACAGAAAAACAACGAAGTCGATATGACCGAAAAAGATACTGCCTCTATGTGGAAAACATACACGGCACCGGGTTCCGAGTCGGTCTAATCAAGGACGGAGCCGAACGCTGGTTGGGTGATATGCTCACCAAGAGCGAAGCGATGTTGATACTTCGGGGTGCTTTGGGCATCTTGACAACTTAGGAGAACAAAATGATTTCTGTCGATTGGATAATGAAATACGAAGATGGACAACTGGACGATGAAGAAATCATCGAGGGGTTCCAACAGATGATTGACGATGGAACCGTATGGCAACTGCAAGGCTGTTATGGCCGTATGGCAGTGCGGCTCATCGAAGCTGGACAATGCACAAGAGCAGCATAGAACGGGCTGATGAGTTCCAGCCCAACGAGGAATCTTTACAGGTTCCTCGTTTCATTTATTAACTTATTAATTATGATGTACATGTGATAGTATGAAACGAACGTGGACATCAGCAAGTTGCAAACACACTGCGACACCTGACAAAAAGGTGCTGTTGGCACGTATGTTCGATAGCCTTGAATGGCATGAAGTATCCGATGGTAGAGTCATGGGGATGAAGAAGGCAAATGGAGTCACAGTAAGTGCTGCGATGAATGTCGCAATCCATGAACTGAAAATTCCTCGTGTCTCCCATGTCACTACATCTAATGAAATGGCACCGTATGGTCTGTTAGCTATCCGAGGACATTTCACAAACGGATGGGCAGATATCTACTTGTGCGATGAAGGACATCAACTGGTAGTTCTCGCTACAGATTTTCACCCAAAAGACTACGAAGTCGAAGGAATTGGAAATCATAACCTTAATTAAGGAAGTAGAAATGGGAAGAAAACAAATCACTGTCAACTTGTCTGTTACTCTTGAAATGGATGAAAACATTGACACGACCTACGCTGCGGCTCAACTCAAGGTCTTGTCCGATGATGCAGACATCAAAATTGACAATGTTGATGTCCAAGACGTTAATTAACTTGTACATAATGAATTGATACGGTTAGGATGTCAGTCCTAGCGATTGGGTAAGGAAGAAAGTCCTCTGACAAGGCGTGTCGCAATCTTCCCGAAGGAACAGTTCGATTCTTTCCCGTATCTCCAGACGTACCTCGATTGGAGACAACATGAACGCATTTGATTGTAACAACACCATTCTCGCTCAACAGGACGCAGAGCGTGAAGGAAAAAAGTCGCCTCAAGCCTGTTGCTACATCAGGCGGGAAGCACTTTGTAAAAAATGGGACAAAGGCAAAAAAAGACCGAAGCGACCAATGTTTTAATTAATTAAGATGTACATATTGGGGCGAAAGGGACACCACCATGAGCATCATCTGTGAAACCATCGAAGAAATGACCAAAGTAGCCGTTGGACTTTACAAAGAAGGTGCCGCTGCAACGATTGCGAAACTGGGCAACGGCAACTGGAAAATCACCATAACAGGTATATAGTCTAACACCCACACGGCATAGCCCCGTACACTGTACGGAAGGACCGTGGTTAGTCTAAAACGAACCCCACGGCATAGCCCCGTACTGTACGGAAGGACCGTGGGGTTCTTTCTTTATATTAAGTATTTAATTATGATGTACATATAGGTTCATGGCAAAAGAACAAAAAATAGCTAAGTAATTGCCGACATGCACGGAACAAGCATCCATCATGTCAAATGCGTAAAACAAGTTCTGTCTGTTGTCAAATTCGACATCGACAACGCCAACAAGGTGATGGACAAGATGCTTGACAATGGCACACAGGCTCACAACAAAGACCTGTACATCGTCGGTGAGGAACTAGGTGGCGTTATCGTAGCGTGGCATTACGATGCTTGTGTATTAGGAATAGCACACGTAATACTCGTTGATTAACTTGTACATAAAAATGTGTAGGGTAGGCACAGAGGAAATGTGTAACCACCACAACACGAAAATGTGTAATAAAACATGAACAAATACAAAGTGACATATGAAGTGCGAACCATCGGAGCCATTGGCATTTTTGAACCAATGACTGATGTGGTAGAGGCCAAGACCACCGGGACAGCAGCCTTCACAGCATTCCGTAAGAAGCACGAAGATAGATATGAGTTCCGGTCCCCGGTGTCCTGTGAGATTGTCCAAGACACCGCCGAAATCAAACCGACAGAGTGGTGGTCTGACCCTTCACTACACCCTCAACGTCAAAACCCAAGTGTGTAACATGAGTATTCAATTCCACGTTGAATTCCACAAACGGAAAGACGATGTATACGCCAGAGACTCCGAATGCTTCACCGTCCGTTGTGGAGAAAAACCTTCATTCATGGGACCAGCTATCGAAAAAGCTGATGTATCCGATGAGGAAATTCTCGCCCATGTGCAAGAGATAATGCGAACAAATGGGTGGGAAATACTCATCAGCATCGAACGAGTAGTCTCCGAATCGAGAACAGTTTACCAAGCCCCGGACGAAATCGTAACTTGTCCGTGTGGCAATAGATTCCCAGCAAGCGAACGATTCGCCCACTACTTCGGGGTGAACTACTGTTCAGATATATGCTATGACAAACGACCGCCTATCGAAGAAGTCGAAGGCGAAATGCCACCACATCTGCGTGAATAGAACGAATCCACATAAGCTGAACGAATCCACATAAGTCGATTAAATCAACTTATCTCGATTTACAGAATTCCGTCGCTCCACACTGTACATCATAATTAATTGCTTTATATTAAGTATTTAATTATGATGTACATGTACGGGTGAAAGGCACAACATTATGAAAACATACTATTTCTACATTTGTGGCAGTTTCATCGGTAGCTTTGAAATCAAACTATCCGATGTGCAAAGCAATTATCCCTGTGCGACAGTGTTCGACAAAGGACGTTCTATTGAACTATGCGGGGAACCCAATTTGAGCCTTGGACTTACAGCCTAAAGAAAAGTAATCAATTAACTTGTACATGTAGGGGTGAAGGAACAACAAATGGCAAAAGGCAAAAATGGATACGTCGGCTTTTACCGAAAGAAACGGGCCGAGGTTCACGCAGACACCAAGTATGAGGCCCAACAAAAATTGGCCGCACTACTCGGCGCACGCCGAAGCTGGGACGTTGCGGTTGAACTCGCCGAACTGGACGGCGAACAAGTCACACACGTAGCTGTTGACTAATCTACATATCTCGTTAGGTGAAGCTCAGACCTAACGGGATATTTGTATACATTCCCCCCTGTACATCATAATCAATCTCTTATTATAAAGTTATTAATTATGATGTACATGATGGGATAGAGTAATCAACTACCTAGCATAAGGAACAAGTATGAGAAAATGGTTCAGAAAAATAACGAAAATGCTCAAAAAGGTCAAGCATTATCGTCGTAACCGTAGCATGAGAGCGATGCTTCTTCGCACGCTGCCTATCCTAACGCCGGAAATCCGAGCCGAACAAGCGGAAACCGAAAGACTTTTTGCTGAACGTGCTGCTAAGTCTTGGGAGACTGGCATACAGATTGCACGCCGTCCTTGCTAACCCATATAACACGATATCCCGTTAGGTGAAGCTCAGACCTAACGGGATATGTGCATACTCAATTCCCCCCTGTACATCATAATCAATCCTCTATTATTAAGTTATTAATTATGATGTACATATGGGGACAGTGAAAGGACACAACAATGAGAATCGCAATACAAGAAGATATCAATGACCGGGACGCTGGCTGTGACTATCCCGACTTCTGTATCAAATGCTACAAGAGCGGAGCCGCCATGCGGAAGGCCAAGGCCATCGTCAAGGTACATCCCGATATGGCCATAGATACCGATATGGACCCCGAAGACCATCCCGACTACTCCGATGGGGAATACTTCTGCGAGTGCTGCGAAAAGAAACTGACAGACAAAGACTAATTAAGATGTACATGATTGACCAGTCGAGTGATTTAATTCTTTGATAAAGAAAGGAACGCCAATGACGTAGCTAGGTCACCATTGTGATACAATATATAAATCACCCCGGAACCTGAAAGCCTCCCCATAGGGTAGGCTTTCTTTTTTTTTACAATTCCCTGTACATCATAATCAATTGGTTATTATTAACTATTTAATTATGATGTACATAGTGGAGCATGACACACCAACAACAGATTGACAGGGACCAAAGAGTAGACGAAATGATAAAGGCCAAATATAATGGCGTATCGTTTCCTGCTCCGGGTGTCTGCACTGCTTACTGGGATGTCGAAGATTGGGCCAAGTGGATAGAAAACCATAGAACTGATGGTTTCGGTTTTCTCCACCAAAGCATAAAGAAAAGTATTTAATTAACTTGTACATGATTGGATGTAAAGTAAAACAAACAATCGAAACCCCAAGCGAAAGGACGAAAAATGTTTATTAGCCCCCAAGACGTAATGCAGTTGTCGGATGCCGACGAAGCACAGGCTGGTCGCCTGAGTGACCACTGTGCCACCGACATCAAGCGACAGCGTGACGCTGACCCCACGCTCAAGTCGTTCAGAGTCAGCACCGCCTCCTTCTCGAAAGCCGAGAAGAACAGCGACGACAAGGCCGTAACCGGCCTGTCCGTCAAGGTCCGGGTCGAAGTCGAGGCCCGTGCAAAGGCGCAGGGCTGGAAGGTGTCCTACGACGCCAAGAGCGGCCTCACCTTCACGCCGAAACGCAAGTACGGCAAGCGTACCGACAAGCCCGCCGTAGCCGAAGTCGAAAAGACCGACGCCGACGACAACTCCGAAGCTGCATAAATATCATCGGAACGGCAACGTGACGCTAAAGCCCCGACCGGAGAAACCCTCCGGCGGGGCTTCTTTTTATTAAGGTATTAATTATGATGTACATATAAAATTAATAATTAATTATGATGTACATGATAGAGTGTTAAAACTTCAACCGAAAGGATATGGATGAACACAGAAGTCTTTAGCTGGTACGTTCGGACAGGGCTATGGAAACTTTTACTCCTGACCGTAATCGTCGGAGGCGGCATCGTCGCTATCACCTAACCAAAACGGAGAACCCCGATATCGGGGTTCTTTCCTATATCAATTCCCCTGTACATCATAATCAATTCGTTAATATAAAGGTATTAATTATGATGTACATATGGGGGTGTTCAATAACGAACGAAAGGAAATCAAAATGTCATTGAATGTCGATTTCAAGAACTGTCCGAATGCATTTGAAGAGTGCGAACCGGACTACACCCCCGATGGCTTCTTCGCTATGGTCAAACGGGACGACGAGGGTAAGGTAACACACCGCCTTACCCACATATGCCGAGCTATCATTGGGTTCCTCCAAGGCATCGGCATGGGAAGCATCACGGAAAAGACGATTGCCGAGATGACCGAAAGAAGCGAACTCTGGCAGGATGTAATCGGCCCCTGTGGACCGGGGATGATAGACGACAAAGAGGATATCACCTACGCCCGTATCACCGCCGACGACCTCCGACACCACATGGGCCTGTCCTCCAACGTCCACAAGGAGCATTGGACGACCTTCACGAAGAAGCTCAGAAGGAACGTACAGGACCGACTGCACCGCCAAGCACGAGAAGCAAAGAAAAAGGCATCGGCAGCATAAGAGGAACTGACCGAGCCAAGACCATAGACCCCGCCCACATGGGCGGGGTCTTTCTATACCTTATTATTAAGTTGCTAATTATGATGTACATATGGGAGTGTCCAACAGAACGAAAGGAACGGACATGGAAATCAAACTGGAAGCTATGAGGTTGAACAAGGGCAAGCTGGGCAAGTGCTCGGACTGCCAAGTGCAACGAATGGTCAAGGCTATACGACCGCCCAAGAGACAGTACCTCCGGCGTTGTAGCTAAACCCCATCACCCCAACAGAAGAAGACCCCAGCCCGGAAGGGTGGGGTCTCTCTTTATATTAAGGTATTAATTATGATGTACATGTAAACTTTACTAATTATGATGTACATGTGGGAGTGTTCATAGAACACGAACGAATCGAAATGAAAGGAATCACCATGACACCGGAAATACTCAAACAAGAGACAGTAGACAAACTGGCAAGGCAGACCCCCGCTGACCGTTGCAAGATGATGGGTCAGTTACGAGCAGACAACGCCGACTATGACTTCAATGCAATGAGTGAGGAAGACCTCGCTGACTACCTCAACTTCCACTGCTACACCGTCATCGTTGGTGAGGTCGGCCCCGATGACAACGTACAGTGCGAGGCGTGCGATAACACTATCCCTGCTGACGCTCGTTGTCCTTACTGTGGCGTGGCAGCAGAGAAGGACGAGAGGGTGCTGGCAATCAGGGCCGATGCCCTCATCGGTAACGACTCATGCTCATTCATTGATGAGTGCCTGAGTGCTGCTGACATCGTGGACGCACTGGACAAGTGGAACATCTTGTCGCCTCGTGAGAGTGTCAAGACGTTCATCAAAGCACAGACCGACCAGTACGAGCGAGGGTTGAATGCACGAGCAGGCAACGACGACGACCCGGAACTCATCCAGTACAACGAGTGGATACTACGCCGTGACGCTCACCTTACCAAGCTGGCCAGCTAGTCAGCCCCAGCCCAGCCACCAGCCCTGCCCCTGACCGGGGTGGGGCTGGCAGACGTACCAACGTACCATGGTATGTTGGTATCTATATACTTAAAAGGATTGATACGATGCGTCCCGAAAAAAACCACGCCACACTAAAACATAATTTAAAATCAAAAAATTATTTTCAAAAAAGTATGGCACCCACCCCCCTA
>Ga0209045_1000552_pt1 | contig 43397 bp, 31 predicted proteins | sample SaaInlLV_10m_DNA_4_FD_184664 | JGI IMG/M metagenome (GOLD analysis project Ga0209045, IMG submission 184664) | Marine microbial communities from expanding oxygen minimum zones in the Saanich Inlet - Saanich Inlet SI072_LV_200m_DNA (SPAdes) (version 2) | ecosystem: Environmental > Aquatic >...
AGCCGCCCGCCCTGCAGAAACAGCTCGCGCCTCTCACTCCCCTCGTGCCTGGAACAGCCATTCCCCCCTGGCGTGACGACAGACCAGTTGATCCTCGTAGAGGGACTGAGGCTGCAACGTCCCTCCCCTGCCCTTCCCCTCCACGAAGTCTTCCGGGCCGGCGCCCTGTGCAGACCGGTCGAACTTCCCCGTCTTGATCGTGATGTCACGCGTCCCGATGATGTACCCCAGGCCGTACTGCCAGGAGCGGATCTTGCCGCCGCCGGACGTGTTCCAGTAGATGCTCTGCGTCACCGAGTGACCAGCTCCAGAACTCCAATGATGCCTGTTCCCGCCATACCAGCCATCTTTGAGAACACAGTGATCCACCAGACACGCCATCGTGAGCGAATGATGGTACTCGCAGTAGGCAGCGAACGAAATGGGAGCTTTCGCGCTTTTCACATCACGACTCCCGGAACTGGTACAGCGCAACCACACACAGCCACTCGTCCCGAAATCCCAGTTCTGGATGAAGTTATGACGCCCGTCCCGTCCCGTGCAGTCCCGTGTCAGGAGTTCACTGCTCCGACCAATCTCGAAGAGGTAACCACATCCTCCTCCCCCACGGTGCTGGGCTTTCGCCATGTGGCACTGTGCCACCGTCACCCGCTTTGAGTCACCCACGTAGATCCCCCCATTCTGCAGATGGTATCCCTTCGCCTCGGGCAAGGGCGACGTGTACGAGGAGACGTCTCGGACCCATGAGTCACAGACCGCCCGTAGCGCAATGGCATGGACGCGGTTCTCCTGCCAGGCATCGTCCCAGGCCACGGCCGTGGCAACCGAAAGTCCCTCCAGGCCACACTCGGTCAGATAGCCGGATTCCTTCCGCACACTCGCCTTGTCTCGAACCAACGCCCGGTAACGCAACGGGACATCGAGCGTCAGTCGAAGGCCGCCCTCCACGGGCTCGACAGCCATGATCCGACGCCGAAAGAACGGACGCCATTTGCCGTTGAAGGCCTTCCAGGTTCCCTCCATGCGATGCTCGCGCACAAATGCATCCGTGATCACCCATCCCACGCTGATGTCATCACCGACGGCCAGCCCGTCCACACCGGTAATGTCCACCGTCTTGCTCAGGTTCTTTCCATCACGAGCCAACGGGAACTCCGCAGCCGTGCGGACGGCGCCCCGGAACGTGATGTGGCTCTTTCCCCGCATCCCTTTTACCCGCGTAAAGAAGAGACGCGTGGCCTCAGGACCAGCACCGCGGAGAACCACCCCGGAGCGCGCCACCGTCAGGAGGCCGTCACAGCGGAAGCTGCCGGCCGGAATGGAGACCGTGCCGCCACCCGCCTTCTCAACCAGCGCAATAGCCTTCTGAATCGCGGGGGTCGCATCACTCGCACCGGCGGGATCAGCACCTGCCTCAACAGCCGCCTCCACCGACAGTCCAGGAACCTGTTGGGGAATGGGGACGTCGCCATTCCGGTACCCCGCATAGGACACATCATGCAGGAAATGCCCCTCGGCATCCTGATACCCCGGAGCCCAATCTTCGGGATAGAGGGCGCTGCGCCATCCTGCGTCCATCTCCTGAGCGCAGAGCCACACCCCCACAAGACAGCTCACAACCAGCACAATTCTCACCCCACGAGGTCCTACCATCTGACAGTTCCTCCAACCTGGTTGCGGGGCGCCAACGTCAGGCGCACCTCGCCCGGCCGACCCTCGACACCACTCACGTCGAACGCCTCCGACACGATCTCACGCATAGACCCCAGGGATCTGTCCGGGAGACAGAGGGTGAACGCTCGGGCAAAGCCCTCGTCCCAGGCCCGTTCAGGGATGCCCTTCAGGTCGATGGAGCAACCGCGCTCGGACTCGGAGACCTCCGCAAAAGAATGGTACACCCACTGCGACCAGCAGTGCTCGCTGTTCCTGGCCAATACCAGCCCCGAAGCAGCGTCAATCTCTCGCAGATAGGCGATCCACCGTTCAGCCACAGCGTCGTTGTCGGCCACCTCGGCGGCCAACATGTTGCCCCAGTGCATCCCACAGATGGAGGTATTGGGTAACCGATCCGGCACGGTCGCGACCTGGGCGTGGTTCACCCCAACCATGTCACGTTCCAGGAGCAGCAACCCGGAGTCGAACACGCCATCCCCGGCCGAAGCGGGGGAATGCTCTCGCCAGGGCTCCCGAAACGGATTGGAGGCATAGCGAACACCATGCCGGGCCATTAGGGCCCCAGTTGACCTCGGATCCCCATCGCGCAGGCAGTACTGAAAGTAGCAGGCGACGAACGATTCCGGGAACGGCGTCGGCAGGTCTCTGTCAAGGCCATGTTGGGCCATGATCGCTTTGAAGCAGGCGAGGTGATCTTCGGCATCGGGCCACGGCTCACCGTCGCGGCTATCCACCCACTCACCGGGGAAAGGCTCACCATCGATCCAGTAATCATGAGCCACACCATGCACGGTGAACTCAATGTCGTCGGCCCGTTCAGTGTAGAGCCGGCAGACACCGCCGACCCAGTCCCCATACACGGCTGAGTTGTCCCATCCCTCTCCCTGCCACTGGGTGGTTGGGTAATGGGCGCACACATTGTCACGGTCCCAGTCACAGAGCTCAACAGCCGTCTGTGGGGACATGCCGACAACGGCCCCAATGTCGGCGATGGTCTCGTAATCCCGCAGCACGGTCTGCCGATCGATCACCGGAGGGCGCCGGTACATTGACCCTCGCGCTTTGATGCCCTCACGGCGCCCAACATCGTCAATGACCAGTTGCACGGCCTTGGGAATGTACGGGTTGCACATGTTGCGCGTCTCGCGGCTCCTCGATTCACTGTCCGGGAAAATAGGCTGTAGGCTCTTGGGCTCAACAACTGAAGAACTCCGGCCTCATCAGCCTCCAGCCTAACCGACCTCGAACGGCCACCTCCCGCGGTACGCCTGTTTGCCGAATGCCGAGAAATCGTCAAGCAACAGGAACATCCCTCCGGTCAGAAGTGGGCGTTCCGCCTCGAGTTCAGACAGCATCACCCGCTGGATGCTGGTGTCTCGTGGGGACGTAGCCGGATCAACGACATCGGTCCCGAAAATGAAGTAGACGCCATCCCGCCCACCGGACGACACCGGGTAAAGGTAGACCTGCTCCTGGTTCTGTCGGATGTTCGCTTCGGGAGGGAGAATCTCGCTGAAACGGGCGTTGAACACCCAGGAGGTGCAGACAAACCCAACGAATGGACGCTCCGGAAAGTAGCGCGGGAAGAAGTCCAGCGCGTGAGTCATCGCGTCACGCACTCGCTCAACCGTCATCCCTCCGCCGCCCGGAATGTGGACCTCGATCATCGGGTCTCCAGGCGTCAGAGCGGGCTCCCAACCGCTTCGGTCAAGGGTGATCTCCTCCTCGCAAGCGTATCCCCATGGAGAAACCGGTACTCCGTGGTAGCCATCTCCATCCTCGCTGAACGACGCCACCCACGCGCGCCGACCCTCGGCGACTTTACCGTGCAGAAGAATCCCCGGCTCCACAAACCGCGTGCCGTCAACAGCCAGGGCGGCAACCGCCCCGGACTCCCGATTCCTGAAAGCACGCACGCAGCCACGGAATGGGCGGATCATGAAATGCAGGCGTCCAAGCCGGAACAGCTCTCCGGTCGTGTGATTGCGCATCCAGGGCAGCAAACGCTGCTCAGTCCCCCACCGTCCCGTAGTCAACACCTGCCGTTCGCCATGCCCGAAGACATTCTTGGCGTTGGCACAGGCGACATCCCCCGGAATCCCCAGTTCCTCGTGTTTCTGCCGAGCCAGACAGACGCTGGCAAGGGTAAGCAGGAAATAGAAGAGCGGCGAATCCTTCCCAAGTCGCTGGTCCAGATTTGGCCAGCGTGTGACCATTTGCGCCGGGTAATCCAAGTGCTCATACAACAGGCGGCAGCAATGCCAAAGCAGCAGGCGTAGATCAGGGTCGTCTGAGACCAACTGAGCAACCCGAAGCACCTCGCGAACGGCTTCATCGGGAAGCGCGGCATCGGTGGACTGGGACTGGATTCGATCCGGGGCCAGAAGCCACGGCGTGGCACCGGCCAGCGCGGCAACCGACTCCTCCCAGTGGGGCGCGAAGAGTTCGGCGCTGTCGGCGATAGATAGCGCGGTGAGTACACTCGAAAGGGACTCAGCTCCTGTCACCACACAGTCTCCCAAAATGACGTTCTTCGATGCAGAATCCGCCAACAGCCGCAGAGCGCCCAAGTAGTCGACGCAGAGCCTGTGTCGGACATCGAACACCAACACGGCAACAAAAGCAACCAGGAGTACGACGCAGAGCCTGCGTCCGCTACCCATGGCAGGCAGGGCAAACAACGCGTGCCCGGGGAATCCAAGCAGGATGGAACAGCTTCAGATGTGTCCTGAAGATGTGCTTGCGTGGCGGAGACCCAGGTTGTTGTTCCGGTTGCCCGGACTGGTCTGGCCGCGATTCGCAGCACCGCAATTCCTGTCGTTGCTGTTCCAGCTTCCGCCCCGGTTCACCCGATCCTCGTCCGACCGGGTCCGTTGCCTGCAACTCCGGTGACCATCCACCGACATTAGACGTCGAGGTCACTCTGCACAAGCCCCGTGAATCCTCTTCCCGACGCGATAGGCGTAGCTGTCGAAGACAAACCGACGCTTGATGAACGGGCTGCCCATCACACAAGACATGATAGTTCCGCGTTTGCGCGGCCTGCCCTGGCTCGGGGAAAGACCGCCTGAAGGCGAGACTACGTACACGACGACGCCTCCGTATGTAGTTCCGCGTTTACGCGGCCTGCCAGTCGTCCCACCCCTGGCCGAAGTCATGCAGGGGGTACTCCTGCCACAATCGAGTCGCCTCCTCCCTTCCTATTCTCTCGAGGAAAGACGCCGCACTGCCGAAAGGCCACTCCTGCCAGAGCTCGCAGCACGCATGACGAACGGGATTGTGATGGATGTAGTTGAGTGTCGCGAGCCGATGTCGCTGCGACCGCATGCGACGATCAGTGCAGCGATGCCAGCACTTGCGCCCAGGGCACGAATCACACCTGTTCCAAGCATGCGAACTCCTGCCGTGCAGCTTCCCGATCAAATGCAACACGTCTTCGAGCGAGGGAGTCGCGACGAGGGCATGCCAGTGATTGGGAAGCACGCAATGCGCGTAGATGTGCTCGCATAGCTCGCCTAGGAGTTCCACTAGTTCAGCCTCGAATGCCGCAAGTCGATGCAATGATCGTCCGAGGATGACTTGGTGCTCGAAGTTGGCGGCCGTGAGGTGAAACGTGCCCGGGCCGATCAGATGAGGGGGAGAGTGCATGGGGTAGCCCCGTGCTTTCCGCAGACGAAGGGCTTCCTGGCGTTGTTCATCAGTCATGTTCCGCCAAGCGTACACTGATCGTTCCTCCTCGTTTCTACGTACACGACGCCTGCTCCGTATGTAGTTCCGCATTTTCGCGGCCCGCCCAGGCTCGGGGAAAAACCGCCTGAAGGCGGGACTACGTACACGACGTCTGCTCCGTATGTAGTTCCGCGTTTACGCGGCCTGCCCAAGCTCGGGGAGAGACCGCCTGAAGGCGAGACTACGTACACGACGCCTGCTCCGTATGTAGTTCCGCGTTTACGCGGCCTGCCCAAGCTCGGGGAGAGACCGCCTGAAGGCGGGACTACGTACACGACGCCTGCTCCGTATGTAGTTCCGCGTTTACACGGCCCGCCCAGGCTCGGGGAAAGACCGCCTGGAGGACGGGACTACGTACACGACGCCTGCTCCGTATGTAGTTCCGCGTTTACACGGCCCGCCCAGGCTCGGGGAAAAGCCGCCTGAAGGCGGGACTACGTACACGACGCCTGCTCCGTATGTAGTTCCGCGTTTACACGGCCCGCCCAGGCTCGGGGAAAAGCCGCCTGAAGGCGGGACTACGTACATCCAGTCCGTCCATCCCAAGGACTGCCTACACGCCATATTCCGCGCGATAGGCGTCGATCCTCGTCTTCAGTTCATCGTCCAGGACAACGCACCCGTTGACCGGCCGATTGTGCAGATGCTCAACGATCTCCGCGAGATCCACGATGGATGCCGTCGGCATTGAGAACATCTCGCCAACTTCGACCAGCGCTCCCTTGCTGCCCGTTCCGCGTTCCATCCGGTCGGCGGAGATGATAAGCCCTGCCAGCTCGATGTCAGCCGCGGCCCGCAGGATCGGGACGGTCTCCCGAATGGAGGTCCCCGCGGTTGTGACGTCCTCGATGATCAGCACGCGGTCGCCGTCCTGGAGCTTGTGCCCCACCAGTGCCCCGCCTTCACCGTGGTCCTTGACTTCTTTCCGATTGAAGCAAAAGGCAATCTCATGGTCGTTCTCGGCCGCAAGAGCGATCGACGCCGTCACAGCCAACGGGATTCCTTTGTAGGCAGGCCCGAACAACACGTCGAAATCCCGCCCGAACGTTGCTGTGATGGCTGCTGCATAGTACCCGCCCAGACGCCGAATCTGCTCCCCGGTGCGGTAGTTTCCGGTGTTGATGAAATAGGGCGTCTTTCGCCCGCTCTTGGTCGTGAAATCACCGAACGTCAGTACGCCCGACTCGACCATGAACTCGATGAAGTCCTGTTTGTACGTTTCCATGTTCTTTCCTCAACAGATACGAGAGAATGCCGGCAGTGTGAATAGACGTGGCAGAAGTATAGTCGGTCCCCAAATCAATGAAAGACGAGGTCCACCGAAGGGCCTCACATGTCGAGTTTCGCACGTTCGCGGCTATCTTACACCGCTTCCCCGTTTGAAGCTCTGAGGAATGATCACTCTCACATGACCAAACGCGCCATCATTCTCGGTCTCCTGTGCGCCGCCTTTATCGCGGGCTTCTGTTATTTCCACGACTGCGTCATCAACCCGGGGGCCCGGATCCGCCTGGTGCCGCACCTGATGCCGCACATCGTGTACGGCGCCCTCCTCTTCGCTGTCCTCGGAATCAACCCGCTGCTCAAACACGTCCTCAAGTGGAAGCCACTGGGTGCGGGTGAACTAGCTCTGGTCGTGGCTCTGGCGCTGGTCGCCTGTTCGGTTCCCTTCTACGGCATGGTCCACTGCTGGCCCTCGGCCCTCATGCTCCCACACCACTACGAGCGTGTCTCGCCGGGATGGCAACGGGAGGGAGTGCTCCAACTCGCTCCCAAGGCGATGTTGGCAGACGTCAGCAAAGACGAGACAACCGCACTCACCGGCTACGTGACCGGTCTTTCGGTCGGCAGTGACCACGCGGCAATCACGGACATCCCGTGGAGCGCCTGGCTGCGCCCTATGCTCTTCTGGGTTCCGCTCGTCCTCTCGATCACCATCGCCTGCATCGCTCTGAGTGTCGTCATCCACCGACAGTGGGCCCACCATGAACAACTGCCCTATCCCATCTCGCAGTTCACCCATGCCCTGCTCCCGGGCGATGGGCCCTCCGTGTTGCGGTCACGCGGGTTCATCATCGCGGCAACTGCGGTATTCGCAATCCATATGGTGAACTATGCTCATGCCTGGTGGCCCCAGTATCTGATCCCGATCAAACTGCGCCTCGACCTCTCTCCCGCCCTCAAGCTCGTGCCCGAACTGCTCAGTGGGGACGGGCGGTCTCTGCTCTATCCTCGGGTCATTTTCGCAGTCATCGGTATCACCTACTTCTTTGCATCCGACGTCTCGTTCTCGCTGGCAATCGCCCCGGTCTTCATGTGTTACGTGTGCGGTGTCCTGACCGGTTACGGCCTCTCAGTCACCAAAGGCTTCAGCCTATTCCACAACAGCAAGGTGTTCCTCTACTTCGGCGGATACCTCGGGATCTTCCTGATGAGCGTCTACACGGGCCGACACCTCTATGGGAACGTGCTCAGGCGCAGTCTCGGCATGCAATCGAGTGAGGACCAGGACCCGGCGCTGGTATGGGCCATGCGGATCTTCCTGGCCGGCGCGGCCCTCTTCTGCCTGTTGCTCATGATCGTGGGACTGGACTGGCCGTTTGCGCTGTTCTACACCGGGGTCAGCATCCTCGTCTTCACCGTGATCAGTCGCTCCATAGCAGAGACAGGCGGTTTCTACATCGGCACCTGGATCCTGCCGGGATCAGTCCTGTGGGGGCTGCTGGGCGGCCGCGCCGTGGGTCCACGATCACTGGTAATCATGGTCATGGTTTCCATCATCGTTCTGGTCGGACCGGGGTGGGCTCCCATGCCGTTCGTGGTGCAGAGCCTGAAGATCGCAGACATGACCGGGCTCCGGGTCCGGAAAACGGCGATATGGTGCGGGATTGCTCTGGTCCTGGCCATGGCTATCGCCATCCCGGCGACGATCTACTGGCAATACGACGGTGGCGTCATGCGGACGGCGTCCGGCTGGGCGCGCTACACCCCTCGACTTCCCTTTGACCAAGCGGTCGTCATGCAACAGCAGTTGGCCGCGCAGGGGTTGCTGGATTCAGCCTCGGAAACTCACGGTTGGGCACGACTGAGTCAGCTGGCCCCCAGCCCGACGTTCTGGGCTGCCTTCGGGATAGGCACGGTGCTCTCCGTCCTCATCTATGTCTGCCGCCTGCGCTTCCCCTGGTGGCCGATTCACCCCATCGTGTTCGTCTTCCTAGGAACGCACCAGGCCCAGCGACTGGCCTTCTCATTCCTGCTCGGCTGGGCCATCAAGACGGGAATCTACAGATACGGAGGGGCAAGGCTCTACCAGTCGGCAAAGCCGGTCATGATCGGTCTGATCGCGGGGGAAGTCGCCGCCGGAACGGTCCCGATGGTTTTTGGCGTCCTCTATTACGCCATCACGGGCGACCCACCGGTCAACTACTCCCTGCTGCTCTGACGCGCTCTATTGCGCACGGCGCGGCTCCGTCAGAGCCCTGACCAACGGGAGGGGTCCCCCTGGACAGCAAGACCGCTTACGTTGTGCGCGGCTCGGACGAGGCCCCCGCCTCCATTTCGTCCCAGGCCTCACGCAGAATGCGGGCCGTCTCGTCCAAGGCTTCCGGGACCACGCGGACGTCGGCGAAGACCGGCATAAAGTTGGTGTCCCCGACCCAACGCGGGACAATGTGCTGGTGCAGGTGCCCGGGGACCCCAGCCCCGGCAGCCACACCAAGATTGATCCCGATGTTAAAACCATCCGGATGCATCACACGCCGCAGCAACGCCTCGATCTTCACCGTGAGCTGCATCATGCCAAGCCGTTCCGCATCGGTCATCTCGCTCAGATCCGCCACATGGCGACACGGCGCCACCAGCATGTGCCCGGAACAGTACGGAAACGTGTTCAAGAGGGCGAACACCGCATCGCATCGCGCAATGACATGGTTGCTGCAGTCGCAGCCATGGTCCGCCTCCGCCTTGCTGCAGAAGAAGCACCCCGTCTGCTCACGCGCATTGACGATATAAGAAACCCGCCATGGGGCCCACAACGGGCGCGCATGGGACGTCACATCAGCCTGGTTATCCGTGCTCACTCTGCCTCCGAACAGTCGCTTCATCCATCATACAAACGCCAGGGAATCTCCATCACCCGACAGCGGCATCAATATGGTGTCCCGTTACGGATCAATGCAAATGCAGCGAGATCGCAACCGGCAAGGGGTCAGGTACGCGGGGAAGAACTCTAAGATGGCTCGACGGAGTCTCTCCCTTCAGGGATTCTCCGGGCCATCTGTGTTCGGTGGAGGGAGAGACTCCGTCGAGCCGCCTCACGAGACTGAGGCATTGCTCGCAACCGGGCAATGCCGACTCCCTCGGTGGTAAGGGACTGCTTGAGCAGGTGAGGAACGAGTCCTCAGAAACGTCCAGCCAGCCTACCCACCAGAGGTGCAATTGAGCTTCCGGAGGGTATATTCTCATGCTTTTCCTGCGCTCGGGGCTCCCCCTCGCAGCGCTCGTGCCGACCGGATGACTGGTATCTGTGACATGCGACCCAATGCACGGGCAGGGACCATGACGCCATGGTCGTGGGCGACAAGTTTCCCTCACCGTGCAGCGACACAGCGTCCACATAGCGATCGGCCATACTCAACCCGGAACTTTCTGAGGACACCTAATGGCTGTGAAACTACTTCTAGGTGACGAAGCAGTGGCCCAGGGCGCTCTCGACGCCGGAATCTCCGGCTGCTACGCCTACCCCGGCACACCGTCCACCGAAATCATGGAGTACATTCAGGCTGCTCCAGAGACGGGGACCCGCGGGGTGCACTCCCAGTGGTCAGCCAACGAAAAGACGGCGATGGAAGAAGCCCTGGGCATGTCCTATGCAGGCAAACGTGCCCTCGTCTGCATGAAACATGTCGGGCTGAATGTCGCCGCCGACGGGTTCGTCAACTCGGCGATTACCGGCACGCTTGGGGGGCTGGTCATCACGGTGGCCGATGACCCCTCCATGCACTCCTCGCAAAACGAGCAGGATTCGCGGAACTACGCGAAGTTTGCCATGATTCCGTGCCTGGAGCCGTCCAACCAGCAGGAAGCGTACGATATGCTGGCCTACGGCCTCGCTTATTCGGAAGAAAAGCGCGTTCCGGTCATGATGCGAATCACGACACGGCTTGCCCACTCCCGCGCCAATGTCACGCTGGGCGAAGCACTGCCCGAGAACGGCAACGCCCTCCCTGATGACCCGCGCGATTTCGTCCTCCTCCCGTCCAATGCACGGCGTAACTACGACCGCCTGGTTGAAAAGCAGGCCGAATTCGTCGCCTCTGCCGAAACGTCACCCTACAACCAACTGGTCGAGGGCCCGGACAAATCCCTGGGCATCATCGCTTCCGGCATCGCGTTCAACTACCTGATGGAAGCCTACGCCGGGGCCACCTGCCCCCACCCGCTCCTCAAGGTCTCACAGTATCCACTACCGACAGACCAGCTCCGGCAGCTCGTCGATGGATGCGACAAGGTTCTCGTCCTCGAAGATGGCGGACCATTCATTGAGGAAATGCTGTGTGGCCCGCTTGGTCCTCAGAAACCCGTCATCGGCCGCCTGACCGGCGTTCTGCCCAGAACCGGCGAGCTGAGCCCAGCCGTAGTCGCAGCCTGCCTCAATCAGGGCTCGAACGACGACAAAGCACCCTCTGAACTGATCCGCGTCCGTCCGCCACGCCTGTGCACAGGTTGCCCACACATCTGTTCGTACAAGGCCATGCTCGAGGCGATGGACGATGTACCTCAAGGCCATGTTTTCTCCGACATCGGCTGTTACACGCTGGGCGCACTCCCGCCATTCAACGCGATCAGTACCTGTGTGGACATGGGGGCCTCAATCTCCATGGCCAAGGGGGCGGCCGATGCCGGTATGCGCCCCGCAGTTGCCGTCATCGGGGACTCGACCTTCACCCACTCCGGAATGACGCCACTGCTTGACGCCGTCTGGGAAGACACCCCCATCACCGTGTTCATCATGGATAACGGAACGACAGGGATGACCGGTGGGCAGGACTCACCCGCCACCGGCCGCCTGGTCCAGATATGTGAAGGAATCGGTGTCCCCAGGGAACACATCAGACACATCGATCCCCTCCCGAAGAGGCACGAGGAAAACGTCCGCGTGCTGCGTGAAGAGATCATGGAATACGAAGGCCTTTCAGTGGTCATTGCCGAGCGCGAGTGCATCCAGACCCTGCGTCGCTCGAAGAAGAAATAGAGGGACTCCCCAGACATGAAGAACGATATCGTCATCGCAGGAGTGGGTGGACAGGGCATCTTGACCATCGCCGCTATCGTCGGGCATGCCGCCGTGGCCAATGGCCTGAACGTGAAGCAGTCGGAAGTGCATGGAATGGCCCAGCGAGGCGGCGCCGTTCTCGCTCATTTGCGCATTTCTGACGACGTCATTTACTCCGATCTCGTGCCGAAGGGAAAAGCCGATGTCGTCTTGGCCGTGGAGCCCCTTGAGGCCCTGCGTCATATCGACTTCCTGGCCCCCGACGGCGTTGTCCTCGCCAATGAAGTACCCGTGGTGAACATCGACAACTACCCGGATCTCGAAACCGTCCTGGCCGAGCTGCGTCAGTACCCGAGACGCCTCGTACTGGATGCCGACCAAGTGGCAAAAAACACGGGCTCTGCCCGGGCGATGAACATGGTCATGCTCGGGGCGCTCTCCCCCTTCCTGGACCTTCCCGATGAGAGCCTGACCGACATGATCAAACAGGCCTTTGAACGCAAGGGCGAGAAAGTGCTGAAGACAAATCTCGAAGCATTCACCGAGGGACAGCAGGCGGCCGAAACCGTCGCGGATGCCTGAGCAATCAGCGAACGGGGGCAAGACTGGACACATTGGCCAAACCTGAGATAATGCACGATAGTGCGGCCCCCCGTGAAGTCAGGGAGTGATACACACAATGAAAGAGCAACTCGTTTCGGCCTTTGTGGAGCGGTTCGATGCCAGGCCCACCGTGGTGACCCGTGCTCCGGGACGCCTCGAAATTCTGGGCAATCACACCGACTACAACGAGGGAGTCGTCCTCAGCGTGGCCGTTGACCGGGCGGCGTTTGTTGCCGCCGGAGCCGTCCCGGGAGGAACCTGCTGCATCCGTGATATCATGGACGGCAGCGAACGGACGTTCTCGCTCGACAGTCTCGACTCCCCGACCTCAGGAGACTGGGCCAACTACGTCAAGGGCGTTGTTGTGGAACTGCAGAAGCGCGGGATTGAGATCCCGGCCTTCGAGGCGGTCTTCGGCAGCACCGTGCCCATGTCAGCCGGCATGAGCAGCTCAGCCGCACTCGAGATTTCGGTCGCCTACGCCCTGGGTGAGCTGGCCGGGGCAGACCTCCCCTGGCAGGAGTGGGCCAAGGTAGGCCAGGGAGCCGAGAATAACTACGTGGGAGCCAAAACAGGACTCCTGGACCAGTTCAGCTCCATCAAAGGCAAAGCAGGGCAGCTCGTCTTCTCCGACTTCCGGACACTGGAGGTCGAGAACGTCCCCATTCCTGAAGGCACAGCCCTGGTTGTAGCCAACAGCATGGTGAAGCACACGTTGACCAACGAGTACAACGACCGGCGCGAAAGCTGTGAAGATGCCGTCGCCTCACTGAAGCCCCGGATGCCCGACATCACGGCTCTCCGCGACGTTTCACGAGCCGACCTTGAACGCCACCGCGAGGCTTTGGACCCCGTGAGCTACCAGCGAGCGCTCCACGTGGTGGGCGAGAACGAACGCGTGATGGCGGGAATCTCCGCACTCGAGGACAACAAACTCGCCGCATTCGGAGACCTCATGTTCGATTCTCAGAACAGCTCCACCCAGCACTTTGAGAATAGCTGCGACGAACTGGACACGCTTGTGGCCATCGGTAAGACCCTCCCCGGGGCAATCGGCGCCCGGCTAAGCGGCGGCGGCTTTGGCGGAATCACGGTCCACCTGGTCGAGGCCGACAAGGCTGAACCGTACAGCGAGGCCCTCGCCGACGTCTACAGTAAACAGACCGGCCTCGAGTCTGAGGCGATGATCTGCCAACCCGCCGATGGGGCAAACACCTTGTTCAAAGCATAGCTCGCCGCGAGCACTAGGAACGAATGGTACTAAGATAAAAGCAATCGGGGCATGGCAGCCCCTCCCACACTAGCTGCGGTGACCTCAATGTGGGAGGCGGCGCCATCCGGCGACCTCTTCCGGGATGCACTTCCTGCCGCTTGTCTTGGTGCCATCCGACACTGAGAATGCCAGCCCCAGACGCTTCGGTTTGAAGGAATACCATGTTCGAGCGACTCACAGATCGACTGCAGGATGCGTTCAGAGACCTTTCCGGACGTGGACGACTGACCGAAACCAATGTCGGCGATGCCATGCGTGAAGTGCGCCGGGCACTGCTGGACGCAGACGTCAACTACCAGGTCACCAAGGAATTCATCAAAACGGTCCGCGAGGAGTGCCTGGGCGAGCGCGTCATGCGCAACATTGCCCCCGGGCAGATGGCCATCAAGGTCGTTAACGATGAGCTAACAGCTCTTCTCGGGGAAGAGAACGCCCCGCTGGAGCTGACGGGGACGCCTGCGGTCATCATGCTCGTAGGCCTCCATGGCAGTGGCAAGACCACCACTGCGGCGAAGCTGGCCAATCTGCTCCAAACCAAACACGAACGCCGGGTGATGCTGGCCGCCGGGGACCTCTACCGCCCCGCAGCCATCGACCAATTGGAGATACTGGGCAAAGAGCTGGAAATCCCGGTCTACACCGAACGCGACAGCAAAGATGTGGCAAAGCTCGCGGTCAATGCCAGAAACCACGCCCAGGAACAGGGCTGTGACACACTGCTGATCGACACGGCAGGACGACTCCAGGTCGACACGGATCTCGTTCAGGAACTGATCGACGTCAAGCGTCGGGCTCAGCCCCGAGAGATTCTCCTGATTGCAGACGCCGCTCTGGGCCAGGAAGCCGTCTCCGTCGCTCAGCACTTCGACGAGGCGCTGGGAATCACCGGCATCGTCCTGACCAAGCTGGATGGGGATGCCCGTGGCGGGGCAGCGCTGTCCATGCGGAAGGTCACCGGGCGCCCCATCAAGTTCGTCGGCGTGGGCGAACGCACAGTGGACCTTGAGCCGTTCTACCCCGAACGCATGGCCTCACGCATCCTCGGTATGGGCGATGTCGTCAGCCTCGTGGAGAAGGCATCCGAGCAGTTCGAGGAAGAAGAGGCCACTCGCCTCGAAGAGAAGCTGCGCAAAAGCACGTTCGATTTCGAGGACTTTGTCGACCAACTGGGCAAGATCCGCAAGATGGGCGGGCTGATGTCACTGCTTGACATGATCCCCGGCGTCAGTGGTCTCAAAGACCAAATCGGGGGGGATGAAGGCCAGTTCAATCACATCGAAGGGATCATCAACTCGATGACCCCGCACGAACGCCAAAACCCCAACTTGATCGACCTGTCCAGACGTCGCCGCATCGCTCGAGGAAGCGGAAGTGAGATCGTTGAGATCAATCAGCTCATCAAGCAGTTCCAGACCATGCGCCAGATGATGTCGAAAATGGGCAAAATGGGTGGAATGGGTGGAATGGGCGGCATGGGTGACCTTCTTGGGGGAGGCGCAGGCGGAATGGGTGGAATGGGGGGGATGGGCGGGATGGCAGGCATGGGCGGAATGCCCGGCATGGGTGGCTTCGGAGGAGGCTCCAGTGCCACCAAGCCCAAACGCAAGCCTCGCAAGAAGCCACAGAAGCCAAAAGCGAAGAAGAAAAAGAAGAAGAAAAGACGCTGATCGACGGTCTCCCTTCGGCTGACTTCGCACGTCATACCCGCTGACGGTGGGCTGTCCCGACTTCCCTTGAAGCCCGGGAGACGACGATGGGCCGAAAACGCCCTAAACAATCACGGTGGCGGAGCCTCCTTCCCTGGGCGCTCCTAGGACTGTGCATCCTCGTCAGCGCCACGATTCTCACCACCCTGGTTCTCCTTCCGTACCTCGCCAACGAGGTTGCGTCCCGTCTCCTCTCAAAACATGACCTCGCCGAGCACCTGCGCCTGGACCTGTCCTCCGTCAGTTTCACGGGGACGACCGTCGGCCCCATCGCGTCTCAGGACAACTTGGGCGAAATCGGCATCGATTCAGCAATCATCCGCTACACGCCCCGGGGCCTCATGCGCGGACGGTTGGATTCCCTCACCATCTCCTCGCTGCGGATCACGGCTGTTGAGGAAGACGGCAAATGGACGATCCCCGGCATTGAGTGGCTCCGGAGGCGGAATCCGGAGCAGTCGACTCCGGCACCCGCTCCGTCCGACCGTCCTCGATCACTCCCCCTCATTGCGTGCGAGGCGCTATATCTGCGCGGTGGAACGCTCGAGATCCAGTCAGGCGACGGCTCTCTCCAAGTCCCATTCGAGGCACAGGGCACGCTTCACCCCAACCACACAGTCACCGGAACAGCCTGGCTCCGGCTCTTGGGACAACGAGTCGACATCACCTTCGAGGGGACGCCGGCGGACGGCAATTTCACCGTAGCCGGGCACAGCGGTGCCTTGCAGATTGATCAGCTTCGCGGACTACGCCGATTGGCCATGGCCAAGCCCCTCCCTGCGTCCCCATGGCCAGTGGGCCAAGCCGATGTGAGAATTCAGGCAACCCTGAAAGGCTGGTCACCGCAAGACGCAAATGTCACGCTAAACGCTTCGAACACACGAGTTGAACTGGCTCAGACGGACATCGTTCTGACACAGTTGGAGGCAACCATACACATGCCTGCCGACCAAACCCAAGCAACCGTTACCGTCAAAGGAGAGATCGCCCCGTTGACAATAGAAGGGATTACTATCGGGAAGACGGAAATATCCGGTTTCCTCAAGGAGCTCTCCGCATCTCTGCAGGTGACATCTTCAGAACTCGCTTGGGTTCACGGTGTGACGGGACGGGCAACGGCTGAGGTGCGTTTCCCCCTCGCCCCGGATTTCACCCCGGGGAACGTCACCGTCAGCGCTCGTCTTTGGGATCTCATCTACAAGGGACAGGCCATTGGAGGCATCCACGCGGAGTTGACAGGTACACGGGAGCAGTTCGCCTTCACACTCAGCTCCCCCCCGCCCGCCCCGGGAGAGGAACTGATCGCACTCCAGGGCACAGGAACAGTTGATCTGCGAACGGGCATCGCCGGGGCATTCCAGGGAACAATCTCAGCCGCCATCCCCACGCTTCTCACCACACTGGGATTCCCGGACAGTCACCTCGCCATGGACGAACGACTGTCGTTGGGCGTTGTCGCAGAGGCAAAGGGAATAACGTCAGAGGACGTGGAGGCAACAGCCTCCCTCGAGCTGGGAAAGACGTCGTTGGCGTTTCGCCCCGATGATGACACGACGATGACGGCTGAAGTAGCCGCACGTGTTCGAGGTTCATGCCTGTTTCCCGCCCGGACGGCCGCTCTACAGGCAGATGTCACCCTCATGGACGTCGCTCTGCGTCACGCGGCGACCACCGCTCACGTCGACCGCATTGAACTGAGCTCTACCATGGAACAGATCGCACCCGGTGCTCCCGCGCGCGACCTTCGTGTTCGCGGGAAGGCAAACGCCGTCAACGTGGTCCTGGAGCTCGGCGAGGAAGGGGATTCCTCCCTGTCCGGGGCATTCGACGCAAGCCTGGAAGTCGCCGGTACACCTGCGTCCTTCACGGCCAAGTCCAAGCTGCACGCAGACACGTACTCGCTGGGCACAAACACCATGGTCGCGACGGCACAGGACGCCCTGATCGAGGGAAGGGCAGACCACGCCTCGCTACCGGGGCTTTTGGAGCTCGCCAAGGTGGAGTGGTTCGCTCCGAAACTCATCATCGCCCCCGCCCTGCGACAGATGACCGGCGAGCTCGGCTTGTCCTGCCGGGAACTCAGCCTTTCTGACGGCCAGAAACTGCGGATTGCGCCGCCCCCGGGCAGCGATCCGACAACGGGCTGGAGCTGTCGATTCGGGATCACCAACGGAGCCCCGCTCGCGGCAGATCTCTCTCTCCGGACTCCTTCGTCCGCATGCACGTTCCGGGCGTCAAACGAGCAGGTCCTGACCACGACCGGACACGTCGAGAGCACGGTCTCCTTGACTGAAGAACTGTGCGAATTCGCTTTGGCCTCCACGTTCTCAGAGCTTGCCTTCCACTCCGCCGCGGCGAGTGGGACCGCTCAGACGGCGAGACTTGAATGCGCAGGGCACATCGCCGCATGGCGCCCCCTCGCCGCTCAGTGCCTGCTCGCTTTCGCGGAATCGAGCGACGCGGATGACTCCCCGGAACGACGGCCCATGAGACCTTCGTTGGCCGCCCTGCGAGAACGGATTCCCTTCGAGGGATGTCTCACCGTTCACAATGGGAAGGTCACGGTTCCGGACACACTGACCGCCGCAGGGCTGGACCTCTCTCTGCCGTTCAACACCCACCCACGGGCCGAACTCGAGCCCTCCCCTGCCCCGCCTGAAAGCGAGGCAGGCCGGGTCCGGATCACGACAGTCGAGGTACGAGGAAACCAGCTCGCAAGCCTGGAAGGGACGTGTGCCATTCGCGGGGAGACAGCGACCGCAGACGCCACACTGAGTCTAAAGGCCGTTCCGGCCACCGTTCGCATGGTGGGCAAGGCACACTGGCTGCGCCCGTTCAAGGCTGTCGCCGACGTCACACTGCCCCCTGTCTCCCTGACAGACCTGACCCCCTTCAAAGCCTTCCACCCCGGTATCGATGCGTTCGGCTTCTCCGGCACGATCTCAGGGCAGGGATCATTTTCTTACAGTTCAGAAGGTCCCGAGGGCACCTGTGCGCTGACTCTGCGCGATGCGACGGTCAGCATGAAAGACAAAGGGCTTTCCATCAGCGGAATCCAGAGCACGCTACTGCTCGACGACCTCCCGGACCTCCGTACAGCTCCACACCAGAAGATCACCTTCACCTCACTGCAGCTTGACCAACTGACGATGGGAAGTGGCGAGATTACCTACCACCTCCAGTCGCTCAACGACGCATTCCTGGAGCGCTGCAGCCTGGACTGGCTCGGGGGACACCTCATCACCCATGCCGTTCGATTCAACCCCCGGAAGCCGGACTTCGATGTCACGCTCTTCCTGGACAACATCTCTCTTGAGGAGACAAGCTCTCTGTTGACAGGCATCGGGGGAGAAGCTCAGGGCACACTGTACGGGAAACTCCCCATTGTATTCAGGGACGGACGCATCAGCTACCGAGATGGTTTCCTGTACAGCGTGCCCGGCGAAATGGGAACACTCAAACTCACCCAGGCAGACATCCTGACGAAAGGCGTCCCTGAAACAGCACCAAACTACAAGGAGCTCAAGCTCGCAGAGGAGGCCCTCCGCGACTTCGAATTCTCCCTCCTGCGATTCGACCTGAAAGCACCCGAGCGTGAGGGAGCCCAGCTCCAACTGCGGCTGGATGGACGAGCCGTGGACAATCCCCTGATTCCGCCCGTGCGCCTGGACATCAATGTCAACGGAGCATTGCAGGACTACATTAACATGGGACTGAAGATGAGTGGGCAGCGATGACTGAGGAAGCGTCCCGGAGGATTCCGCGACGCGGCCGCTGGCGATTCGTTGCCGAAGATTCGCGGAGCTACAGAGCTTAATGCGTGAATACGACCGCCAGTAGAACCGTCTAGAAGGTGTAAAGGAGGCACGCCATGCCAATGAGGTACGCCACAGCACTCCTGCTGCTGATCCCATCAGTCGGATGCATCAGGGTCAAGACAGAGCCGGTGGAAGTGAAACCGATCCACATCACAGTCGATGTCAACTTGCGGATCGACCGGGAGCTGGAAGACTTCTTCGGTGATCTTGATGCCTTGGATCCCTCGATGAAAGCCGAGTAGAGAACCCCTACGGAGGTACGAAGAATGAAACGATATGTCTACATGGTTGTCGCTGCAGCATGTCTCGGCGTCATGGTTCCGGGCGCGACGGGCGCAGGGGCGAGCGGACTCAAGGCCAGAATGGTAGCCCGGGCACCGAGACTTGCCGAACTGAAGCAAGCCAAGGCGGTCGGAGAAGACCTGAAGGGACTGGTTCAGATTGCGGACGAGACGAAAGTCACCGCCGCAGACAAGCAGCTGGTTGCCGACGAGAACAGAGACCGCGCGATCGTCTACCAGATAATCGCGAAGCAGCACGGGTCAACGCCTGGGCACGTCGGCACACAACGCGCAGCGGCCATCTACAAGAGAGCGAAAGCCGGGGTCATGCTTCAGCGTGAAGATGGAACATGGTACGAGAAGAAGTGAGGAAAGGGGGAGGAAGCGGGGGACGGAGGGCACCGGGGAAAATGGAGGGGTGCCGCTAAGACAACGGTTCGGCACCAAATCCACCCCAGCGCACCCGTCACCCGAACAGCCCCCTCGGAAACAACTCTCTCTCAGTGATTGACCGCCCGGCCGACCGTCGGGATTCGGGCGATCTTCGCCATGAAAGCCTGGAAACAGACCGGGCAGTACCCGTGTGAGTAGATCCACTCGGGATGAGGCTTCGCGGGATGAAACCAACGGCCATCAGCCCGGATCCGGCCACACACCGCGCACTTCGCTCTTGCTCCTTCGTCTTCCATCGCAACCAGTACCGATCTTCTCAGCGGCCATCCATCCGGAAAGCCTGACTCTTATCCTGCCTCCATGGACTCTCTAGCATGGCGTGTGCCAACCGTGTGAAACACGCGAGTGCCGCGCTGGAAACACGATAGAGAGGACACTCCCGCAGGAAGGAAAACGCGCTGTTCCCGTACCTTCCTCTTCGTAGCAGCTGAGACGTCTCCCCCCCCCCATCACCGGCTCAACCGGCTTCCAACAAGACAGTTACGGCGCTGGGAAGAACGGGTAGACGGAACGGAGAATGGAGAAGGACGAGGCCCACGTCGAGCGCTCGGGAGGGCAGACCGAGAGCCGGAACGCGTTCCCTCTCTGGTTCGGTTGAATCCTCCCAGTCCTCAATTCCGAGAAGCCTCCTGCGCAAAAGCGCGAGTCGTCCAGAGATGAGGACACCGGGGTCCGCAGACACGTCATCACGCAGACATTCGGAGCCTGCCGTCTTCTACACCAACTCAACATGGTGACCAGCTGGTCGTTCAGTTTGTGGCTTGAATCATCCTGTCGACAGTCTAGAGACGCTCCAGCAGTAGTGTGTCGGATGCGATGGTGCCAATACTCGGGAGTCATCAGAGGAGGGTGCGTTTGGGAGAGAATCGACGGTCCAAGAATGGGCAAGTCCGCGAGCTGACGTCAAGCAGAGAACACCCTTGACGCGCTCTCCCGGCAAGCATATCTTCAGCAATGGAGGAAGGGCGAACGCCAGTGGCGACTGCCAAGTGCGCTCAGGCGCACCGCGTGTCGTCTATCATGTGGTAAGTAAGAACGACGACTTGGGGCTTGACTGGGAAATACCCCATGGGGTCCATACAGAGTTCGCCGGACAGGAAGATGATCGGCTGGCTTCACCGGAGAATCAGGCCGGCCGCGAGGCCACCTTGTTCTTGCGCTGAAGGCGCAAGTCATCGTAGCCTGGAGCAGAGCGATAGCGCCGCCCCAGGTCGCCCGTCGCCCGGGAGACGCCCGTTGCCAGCCGTGAAACCACCAAGGAAGCCGTCCGGGGTCTGGACGGGAACGGTGAGGTCCCTTTCAGGGCACAATGGCTGTTTCCCCGTTGGCCTGGGGCGAGTGCCCCAGGCTACGATGAGGCCGCCCCGTTGGGGCTGGAAACGACAACACCAGAGGTGAACCAGTCGATCGAGAGGGACGCTCCAAAGCTCGCGCCCCTCATCCATTCGTTGGGTTGAACAACACATATGGGGAGAAGATGAATACGTTAGTGTTCGCGGTCGCAGGATACAACCTCGCCGAAACCGGCAGGATGATTGAGATTGCCAGGGAGGCCCGGAAGCACTTCGAGGTCATCTTTGCCAGTTACGGCGGACAGTTCGAACAGTTGATCGAGGAAGAAGGATTCGCTCTCAGCAGAATGGAGCCGCGGCTCACGGAGAAGGAGCTTCGCCGATTGCGGAAGGTGCTAAGCGGCCAAACGCTCAATACTCTTGGATACCTCTCGGCCAAAGAGCTAAGAACACGGGTTCCCATGGAGATCGCGTTCTTCGAAGAGATGAAACCCGCTGCCGTACTCACCGGTTGGTGCCTGAGCGTCACCATCTCGGCTCGTGTGGCCAAGGTTCCGTTTGTCAACGTTCTGCATTCCACTTCAGTTACGGAGTACTACGAGGCTGGCCTGCAGTCCTGGCCGGACCGAAACAGTTTCCGGTTTGTGCGGTGGTTGTTCGGGAATGACGAAGAGAAGATGAACCGCTGGGTGAGCAAGATGGTCCTCAAGCTGGCAGCTCCGGCCAGGCCCTACAGCAAAGTCGGAGCGAAGTATGGACTGCCCAAGTTCAAGAACTTCATTGAACTGTTAGAAGGCGACCACACTTTGCTTGCCGATATCCCAGAATGGGTCGGGTTCTCAGAGGTCCGCCCCGCTCTGCACTATATTGGTCCTCTACCTGCCAGGATCGACAAGCCCATTCCAGAAAGCGTGGCGTCGATACCCCGTGACAGACCCATCGTGTATTTCGCAATGGGCAGTTCCGGAAAACCCGCGCTCGTATCTGAAATCCTGCAGGGGTTCCGAGGCATGCCGTATCGCGTGATCGCACCTGTGAAGTCGCTCATTGAGGAAATGAGTATAGACGTACCCGAGAATGTTGTGGCAACAGGATTCCTTCCTGCACACTTGGTGAACCCAATGGCGGACATATCGGTCATTCATGGAGGACAGAACACCGTCATGAATGCATGTCTATCCGGGACACCGATCGTAGGCATAGGGATGCACCCGGAGCAACAAGCGAACTTGGACGCCTGTGTTCACAAGGGCTTTGCCCTTCGCCTGAACAAGAAATGGACAACGGCGTCCGATGTCCTGGCCGCTATAGACAGACTGCTCCACGACGAAGACGCAAAGAGGAAGGTCACGGCATTTCAGACGCAACTTAAAGAGTGGAATGGTCCCGAGAATGCTGTTCGCTTCCTTGTGGAGCACTACGCCTAGCGGGGGAACGAACAACCCAACCAGTGGACATGGACCGGGACGTTGGCACAAAGCGAGAACACAATGACTGGGACATCGGGCCACATCCTTTGGGCCGTCGTTCTTGGACTCACGGTTTGCATGTCTCAACCGGGGTTCGCGCACTACCCATTTCCTTGTTCGGAAAATGAGAAGAAAAGGGCGAGGGAGATTGAGGCCGCCCAAAGAAACGACCAGCAAGGCATTAACGCGCTGGTAGCGCTGTTGGCGGATGAGAACCCCCGAGTTCAGACGGCCGTGCTGCTCTCTCTGGGAAACCTGAGCACCTCGGGCTTGGACATGGATGGGGCTTTGCCGGTTGCGAATCGCCTGACGAAGGGGGACGAGAAGCGCTCTCTTGCTTACCTGCGAGCCGCGGCCGGCGCGTTCCTGATCCTGCTGGACAAGCAACTCACGCGTGAACAGAAACAAGAGCGATTGGTCGCATTGTCCACGGACCACGAGGGCACCAGCCGGAGAATGGCCATCGAGGGGCTTAAGGTGATCGGCGACAAGGAGTGCTTGCCGGCATTGGAGAAGAGGATCAACGACTCCTTCGGGGACCATGATGACAGTTTTGACATGAAAGCCGTGGCTCGGGTGGCGTTCGAGGCGTGGTGGGCAATCACGCGAACGGACCTTACACCGGAACAGCAAGTGCCGATCCTGCTTGCGTCCCTGGATGCGGCGCAGCCCTTCAGTTCACGTTGGGGAGACGCGGCCTGTGATGTGGTCGAGGGAATGGGACACATGGCAGTGCCCATTCTCATCGACACTTGCCGGTCTGCCTCCGGCAACGCGAAGGCATGGGCTGCGAGGACGTTGGCGGACGCCGAACTGCGAGAAGAGGACGTCGCACAGGTGCGGGCGATAGCCCTCCGCGATCTGTGTAGCGATGACGAGATGGCTTGTCGTATGGCGCCTCGATTGGCGAATCGGTGCCTCGGTCGTGAGGACGTGGGCTTGCTGGCGGGGTTGCTCCGCGACCACAGCGAGCCAATGATCCGGAACTTTGCGGTCACCAGTCTGGGAAGGCTTGGAGGACAGAGCGCGATCCAGGCCTTGCGGGATGCTCTCAAGGACAGCAATGAGCTGACCAGAGTCAACGTTGCACGGGCGTTGGCTGCTTTGGGCAAGGAGGATGGGCATGACGTTTTGCTGGAGGCCCTTGGGAGCCTTGAGATTGGCCCTCGTGCTGTCTCGTTGGGTGCTATCGAGTTCCTCGACCGAGATCGAGCGCGCGACAGAGTACTGACGTTGCTCAGAGCGCGGGAAGCAGAAGACATTGACCCACAGGCAAAGGCGTTGGCTGCTATGGCCAAAGCGGACCTGCTTCGAGAACTGGCCAAGATGCCCCCGGACAGACTCGCACCGGCCATTCCAGCGCTCAAGGCGCTCTTGAGACATCCGGAAGACAGCGTGTCACGCAGAGCAGCCGACATCCTGAAAGGCATAGGCGTTGCCCTTGAGTGGCGACACGATATGAAGCAACGCCGTGGATGGTTCGAGGTGGTGGGAGACAAATGAAGTGCCAACAGCCGGCTGCGCCATGACGCGCTAGCGCGTGCCGGTGAGCCGCGGCGTTGCCCGCTGACCGCGGACAGAAGCGATTTACCACAGACACGGAGCCGCCTTCGCCAAGGCTACGGCGGGCCACAGGACGAAGATCACGGAGATGCGGCGTGTGCATGCCGTCTGTGATGGCCCCCGCTTCCCGCGACACGTTCAGTTCACGGCATTCCCTACGGCCACCAGGTGGTGCCTGGTCCGGAAGAAGAGCGTCCCCCGCCAGATGGCAGGTGTGGCCAGACAGGCCTCAGTCAAAGAACTCCGGCCTATACGATCGAAGCGCTCCCCGACGGGAATGGTGTGGACGATCCCCTTCTCACTGGTGAAGTAGAGCTTCCCATCGCCTGCAACGGGCGACGCCGTAAAGCCACCACTGCCCAGTCTCTCGCGGTAGACAAGTTCTCCGGTCGCCAGGCGGTAGCACGCCAGTGAACCGTTATCGCGGCAACTGTAAAGATAGCCATCGATGGCAAGCGGAGTCTGCATGTAAGCACCGTTCCGAAGGTGGTGCCAGGCCATGTGCTCTGACGACGTTCCGCCCTTTAAGGGGTCAATGTCCCCGCTGACTCCCAGGCGAAGGGCGTAGATCGGAGCGATCCGCCCATGTGCGCCAGCAAGAACGATGAGTCCTTCGGCAACGATCGGAGTTGGGACGGGGATATCTCCTCCGCCGGACATGCTCCAGAGCCGGCGCCCCGAGGCGATGTCGTACCCTCCCATGCACCGGAACCCATTCACCACGAGTTGCTCTGCCCCCTCCACGGACACGATCGTGGGCGTGCTCCAAGTCGGCACATCATCGCGAGACGTTCGCCAGAGCTCTTTCCCGGAAGCGACGTCGAAGGCCGCCACAAAGGAGGCCCCGTTCACGTCGCACTGGACGAACAGGCGCCGGCCATGGATTACAGGCGAACTGGCAAATCCCCACTGCGCCTTTGGGGCACGGAAGAAGCCTGAGTCGAGGACACCGAGATCGCGGTGCCAGAGCAACATTCCGGCCGTATCAAAACAGTACAACCCCTCGGACCCGAAAAACGCCACCACATGTGTTCCGTCAGTCGCAGGCGTGGCATTTGCGTGGCTCGCTTTGGGATGCCGACGCGTCTTCGGCACGCCCCGGACAGCCGTGCGTTCCCACAGCTTCTCACCGGATACAGCATCCAGACAGAGCACTCGCCAACCGTGAACACCTTCGTCGTCGACCGGTTTGATGTCCCCGTACAGGCCCGTGCGAAGGGTAGCTGAGCGCCCCGATTCCGCGACGGCCGTGGTCAGGAAGAGTCGTCCTCCCGAAACAACCGGGCTTGAGAGCCCCAGACCGGGAACGGGCACGCGCCAGCGCACATTCTTGCCCGTCTCCACATCCCAGACAGTGGGCAACCGGTGCCCTTGAGCAACGCCCGCGGCGCGAGGTCCGCGGAAGCTGGGCCATGCGTCCGAATCCGTGGTTCCGGAGGGAGGTTTGCTGTCCTGGCCAAGGGCGGAAAGCGCAACCCCGGCAAGCAACAGGAAAAGGAGCCCTGAGCGCCCGCCAGAGTACCGCCACGTCATGTCTTGTGCGTCACGGACCATGCCATCACTCCTTTGCGGCACGCAGCCGCGTTCGGGCCTCGGCCTGTGAGGATCCCGGACACAACTCCTGGAACTCCACGCGGTGCCCATCAGGATCGAAGAAATTGAGAATCCGGGATCCGTCGCTGCCAGTGATGATTTCGTCCGTCGGCAACTGCTCCTGCGCAATCCGGGTCTTCAGGTCGGCGGTAGCAGCGTCGACATCCTCCACCTCAATGGAAAAATGCGTGTGAGGCGGTTTGGGCTGGTCGGCTCGCGGAGCAAAGAGCTCGACAAATGTCTCCGGTCCAAGGTGCAGGTAGATGATCCAAGGCTTCCCGTCACGCTCGAGAGTAAATGCTTCGTCAAGCCCCAGGACGCGTGTGTACCAGTCCAGCGATCGCTCCAGGTCGGATGTCGGGATCCCGACGTGACTCAGCCGCGTCAAGTGTTTGTTCACCGTGTACTCTCCTGGTGGGTGACGACACCGCCTCTACTGCCCTTGCGCAAGCGGGGCGAGAATTGGGAAAATGGGCGGGGACCGACGCATATACCGCCGGCCGACCTCCCGCGCGCAGACAACGTAAGCGTTCCCGAGCAACAAACCACCGTCAGACCACCATTGACGGAGTTGCCTGTCCTCACCGTGCGCAAGCCCACGTCCCGAAAACACGGACGGCCTGTCACTCTCGCCCCAACGGGGCCGATCCATCGTAGCCCAGGGCAATCGCCCTGGGTATGCGAAGCAGTAGTCTGTGCCCTATCGGGGCACTTCAACAGATTCTCGTTCGACGAGTTGATGCGCACCTTCAGCGCGCTCAAATGTGCTGTCTACTGTACCCAGGCCGCTGGCCTGGGCTACGTTGCCAATGCCCTTTCAGGGCTCAACGCCACGGGGCGCTCAATTTCTAAGACAGTCCACTACTTCAAGCCGACGAGCGGGCCATGCTGTTTCCACCGTGGAAGGTAATCTGATGCTGGAACGCCACCGAGAACAAGCTAAGGTTAACCACGCAACAGTACCTGATTCCCGGAACGACTGAGAGGAACAATTTCCATGCAGTTTCTGGACGAAAAGCGCGGGATGCACCCGTTCGACACGCGCGATGTCGAACGCCCGAATGTGTTCGTGTTCACCGTCGACATGATTCCGCCGGAGTTTCACCGGCAGCCCAGCGAGTGCCTCACCCACATGCGGCGACCGGCCTGGCAGACCCTTGAGAGCGACAGCGTTTCCTTCACCAACGCGTTTGCCGTCTCGCCCCTCTGTGGCCCCAGTCGCGCATCCATGTTCACCGGCCGCTATCCCTACATTCTGGTCAATGAGGAGCGGGCTCACGATGGGTGCGAAGTCGAGTTGCGCCCGGACGACCCCATCTATCCCGACTACCTGAAAGCTGCCGGCTATCTCATGGGGCATGTTGGGAAGAGCCATATCGGGACAGCCACCTTCGCGCGCGTCTTCGGCGAAAGCTGCAGCCCCTGGAACCGCTGGGCACCACCGATCTATGACGATCCCGAGTACCATGAGTACCTGCGCGCCATGGGCGTCGACGGTTTCCGCTTCAAACGTCGGATCGAAGGTCTGAGGACCGACAGGACGACGGCCGGGAACTTCTACGGGGGCTGGCTCGAACAGAAGAATGGTATGCCTTTCCCCCTGGAGGCCACCTATCCGCACTACCTCGTGCACCGGGCACTGGCACTTTTGGACAGCTTGCTGGAACGGAACGAGGACAATGCCCCGCTCTATCTGCATCTCGATCTCTTCGCCCCGCATCAACCGTTCCTGATCCCCGCAGGGCTCGAGGAACGCGAACAGGCCCTGCGCGCAGACGTGCCCCTCCCCGCCGGATACACCGGTTGGCGAGACCGCGACTACAAACCGGCGGGACCGGAGCCCGGCATCTACGCCACCTACCGATCCAGTTGGGGGCTCTACGATGAGAACACCGCGCGGGACTACCAGATCGCTCATCTCCTGCAGATGGAAGTCATTGACAGCGCCCTGCGCGTGTTCGTCGAGCGTCTGAAGGCCCTGGGGCTCTACGACTCAGGCATCGTCTTACTGACGGCTGACCACGGCGAGATGAACCTGGAGCAGGGACTTATCGACAAAGGTGTCTACGGCCACCCCAAGCCAGGGCGAATCCCCATGCTGCTCAAGCTCCCCAACGCCGACCGCGCCGGCGAGATCGTCGAGCAGGATGTGTCCCTTCTGGACATAGCCCCGACGTTCCTGGAAGTGGGAGGCATCGACGCGATCGGTCGGCACGACGGCGAGAGTCTGTTTCGGCGCCTTGTCCCGGGGGACCAGGGACACGATGAACCCTTTGTCTTCGAGGCCGGATGGCACGTTGCCCCCAACCCGGCTGTCGCCATCAACAAGCGCTTTGAGCAGGGCCACTTCCGGTACGTCTATAACGCCTGTTCGGACGTCGATGAACTCTACGATCTGGATGACCCCGGTTTCACCAACCAGATCGACGACCCCGCCTGTGCAGAAATCCGCGTCACGATGCGCCGAGAACTCCAGGAGATCGTCAACAACGACGCCCGTTGGCGCTGCTACCGCCAAGCGTTCGAGCTCACCCGCTATGAGGACCTTGAGCAGCGAGCAGGAGACGGCCAGATGTTCATCCCGGAGTAGCGTGGCGCAACCAGGAAATCCCCTACTTCCGGGAGACCTCGTAAACGCGCAGGTTTTCATACTGGGCAGACAGCAGATGGTTCATCTGGCGCAGCCCGATGTAGCCATCACCCAGGACTGGCCCCCACGTCTCCCCATCGTCGTCGAACGCAACCGAGAGCTTCCCGTTGGCCTCGACCCTAACCAGGTTGCCCATCTTCAGGATCCGCACGCGATGCGGCCCTCGTCCCAGGTCGTGCCCCAGGATCTGGTCATCGCCGCAAGCGACCAGCCAGAACCCACTGTTCTTCCGCACGTTGGCGGATCGACGCGGTCCCGGAATGGCCGTGCGACGCTGTCCGGCCGCCAGATACGAAACATGGTACGAATCGACATCGCCCTTGATGTATGTCCCGAACACACCGCCGCGCTTGGCCAGTCCGGTCTTGAAAATGCTCCCGACAGGGTCGCCACACGGGCGGGCGGCGAAGAAAACGATGGCCAGCCCCTCTTCGTCGCGCTCGATCGTGATATCGAACTCGAGCATGACGTTCGCGGGGAAGGCTCGCGGGAGCCACAGCACCGTGTGAGCCGGTCCATCTGACAGGTTGTCGATCGTCAGCTTGCCATCTGCGGTGAAGGCTTTGGCCGGGCCTTCGAGCACCCACTGTCCCGGCTCCGGTTCACGGGTACGCGCCTCCCCTTCGAACAGCGTGTCCTCCGCAATGATCGGCAGCGGCTTGCTCAGGTCCGGCTCGAACAGAGGCGTGAGGGTGTAGTCACTCAAATCGAGTGCCGTCTCGTAACGCTTGCGGACACCGCTCCCGCCATCAGCCAATTGCTCCAGAGAAATGGCTTGCCGAAGCTGCCCTTCATCCATCGGCCAGGCATGCAGTGAGATCTCTTCAAGCTCGATCCGCGCAGCGTCAGTGCCGGCACCAAGAGTCCCACCAAATCGCAGTGTTCTGTCGCCTTTGGGCTGCCACGGGGGAAGATGAACGCGCTGTTGCGCCCAACCGTTGACAAACACATCCACGAGACCGGTCTGGCTGGTCCAGGAAAGCGCCACATGGTACCACTGACCAGCGTTCAGATAAGCGATGCGGCACACGGCGGCCGGCCGCGTTGAACCGCCCGGATGGAAGAACACGAAGCGAGGGGAATCACGGTGTTCGGAGAGCTGAACACGAACGCCGGAGCAGTTCATCAGGTCCATCGCCAAAGACGTTTCGTCAACATGCCCAAGCCTGCGCGAACTCCGCAGGCGCATCATCACTGTGCCCTGAGCCAGGTCACCCACGCCATCGGGCAAGGCGGTCTTCAGTCCTCCGGGTGAGTCACTGTCCGCGGACAGCGCGAGTGTGTTCCGGCCAACCCGTCCGGCCAGTTCCGGGTCAAGTTCCAGTGCGGTCTCGGCGACGGCCGTCATGCTCCAGCCAACAGCCAAAGCCGCAAAGGTGATCGTCGCTCGCGAGTAACTCCAGCGTTGGTGCACCATCTCAATACTCCTCAGTCCGTCACAGTCAGTCCGAAATCTGTGGTGATGACGATCTTATCCAGCCGCGTTCCATCCTCGCGCGACTTGACCACCAGTTCGTGTGCTCCCTTGGCCAGCGGCGCCCCCTCAAGGCCAGGAACTCGCTGCCAGGTGTAGGACGCTTTTCGCCCCTTCCGGGGTGACGGAACTCCCCAGGTCGCGTCCCGGGAACCATCCAATGAGAGAAAGAACGAATTGCTCTCCCCGTCCGGTCCCAGGCTGCGAGCCCAGAAAATGTAGAGAGCGTCCCGTGGCACGGTAAAACGGTAACGCACATACCCTTCGGTCACATAGGGCTCATCGCTGAAGTCGATGGGGACTTGAACACACTTCGCACCGAGCGCTTCGTCATCCACGGCCACGCCCATGGGGGCTTCGCACTCACCGGTCTCGGCTTCAATCTCGATCAGCACCGGAGGCCCGGCTTCGCCTCCGGTCGTTCCCTTGACGGCGGGACTGGGCAACGACTCGTTCCCCTGGGCATCCATCACCGTCACACGGTACCAGTAATCCGCCCCCGGCTGCAATCCCCAGTCCAGGAAACGTGGCCCCTTCGGCGACCCGACAAGAGTTCCCTGACAGGGGGCCTTGGTCGGACTGTCAGCAGCGTAGACATTGTAATGCGCGAGTGCCAGCTCAGGGGACGCCTCCCAGGCGAGGTCCACGTGGCTCACCCCAGTCCCTGAAACCGTAGGCGCTGTGACCGGGGCCGGGGCCAGGCGTTCGCGCACACGAATCGATGTCCCTGCGATGGCAAGGTGGCTCTCCAGTCCCGACCACTCCCGCGCCGCGACCGCCAGGCGACAACCGGTGGGTACGTCGGCCGCAGCTGTGCCGGTGACCCCGCCTCGGACGGGCATCCAGTCACCGGCCTGTTCACGGTAAACGGTGTAAGTCTCGATCTCACGATGCAGTTCAGGCGCCTCCCAGCTCAGTTTTCCCTCGGCCAAACGAACACTGCGGGGTGCCCCCGGGCGCTTCCACACCGCAGCCCAAACATCCGGCTGGCCCATCAGATCGGAATCATAGATGATCTTAGTCTCATCAGGGCTGCAGATCGGTGCCGGGTGGGTCGCTTCCGGATCGGGCACGCCGGAAGCCCAGCCTGAATACGACGAGCCGTGGTAGGAGATCGGGGTCACGAGACCACTGGCCAGCTCAACCACGTAAACAAGATCGGCGAACGGACCGCTGCGCGGAGCATCCGACACGTGGTAACGGCCGGTTGTGATGCTAAAGCCGCCATGCCCACCGGCATCAGTGTGGACAAGCTCCTTGCGGACCGCCCCATCGTGCGAGATGAGCCAGATTCCGCCGCTCCCGAACGCCCCAAGCCAGGCGCCGTCCGGCGACCAGTCCGGGTGCCCACCGCCTTCGGGCAGCCGCCGTCTGGTCCCGTCCAGCGCGAGGACCCATTCGGTACGCTTGCGGACGCCGGGATTATCGGGATCCTCGTTGCTGTTGACGAATACGGATAGATCTGAGTGCTTGGTAAAACGCACGCGGTGAGTTGGCATCCCCGGTTCTATACGCCAATGCTTGCCTGTTTCGGCATCCGCAACCACAAGTAGCGTCGCAAACCGATCCTGGCCGCCCCAGCGCATCAGGAAGTGCCTTCCATCCGGATGGGGTGGGGGCAACTCGGAGAACACGCGTTCCCCCAATCGCCCCGGGATGGGAACGGAAACGACCTCAACCACAGCACCATCTCTGGCGTCGAGCGTATAGACTGTCGTCCGCGTCTCATCTGCCCGGGCGAAATACATCACATGCGGACGCTGCGGACACCAGTGAGGGGCTTTCACCATGCCCCCGTCGGCTGCCCCCGGCAACGGGCGGTAGTTTGTGCCGTCTGCATCCATGAGCCAATGGCCTCCCCCCGCTCGGCGTGACACCCACATCACCGTGCTGCCGTTCGCGTTCCAAGCCAGAATGTCGTAGTAAACATGCCGCTCCACAGCTGGGTGATCGGTCAGGCGCCACACCGTCCGCCCGGTCACAGGGTCCGTGTAAACGGTCCGCTCTCCGTCCTCCGCGCGAGCCCCGAACGGTTTCATCCCGACTCGGGCAGCCAACGCATCCAGCCCGGCCTTCACGGGAGCCAGGGATGAGGGACGGCTGGCCTGCTTTTTGGTCAGTGCCTTCCGCTCTTCACCTGTGAGTGTGTCCGTAAACTTCACAAAGCCGTACTCGACTTCACTGCCGTCGCCAGTGGTGTAAAGCATGACGGTGAGATTGCCCTTGCCCAGCGGCCAACGCGTTGCCTTGCCAATGTCGACAACGACAAGTCCCGCATCGCTGCCCCGGCAGACACTCTTCTTGCCCCATTTTCCCCTGCCGGCCAACTTCGCCTGGTACGCCCCCGTCAGCCGGTTGACCTTGATCACGAGATACTGAAGTGCTTCGAGATCCATCCCCTTGAACGCCTTGGACATCGAGCTTCCCCAGGTGACCTCTCCCCCAGGGTGGTCCTTGAGGATCAGCTTCCCCGGTTCGGCCGTCACCGTGGCGGGGGCCTTGGCGTTGGATTGCTTCCACCCGCCTTCACTGAAATCATCCAGCAACTCCGCTGAGTGCCCACGCATCCCTACGGCAAACAACAGTAGTCCCAGAAAGGCGAGGCCCAATCGTCCAGCATACATGGCAATCACTCCAGGTTGCGTTCTGCCCGGACACCCCGGCCGGGCTGGACCTCCAACGTACGCCCGCCATAGGTGAAGTCAACAGACAGGATCGTTCGCCGAAAAGAGGTGACCGGACGGATCGGGTTCTGCAAATCCTGACCGCGAGTACGATGGGAAGCCCCGGACGGGAACAGATCGATCGAGAGGGACACGTCGAAACGGCCTCTCCCACGTAGCAGAGCTGCACAATGTGGGAGGCGGTGCCATCCGGCGACCTCTCCGCCAGTGCAGTAGCAGGAGAAGGTCAATAGCATTGCTGGTGCCCCCCCCCGAATTCGTTCGCCGAAGCGATGCTCAGTGTCGCAGCAACATCTGGGGTACTATTGACCGCCAAATGCGGCAGACTGAGCAGGGCGAACGTCCCGATTGACGGGGCAAGGCAAAGCCGGTACAGTGACCTCAAGAGAGCCCCCTCAGCCGCAGCATTTGGACTGGATGTCGCTGCGGCACAATAGACGTCCTGCGGAGGAAAAGTGAAATCCATCAGCGCATCGATAGTGATTCTTGCGGCCGCCGTTCTACTCGCTGGCGGATCACATGTTGCCCATGGGCAGACCCGAGTGTTCGTGCAGTTGGTGGGGTGTGCTGCCGGCTTGCTCGGCTTTGGGGTGTGGTTCGTCGCGCTGCAGGACAAGGGGGAATCCGAGTAGCGGCACAGAGGCGTGAGACAGCTTCTCAAGCCTTTCCCGGTTCCTGCCGGTGCCGGTCTGAGTTCGTGCCTGCGACCGTGGGAGGAGACTTGCCGGGCTGCATCGCAGACTGGTCAGAGGACACCTGGCAGAACATGACGCTTCACATGGCTCCGGTCCGGCTGGTGCCGCAGTGGGGCGGTGAGCTGTTCGTTCGCGGCCGGAAAGCACTGGCACGACGCAATGGCGATCAGCTTGAGCCGCAATACGTCTCACACCGCGAGCGGCAGGGAAAATGAAGCAATCACCAGACCGGAGTGTCTCGATCACTAACACCGATTCCAGGCCGTTCCGCCGTTACATCCTCCTGGGAGTCGCCTCAATGGCCTCCGCGGAGTTCCAGACGAATGTGTTGCTGCGCGGCAGTCTCATCAACTTCGTTCTGGCGATGGTAGTGGTGTACGCGCCGCTCTCGGCCCTCGCATATTGCATCGGCAGGCACGTCAGGTCGCAACATGCCGATCTCTGGTTCTATGCAGTCGGAGGCCTGTTCGGCCTGCTGGTCATCGAGTGGTGCTGCATCGGGTTCTACCCGGGATCGGGCAAGGCCGGCATTCACGCGGCGATGTTCACGAACTGGGCAGCCGTCTTCACCATTCCGCGGCTTTTCTCCGCGCAACAGACCGAGGGAGTTTCGCGCGTGCGCCGCAAGGTCAAACGGACCATCATCATCTACTCGGTGGGAGCGCCCTTGCTGGTACTGGCCTCCCCCATCTCAAAGGGAGGGACGGTTGCCCTTCTGATGACCGCATACAGCCTTGTCCTGAGCTTCCAGTTCGTGCCATTCTTGGTCGAGTCAGAGCGGGCAAGGAACGGGCTAAACCGCTTCAACACCGTTCTGGTCTTGGCCGCAGTGATCAACGTGCTGTGCTGGTAGAGTCGTGCCCATGGGAAGAGGCCGGGATGTCGCGTGGGTTGATGTGGCGGCTGGCTCCCGTCACTCACTGCCAAAGTTCTGCCCCTGATTGAATCCTGAACTTGACGCAATTATTAAACGTAAATACATTGTAGTTATAAAGGATCTACGTTTCGGATGGGATCCCGAGAAAGCTGATGCGAATCTGCGGAAGCACGGTGTTTCGTTCGAAGAAGCCACCAGTGTGTTCTATGACGGGCTTGCTGTTGAGTTCTACGATGACGAGAACTCCGAATGGGAAGATCGGTTTCTGCTCCTGGGGTTAAGTGCCACCTTGCGGCTTCTGATGGTGTGCCACTGTTACCGGGAGGAGGATCGGTCATTCGCATCATCTCTGCTCGTAAGGCAACGAAGAACGAGGCGCAGCACTACCCAAGGTGACAACATGAAAGCCGAATACGACCTTTCCCAAATGAAGTCACGGCGTAACCCCTACGCACGGCAACTGAAGAAACAGGTGACTCTGCGCGTCCGCCCCGATGTCATCGAATATTTCAAGGCAATGGCTGAAGAGACGGGCATCCCGTATCAAAGCTTGATCAACTTGTATCTCCAAGACTGTATGGCTAGCCATCGCAAGCTCGACATGCAGTGGGCTTCGTAGAAGCGAAGCAGAACAAGGAGGCCGCGCTCTGATCCGGGAATCCGCTGCCGTGACTCTTCCTCAGGTGAGCCTGGCGCTCACAAGCTACAGTTCTCGCCAACGGTCGCCCCACTGGCCGCGAACTATTCACCGCCCGGCACGGAGTTTGCGAGAGAAGCGGCTATATTCCCGGCGTTCGAGCAGGAACTCGAGCTCAGTCCACAACTTCAAAGACAGCTCCGGAGGCAAGCACCGTGATCCAGGCAGGCAGTACCGTTCTCTTCCAGGGCGACTCCATCACCGACTGCGGCCGCGGCCGCAATGACGATGCACCGAACTCTCTGGGAGCTCTTGGTCAAGGCTATCCGAAAATGGCTGCCGGACGCCTCCTGAAAGAGCGCCCCGGTGACGCCCTCAAGATCCTCAACCGGGGTGTCGGCGGAAATCGCATCGTGGACCTCTATGCCCGCTGGAAGTCCGATGCGATCAACTTGGCCCCCGACCTCATCTCCATCCTCATTGGAGTCAACGATACCTGGCACGAGTTCGGCAGCCAAAACGGCGTTGAGGTCGACCGCTACGAGACCGTCTACCGCATGCTTCTCGACCTGACTAAAGAGCGCCTCCCCGACGCCAAACTCGTCCTCTGCGAGCCTTTCGTCCTGCTCTTTGGTGCCGTGACAGCCGAATGGCTCGACGAGATGGCAGCCAGACGGGACGTCGTCAGACGACTGGCCGAAGGCTATGAGGCCACCTTTGTCCCGTTCCAGAGCGCCTTCGACGAGGCCCTCAAGTCAGCCGGCCCCGACTACTGGACCCGCGACGGCGTCCACCCAACCGTGGCTGGACACTGCCTCATGGCTGACACCTGGCTGAATACCGTGTGCTGAACGCGGTAGTCGCCTGCGACGTAAGCGGTCCCCCTCCCGCTGGTCAGGGCTCGGACGGAGGGACGCCTGAACCGAGCCGCGCACAACGTAAGCGGTCCCCCTCCCGCTGGTCAGGGCTCGGACGGAGCGACGCCTGAACCGAGCCGCCTGCGACGTAAGGGGTCCCCCTCCCGCTGGTCAGGGCTCGGACGGAGCGACGCCTGAACCGAGCCGCGCACAACGTAAGCGGTCCCCTTCCGGATGAGGGCATTGCCGGAATAGGGCCTCTACAGGAGTAACCATGATTCAGTCCAGCCATCCCACTCTCCCTCGGACACTGTTCCTGATCGTGTGTGTCGCATTGGGCTTTCACGCGCAAGGCCAGAACGCGCCCAAGCCGACATTTGCGCTCGCCGACTGTGAATCGAGCGATGCCTGGTCCGGCGGAACACTGGACACCGAGCTCAGACACGGTGGCACCGCCTCCATCCGCTGGGACCACGGCCGGTCCGCCAACCTATCCATGCGCAAACCGCCCACCGACTGGTCAGCCTACAACCATCTGTCGTTGTGGATCCACTCGGAAAAGGCCACCGGCTCCCGTTTCCTTCTCTACATCGGTTCAGAAAACCCGGAGAGCAAAGGCCCGGATTACTACAGCCGCATGTTCACCCTCGACTTCACAGGATGGAAACGATACGCCTTCTTCTTCGATAACGCCGGAAAGGCGAGACATCCCCTCGGGTGGGACCACATTACCCAGGTCCGCTTCACCGCAAGCGGCTGGGGCAACACCCCCCACCCTGAAGCGGTCGTGCACATCGACGACCTCGTCCTGACCAAGGAGCCGCCCGTGACTGGACCCCGACTCACTGATCACGCTTTCTTCGATGCCATCGACCTGGAGCGCCCGGAACTGGCTGCGGTTGCCACGGCTGCCAAAGCGGGCGACTTTCGTGCCGCCCGAGCCGCCTTCGTTCGGCACATCAAGACACGCGAAACACCGCAGTGGCACGTGGACTGGCGTACCCGACCCGGCCCGAATGAACGCCGGGCGACCTACAACACGGCCGCCGCCGACCGGATCGTGGCACACGAACTCACCAGTTGTGGCATCGCCCACCAGTTCGGGGAAACGATCGACTGGAGCATCAACCCAACCAAACTGAAGTACAGGGAGTGGACGTGGCAGCTCAGTCGACACCCGTTCTGGGTCACTCTTGCCCACGCCTACTGGGCCACTGGTGACGAAACCTACGCGAGAGATTTCGTCCACCAGATGACCGGTTGGGTGCGCGATAACCCAGTGCCCATCGGCACGGCCGCCAACGGGGCCGGGTCCCGCTGGCGTACCATCGAGACCGGCATCCGGACGTTCAGTTCGTGGCCCAACTCATTCTTCCGCTTCCTATCGTCTCCTTCCTTCACCGACGACGCAGTCATCACGATGGTCAAATCGATGGTCGAGCACGCCCATCACCTGATCGCTCATCCGAGCAGAGGGGGAAACTGGGTGTGCATGGAAATGAACGGGCTCTTCCACGTAGGAACGCTCTTCCCGGAATTCCGCGACGCCTCCACCTGGCGGCAGTTCGCGGCGGAACGCCTCCACCGAGAGCTCACCGCCCAAGTCTATCCTGATGGGGCCCAAATCGAGCTCGCTCCCGGTTACCACGGCGTCAGCCTGCACAATTTCGTTGGCACGATGCGGCTCGCCCAGCTCAACGACATGCCACTACCTGAGGACTACGCCACAAACCTTGAACGTATGTACAACTACTACCTCAAAATCGCCATGCCCGATCGCCGGACACCCGCGCTCAACGACTCCGGCTGGGGAAGCGTCATGAAAGCACTCCGAGAAGGCTACGCTGCCTTCCCGGAACGCAAGGAGTTCCAGTGGATCGCCACGGGTGGTCGCCACGGCACTCAACCGGATTTCGCCTCCTGCGCCCTCCCCTACGCCGGGTGGTACGTCATGCGAAGCGGCTGGCAGAAAGACGCGCTCTATCTTCACTTCGAAGCCGGACCGTTCGGCTACGGGCACCAGCACGAAGACAAGCTCTCGCTGATCGTCCATGCCTATGGCAAACGGCTTCTGACCGAAGGCGGAGTGTACGCATATGACTCCTCCCAGTGGCGGCGCTACATCCTCTCCACCCGATCCCACAACACCGTGATGATCGACGGACTCGAGCAGAAGCGCCGCGGTGCTCCACGGGAGACCTACGTGTCTACCGCTCCACTGCCGAACCGTTGGCTCGCCTCCGATACGTGCGATTTCGCCGAAGGCTGGTACGACGAAGGTTACGGCGAAGACAAGAAACGCATTGCCACGCACCACCGCCGTGTCCTCTTTGTGAAACCGCAGTACTGGCTCGTAATCGACCGCTTGACCCCAGCCGACAACGCTGCGCACCGTTACGACGCGCTCTTCCACCTCAATACTGCAGATGCAACGACGGATGATGCAACGGGAGCCGTCCTGGGAACAACCGATGGACAACCAGGGCTGGCCATCGTGCCATTGACGGAGGAGGCCCGAGCCGTGGAGATCATCAACGGTCAGGAGGAGCCGTGCGTGCAAGGCTGGGTGCCCGGCGGGGGGAAGTACGAGATGCAGCCCATCCCGACCCCAGTCTTCACCAGCGAGGCACCCGGGCCCGTGACGATGGCCTGGATGCTGATGCCGCTGCGGCCGGATGAAGCACTGGACGTAGCATCATGTGAACTGGCCGCTTCCGACGCAGGGGAAACAGCCGTCATCACCTTCAAAGACGGCCGGTCACATCTCCTGCTCCTGCGCAACGGGGCAAGCAAAACCATCTCCACCGCGGGCGCGACATCGAACGCCGAAATCACCCTCATCGAACGTCGCTCCGATGGCGCCGAGCAGCGCCTGGTCACCATCGAGTAGTCCCGAACCGGGCAGTAAATCACGGTCGCTGAGGATCCCCCGTACGGCGATCATTCCGCTTGTACGGCGAGCGGCCCTCCGATCGCCAAGAGAAGATGCCGCCCAGGAGGCCGTGCGGCGTACTAGGAAAAGTGGAAGGCGCCTCCGTACAACGACACCTCGTTTTGGCTAACATACTTGCCATGAACGATGTGTGACTTTTCGCTCTCACCCCCTTTTCCACTCCCGGCACAGAACCGGTACGAACACCGGTAACGACCAGGGAGGGCAAGCAATGAAAGTCGGCCTAAAGTACGTTGTCCGTTCGGGAAGGCACTATCACTTCCGCTACGCCGTTCCGCAGGATGTCCGTCCTTTCATCGGACGGCGGGAGATCAAGAAAAGCCTTCAGACTGATGACTGGCGCGAAGCAGGCGTCCGGGCCAAACAGATCGCCTGCAGAACGCTTGAGCTGGTGAGGAATCTCCGTAAGCATATGTTGAACATCGAGAAAAGAGAGAACAGAGAGCAGCTCATCCGTGAGGTCGTCAAGCGTGCCTTTGACGACTCCCTGGCAAACGACGAACGCTGGCGCGAACTGCGGCAGACGGGGTCCGAGGAAGAGACGGACACCGAGGTCGAGAAACTCAAGGAAGCCATAGAGCGGGAACGCTCCGCACTGGCGCGGAATGACCTAACCGGCATCTATGACCATGTCGTCCACTATCTGACTGAGTTCGATTATCTGGACGAACTCGGAGGTCCCGCCGATCTGGCTAAGCTCTGTCGGGAATCCCTCAAAGCCTACATCGTGCAGCTGCGGGTGGAGTTGGCTCGAGCCCGGGGTGACTACGATAACGCCTACGACCAAGTTACGGTGGAGAGCTTCGCCGGAGCGGAAACACCTGCGCTCTCCTCAGAGGGATCCCCCGAAGCCCGGAACACGCCTCAGCCCGCCGTACCTGCCGGTATCACCCTTGCCACAGCCATCGACGAGTACGTGGATGAGCAGGTCACAGGCGGGCTGTGGATTGAGAAAACCCAGATTGAGAGCCGAGCTGTACTCAGACTCCTTTTGGAGCATTTTGGGGACGTCCCTCTCCAACACCTGACCCACCAGCGGCTCCTGCACTTCCGTAACGATGTTCTACGGAAGGTCCCCGCTCACCGAGAGCGAAAGCCTAAGTACCGGGGTGCTGACCTCGCCAGCCTGCTGTCGTTCGACATCCCGGCCTCGGACAGAATGTCGATCGACACGATGAACAAATACCTGCGCAGGATAGGTGGGCTGTTCGGGTGGGCTGTTCGGCATCAACACTTGGGCTCCAACCCCGCTGCGGGACTTCGATACAAGAAGAAGAGACGCTCGGACGAAGAACGGGCTGTCTATTCTCCGGAGAACCTCCAGGCCATGCAGGCCGCTCTGGTGGAGTTGCCTGACCACTGCCATACGTGGAGATACTGGACTCCTCTGGTGGCGCTCTACTCAGGGATGCGCCAGAACGAGATCGCTCAGCTGCATCTTGATGATGTCGGTGAGCGGAACGGAGTGCTCTGTTTCGATGTAAACGGGAACGGCGATGACAAGGCTCTGAAGAGCAAAGCAGCCCGGCGTCTGGTTCCCGTACACCCGCATCTCATCGACTTGAGTTTGATGGACTACATCGAAGACGTGAGGCGCCTGAAGAAGAAACGTGTGTGGCCGAATCTGAAGAAAGGGCGCGACGGTTACGGACGGGCTGTCTCCGCGTGGTTCTCAAAGTGGCGGAAGACGTGGCTGACTCCGGAGGACCTTCAGCAGAAAAAGGACTTCCACAGCCTTCGCCATACCTTTGATGATCGATTGAAGCAGGCGGGCGTTCTTGATGCTCGCCTTCCCCAGCTTATGGGACACTCGCTCGAGGGTGACCAGACCTTTGGTCGCTACGGTGACCTGCTGAAGCCGCCGCAATTGCTTGAGGCGGTCAACCTGCTTGATCTCGGGTTCGATCTCGACAAACTGCGCCGAGAATGGCCGTAAGCAACAGGTAGCCTCCCAAGAACAGCCTGCGTCGAGTTGCCGATCACGTAGTTCTCTGCGTGTAGGCAGTTTCTGCTACCCGCCGGGCCCAGATTTTCCCTCCCCGTTCCTCCCGGTACCGGGCCGCCGTCGAGCGACCTAAATTCTCCCCGAATCTGCGTAAGTATAGATTAGTAGGGCCTTCGGACTGCTGATCGAAGGCTTTGCTACCCCTATCTCCCGCTCCCCGTCCCGCCCTGCCAGGGCTGTTCTCTGCCCGACTGACGTCGCCATCGTCGACAAGAACTTGCCCCTATTGCTCCGCTTTGATCATCCCCAAACGGCCCTCACCACGACGGGCCGTTAGTTCCCCCTCAACGTAAAGGAGACGCACAGATGCCGATCACCCTCACACGCTCGGACCTCAAGACCATGGTATCGGGGTTCAAGAAGGTCATTCCGCGGAAGAAGACGCTCCCCGTCCTGCAACACGTTCTGGTTCGCCCGGGACAAGACGACATTGTCGAGATCGTTGCCGCCAACTTCCAGGAGATCCTGGTCTACAACCTGATGGGACAGGATGTCGGTGAGTTCGTGCCGTTCTTGTTTCCCTTCGCCGAACTGAAGACGCTCGAGTCGGGCATCCGGAAAAACGACACGGCCGTGATCGGTCCCGAGCAGGACAATCTGGTTCCGGTCGCCGCCGTCGTGAGTGGGGAGAGCATCTCCAGGAACGTCCCGACCACGGACACTGCCGATTTCCCCAGAGAGAAGCAGATCCCAACCACCATGCGTAAGCTCGGGACCTTCCTCGCCGCCTACCGAAAGGCCGCTCCCTTTGTCTCGACCGACGAGACCAGACACGTCCTCAACGGCGTCTTCTTCCACTACGACGAGAAGGCTGTCGTAGGAACAGACGGTCGACGTCTCACCCGAATCGACATGCAGGACTGCCCATTCGACCGGGATATCATTGTCCCCGCTACCGGTGTTCTGAAGAATGGTGTTCTCGAATCTGATCTGGGTGGGATCGGTGTGTTGACAGAAGACGAGGCGAATACGGTTGAGATCGACACGGCAGTCTGGCGGTACCAAGTCATCTGTCCCGAAGGTGTCTACCCGAACTACCAGCATGTGGTCCCCGGTGACAATGCTGACTTCGACGGCACGGTCACCATTCACCCCGGAGACATCCCGCTTATCAAGGCTGCTCTGACGCAACTCACGTCGGACCAGGATGGGGTGGTCGTCTTCTGCGCGACCGATTCGGTGGTAGCGCTGCTCAGCACTCGTGTTTGCGAAGACGGGCACCGGGGACAAGTGGTACTTCCCAATAGCACCGCCGAGATGGAGAGGACCGTTGTCACCGGAATCAACGGGCAGTTCCTCCGCGAGTGCCTGGATACCGGCTTCAATCGCATCCGCGTCACGGGTGATCGGTCGCCGTGGCTGTGCCACGGTGATGACGTGAATGGAATCCATGTCATGATGCCGTTCGCCCTGGAGTGCAATCCCGAGGAGATCGTCCCCCTGGTCGACAAAAGCGCCACGCACGAACCAGAAGGAGAAAACAACGTGAGTTACCCGGAAACAGATGAGAAGACCGAGGGCGTCGAACAGCCGCAGCCCGGCACTGAACCCGCAGAGCACAACCCGGATCTGCGCATGGTCGAGAGTGATCCCGTCCAAGTTCTGGTCGATGCCGTGACTGCCGCCCAAGACGCCGTCAAACAGGCCAACTCAGCCCTCCACGGGATCAAGAGCAAGCTCAAGGCCGTCGAGAAGCACTACCGTGCCCAAGAGAAGGATGCTGCGAACGCTCGCAAAATCCTCGACAACCTGAAACAAGCCGCCGGGTTCTAGGCGGCCTAACGTCACAGTCAACAAAGCCGTAGCCCAACGTACAGGGCTGCGGCTTTGCTGTTTCCAGGCGTTCTCCAACACTTCATGCCCTTCTGCCAAGGGAGTCATACCCATGCTCAAACTCAATGCTTCATACAGCAAGAAGGTCCCGGTCGAAGGCCAGGAGTACTCGTCCCAGAGCTTCCACTGTTCTGTCGAAGTCGAGATCCCGGACGGCCTGTCCCCGGACGACCTCCAAGCGAGAATCCACAGCACGTTCAGCCTCGTACGCGACAGTGTCGACGCGGAACTCCACAGCGGTCCTTCCGCACACCTGTCGGGACCGCCTCGGGCAGTTATGCCCATTGAACGGAACCAGCCCGCCGGCAACGGAGGAAATGGGTGCAGCGGTGCACCTCAGGGGGCCGGGGCATCCGGCAAGCAGATCAAGTTCCTCACCGATCTTGCGCTGCGGAAACAGATGGACCTGCGAGGCCTGGACGACGAGGCCAATCGCCTGTTCGGCGTGGGCCTTGACGGCCTCACCCGCAAACAGGCCAGTGAGATGATCGACATGCTCAATGGCGGAGGCCGTGGGAGCAGGCAAAGGAGGGCCGCGTAGTGGAAGCGAATCCTCCAACCCTTGCGCAGTTGCGCAGGAAGCCGCACTGGAGTTGTTCGTCAATCGGGACATTCATGACCTGCTCGCTCGCATGGGCTTTCCAGTACGTCTATCAGCTCGACCGCGGTCCCACACCGGCAGCTTTGGTCTTTGGGGGCTGTTTCCACAAGGCCCTCGGATTCCTGTTCCGCAAGACATCCATGGGTGAAGCCGTCACCGGAGAGGCCATTCTCGACCTTTTCGGCGACCTGTTGCTTCAGGAGAGCAAGCTGTCCGAGCGGGAGATCCTCTACGACGACGGTGACGACGTTAACAGTCTCACCGCCAAGGGCCGGGACATGCTCGAAGCATACGTCAAGGATCTCGATCCTGAGGAACGGGTGCTCGGTGTGGACGTAGCCTTCAGCGTCCCTTTGGAGGATGCCGACGGCAACGCGTTGTCAAAGCCGCTGATCGGTGAATT
>Ga0209045_1000554_pt1 | contig 43310 bp, 30 predicted proteins | sample SaaInlLV_10m_DNA_4_FD_184664 | JGI IMG/M metagenome (GOLD analysis project Ga0209045, IMG submission 184664) | Marine microbial communities from expanding oxygen minimum zones in the Saanich Inlet - Saanich Inlet SI072_LV_200m_DNA (SPAdes) (version 2) | ecosystem: Environmental > Aquatic >...
TGCTTCGATGCCACAAGAGGGCAATACAACGACGCGTAGATCTTTCCACTTGAATGAGAGAAGGTTGCAGATCCCTCTTCCTGCATCCACAGTAAACTACCGCTAGCAGGGAGTCTTCGCCCACCGGCAATGCAAACGTGTTCGCCGGGCCGATCTCAAGCAGCGTCTCTTCACCGGTGCGGGGATCCACTCGTCGGCAGTTATGGGGGATGGGCGCGTCGTCAACCAAGCGGACCGCCCCACCGCAAGGCGTGTAGATTACCAACAGTTCGTCCCCGGCTCGGGCCGCGGCGATGAAGGCAGTGGGATCGACGTTTCCCGGCTGTTCCGCCAAGATCTCCGGGGCCGGCTCGATGCGCGTCCAGGGCAGACGTTCGATGATGCTGCGGAGCATGGTCATCGAGTGGATCCCTGGCGTGTCCAGCCCCGTGTGCCAGGGAGGAACGGCGCGATCGTGCCAGTCCCCGTGTCCCTCACTTGGGCCGATCTCAAAGTTCCAGTTCCAGATTGAGTCGTGTCCGTACGTCAGCCCGGCAGTGGGGCTGACCAGAAGACTCCAGTAAGCTGCCCGTCGGACATGATAGTCGGTGAAGACGGTCTTGTGGCGGTAGCCCTTGGCGGCTTCGTAGTTGGGCTCGAGGTTGATGACCGGGAGCTGTGGATTGCCTTGCCACTGGGTTGCGGGTGGGCCCTGAGTGAGCCAGCGCAGATCGTTCTCCCCATCGCCGTGTCCGGACTGGTAGCCGATGATGTCGTACCACTCCTCGGACCGGAACTCCTCGCCGACCCAGTTGATGCCGCAGGGATGAAGTGTCACGAGTCGATCGTGCCCTGTCACGAAGACCTCGCGACCGATGCGCTTCCAACGTTCCACGCCCATCTTCTGGTAGTTGCCGTCGCCGCCAAGGAGCCAAGCGACCTGGTAGGCGTCGTAACGAGCAACGATATATGACGCGAGTCTGATCGCGTCTTCCTCGGGAAGTTTGTAGCCGATGTCTGTCTCCAGAAGGGACCAAAGGGCCACAGGGGCGGCCAGGAGTCCGTGGCCGTTGATCATGGCAACCCGTCGGTCGAGTCGCTGGAAAAACGCCGGGTTGACTGAGATGGGGTGTTCTTCTGTGCATGAGGGTTCACCCATTTCGTCCACGGCGTCCCCGCGCCAGTGACTGCACACGAACTGGGTCACGGTGAAACGTTGCTCGGACCGCACGGTGAGGAAACGGTGCCAGTTGGCGTCGTCCCCACGGATTACGCCGTTCCATGCGGTGTCTGCCAACCAGAAGAAGGGGGTGCCGTCGGCGTGTTCAAGAAAGCGGCGATTGGCGGCGAGCTGGAGAGGGCCATGCAGGTACAGCGGATTGTCACCTGTGTAGGGGACACAGGCAAATGTCCCTTCGGCAACAGGAGCACGATCCGCAGTCTGTGCGGCCCAGGTCCAGGTTCCTGTCGCGTTCGGGCTGAAGCGCAGACGCCAGGTTGCGCCCTCGTCCCAGAATGCCCGCACGGTCAGTTGCTGTCCGGACGGACCTGTGAACTCAGCAAAGGTGTCGCATTCCCAAAGGGGATTCGTGTGGGCGACATCGCTTTCCCAGGAGGCCTCGTAGACGCCGTGGATATGTGTCGTTTGCATGGGGCCTAGGGCATGATGTTGTAGCTTTGAGGGGGGTCTCCGGTCACGAAGTAGTAGATCGCGCTGATCATGGCGGGGACGAACGCCCCGAGCATATCCCCCGCGATCAGGCCGATCATCACGGGTCTCACTTTCTGTACCATACGCCAGCCGCCGTAGCGCGTGACCGCTGTCTTGATGGCCCAGCCCAGGAAGAACGAGAATGTCAATTTGGCACAGTGAGACCAGGACCACAACAGGAACACCGCAGGATGGATCGGCCAGCCCTTGATGCGCAGGCGTCCGACATAGCACCCAACGACCAGAAGCGCGCCGATGACGAAGCTGACAGCGAAGGTCGGTTCCGGGCGCATGGCAAGGATTCGGCCGACGGGTGACAGCGCATCTGACGCCTCGAGCATCCCCTGGCCTTTGAGGCGCTGGGCAATGTCGGTGGATAGTTCGAATGGGTAGGTGGGAACGGTTCGGGTGAACCAGCCCCCGGCGGCCATATCGGTTCCATGGTCGTACTGAAGGAAAAGGACGGTGGTCAGCCCGATGAGCAGGCCGATGGTTGCTGCGACCACCGACCAGGAGGCAATACGGCCGAACTTGTCTCCTTCCCCCTCGCGTTCCAGGAGGCTGAGCGAGTTGACCATGTAGGGCATGACCGTTTCCCTCGCTTCCGCAAAGAAGACGGCAGAGAACATCATCGAGATGAGAGCTGCGCTTGGCCCCAGGGCATATCCGCCGAACAGTCCCAGGAGAAGGATGTGCGGTACCCAGGCGGGTTTCATGATAAACAGCCCTGTCTGTGCCACAACCCGGCTGACGCACACGTAGAACGCGATGATCATGAACATGTAGGCGATCGCGAATGGCCAGGCCAAGCCGTAGAGCGTCATCACGGATGTGCACACGAGTGTGCTTCCCATGAAGACACGTGCGCCCCACACCTCGTGAGGCTGGATGTCTTCTGTTACCGGCAGGCCAACGGCCCGGCGGAGCACGGCCCAGTAGAACCGGCGCCCGAAGTAGGGGATCATGAGCAGGAAGGCAACGAAACTACCGATGTTGAGTGAGGTGTAGATGGAAGCACGATGCTCCCCTCCGCCCATGAAGCTGACTCCGTAGACCGCCAGCAGGCCCTGGATGTAGGTCCCGATGATGGGGATGAACGCGAAGGAGAAGGAGACGTCCCGTGAGACCAGGAAGGCCACTCCAACGACCGAGAAATAGAGCCGGCAATAGAGGATGGACCACGACAGGCGTCCCTGCCTGAATGTCGGCATGATTGAGTTGAGTGGACGAAGATCGAAATTTGTGCTCACCCCAACCATATACTGGGGCCACCAGCTGTGGGCGAAGTTGACCAGATGGATCCCAAGCACAACCGCTGCTGAAACCCAGAACGCTCGTTGATGCATCACCGACCCACTGCCCTCGTCATCACGCCCCAGCAAGCTCGAAGCGAACTGGGCGATAGGGTAGGGCAGTTTCTCGTGCTCCGACCATTGTCGATGGACCACCAGAGCCAAGCCGATGAACCCCGTGGTCATGAGGAGGGCCAGTGGCAACCAGGTGAGGAGAGGAGCGGCCCACGCATCCCATGGGATGTTGCTGAGGGACATTGCCTCGCTGCCGATCTTGCCTTGGATAAAGCCGTTCAGGGCCTCATCGCTGGGGCCGGTGTCGGCCAGCATGTGGCTGGGCAGGCGGGAGAAGGTACCCGTATCTCCATAGTCCCATGCCGGGGTCGTTCGGCGGTAATGCCGGGGCAGCATGACCACATTTGTGAATGTCTTCATGAACCCTGATTCGGCCAGGCCGCAGGCGGCGAGAACAAGCGTCAGAATGACGGCGAGCTCGCGCCCCTTCAAGCGCCACGACGGACGGATCCGGCTGAGCATGGGATTGAGCAGGGCAACGACGAAAATCAAGGTGCCGTATACGCTCAGCGGGATGTAGTTTCCCACGATGGCCGACTGGCGCATGATCGACTGGTTGAAGTACGTGATCGCGCACAGGAAGACGGAGGAGAGCAAACCAATGAGAATGGCGCGCCAAGTCATCGCAGTCCTTTCAGTATGGATCACCCCAGCGGTGTGAGCACCTGAATGACTGGCGGTCCGGCCAACGCTTCACCGTTCGCGGCGACGAACGCTTTGAAGTGGGGCGTCTCCATGTGCGCGTTCAGCGCAGCCTGGTCCGCCCATTCTTCGACCACGAGCAGGACATTGGGGTCTTCCGTTGCAAACAGGTCGTAGCGGGTGCACGTATCTTCTGCTCTGCTTGGCGCGACCAGCGCCTCGAGACCGGCCCTTACGGCGTCTCCTCTGCCGTCTTCGGCCCGCACTGTGGCCAGAATCGTCATCATTGAGCTGTTCTCCTACTTTTTACTGCTGGTGGCCCCGAGTTTGGTGGCCATCGCGTCGATGTCGAGGATATCCACGTCGAGCGTGGAGAGAGTCACGTCCTTGAAGGTCAGGCTTTGGGCGGCCTCGAGGGCGACGATGGTGCTTCCGCCAACGCCCATCATGGCTTGGTTGCGGAGGCGTTCGCCTTCTGCTTCCGCTTTCTTGACCAAGAGTTCGCCTTCCGCCTCTTTTTCAGCGGCGATGAGCTCAGCGTCTGCCGTCATCTCGGTCGCGTATTTTTCGTATGCGGCTTGGATCTTGGCGATCTCAAGGTCTGTATCGGCCTCCATGCGGATCAGTTGCGCCTCTTTTTCTTTCTGGATGATGGCAACGAGCCTCTTCGTTTCCGCTTCAATGACCTGCGTCTTGCCACGCATTGTCTCGGCATTCGCCAGTGATTTGTTCAATTCGACTTCCTGGTCGGCCAGTTTCCGCATCCGGATCTTGCCTTCGTACTCAGGGTCGAACTGCACGTCTCGAATCAGTACGTCGATGACGTCGACGAAGTTGTCGGCCAGCGATTTCTTGAGCTGTTCTTTCGCCTTTTTCCCTGTGTCTCGGCGCACTTCCGGGTTGTAGAAATCCTCGGTTTCCAGCTCACCAAACAGCTCCATGCATGTGCGTTGAGCTTCGCTTCGGACGATCTGCTTGTAGGCGGAGCCGCTGCCGGTGTCTGCATACAACTCGTGAGCGTGCTCTTCCTGAATCTTGTACTTGACGGTCACGTCGACTGAGACTGCGTAGCCATCCGAAGACTGGACTTTGACGTCGTCTTGTCCGGGGTCGCTTCCTCTGCCCTTTTCGCGGGTCATCTCGAGCGTCTGCGCCGTGCTGTCGAAGAACACCCAGGAATCAATCGGGCCCAGATCGCGATGATAGCCCGGTCCGAAGTCTTTGGGGACCAATCCCTTCCTGCCGATGAGCCCGTACTCCTGTATACGCACACCGACGAACCCGATGGGTACGTCAACGGTTAGGACACGCAGCGTAACCCAGAACGCAACGATGAGAACGATGATCCCGATGGCACCGATTTTGATGGATCGCATGGTATGTCTCCTTGAGTAAAGGTTGAGGGGGTCACTTGCCCTGCGCTGCTGCGCCCTTCATGTGCTCGAAGCGGTAGGTTGCCCCTTGACGTACAAAGGGTTGACCGGTGATGGTGACACCCTTCAGCTTCCGGGCATATTCCAGTTTGACCATGTTGCGTCCGCCTTCGCCCTCGAGTGCCTGTTTCAGGGCCTCGATGCCTTCCGCTTCGGCCTTCTTTTTGGCCAGGATACCGTCCGCCATCTTGCGTTTTTGGTAGAGCTCGGCTTCAGCACCGACGGTCAGGCGCTCGTACTCGGCGTCGGCCTTCTTGCGCGCCTTTTCGCCCGCCGCTGTGGCCTCGATGGTCTTCTGCTCCATTTCCCCCTCAAACTCTTCGATGGCGACATTCTTGATGTTGGTTTCCTGCACCAGGCTGGTCGCCTTGCGTTGCTCGGCGGCCAGGGCCTTGGATTCCTCTTCCCGAACCGCCTGATCAGCGAGCTTCTTCTGCTTGATCATTTCCTCGTACTCTTCGTAGAAATGCGGCTTCTGTGGGATGCCGATGCTGTCGATCCGGATGCCGAAGGGATTCAGGCGCGTGTTGGCTTCCGCGGTTGCGTCACGCACCTTCGTCTGCCGCTTGGCGGCGTCGTAAAACTCCTCGGTGGTCAGCTCCCCAAGGGCATTGCGGCAGAGGCTTCGGGTGTAGTCTCGGACCCACTTCTCCTTGTAGATTTCTCCCACCCCGGAGGTCTGCAGGATGACATCGGCTTTCTCCGGCATGATTTTGTACTGGACTTTCAGGTCAACATAGACATCGCTTCCGTCGTTCGTCTTGATCTTGAGATCGTCCTTGACGACTCGGTCTCCACGGCCTTCGCGTTCGGTCATCTCGAGGATGGTCATCCTCGTGTCGAGGACATGGAAGGACTGGATCAGTCCGAAGTAGATCTTCACGCCGCGCTGCTCGATGACGGTCATCTTCCCCGTGATCTTGTCGAGGAGGACGCCGACTTCTTCGCCTGTGACCCGGCCGACACGTACTGAGCTGACGATCACCATCATCAACAGTAGGAAGGCCAGCCCAACCCAGATCAGGTTCCCCCCCACAAACCTCTGAAAGGCCTGTAGGTCGACTTCGGCTCGTCTCATTCCATCAGCCATGATGTTCCCTTTCCTGTTGTTCCTTCATCTTGCCGTTCGGAGGCTTGCCTGACCGTTCCGGCGCTTTCTGTTTCTGTTCGTTCCCAGTCGAAGCGGAGGGCTTTGGGGCAGGTTGCCGTGGGGGCCGGTTCGTCCGGCGAAAGCAACGCAGTCGAATCCCCGATAGAAGCTGGAGCGAGAGGGGGAAGTGGGAAGTAGGAGGTGGCCTCTGCCACAAGTAAAAATAGAGCTTTGCAGCTCCGGTGTAGAAATGTTCAGAGGATGAACTCCTACTTCCAAACATTAGGAGTATACCAGGCGCAAAGTTGCAGTGCAAGCGCTCTGAGACGGCAAAAATCGCGAACGGGTTCCGCTGGGCTCCGCAGGAGGGAATTCTCGGGAGGGGGACGGGGCCTGAGAGGAGGTCAGGATTCCATGAAGTCGAGCTGGCACACTCGAGCCACTTCCGCCTCGGTGGTGATGCCTTTGGCAACTTTGAGAGCACCGTCTTCGCGTAATGGTCGCATCCCGTGGCGCCGCGCGATTGCCCCAAGTTCGTTGCTGTCTTTGCGCTGGTTGATGGCAGTTCGGAGTTCATCGTTGACCACCAGCATCTCGAAGATCCCGACTCTTCCTTTGAACCCATTTCCCAAGCAGTTCCGGCAGCGCTTGGCACCGCTCTCGTCGGGGTTGCCTTGATCGTCGACGTGACCGGCGCCGTGACAGTCCGGGCAGATCCGTCTGACCAGTCGCTGCGACAAGACGCCGAGAAGTGCGGAGGAGATCAGGAAGCTCTCCACCCCCATGTCCAGCAATCGACTCACGGCGCCTGACGCGTCATTCGTGTGGAGGGTGCTGAGCACGAGATGACCGGTGAGCGCGGCATGGATTGCTATCTCGGCGGTTTCCCGGTCACGGATCTCACCCACAAGAATGACGTCCGGGTCCTGACGGACGATGGAGCGGAGGCCACTGGCAAAGGTCAAACCTATCTGGGAGCGAACATGGATCTGGGTCAGGCCTTCGAGCTGGTACTCCACTGGGTCCTCGATCGTGATGATCTTGCGGGTGTCGGAATTCAGCATGCGCATCGCGCAGTAGAGCGTGGTCGTCTTCCCGCTTCCGGTGGGCCCAACCACGAGGATCATCCCGTGGGGGAGGTGGACCATGCGCTCGAATTCACTGCGCATGCCCGCGTCGAGCCCTACTTTGTCGAGGTCAAAGACAGTGACGTCCTTCTGCAGCAGGCGGAGAACGATGCTCTCGCCGTGCATGGAAGGGACCGTGCTGACGCGGACATCCAGTCGCGTACGCCCGATGTTGAGGTCTATCCTGCCGTCCTGGGGAAGCCGGCGTTCGGCGATGTTCATCCCGGCAAGCAGTTTGACGCGGGACGCGATCGCCGGGTACTGATTCATCGGTGGCGTCTGAATTGTCTGCAGGACACCATCGACCCGGAAGCGGATGGCCAGATCGATCTCCGCCGGCTCGACGTGGATGTCGCTGGCGCCCATCTCCTGGGCCCGGCTGAACATGTCGTTCACCAGACGCACGATGGGAGCTTCCCTGGCGAGATCCCGAAGAGCCTGTTCGCTGTCGGCATCCCAATCAATGCCTTCACTATCCTCCGAAGCCGTGTCATAGAGGGCGGTGAGGTGGCGCTCGATGAGTGTTCGCCGAGCGAGCACGAAGGATGCATCCCGCTGGAACATCGCGCGCCATATTAGAGCCAAGTCCCCTGCCCGGTATGGAGAAGCCACGGCCAGGACAACTTGCGCCCCGTCCCAGGCGGCCGGCAGGCAGTTGTGGTGGCTTAGGAAATCGAATGAAACGTCCGGAAAAACGTCCACCTCCCGGAGTTCTTCCTCGTCGACCAGCGGCAGGCCTGTGACATGGGCATAGACGCGAGCCAGTTCGGCTTCTTCGAGACGTCCCTGGTTGACAAGGCTTGCCTCGCCCTGGGGGATGCCATTCAGTTCTCCGACGTTCTGCGGCTCACCCATGCGCCGGTAGACTTCGGAATGGATGGTTCTGACCAGTTCCATTCCGGTTGCTGCGAGGGTTGCCTTGCCGGGAACGCCGCCCACAGTCAGCCCGGAAGGCTGGGGCTCCGGGGTGTCGACATCCCCCATCTGAGGGCGACGGTTGGTCCCTGAGTCGCCGACGGTCGGTGTCTCGGTCATTGTGTCGTGGTTGTCCTGGGCACTCATCGGTCGAGACGCTCCCGGATTTCCTGCAAGGCAGCCTGGTAGCGATGCGCCAATGCGTCGGTCCCCTTGTCGCCATCGATGACCTGAACCGTGATCAGCACGATCAATTCGTGTCGGCTTGTCGACTTGCTGTTCGTGCGGAAGAGGTGTCCGATGCCGGGGATGTCTTTCAGGTAAGGGATACCCGAGTGCCCGTCAGAGCTGTCTGTATCGATCAGGCCTCCCATCATGACCGTGTCGCCATCAGGGATGATCAGGGTGGTCTGAAGCTGTTTGTTGGAGATGTCAGGGCTCTGATCAGCCGATCCCGTATCAGGCACCACGGACGACACTTCCTGCTGGATGTCCAGCCGGACCTCGTTGCCGGCGGTGATGTGTGGAGTGACCGTCAGAATCGTCCCTGTGTCTTCATACTGGTAGTTGGCCCGGGAATAGCTGCTGTTATCCCCGTACTCACTGGTCCGGATCGAGACTCGGCGCCCAACATTGATGACGGCTTCCTCGTCTGAGGCAGCCATGATCTGGGGTGCAGAGATGACGCGGGTGTTTGTTTCGCCCGCAATCGCCGTGATATAGGCCATCTTGTCGCCCTTGAGCAGCCCAAGGGCGGTGGCCCCAACGCCCACGAGCCGTCCGTCGGGAGGCCCCACCGTGCTTGTCGTCGTCGTTCCGGTGGTAGTGGTGTTGCTGAACACATCCGCGCTGGTTGTCTGGTTGAAGCCAAAGGTCCCATAGTTACTGGCGCTCCCGTGCTTGGCCGCATAGGCAAAGCCAAACTCGGTGCTCTCTCCCAGGGTGATGTCGGCGATGATGGCCTCGATCATAACTTGCCGCTGGGGGACATCATGGCGTTCAAGGAGCGCCTTGACCAGCGCGTAGGCCCGGTGCGTGGTGCGAATCGTGAGACGATTCTGCACTTCGTCCACAAAGGCGTAAACGGGCGTGTCGAATATCGTCTCGGGCTTCTCACCACTTGTTGTTGTCCTGCGTCGGGACGTTGTGTTTGTCTTGGTTGGTGTTCTCTGACTGGTTGTGCTGCTGCCGGGGCCGGTCGCTTTGGCTGAGGTCGATTTTGTCTTCGACGTTTTCGCGCTCTTGGCCGATTGCGTGTCGAAGAAGAAGGTCAGGACCTCCTCCAACTGTGTGGCCGTGCTGTGTTGGACGTTGTAGAAGAAAATGTTCTCCTTCTCGGCCTGGTCTTCCCGGTCCAGGAAGCGGCACCAGTCGGCCACTTCGGTCAGAACGTCCTGAAGCGCAGCTGAGACGATGATGACTTGAAGGCGCGGGATTGACGTGAGCTTTATCTGTCCGCCTGAGGGAGGCTGTGCGGTTACCGGCAGGCCGAGAATTGGGAGCAGTGCTTCGAGTTCAGCCTGGAGTTCTTCCGCGTCCATGTGATGACAGTGCAGGCACATGTGCGGCCACTCCGCCTCTCCCTTTGTGTCCAGGCGGCGGATCAGTTCACGGATCTTCTCCATGTTGGCTGGAGCCTCAACAATGAGCAGAGAATTGGTCCGCTGGATATCGGTAATGGTGGCATCATCGGTCATGAAAGGCTGGACGTTGGCGATGATCTCGGAGCTCTTTACATACATGATGGGGATGAACGCGACCTCTACGTTGGCCATTGGCTCATGTTCCACCAGGAGTCGTCGCTCTTTGGCCATCTTGGAGAAGGGCAGAATGTGGATGAAACCGGGGTTCCGCGATGCGTAGCACCCCATCAACCAGAGGACATGCTCAAACGTCTGCCACGCCTCCCGGGCAGTCATGTCGTCGTCAACCTGGAGGTCTACGGAGCCTTTGGCATTGACGCTGCTGTCGATGAGGTAGCTGAAGTTGAGGGTGGTTGCGAAGAGTTCCACAATCTCGGTCAACGTCGGCGGCGTGTCGAGCTGAAAGGTGACGTGCACGGTCGCATCGGCGTCCTCAATTCCCTTGATTAGCTTGTCCGGGTACTCGTCAAACTTGGGCTTGGTTGTTTCCCGGACTTGTCGTTCAGGAAAGACGAACTTGTCCTCCCCGCTTTGCTCGGGAGGAGCCACCTCATCCACGATCAGGGGGGTGTCCTCCAACACAGTCCCCGTGGGGCCCGTACTCCGGCCGATGCTCAGGGGAGCCTGGGCGGGAGCGCGTTCCTCGCCGGCCTTCGGCGGGGCGGACGTCGAAGCGGTCTTGCAGCCATGGGACAGGATCGTCAGCGCCGTGATGACGCTCATGAGCCGTGCTGCCCTGCCCCGTACCAGCTTCTGCCAGAGTTTGTGATTCATCGTTTGCCTTTGCTGTATCCTGGACGAACCGTTCTGCCGTCTGTAATGGTCGATCATGTCTCTTTGAAGAGTCGAGCTATTTGGGGGGTGTTCCCGCGGATCCGGGCTTCTGGTAACGACTCGCGTTCTGGGCCCGAAGGCGATTCAGCCGATCCCGGAGCTCTTGTCGCCGCTGTGCCGCCGTCCCCTGAAGAGACGTTCCCGACGTCGACGTCGCCGACGGTGGGGCTCCGGGCGTTCCTCCCTTGAGCAGTTGGCCGGGATGGGGCGGCGGCCGGCTCGGCCCATAGTTGGTGGGCGGTTTCAGCACACGTGGCGCCGTGTTTGTTGGCGACTTCTTGGCTGCTACGGCTTTGGCGGCAGGCTTCTGGCGAGCCACCATTGCTGCCCTGTCCCGGCGGCTATCGCTGGCCGCGTCCCCTGAGCTCAGCACGAGTTCCAGCGTCCGTTCGCCACTTTCCAAGATGACAATGCCGGTCTTGCGGCGCTTCTTGGGGCGCGTTTTCGCCTTGCCGTCCTCTTCGTCACCATCCGGGGCAGGCTTTCCCATCGTCAAGGCTGATGTTTTGCCTTCGCCCTGAGCGTCGCCTGCCTCCTTCTCCTCACTTTTCTCTTCCTTGTCCTCGACGAAATCAAAGAGAATGTCGCGCACAGTCCAGCCTGTTTCGCCGACCTTGTCGCCTTGACGATAGACATGACGAGAACGTTGCTTCGGGGGGGCTTTGGCGGCCGTCCGTTTTGCGGTGGTCCGTCCACGCGTGGTCACTCGTTTGGGCGTTGGGGCCGTCCGTCGGGCGCCTGCTTTCGGGGTAATGAGGATGATCGCGGCGGCCTTTGTCCCGATGATGCCGATGCCTACCAACTCCAGCCCCTCTTCCTCTGGAGTCGGCTCTGGCGGTTCTTCATTCTCCGGCGTCTCTTTGATCTCTTCCGTGCGCTCTTTGCAGAACAGGGAGCGCTGCCACAGTGTGTCGATTCCACTGGAATACGTTGGGCGGAGAGCATCTATGTCGCGTTGAGCCTTTTGCCCTGCCGTGGGCAGTGCCTTGGCGTCGAGAGGCCCCCGCAGGGCGGCGGGAAGGCGCCAACGTGCTCGGGCATCGTGGTTGAGCATCCCGTAGGAGGCAAACACGGCCAAGGCCAGCAACGTTCCGTTGAGCAGCCAGTACCTATTCATTGGTCGAAGGCTCACCTGCCAGGAAGTGGGTTGCGTCGGGCGAGAGCACGAGTGCTTTGATCGTGCCGGTCAGGGAAACGGTCTTATCGTCTGCCGGCTTCTTCACTTGAGCCGGGACTCGTGTCTTGGCTCGGGAGGAAGGGCGGGTTGGGACAGAGCGGGTGCCGGCGGCATTGATCGTGCAACGGCTCCAGTAAAAACGGTGCGGGGCGTTGTCCAATTGCTCAAGCAGTTTACTGACTTTGCGCATGGTGGCGCTTTTCAGGGTAACGGAGAAGGTCAGCTCGCTGACATAGTTGGACTCGGGCAAAGCTCGGAGTGCCGGCGGGCCGGTTGTCAAGTAAAAGCCAGTGGAACCCAACGAGCGCTGGGCGGCCATGTTCAGCCGCGTGAAGTGGGCTTTGATCTCGGTCTTGGGCTTCTTGCCCTCTATCTGCCAGAATGGGGTGGCCATCTCTTGAAGGTCGGCCAACTGCTGCACTTCCCGTTGCCTTTCGGCCTCGAGTTCTGCTGCCCTCTGCTTCAGCTTGAGGAGATTACGCTCTTCCTCCCGGATTGTGCTGGGGAAAGGCAAGTCCCCGATCGGCATGGTCCCGTAGTTCCACATGAGGAGGACGGCCAGGATGCCCACAACCGTGAGCATGGCGCGCTGACGGGCAGGTAGTTTGTTCCAAAGTCGGCGCATACCGGCGTTCTACTCCTCTCTCTCTGGAGGATCTGCATCCACCGTCTTCTTTGGGGAAGGAGGAGCCGTCTCCGAAGGCGTGTTTCCGGGAGCCGTCTTCTCTCTGGCATCTTCGCCCGTCGTCTCTGGCGCAGTCGGCGACGGTGGGCTGTTGGGAGGCGTTGTCCTCATTATGGGCGGAGGAGGTGGTGGCGGCATCAGTCCCGGGTTGGTGTCCATCCGCGGGGGGGCATCCTGACCGGGTTCAGTGGTCTTCACCGGCACCGGTGACTGTTCGGCGGCCCGGAGTTCAACATCCTGCCGTTCGACCGCGGTGTCATAGCGCGCATTCAGGTTGAGCCCAAGCGTGACGCCATCCGCATCGGGGGTGGAGCCGCCGGGCTCAACATCACCGAGGAACGGTGAATCCTCCAGCTGATGGATGATCCCCGGGTCCTCTTTGTCGGCCTTGAGTTTGAGAATGATCTTCGTGTCGGACGTGCCCCCTGCTCGGGACTCGGTCCACTCCAGGGTTCGGACCCACTTTGCTTCATCGATTCGGTCTGTAAGTTCCAGCAAGACGTCCTTCAGAGTTGGCCTGTCCAAGCGGTGGGTGGTCACCTCCTCCTGCAGCATCTGGATCAGTTCCGCTGAGTCCTTCCGTTCCTGCAAAGCCGAAATCTGAGCTTTCACCTGCTGTGCTTCGGCCTTCAGATGGCGGTGGTACTGGGCCGCCGCGCTGTATTCGGTCCATAGCCAGAAGCAAGTAACGCCAATGACGTAGAGGAGCATGGAGACAGCCAACATTCGGCTGTAGCGATTGCGCTTAGGGCGCAGTTCGTACGGAACGGGCGTCCAGGTTTGCCGGTCAGCTGCAGGGGCTCTCGTGAGCCCGTAGAGAGCCAGGAGTATGGCCGAGGCATAGCCGCGTTGGTCGTCGGCGGGCATGGCGCCGAGGCCCCCAAGTTCCAGGAAGGGGAGGGCAAGAGGGTGTTCACCAGCTCCGAAAGCACCGCCACATGCGGCTGCAGCTCCCCTGACCGGGTGCCTGCCCGGTGTCCCATCGGCGGCCGGGAAAACGAAACCGTCCGTTCCATCCGCGTCAGCCACAAACACGTCCTGGTCGTTCAGGAGGGGATCCAGCACGGCAATTGCCGGTATAATCAGGTCGATTCCCTGGTCGATGCCACTCAGGTGATCCACCCACTTCCCCCACTCGTTCTCCCTCATGTAGACGAGGCGCACGAGCTGCTGGTGGTCGGCCGTTTCTCCGGGTAGGAGGCGATATCCCCAGACCAGCTTGTCGGCAGACACCGGGGCGTGCTTGCTGACTTGGAAACCGACGGCACTACTCAGATTGTCGGCCGTCAGTTTCGGCATCTCAATATCGGCCATGCCGCCACACGGTCCGGTACCGCCGGCGATCATCACGGTCTTCTCGCGGGCAGCAAGGCAGCGGACCCCTTCGGCCAATCGGGTAGACAGGCTTCCGTCTCCGTCGGAGGCCGGATCACTTTCCCAGAAGAGGACCACGGAGCACCGGTCTCTACTCCGGCGCAGATGCACCCCCCAGCAATGACCGTTCGGAGCCCATGTCAAAGCAATGCATGACTTTTTGACAAAAACGCCCATGGTCACCTTGGCCAGTCGCCGCTTGTTCCCTGAGAGGCAGGCTCGAAATGTGGCCGAATATACTTCATGATCTCCGTTTTTCAGTTCGGATTCCGAGGAAGCACTTGATCAGAAGACGACACGTTCCCAGCAGGAAATGGCGTCCTTTTTCTTCATGTCCGTGTACGCGTTCCGGGCCGGCTGGCAGCCTCGGGTGACACGCAGGGCTCGACGGATTGCCCCGTCGGCGGCTGTTGCTGTGACCTCGATGGTGGCCACGCCGGACTCGTCAAATGAGAAACGGCTTTGCAGGCGGGACAGCAGCTCCGGGTCCATCGTGTCCGTGAGGGGCGTTCCATCCTGCTCCCAGCGCTCTCTGGCGTCGAGTACAGCCCTCAGTTCCTGATCTGTAAGACCCGCCAGTTGGCGAATCAGTTGCGGAGGGCTCCCGAAAAAGGAAGGTCTTCCGCTGCTCTGTTTGGGCCTGTACGTGGTTCGACGGCGCGTACCTCGGCGTGAAGTCCCACCGGAGAAGCTGAAGCCCGTCGGCGGCACGAGGCGAATGGCCTGGGCATTCGCGTGCACGGGACGACTTCCCGGCTCAGTGCCGCCAACCGCCTCGGCAAACCCCTCGAGCCAGAGGATTTCGCCCCGGAACTGGATGGGGGCGTTTCGGGGCATCCCCGGCAGGCCTTCGTCCTCATACAGTTCGTTCTCTTTGCCATGCAAGTGCTCGTAGTCATCCGGGTCGACATAGTCGGCCAGTATGTCGAGGAACTCGTCAATGGTGCCGGCCTGTTCATCCGCTTCGATCGTGTCATCCGGGCGGAGGGCTGCCTCCACGTTGTTTCGTGCGTCGTTTCCGGAGAAATCCAGTCCGCTGTTGGCATCCTGGATCGCGACCTGCACGTCGAATCCCATGGCGTTCGCACGGTGATTCCGCCCGTCCATGATCCAGCGTTCTTCGTCTGTTCCCTGATTTTCCACTTCACGGAGTCCCACTTGCGTGTGGTCGTTCGGGTACTCAGCTAGGTCCGCAGCCAACAGCCAGAAGGCGCGAGCGGCTGCGGATTCGGCCGCATAGCGCAGTTGACTGCGATCCGCGGCCACTTTGGCTTCGCGTGCCGTGACTTCGCTGACAATCGCCACGTGGGCCGCCATCATCCCAACAACGGCCAGCACTCCCAGCACCATAATCAACGCCACCCCGCCTTCGCCTCGAGTTCCGCAACGGCTCGTGGTACCGGTCACTTCTGGTTTGGTGGATGGTGAGGTCATGCAATCCGTGGGGCGTTCCGCGCCTTCCTGTATCAGGTTGTCGGTTTGGGCTTCCACTGCCCAAAGCGCTCTCTAAATCCACTTCCCGACGTGCGCCGCAGCCAGGATTCCGTGCGGCCATCCTGCCAGTGGATCTTTACCATGACGGCCAGCGGCAGCTGGGACACTTTTCGCTTCTTCTCGTTCTCGTCTTCATCTTCCGGCCGCCATTCGGCGAGCCACTCGACGTCTTCGGCCTCGGCCGCCAGGTCCGCATAGAGAAACTCGATTGACTCAACGCCGTGTGACAGGACACTGGTCTGGGCCGCGCCGTCGCCCAAATCCTCCCAGGTCAGAAACGGCCGCTGTTGGTAGTGGGCCAGCAAGTCTCCATCGACAACTTCCAGAGCGACGAAGCGGATGGCGCCATCCTGAACGCTGTTAAGCCGGTGCTGATAGGCCATCCGCAGGCGGTCGGGGCTGCCCTGGAAAGCGGGACGCGGATCGTCCTCGGGTTCGGCTCCCGGCCACACGAACGGAATAACATTGATGAGCATTGCGTCCAGCGTTCGGTCCAGGACAAGAAGCTCCGAGAACAGGCCCTGTTCGCGTCGGAGCCTGGTCCACGACTTGCTGACTTCGCGACTGAAACCAATCAGGATACCGACCAGCATCATGAAGATGGCCAGAGCGATCATGAGTTCCAGGAGAGTGAAGCCGGCGCTCCCGCCCCCACGCTTGGCACGTCCGTTCGGGTCACTCTGGTTGTGTCGGCGTGTTTCCATCGGTCGTTCCGTCAGTCGCAGTCATCCTCGCGCACCAGTTTTTCGACGACCCATTTGCCTATGGTGTTTCCTGAGGGGGCCGTCACGGCAACGTGGAACTGTCCCAACTGCCAGTCATCCCACCCGGGAACACCCTCGGCGGCGTGTTCGGGGAGGTCCTCTGCCTTCACCAAGTCACACCTCGCTGAGAACCCTTCCGGAAGGAGAGATGCGGGGAGATCGCCCTTGGGGCCGGTCAGCAGGTAGAACTCGGTCATGTTGCTCAGGTGGTGGCTGCGTCCCCAACGTTGTTCGGCTTTGAGGAGTCGGCCACGTGCTCCCCCGAGTATCCCAAGTGTCATGGCAATGGCGAGAGTCAGGATCATTCCCGCAATCAGGATCTCCATGAACGTGAACGGTAGGTCGGAGCGTCGGCGATGGTCCGGCGGCGGGAGCGCATGCCCGGGGGCGAAACCGTGTTCGCCATGCATTGATTTGCTCAGGGCGCGGTTCATAGGGTGTGGACGCCGATGTCTTCCTGCTTCGGATTCGGAGACGAACGGTCCTCTTGCTGGAACTGGAACCGGGACGCCTCTTGAACTCTCGCTCCGCTCGGACTGGTGCTGGGCACGGGCACACCAATCAGTCGCGGGATGGTCGTGGCTGCCGCGTGCCAGGGAGGGAACTTCGGTCGGTTGCTTGTTGTGGGTGCCAAAGCGCTCTGTCGAGCGAACCTGCCGACTGCCGGACCATACTTAGTTCCTTCAGACCGCCTTCTTCCAAGAACGGTTCCCCAGGACCAAGAAAAAACGCCGACTCATCGGAGCCGGCGTTGTCTGTTTTGGTGCTCGAGGCGGGACTCGAACCCGCACCGGTGTTACCCGACTAGGCCCTCAACCTAGCGCGTCTGCCAATTCCGCCACCCGAGCAGGATTTAGGCTTGAGTAAAATACTCCCAGCCTCGGCCTTTGCAACTTGAGCAGGCCAAAAATCAAGGCGGTTTCATTATCATTTTTGAGTATCCTGAACATGGGCCGGGTCGCGTTTCGCGCCATGGCGCTTCGGCAACAGCGGCTCCTGCCGCCGAGGCGGAATGGGCTTGACAGCCACCCGAACGATCTCCCTACGGAGGGGCACGCGAAACCTGACCTGTTCCTGGCCATGCCCATGGCTGGCGTTTTGGATGGGCACCTGATTGTTTATGCGCGAAAGGCGTGTCATCGTGATTGGTTTCGGCTTGTTTAGGGGTATATTTAGAGTTTGAAGTCACATTAATGAGCAGTTTCGATCATGCCAGAGCACAAACTTCTCAATGCTGAGCGCGAGCATCGGATTCTCGAGCTGTTGCGGCACTCGACGGTGATGACCGTGGGGGGGCTGAGTAACGAACTGAGCGTATCCGAAGCCACGATTCGCCGTGACCTGCAGAGCATGCACGAGCGCAAGCTGCTGCAACGCGTACGCGGAGGAGCGACCTTACACCCGGTGGCACGGGTCGAGCCCGTCTTCCACGATAAGGCGACTCAACACCAAGGGATCAAGCGTCGGATCGCGGCCAAAGCAATTGATCTGATTGAGGATCACGACGTCATCTACCTGGACGGTGGCAGTACGGTCCTCATGCTTGCCGAGCGTCTGGATGAACGTGAAGGCCTGACGGTGGTCACCAACTCGTTGATGGCCGCGTCGCGGCTCATGGGGTCAGACCATCGACTGATCCTGGTGGGCGGCGAGTTCCGCCCCCTGAGCCGTACACTTGTCGGGCCGCTCACAGCTGCTGTCGCCGGGAACCTCCATGTTGACAAGGCGTTCATGGGGACGATTGGGTTCACCATCGAAGATGGCATGACCACGACGGACACGAACGAAGCGTTTACCAAAGAGCAGATCATGAAGCGGAGCAATCAGGTCATCCTTCTGGCGGACAGCTCCAAACTTGGTATTCCGTCGTTTGCCAGGAGTGGCGACATCCGTGCAATAGACATCCTGATTACAGATCGGGTTGACCCTCTTTTCCGGGCTGACCTGGAGGCGAATGGTATCGAGGTCCTAGCGGCGGGCGAGTAGGATCACTCGGCCCCCGTTACGTTGTTTGGAATCTAAGCGGAAACACGAGAGCAACAGGGAGACGAACAGGAGTATCATGAGTAACTACTACAGCGATTCCGGTCCCGATTTCTCGAAGCAGGTACTGGAGTTCGGGACTATCCCGGCCTACAGCTATGACAAAGGGCTGGCTGGTGAACTCGCGGCGAAGACGGTCAGCAAGAAAGCTGCCCTCGAGCTGTATGAATGCATGCTGATCATTCGCGAGTTCGAGGAGATGATCCTCAAGTGTCGGACGGGCGCGTACGAGATCATCAGCGACTACAGCTACCGTGGCCCCACCCATCTGTCGATTGGCCAGGAGGCCACGGCCGCCGGGATCTGCGGCGTGCTCGGGACGCAGGACTACATCACCTCCACCCACCGGGGGCACGGTGAGTCGGTGGCCAAGGGAGTTATTGCCATCAACGGAATGTCTCCGGCGGAACTCAAGGCCCGTTGTCCCGAATTCTCCGATCTGAGCGGCCAGGCGTTGCGTGACGCCGTGATGGAGAACCATGTGTACCGGACGATCTGTGAGCTGTTCGGCAAGGAGGATGGTTACGGCAAGGGGCGTGGGGGCGGCATGCACATCGCTGACTTCCGCGTCGGTCACCTTGGCGCGAACGCGATCGTGGGTGGCGGCTTGCCGATCGCCACAGGCGCGGCCATGACGGCGCGCCTGGAGCAAGAGACACCGCGCGTGGTAGCGTGCTTCGCCGGCGATGGTGCTTACGCGAACGGCGTGGTCCTCGAGGCGCTCAACTGGGCCGTCCAGGAGCAGTTCACCGGTGAGATGGCGCGCGAGCCGTTCGGCCTGCCGATCATCTTCTGTATCGTCAACAACCACTACGGCATGACCGGTCGGGCAGAAGACGAGGTCAGCGGAGTGGACTTCCTGGCCCGCCGGGCCGCTGGATTCGACATGGACATGATGCATGCGGAAGTCGTGAACGGCATGGACGTTCTCGCTACCCGTGATGCTGTCCTCCGGGCCAAGGAGCTTTGCCTGAAGGGCGAAGGGCCGATCCTGCTTGAGTTCGACACCTATCGCTACTATGGCCACTCCCTCTCGGATCCGCGGAATGAGTACCGGACGCGTGAAGAAGAGGCCCGCTGGAAAGCCGTCGATCCGGTTGATGGCTTCCGTGCTGCCCTGCTCGAGGCCAAGGTGGTCACCGAGAAGCAGATTAAGAACATCGAAGCCAAAGCGGCAGAACGCAATGCCAAGGCCGCTCGTCGCGCCGCTGACTCGCCGGATCCGGATGTGGCTGACGTGATTAAGTACATGTACACGGATACGTCCTGTGACGTGGTTCCCGCGGATGCCGCACAGGTCGCGCTCTACGACGAGATGCCCGAGGTGAAGCGTGATGCCGAAGGGCTGGTCACCTACCGCGATGCCATCAAAGAGGGGCTGGTCGAGGAAATGGCCCGTGACAAGCGGGTCGTCTTCTTCGGTGAAGATGTGGCCGATTACGGCGGTGCCTTCAAGCTCTCAAAGGGCTTGCTGGAGACATTCGGTCGTGACCGCGTATCCAACACCCCGATCTCGGAAGCCTGCATTTGCGGGACCGCGGTCGGGATGGCCATGACCGGCTACCGCCCGGTTGCCGAGCTCATGTATATGGACTTCACGCTCATGGCCTCCGACCAGATCGCGAACCAGGCCGGCAAATGGCACTACATGGTTGGCGGCGCGGTCGAGGTGCCGTTGGTCTATCGCGTCAGTGTCGGCGGAGGCAAGGGCTATGGTGGTCAGCACTCACAGTCGCTGGAATCGGTCTTTTGTCACATTCCCGGGCTGCGTGTTGTCTATCCGTCGAACGCCTACGACGCCAAGGGTCTGTTCAAGACCGCCGTTCGGGACAACAACCCAGTCCTGTTTGTTGAGGGACAGCTGCTGTATAACGAGAAGGGCTTCGTGCCGGAAGAGGACTACCTGATTCCGTTCGGTGAAGCGAAGACGATCCAGGAAGGCACGGACGTGTCCATCATCTGCTGGGGCCCGGCTGTCAGTGATGCGACCATCGCTGCGGGGCAGCTGGCTGCCGAAGGCGTCAGCGCCGAGGTCATCGACCTGCGCACTCTCGTTCCTCTGGATTCCGAGGCGATCTTCGCTTCTGTCCGTAAAACGGGGCGCTGCGTAGTTGTCAGTCAGTGCATCGACATCGGCAGTTTCACCGGCGAGATTGTCTCACAGGTCGTCAACGAGTGCTTCGACGACTTGGACGCTCCGCCGGTCAAGGTCGGGGCCAAGAACGGTATTGCTCCTCAGGCGCACGTCCTTGAGAAGGCATTCCTGCCGACCGCCGACGACATCGTCCAGGCCGCCAAAGGCCTGATCTAAAGCCGCGGCATATCGAGGGCATTCGCCGGATTCCCAGTGAATGCCCTCTGAGCCGGAGAGTGATAGACGCGACAAGCGACAGCAAGGCAGACAGGTCAAAACGATGGCTAAGCTAATACCAGTACCAAAGCTCGGGCAGTCTGAAGAGACTGTCTCGATCGTCCAGTGGCACAAGGCCGAGGGCGACGAGGTGAAGAAGGGCGATGTGCTCTTCGAGGTCGAGACCGACAAGTCGGTGCTCGAGGTTGAATCCCAGTTCGAGGGGACGCTCCTGAAGCTCGTGCTCCCGGCGGGCAAGGAAGTGCCCGTAATGAGTATCGCGGCTGTGATCGGTGATCCAGGTGAGGAGATTCCCCCGATCGAGCAGCCCACTGCAGCTCCTGCGCCGGCTCCTGCGCCCGCCGCGGCTCCTGCACCGGCAGCACCGAAGCCGAGCGCTCCCGCGGCCGCTGACAAGGTGGCTGATGCCCCCGTCGCCGCGGCCCCCCAACCCGTTGCGGCACCAGTCGCAGCTCCGGCTCCGGCGGTTCCGCAGCGCAAGGCGGTTTCGCCACGGGCTCGGAAGTTCGCGGGCGATTTCCTGATTGATCTCAACGACGTCCCCGGCTCCGGTCCGGGCGGACGTGTGGTCGAACGTGACATTTCGGCGTACCTGGACGCAAACGGCTACCATGATCGCAAGATCACTCCCGCCGCTGAGAACCTGGCGCGTGAGCTTGGATTGAGCTTGCTCAGTCTCACGCCCACCGGGGCTACCGGCCGGGTCACGATCTCGGACGTTCGCACGGCCGAGGCAGAGATGCCCAAGCCGATGTCCAAGATGCGTCAGACGATTGCGCGTCGACTGCAGCAGTCAAAGCAGACGATTCCGCATTTCTATGCCACGGTCAGCGTTGATATGACCGACCTGATCGAGTTCCGCAAGGGACTCAAGGACAAGGGGTACACGGTCAGCATCAATGACTTCGTGGCAAAAGCCGTGGCCCTGTCACTGGTCGAGTACCCGGAAGTTAACAGCACCACCGACGGCCTCACGGCAAGCTGGAACAGCCATGTGAACCTGGGAATTGCGGTGAGCATCGAGAGTGGCCTCGTTGTCCCGGTTGTCCCGGATGCTGACGAGATGCCTCTGGATGAGTTCCACGCCGTTGCCCGTGAGCTGGCCGACAAGGCCCGCAGCGGGAAGATCACGCCTGAGGATATGAGCGGCGGAACGTTCACGATTTCCAACATGGGCATGTTGGGGGTCGAGAGCTTCGGTGCGATCATCAACCCCGGCGAGAGCGCGATTCTGGCTGTCGCATCCGCCATGCCTATGGCCGTGGTCAATGAGGACCGCGAGGTGGTTGCTCGCGACATGATGAAGATCACCTTGAGCGCCGACCACCGGTTGGTTGATGGTGCGATGTCCGCAGCATTTGTGAACGCGGTCAAGGCGAAGCTGGAGTGCGTCGAGCTCTGGGAAGAGGAGATCGCATAATGGGAAACGCCTACGATGTCGTGGTGATCGGGGCCGGGCCAGGCGGCTATGTGGCCGCGATTCGGGCCAGCCAACTGGGCGGCCGCGTAGCGGTCGTTGAACGCGAAGTCCTGGGTGGAACGTGCCTGAATTGGGGCTGCATTCCCACCAAGACGCTGATCGCCGGTACGGATGTCCTGCATCAGGTTCGGAACGCAGCGGCGTTCGGAATCAGTGTCTCGGGTGACGTCTCCTTCGATTGGGCTGCCATGCTCAAGCGCAAAGACAAGACCGTGAAAGGTCTGCGTCAGGGGATCGGCGGCCTGCTCAAGAGCAACGGTGTCGATGTGTATGAAGGGACAGCTGCCTTCGTCGATCGCCACACGCTGGCGGTCACTAAGGCGGACGGCTCTTCCGAGGCGCTGGAGACCAAGAACACGATTATTGCTTCGGGGAGCGACAGCGCAAAGCCTGGCTTCATCCCCGAGGCAGAGAACATCCTGTACTCCCGGGCAGCCCTGGCCCTGGATGATCTACCGGAGAGCCTCATCATTCTGGGCGGCGGCGTGATAGGGTGTGAGTTCGCATGCCTGTTCGCAGCTCTCGGTGTGGAGGTGACAGTCGTCGAGATGCTGCCGAGTATCTTGCCACCGGTTGACAAAGACGTGAGCCGCGTCGTGGCTAAAGCAATGTCCGGGATGGGAATCACGATCCTCACTGACTCGAAGATGAGTGACATCGCATCGGACGATGAATCCGTCTCATGCACGGTGGGTGATGAAGAGCTTGTGGCAGATGCCATGTTGGTGAGTGTGGGGCGTCGGCCCGTCACCGACGGGCTGCAACTGCACGGCATCGGTCTGACAGTCGACGAGTACGGCTGTCTTCCCGTGAACGAGCGTTGCCGCACCAAGGTCCCGGGAATCTACGCAATCGGTGACGTGACCGGCGCTGTCCAGCTTGCTCACCGTGCCAGTGCTATGGGCATCTGTGCTGCCAACAACGCGATGGGCAGTCCGGACAAGCACAGCGATGCGCTGGTGCCGGGGTGTATCTTCACCTCTCCGGAAATCGGCGCCGTCGGGGTCACCGAAGCTGAGGCCAAGGAACAAGGCCTGGACGTGAAGGTGGGGAAATTCCCCTTTGCGGCCCTTGGCAAGGCCCAAGCCGTTCAAGAGACGGACGGCTTCTGCAAAATCATCGCGGATGCCCAGACGGATCAGATTCTCGGCGTTCACGTTGTTGGACCGCATGCCACTGACTTGGTGGCTGAGGCCGCAACTGCGATGAATCTTGAGATAACAGCCGCGGAACTGGGACGCGCGATCCACGCGCATCCGACCCTCGCGGAGTCACTGATGGAAGCAGCGCACGCCGTACACGGGCAGTGTATCCACATGCCGAAGTCCCGGCGGCGGAAGTAGCACGCTGTCTTCGCTCTACCGATCACCCCCGTTGACATTTGTCGGCGGGGGTGGTTTTGTTTCGGGGTGACCCGGCCACCGGAAATGACCAGGAGTCTGTGGAAATGACATATCTAAGAACAAAGCTCGTGCGCGTTCTTACTGCGTATTTCGGGGCTGACGACAGGCGGATCGAGCACGCCTTGAGGGTACTGCATCATGCCGATCGCATTGTCGGCGATCACCCCGGGTGTGATCCGGATGTTGTCATCGCCGCCGCTTTGCTACACGATGTGGGTATCAAGGTCTCTGAGGATAAGCACGGGCACAACACTGGGAGTACACAGGAGCAATACGGCCCTCCAGTCGCAGCAGAACTGCTGGGCGCAATCAGTTTTCCGCCGCAGAAGATCAAGGTGGTGACGGATATTATCGGTAACCACCATTCGCCGTCGCGCTTTGACTATCCGGAACTGGTCGTGCTGAAGAAGGCGGACCTGATCGTGAATCGGGATGAGAAGGTGTGATCGGGGCGCTATGCTGTGGGGCAGCGGTGATCTCCGGCTCCAACGGTGCGAGGCCGCCGGGGGGCGAGCGCCTGGACATGCCACAGGCAGGAGGACGGCTTCCCGGGGTGGGCAAGCTCACTCTCTGGCCCTTGACTCAGTGGGATTCCATTTGGTCGTTGGCGCCTGTTGCTGCTGGTTCTCCTTCTCCCCACGCCATGTTTCGGAAGTCGATGACGCCTCCTCCGAAGATGTGGAAGCCACACGCCGCGTAAAACGACGCCAGTGATCGATCGAATGTCACCTGGAGACACTGGATCCCGCGCTTCCTTACATCCTCTGCGGCCCGTTTGACGAGGCTGCTTCCGAGACCGGCGCGTTGGTGTTGAGGGTGGACCATCAGATCGATCAGATAGGCGTCCGCGATTCCATCGCTGAGCACGGAGGCATAACCAACGAGCAGGCCGTCCTCTGTCCGTGCGACGTAGTACGCGTCATGCCGCTTCAGGATCTGCTCGTAGGTCCCCTCGCACCGCTCCCAGCCCACCAGGGCGCGGAGTTCCTCAATCTCCGTGGGCGTGACCGGTCCATTTGTGATGATGCTGGTCTTCATCGGTAGCATCTCTACTGAATTTTCATGGTCGGGCGTCTGCGCTTGCCATCTGGTGCACGTCGCTGAGGCTGAGTCCGTCCTCGATGACCTTGCGGTCCTTGCTGACCAGGATAAACCATGGGAATCCGCGGATTCCCCAGCTTTGCCGGAGCGCCTCCGTCTGCGCTGTACGTCCGACCATGAATGGCGTACCGACTGCCTGGTCCGAGGGCTTCCCGGGGCTCACGTCCACCCCGGCTACTGCAATATCTCGAGCCAGGAGCTCACCGTTCAGTCTACTCAGTTCCTGGATGGCATGTCGCGATGGGCGCTGACTGCGGTCCCAGAAGCAGAGGAGGAGGCGTTTCCCGCTGATCGAATGGAACAGGCCCCGTAACCCCAGATCGCCAATGCCTGACACTCTGCGCCCTTTGATGGAGGGCGGCTCCGGAGGCGTGCTCGAAGCAACGTGATGCGCATCCTTCAAGACGATCCCCACATCGCTTGCGCCTCCGACGGTCTTGACGCGGCCATTCCGCCCGTCGGTCGTGTAGGATTGGACCGTGACCTCGCCACTGCAAAGCCCTTCCAGGCGGAAGCGCCCCCTGGCATCGGTTTCCGTATCCCGGTAAGGCTGCCCGGCGCCGTAGATGGAGACGCGAGCCTCAGCAACAGGATTCTCGTCCTGATCCACAACGATCCCGTCCAGATTGAGGTCCGCTTTGCGGAGCGTCATCTCGGGCGCTTTCAGCTCGTCATTTTCAGCTTGCTCGCAGTGGAAGCCCCACTCGGCGCGGCCGTAGCGTTTCGCGGTAACTTGCACGGTAAATCTACCGACGGGCGGCAACGGATAAACCCGGAAACGCCCATCAATTCCTGTCTCCCCCTTCACTCCGCTCAGGGATCTTCCCATGTTGCCTCCCCACGCTGTCAGCGTGGTCGCAGCTTCGGAAATCGGGCGCCCTTCCTCATCCTTGACTACGCCGGTCAGTGTGAGCCCGGGGCTCAGCTCCAGGCGGATGTCGTCCCGGTTCTCTGCTATGTCCAGGACGGCGGCGAGTCCTCGGTCGACATGGCGGCCAAGCAGCAGTGCGGGATGGTCGCCGCTGGTGTGATGCCAGCGCACCGTGAACCGGCCCTTGGAGTCTGACGTCGTGCTTCCACTCCCTACGGGGTAGACGTGCAGCACGGCACCCGGGACGGGGACGCCTTCTGCATCCACGACGATGCCCGATGCCTCTTCCTCCCCGGACATGGCCACTGGGCCGACCTGCTGGCTTGCCTGAATCACTCGGCTCACTCTTCTGCCTGTCACCAGCATGAGCAGTGCACCGACGACGAAGAAGACGCCGACGAATGAGATGTGGCGAAGAAGCGCTTTTACGGTCCGGTTCATCTGCTGTTCTCCATCAGGCAGTATTGCCTTTCACCGCCGTGGTCAGTGGCTGAGGGCGTGCTGTCAGTTTGCTCCGTCAGGACTTTCATAGACTTCGGGACAGGAAGCGTTCGTCCTGCTCCAGGCGCGGCTGTACCACCGTGAAGATGTCATGGATGCGCACCGCACTGGACGTCGCGGCCCCAATTCTCGTTTGCCTCAGGACGCCTGCTTCCTCGAGGAGTGCCTCCACCTTGGCAAAATCGTTGGCCGAACTGTCGACACGAAGGTACTCGATTGCCTTGGACGAGAGATTGGCGCCATCAGGGAGGATGACCGTTGACTCTGTGAAGTCGCGATGTTCCCGGTAGCCCACTCCGACGAACTCCTCGACGGCATGGAGTGCAGTGCAGGATTGGAATGACACCCCCAACATGACGACCCAGGCGTTGAGACGCAAGAGACCGTCGAATGTACTGCCGCGTCCAAAACTGCTCACCCCTTCGCCCATGGCCAGGTCAGTCCCGGGACCGCAAGCGGCAACGGAGTGGCACACATGCAGGCTGCGGGTCACGCCCTGGCGTTGCCGAAATGTCTCCGGTATGCGACCCGTCTCGCATACGGTATGCCGGGTGTCGAAGGTCACCTGCTTCCGGGCATGGAACTCGCCCCAGGTGAAGGTGGGCATGACGAGTGTGCCGGTGGCCCCAATGGTGTCGAGCAGTGCGTCGATGACCGCATCGGCCCCGCCTTGGACATGGCCGAATGCGCTGAGTGAGGAGTGCACCATCGCGGCCGAGCCGGGCCCCAGGTCCAGGGCTTTGAGACCAGCGTGGATGTCAGCGCGAGTCACAATGGGTCCCCGTTGTTCCCTTGTGGTCTCTTCCTGCATGGCCCTCTCGTTGCGTTTTGGGCTGAACTGTCGTCGGGGCTCGCTTCCCGGAATGCAGCCTCGAATGGCACCAAGATAGGGGCAATCGGGGCATCGTGCTCCCATCCACGCTGGCTGCATCTGACCTCAATGTGGAAGGCGGTGCCATCCGGCGACCTACTCCCGGATGCGTCTCCCGCCGCCTGTCTTAGCGGCATCTGGGTGTGGCATCCCCAAACATGCCTGTTCAGCGGCACTCGCGCAACACAGGGAGATCCACACCGCGGAATTGTGCCCCCCAAAGTGGATGTCGGGTGGACGGCTTGGCCACCGGAAGTACGTTCACTTGACCCCATGGGCGCCCGTGACCGGAAACCGGGGAGCCGGGCCCAAGGGGTAACAGACATCGAGACAGGAGGCCGGGAATGCGCAACGGGACGTCGCTTCTGAACGTGATCATGGTGTTCGTCGGCTCTGCGGTGGTGTGTGGCGCCGCTGAGCCGAAACTGCCGTTCTGGGGAGAGCAGGGGGGTGCGAGCCGTGGGGCCGTCAGCATCCTGGACTACCGGGACCGGGTGCTTGGAACGGGCGGTGAGACCGAAGACTGGCAACCGGCCTTTCAGGCGGCAGTGGCCGACGCCTACTCTTCCGGTCGCTGCTGTGTTCTCGTGCCGGCCGGCGACTACCCGATTCGGCAGACAGTCGAGATTCCTCCGCCCCCTACTCGCGGTTTTGGCTTCGGGGCACTGCGCATCGTGGGCCAGGGACGGAACTGCACACGGATCTCCCAGAAGGACGAGGCACTCAACGCCATTGACTGGACCGGACCGACCTACAAAGAGTCCGTCTCGGGGGGCATCCTCGAGGACATCGCTGTGACCGGGGGCGCCATCACTGTCAACATCAAGTGGCACAACATGTTCATGATGCGTCGATGCTATGTGGCTGGAGGAGAGACGGGGATTTACGCGGAAGGCTGGAGCAGCAACTTCACGGATGTCATCGTGCGCTGGTGCCGCAGGTACGGGATCCATGGCAGGGCACACTTCAATAACATCACACTGCGCGACGGCTACATGTCGCGGGTGGGCACAGGGATCTACGTACAAGGCGGGAACGGCATTCGGATTCATGGTTTTGGGATTGAGGGGGCGACCAGCACGGCCATCCGACTTGGCGGCGCCAAGCTGGTCACGATCACGGACTGCTACTTCGAGTGCGATGGGATGGCCAGAACGTTGGAGCAGGGCTACAAGATCGAGGAGGGATACCCGAGTTCAGTCTACCTGACCGTCGGTTGCCGTGCGGTCACGATTGAGGGTTGCACCTTTCGCTGCACGGGGAAGACGGGCGGGCACATCGCCATCGTGGAGTGTCTGCGAGGGAGTATTCGTCGGAACCTGTTTCAGCTCCTGCATCCCAACTACGGCGTATCGCTTCGCCGGACCGTCTATCGAGGAAAGGACTACCATCGCGTGCACAACGTGGTCGTGGAAGGGAATTTCTATCGACGGGCAGAGATGCATCTGCGGGAAGGGTTGCCCGAACAGCCGGACGTCTGGTACTCATTCGAGGACATCGCTCTGCTGAAGGCTGCGCAAGAAGCCGGCTGCCGCTTCGAAGGCGGTGAAGAGCGTTTCACGGAACAGCTCATCGAGATTCCCCAAACCGAACAGAAGCGCGTGGTTCCCAAGGAATAGCGGCATCAACGTCGAGGCGGAAGCACGCAGCTTCTGGTGATCCGGGGATCGGCGTGGTAGATCTCGGCAAGCTCCGCGAATGCGTCGTCCAAAGCGTCGTTGAACCGCATGCCCGTCTTCTTGAGCTCTCCATCGATCAATGCCCGGAGGCGGATCAGGCGCCAGCGCCAGGATTCCCGGATTGCTTTGGGGAGGCGACTGTCGATGTCGCTGATCAGTGACTCGCAGGGCTCGGCTTCCGGCAATCCCCCCTCGTTCCTGAACGTTGGAGGCGCGTCACTCTCTTCGCCGGTCTGCGTGATCCCACCGAAGCGTGTTCCCTCGTCTTTCTCCATCAGCCGGAATGCCTGGACCAAGTCATCTGCGTGGTCCGCACTGAACCAGCCGGAGGCGTACTCGTGCAGGATGTTGTCGATATCTCGTTCCGGCCACCAATTGAGCTGGAGCATCAGGAACTTGTTGATGTCCTCGTATATTCCTTCTGAGTAGGGGAAGTTGCCTATCTGGAGAGCTCCGGAGCGGCTCCAATAGTCGGCCCAGTGCTGTGGGCGGGGGTTGGCTCCGTAGCCGCCCCATGGACCGTTTCCATCCATGCTGATTTCCGGGAAACCCACGACTGGGAATTTCCCCGGAACGCCGTGGGTCAGAGGGTATTCCGGAAACGCCCGGAAGCCATCAATCATCATGATGTCGATCCAGTCGGGTTTTGCGTCGTCGACCCACTGGTGAAAGGCGGCCCATTCTCCTTCGACAAAGCGGTCAAAGTACCAGGTTGAGAGCGTGATCTTTGCATCCGGGAAGTGCTGCCTGACGAGTTCGGCCACGGGTTTGGCCGTGCGCACAAATCCATCTGCTCCCCATGGAGCGCATTCTGCGCAGGTGCAGCCGCCCTGATCATAGGGCCATATCCAAACGTAGTCGAAGATGATTCCCGCGAAAGCCTGGAGGACGGCTTCGCGGTTCTGCAGGATCAGCTCCATGCCTCCCGGCCTGGAGGGACAGACTTCGGTGTTGTAGAAGCCGCCCGGAGTTCTGTGATACCCATTCTGTACGGCGTTGGTGGCCTTGAGTTCATCAGGAGTGGTTGTGAACCCCTCATTGCACAGCATCGTCAGACTTGCGCCTATTCCCACACCGTTTGCCGCGTCAAGGATGGCACGAAGGCGAGACACCATCTTCTGTGCTGCGGGGTCTTCCATGCCGGCGTAGTGATGAAGATCGAACCACACTGACAGACAGTTGCAGCCGTAGAGGGCCAGCTCCTCGACATACCGTTCCACTTCTGCGAGTGGGGCGATGTGGTACCAGTTGTGGAAGTGACTGGCGAAGTAGATGGCTCGCACCGGGTTCACCGGTTTGGAGTCTCCACGCCACGTCGTCGGCTGGATCCGGCCGGGGGCGAACTGCGACGCACGCAGCCACTTACCGAGACCGTAGATCAGGCCTCGACGATCTGCTCCCTCAATCCGGACCGGGCCGCGAGCATTCCCTGAGATGCGGAATGACTCGAGTGGTAGTTCAGGATTGAGAGCCAGGGCGATGTCGGCACCATCCGAGCGTTCCTCGGCCGCCAATCCACTATGATCCCAAATCCAGCGGGTGAGCAGCTCGAAGGTCTTCTGCCCCGGGGCTCCTGCGTCGGGCTCAACGTGGACTCTCGGGTGCCCGTGGAGGTCCGTGCCCCGGGGACTCACGCGCTCCATCCAGAACTGCATTTCTTCGGGGAAAACGCCGTGCATGGCCCGACGCATCCCGCGTCGGGTGATGCGGAATCCCAGAGAAAGGTAAAGCTTGACTGCCCGGGAGTTGGCGGGTTGAACGGTCAGCTGAACCACGCTGGGGCCGATCGCGTCGACGATCTCGAACAGGCGCTTCATGATGACGCCCCCGAGGCCGCAACTCTGGTGTGACTGTCGGAGGCAGATGCCGAAGTGCCCCTGGAGCGCGGTCGGTGAACGCCGGCGAACCCAGCAGTAGCCCACAATCTCGGCGTCTGCGACAGCCACGATCGTGACCCGACCGGGGGCATCAGCCCGCCCCGCGTTCTCGACGGCGTGTTCACGGTCGAGAGGGTGGGGACAGTAGAAACGGATGTCTTCCATGGGGATCTCGCCGTACATCCGGGCCAGACGTTCGGCATCATCCGTACGCAGACAGCGAACAGTTACGGTCCGTCCGTCCCGCAGCGTTGCTTCCCGCTCAGGGAACGTCTTGCGAATGGTCGGGTCCATGTGGAATCTCCTCGCTGGCCGGGACCAGGCTCAGTTTCTCGTCCTCTGCGAGTTCCTCAGCCTTTGCTCACCCGTTCTCTCCCGCACGGAACTGGGCGGCGTAGTTGACGACCAGTGGCGGGGCCTGCCGGCGATCTCCGGTGTGCTTGATGTCGTACGGCAGTGGCCCGAGACAGTCCTCCAGACACTGGGTGTAAAGCGTCACGATCTGCGGGTTTTCGGCAGCGACGTTGCGGGTCTCGTGGGGATCGTTCTGCAGGTCGTAGAGTTCGCAGCGGTCCGTCTTGCCGGTGGAATCCAGTACCAGGTTCCAGGCGTGGTCCCTGATTCCCACGTTTGCGTGCCAGGCGGTGATGATCTTCTCCGGCGGGGCCGAGTCAGGGGCGAAGACGTTCCGCCCGTCCAGTTCATTCTGATTCGGCGGCGTTACGCCAAGCGCACCGCAGATTGTGGGGAGCAGGTCCTGGTGCTGGACAAAATCTTCCCGGACCGTCCCGCCGTCCAGCCCACCGGGGAGCCGGACGATCAGCGGTATCCCGGTGTTGTAACGGTACAGCCGGTCGCCTCCTTTGCCGAAGCGGTCTTTGTCCCAGAGCTCTGTTCCGTGGTCGCTGGTGAAGACCACGAGCGTATCATCGAGCAGGTGCATTCCGGCGAGCTTGTCCAGGAAGACACCAATCCACTTGTCTACAAAGGTCACATAGCCGTGGTAGAGGGCTTTTGTCCTCTCGATTTCGGCCTCTGACGGTTCGGCTCGGTTGATCAGCTGCGGCTGGATGTAGTTCCGGCTCTCTGTCGTGGTGCAATAGGCGTCAGCGAACTCCATCGGCGGGTCCCAGCGTTCATGTGGGGCAAACGAGTCAATCCAGAGAAACCAGGGATCGTTCTCGCGGTTCTCTTCCAGCCACGTACAGGCTCGGCGGAAGACGCGGGGAGTCAGGTAATCTTCTTCGGTATGGCGGTCCAGCATGTTCAGCAGGTACTGGGTGAGGGTGGGCCAGGCATGGAGATCGTTCTCGCCTTTGGGGTGGTAGGGGGAGACATCGACCGCTGACAATGGGCCGCTGCGCACAGGGTCACCTTCCTGTCCGCGAATGAAATCCCAGGAACAGAATCCGCGGGTGAAGTTCTGAGTGGGCTTGAACATGTGGTACGTGTCGCCGATCAGACCGGTAACGACGCCTCCTTCCAAGAGCATTTCGGAGAGTGTCATCTGCTCGTCAGGGATGCGATGCCAGCCGGGGATCGCCGGGGTCAGTCCACGGCCTCCCATCTCGTGGCGCCAGGGAAAGGAGCGCAGCCCTGTGAAAGACGTGCGTCGAGCCTGGATCGTGGGGAGTCCCTCCGCGAACGCATTGGTGAACTGAATCCCCTCGGCCCTCAAGGCGTCCAGGGCCGGCGTCTTCACGGTCGGATGCCCGATCATGTCATGGCGGAATGTGTCACAGCAGATTACCACACAGTTCATCCTGCAGACCCTCTTTTCTTGAGTTTCCCGTATCCTCGGGCACAAGGTCTGGGGCGTTGTGAGTGGCCCTTCAGCCCTGCGCGTTCTCACCGTATGAGACGGTATCACGGAACACGAGCGAGTCAATGGGTCTGTCGGCGGTGACCTGAGCAGCACCCCTTGAATCATCCGGTCGCGTGCAGTCCATTACGCTCCTCTGCTCTGAGAATTGAGTAACACCTATTCCCGCCCTTGATGCGACCGAACCGAACAGGAGATGTGCTGTATGTGGACACTTCGCTATTTATCAATGGGATTGCTGGCCGGTTTCTGCCTGCTTGGTAGCTCGCGGGCGGCTTGGTTTCGGAAGCCCAGCGCTGACATCTACATTGCACCGAACGGCAATGACACGTGGTCGGGAGCGCTCCCCAAACCCAAGGATGGGGATGGGCCCGTTGCGACCATCGCAAGGGCGCAGGAACTGGTCCGTGCGCGTCGTTTGTCTCAGGCCGGACCGATTACCGTTCTGTTGCGTGGAGGCACGTACCGCATCTCGGAACCGTTGACATTCGGCCCTGCCGATTCCGGCTCCAGGGCTGCACCTATCACGTGGGCTGCATACCCGGGAGAGAAGCCCATCGTAAGCGGCGGACGGGTGCTCCAGGGGTGGACGGAAACCGAGGACGGTTTGTGGGCTCTCAACGTTCCTGAAGTGGCTTCAGGCGAGTGGTTCTTCTGGCAGTTGTTCGTGGACGGACAGCGCCGTCGGCGCTGCAGAGAGCCTGACGAAGGCTATTTCCGAAGCGAGGGTCCGTTCATCCCGCGCCCTGCGCGCAGAAGCAAGGAATGGGGCAACCCTGAGTGCCGAATCGGCTTCTTTTTCAAAGATGGTGATCTTCAGGCCTGGAAGGACATGGACAACGGGACCGGGGTTGTGTCCCAATCGTGGACGGCGTCGGTTCACTGGATCGACACGATCGACGAGGCCAAGCATGAGCTGCGCTTCACCAAGGGCAGTGGATGGCCGATGGGGTACTGGGAGAAGAATCAACGCTACTACATTGAGAACGTGCGCGCTGCCCTGGATGAGCCCGGGGAGTGGTACCTCAATCGGCACACCGGTCTCTGTCTCTACAAGCCACGGAAAGGTGAGAGGATCGAGTCTTTTGCGCCGATCGCTCCGGTGGCTGATCAGCTGTTGCGGGTCGAGGGTGACTCGGACGCGGGGCTTCCGGCGGAAGGGTTGGTGTTCCAAGGACTCTCGTTCCAGCACGGAGCGTTTGTGCTTCCCTATGATCAGCGCCACGATGGGCAGGCCGCGATCTCACTCACGGGGGCCATATACACCAAGGGGACTGTCAACTGCCGGTTCGAGGACATCGAGGTCGCTCACGTCGGGACGTACGCCGTGTGGTTTGCCGCAGGGACACGTGACACCACGCTGATCCGCAGCGAACTCCACGACTTGGGGGCGGGGGGGGTGAAGATCGGCGAGACACGCTCCGAGCAAACTGAGGCCACGGCCTGCCGGAACAACCTCGTAGACAACTGCTTCATCCATGATGGCGGCCACATTGCCAAGGCCGGCATCGGCGTGTGGATCGGACGTTCGAACTACCACACCGTGTCACGCAATGAGATCTGCGATTTTGATTACAGCGGGGGATCGATTGGCTGGTCTTGGGGATACGCGCCTTCGAGCGCGAACCACAATGTCTTCGAGTACAATCACATCCACCATATCGGGAACGGCGTACTCAGCGACATGGGTGGAATCTACTGTCTGGGGAAGTCACCGGGCACTGTGCTGCGCGGCAACGTGATGCACGACATCGCCTCCTACAGCTATGGGGGCTGGGGGCTCTACACCGATGAGGGCAGCTCGGATATCGTGATGGAGAAGAACGTCGTCTACAACACGAAGAGTGGAGGCTTCCATCAGCACTACGGGCGCGACAACATCGTGCGCCACAACATTTTGGCGTTTGCTCGGGAAGGGCAGATCATCCGGTCCCGTGAGGAGAAGCACCTGTCCTTCACGGTCGAGAAGAACATCGTGATTTTCGACAATGGTCTGCCATTGGGCAAGAACTACAACAACGGGAACTACGCCTTTGACAACAACCTGTATTGGGATGTCACGGGTGAGCCATTCCTGTTTGCCGGCTACGACCTCGAGGAGTGGCGTGAGGAGGGCAATGATGCGAACTCGCTGGTGGCTGATCCGAAGTTCCGCAATGCCCGCAAGTTCGACTTCCGCCTGTCCCCTGGATCACCGGCCCATCTTCTCGGAATCGAGCCTCTGCAGAATTTCTCGAAAGTCGGGCTCTATGGTCCCAGTTGGTGGACGCGCAAACCGAAGGGCGCTGTGCACCGACCCCTTGATGCCAGTATGAAACCCGCGAAAGGCGGCAAGACCAGTCGACGCAATCCAAAGCTCATAGCTGAGGACTGTGAGGGGGTCGATGTGGGTGCGAAGATCAGTTTTGCCGGTACCAGCGGCGAGGAGAAGGGCGCCAGCATTCGCGTCGTGCCGAATCCAGCAGGCGAGGGCAAGTGTCTGAAATTCCAGGACGCAGATGATCTTGAGCGAGAGTGGCAGCCCCACCTCTCCGGCTCGCTGATGTGGCGCAAGGGGGCCGTACGGGCGTCGCTGGACGTGCTGATGACGTCCGGCGGGCATTTCTGGCACGAATGGCGTGACCGCGCGAGTCCTTACGGCGTGGGGCCCAACTTGCGCTTCAAGGACGGTAAGCTCAACACGGGGAGTACGGAATTGTGCAGCTATCCCATGGACACGTGGATGCACGTCGAGATTCGCTGCCCGATCGGCGACGACGCAAAGGGCGTTTTCGAGTTGGCCCTGACGGTCGCCGGAAAGGAGCCGCGGACCTTCAAGGATGTGCCATTCGGCAAGGCGGGTTGGCAGCGCCTCGAGTCGATCGTGTGGGTCAGCAACGCCACGGTGACGTCTGAGTTCTACCTCGACAATCTGAGATACGAACGCGTTCCGTTGGCAGAGCTGGGTGAGTGAGGCCCGGGAGGGGAGCCGCGTTGCTCCAACCGAGCCGCGCACAGCGTAAGCGGTCCCCTCCCGTTGGTCAGGGCTCTGACAGACAGGCGTTTCCGTCCAAGCCGCGCACAGCGTAAGCGGTCCCCTCCCCTTCCGAGCCGCGCACAGCGTAAGCGGTCCCCTCCCGTTGGTCAGGGCTCTGACAAACAAGTGCTCTCACAGCCAAGCTGCGCACAGCGTAAGCGGTCCCCTCCCCTTCCGAGCCGCGCACAGCGTAAGCGGTCCCCTCCCGTTGGTCAGGGCTCTGACAGACAGGCGTTTCCGTCCGAGCCGCGCACAGCGTAAGCGGTCTCCCTTCCGTCCGAGCCGCGTGCTGCGCAGTCAGCTCTGAAACGCTGTCGGTGTCAGCTTGTAGAGGCCCGCGCCGTGGGGGGCGATCTCAGCCGAGAACTGTGTGCTGCAGTCGGCCAGATCACGCTTCTGCCACAGGTCCCGGACGCTCGCCGTTCCCTTGATTTCCAGGTCTTCCAGCTTGACCGCGACGGTGCGTTTTTCGTCACTCACGTTGAACAGGGCCACGAATTTGGCCCCCGCCTCAGGCGCGTCTGAGAACCAGGCAACGTCGTGTTCAGTGCGGAACACTTGTCTCGGGTCCTCGCCGTACTGGTTGGCTGCCAAGGCTTCGGCATTGCAGAACCAATCCAGTTCCTTTGTACGCATCTGGCGCAGGTCTCCGCCAATCATCAGTGGTGAGCGGAAGATCCACCAGAGGGTGAGCATGGTCATCGCTTCGTCATCGCTGAACAGGGAATAGCGGTCGGGACCGTGAGACGCGTTCAGCGAGAGCTTGCCGATGGTGAGCATGTCAGCATCCGGCCAACCGTGTGGTCTCCCAACGCCCTGATACTGCTCGCAGATGGCAAACTGCTGTTTGAGCATGTTCCAGTCGTCCCAGATGTCCTGAGAGATTCGCCAGAGATGTGAGTTGGCTTGCAGGTGCGCAGTTTCCTCATCGAGCTTGCTCCCACCTGCGGAAAGGCTCAGGACCATTGGCTTCCCACACCGGGAAACGGCATCGTGGACGGCCTCTATCTCTTCTTTCAGGTAGGGGTCGCGATGGACCATGTCGTCCACTTTGACATAGTCAACCCCCCAACCGGCGTAGAGGCGGAACACCGAATCGTAGTATTCTTGTGCTCCGGGCTTGGCCATGTTGACCCCGAAATTGTGGTTCAGCCATTTGCATGACGTTTCCGGCTGGGCGATCTGGTCGGCTGTTGCCGCAGCTCCCTGGATCGGGAGGCGTCGGTGGGCGGCTTCCTTCGGGATACCGCGCATGACATGGATTCCGAGCTTGAGGCCCTTTGAGTGAACGTAGGCTGCCAGGGCGGTGAAACCACTTCCGTCTGCCGCGGAAGGGAAACGGTCCACAGCGGGGAGATACCGACCGAACTCATCGATGCACAGGGCCGGCAGGAAGCCTTCACGCTGCTTCGGGCATTGCTGGTTACAGACGTACGGGTAGTACCAGCAGTAGTCCACCACGACGTACTGGTAGCCGAGAGGCTTCAGATAGAGGGCCATGATGTCTGCCGTTTGGCGGACCTGATCTTCGGTGACATTGCAGTTGAAGCAATCGTAGCTGTTCCAGCCCAGTGGGGGGCGGGGGGCCAGCTTCTGAAGGTCGGGCATCGTCTGCGTCTCCTGTGTATAGTGAGGGAGTTCTCCGCCGGTTGCGGAGGCCGTAGTTCTCCCAGTTGATCCAGCTCCGCTTTCTGAGCAAGGGAAGTTTACAGGGCAGCGGGTGACACGGCAAACGCGCCGAACAAAGATGCTATCGACAGGCCTTCTGCTTCAGAAGCCAGCTGGATCGAGTCGGGAAAGGCCTGAGGGCACGGGCTGAACTCAACCCGTCTCCGCCGGCCCCGAGCCGGTTGGGCAGTAAGAGCGGCGGCCCCCCTCTCGACCCGGCTACGACCGATCGGCAACACGAGGAACGGCACAATGAGTTGGCAATTCGTCCACGTTGGTGACATGCAGCCCGGTTCGCCCAAGTCTTTCAGGTATTTGCCTGCTCTGATGGAGAACTGGCACACCGCCAAGGCACAGATCCAGGCCATCGGGCCTGAGCTTGTGCTGGTTGGAGGGGACATTACGCGCGACGGGAACGTCCATCGCTTTGAGTTGGAGGAGATGCGATCTGAGCTCGATGACCTGGGTTGTCCCTACTACCCCGTCCCCGGAAACATGGACACGGGGAACAAGCACACGGCAGTGGAAGGGTGCCATCGGCGCAACGACAATCAATGCTCGGATATTGAGCTCAACGTGACCAGTGGACAGCTGCAGCACTTTTCGCAGGTGTTCGGCCCTCTCTGGTGGAGTGTTGACCACAGGAACGTCCGTTTCTCAGGCGTTGCAGACGTGATGATCAACTCCGGTCTGCCGGAGGAGGAGCAGTTCTGGGAGTGGGCTGAACTGCAAGCTCGACGTGCACCAGCCGACCAGCATGTCTGGATTATGCACAACGCGCTCTTTGCGGAGAGCCCTGACGAGCCCAACTGGGACATCACTGATCCGGTGAATTACCGGAACTGGTACTTCGGGACAGACCAGCCCGGACGGGATCGGTTGCTGGACCTCTTCAAGCGTACCAACGCCACGATCGTCATCAGCGGACACATCCACTGCCGTAGAACCGTGATGGCCGAGGGAATTCGCTTTGACTACGCTCCCGCGACGGCATTTGGTCAGTGGGGGGATCGCTGGCCTGACGGGGATGCAAGCCTCGGCTTCCTGCTCTACACGGTTCACAGCGATCGAGTTGACTGTGAGTTTGTTCCGCTTGAAACGGTGTCTCAGCGCAAAGACGTCTATGGTGTTGGCGGGCATCCCTGTCCCGCGGCGAGGGACTACTCGGAAGCGTGGGACCAGAGCTTCGCGAGGGAACTTGGCGGCCGTGTTCCGTCCCAGGCAGACTTGCCGTGACGTGACTTGAGGCGTTCGCCAGGATCTGTCACGCGTCCGTGCCCAGCCGCTGCTGGTAGGCCTCAGTCAGGGCTTCGAGCTCAAGGGCTGCTTCTTCCCAGGCTGATGTCGCCTGGCTGAGGTCCTGTTGAATCCGCCCCAAGCGTTGGCTGAGCGCTCCCATGTCCGGGGTGTCGCCCTTCTCAAGGGCGCCGACGAGCTCAGCTTGCTCCGCTTCGAGATCTTCCACTTCTGCCTCACACTTCTCAACCCGCTTCTCCAGCGGCTGGCGTTCCTTGAAAAACTCCTGCCTAAGTCGTGCCTGCTCCCGTTTGCGTGCCTTGCGCTCGTCACCCGTTGTTGCCGGTGTTTCGACGGCCAGGGACGTCTGGGCGGCCGTTTCGGCAGCCAGCTTCTCCCGGTAATAATCGTAACCGCCGTGGTAGAGTTTGATGCCGCTCGGCGTAATGGCGATGATTTTCTGGGCTAAGTGACGCACAAACTCGATGTCGTGACTGACCAGGCAAAGCGTTCCGGCGTGGTCGCGCAAGGCCAGTTCGAGGGACTCACGTGACTCAACGTCCAAGTGAGTGGTTGGCTCGTCGAGAAGCAGAAGGTTGCAGGGCTGGAGGAGCAAACGAGAGAGCGCCAGGCGAACTTTCTCCCCTCCACTGAGAACCTGGACGGTCTTGGTGACGGCATCTCCCGAGAATCTGAACGCACCCAACAGGTCCCGGATCTCTCCGTCTGATCGTTCTGCTGTGGCCCGTCGGGCTGTCTCGAAGACCGTTGCGTTCGGGTCCATCACGTCGGTGAAATCCTGGGACAGGTAGCCCACGTTTACGTGGTGTCCGAGCACGCGTTTACCCTCAACTGGCGCCAAGGCGCCGGCGAGAATGCGCAGGAGTGTGGTTTTGCCCATCCCGTTGAGGCCGACAATGGCGGCCTTCTCTCCCCGCTCGATCCGGACGTCGATATTGCGCAAGATCCACTTCCCCGGACTGTAGGCGAAGCCGACGTCGTCCAGGCGAGCCACTTCGACTCCTGAGTGCGGGGGCGGAGGAAGGGTGATGCGTGGGGGCTTCATGCGGAGCTGAACCGGGGTCACCACCTCCATTTTCTCGAGCATCTTCACTCGGCTCTGAACCTGGGAGGCCTTGGTGTTCTTGGATCGAAATCGCTCAACAAAGCGCTCCACTTGCTCCCGCTTCCGGTTCTGGTTCTTTGCCGCCGAAAGCTGCTGAAGGTAACGCTGCTCACGTTGTTCCATGTACCAGTTGTAGGGGCCGCTGTAGCGTGTCACCTGAGTGGCTACTACCTCGATCGTTACCCGGGTCAACGTGTTGAGCAGGTAGCGGTCATGGGAGATCAGCAGGAGTGTGCCGGGAAATGCGCCCAGGAATCCGCGCAACCATTCCACCGCGGGGACGTCGAGATAGTTCGTCGGCTCGTCGAGTAACAGCACATCTGGTTCCCCGACGAGCGTTCGGGCAAGCTCCGCGCGCATCTGCCACCCCCCGCTGAACGCGTTAAATGGACGCGCGAAGTCCTCAGTAGAGAATCCGAGCCCACCCAAGGCTACCTTCGCCCGCGTCTCAACCTGGTACCCGCCCTGGTGCTCGAACTCTGTCTGGAGGTCGCCCAGCCGCTTCAGCTGGCGGTCGTGGTCTTCACCGGTGGTTTCAGCCAGGGAGGTCTCGAGGGTACGGATCTGCTCGTGGATCCGACGCAGTTCGGGAACAGCGTCCGTCACGTAGGTTAGCAGGAAGCGCCCTTCCTGGTGAGGATTGAGTTGCTGCCGGACATATCCGAGGCGCAGTTCGCCGGGGACCAGGACGCTGCCCTTGTCCGGGGAGCTGGTGTCCGTGATCAGGTCGAAGAGCGTACTCTTGCCTGCGCCATTCGGCCCGACGATACCGACCCGTTCCCCGGGGTGCACGGTGACCGTTACGTCCTCGAGTACCTGCTGCGTACCGAATGCTTTACACACTGAATTGAACTGAATCATTGACGCTCCGTCGCACCTTCCTGAACACACCCCCCGGCCCCCTCCTCTTCGGGCATCTCGCGGAAGACGACCAACGATGAGTGGGGCGGAGTTGCGTTCATTCAAGGCGGGAAAAACCAGACGTTGGCATTCCGTCACAGGATGCTCTGCAGTGCGGGGCGCAGGGGCGGCATTCGACCATCCGAGCCGGCCGTGCCGAAGGCGGACACTGGGCAAAGCAGAAAAGCATGGGTATTTTAGCCACCTTCACGTCGTTTGGCGAGCGCCCGGGCGCTTGGGCTCGCCATGGGCGCCCTCGGCATTGACATATTGGCATGGAACCGTGAATCCGCTGCTACCCAAACCATTCCAGAACATCGCCTTGATACACGCTGGGAACTCTCCTGCTCAGCCGGACGTCTACCGAGCTACCTGTGAAGGGCGGGATGTCCTCGTAAAGACCTACCGCACGAAACCGCTCTTCGTACGCCTGCTGTTTGGACGTAGAAACCTGCGCCATGAGAATGATGTCCTCTCTCTGCTACAGGATCTGCCCCACGTGCCTCGCTTGTATGACATGCCGGACCGAGACACCCTTCTCATGGAGTTCGTCGCCGGGCACGGGTACGTGCCGGACGGACGAGACAGCGATGTGACAGCCCTGCCGCCTGTGGCGTTCTTCGAGGAACTGAAGGGGCTCCTTCAGACGATCCATCAGCGCGGGATCAGCCACGGTGATATGCGCCGCAGGAACGTCCTGTGGGCAGACGATGGGCGCCCCGTACTCATAGACTTCGGGCTGTCGCTATCCTGCAACGGACGCCTTTCCTTTTTGCGTCGAGCGGTGTTCAAGCTGTGTCGGCGGGCGGACCTGTTTGCCGTGGTGAAGATGCAGGAATCGTGCTGCCCGGGATCGCTGACCGCAGAGGAAGAACGCCTCCTGACGGAGATTCCCTGGCATCTGCGTGTTGGGCGATTCCTTAAACAGAGAATCTACCGTCGTTTCCTCAAGCAGCGTGTCTGGCGCCGTCGACTTGAGCGCCTGCGGCGTGGCTCCACCACCACGAAGTCCTGTTAAAGCCGTGCCCGCTGGGCGCACCCACCATCCCGGGCGTCCTCTACCAGCGATAGTAGCGATACGGATCGTCCTCGGCCTCCGGCACCTGTAGATAGAAACTCTCCAGCCATGGTCCCGGCCGCTCGAAGCGGGGCTCGCCGACCAGACCTCCGGTCTTGTAGGTGTCGTTGACGCGCACGACCAGGACATTCTCTCCCTCTGCCCTCAACAGGCCCGGAGTCATGCTGAACACGCGGGGGAATGACCAGTAGTCCTCCGGGTTCGTCTTCTTGGTGACTTCGCCCAGGAAATGGCCATTGAGCCAGACCCAAGATTCATCATCGACCGGGCCGAGACGGAGCTTGAGGTTGGTCGCTTGGGCACGCTTCGGTGTCGCGAAGCGGACACGATACCAGAAATGTCCATTGTAGTCTCCCAAGTCGGGCCATTGCTCATCGAACGGCGGGCCGGGAACGCGGATCGGCTTCCAGGTTGAGTCGTCGAAGCCCGGCTTCCACCACCCTTCCTTTCGTCCGGCGTTCTCACGGTCAACATGCCCCGTCCAGCGCCCCTGGAGTGTCTGCCTGTGGGGCGTCTGAGGCGTCCGCAGGTTGTCCAAGAGTGGCGTACTGAACTGTGCTCCCGCGTTGGCAAGCAGCCGGGAGATGAGGAAGACCGTGCGTCGGTACGTGGTGCGCGTGTAGGGCTTCGCCTCAGCATCGAGCATCCATGGGGCCACTTGGCACAGCACAACTCGGCCGGCGCCAACGGGAATGATACGCAGGACCGGCGTCCCGACCTCGAACTCACCGGTCAGGGCTGTGGTTTCCAGCTGTGTCCGCCAATGCAGTTCGGCATTCGAGACTCCGGTCAGCAGGGGATGGTCGAGATTCTGAGCGGATCCGGAGTAAGTAACGATCTTCTCCGCGCTGCAGGATTCGCCTACCAGAGCGGTCACTTCAGCGTGAGCCAGGCCCAGACCGATCGCGGTCGCTCCAGCTGTGACGCGTTTCCGGATGTCAGGCAACTCCAGCGCTCCGGGACCAACGACCAGGCATGGTCGGGAGCCGATGGGAGGCAGCTGTTCGACCAGGGATACACCAAGTGTGGTCAGGAGCCGTCGTCCCCTCGTGTCGCCCAGGTATGCCACTGGCCCGTTCGCTGGGGTTGCGGGTCGCGAGGACGCATAATGAACGAGGCCGAGACAGATGCGGTCTGCGACTGGGTCCGCCTGCGTCCTTCCGGTTACGTCCAGCTGACAGAATATGACCCGTCCCTGCCCTTCTCGGTATTCCAGCAGCGGGGCATACTGCAAGTCAAAGCCGCAGTCGATCAAAGGCGTCCAGTTGCCTTTGGGTGGCTTCTCGATGAGGGCGGATGCCACGTTGCCGGCATTTCCGCAGCGCCAGACGCGGGTGTTGCGGAATCCGCACCAGTCCCACTTCGGGTTTGCTTCTTCGACGGGTGGCAGGTCAAGATGAGAGGCGGTCAGAGTCGCCGCGCCTCGCCAGTTGCGCAGATGGGCATCCGAGAGTCCGGTCAGAGCGGGGTGGTCCGGAGAACGAACAAAGGCGCGGCGCATGCCGTGCAGGTTCATCCGGAACCCAAAACGTCGTTCGAGCGTCTGTGCCGTCTGCTCGAACACAATGACACCCATGCCTTCTCGCACACGCTCGAGTGGAGGACAGGGAGCTGCCCCCGAGAGGGCTTCCCGGCCGATGATGAGGAGATCACAGGAGCCCAGATCGGCATTGGCCTCGACGTGTTCTGCTTTCACCCCCAGCCGTTCGAGAAGCTGCTGTGTCTTGCCTACGGGATCGTACAGAGCCACTCGGCCGGGCACGCCGTTCGTTGGGCTCGGGACCAGCAGACGGAACTCGAACGTATCGTGTTGCTTTGAACCGTCGTCGAAAGCGAATGTGGCTTCGATCACGTGCGGTGCCTGAGATGTGGCGTCGCGGCTGATGTGGAACCGGATCGGGACGAACTCCACGGCGCCTGGCGCGATTGTGACCTTTCCTCGATCGGCCCAGCCTTCCAGCTTCGTCGAACAGGTGTAGCGGCACTCACGCGCTCGCCGGGAGTCGTTCACAATGACAAGCTGCTTCTCAAC
>Ga0209045_1000558_pt1 | contig 43145 bp, 26 predicted proteins | sample SaaInlLV_10m_DNA_4_FD_184664 | JGI IMG/M metagenome (GOLD analysis project Ga0209045, IMG submission 184664) | Marine microbial communities from expanding oxygen minimum zones in the Saanich Inlet - Saanich Inlet SI072_LV_200m_DNA (SPAdes) (version 2) | ecosystem: Environmental > Aquatic >...
GGTCCGCACTCTTCCCTCAACAGCTCAAGTAGTCAAGAAAACAGGGAAACAGGTTTGTCTGGACAGAACCGAACTGAATAGCAGGAAGATCAAGCACGGTTCTGTCTCAAGGACTTTTGACAGAACCTGCTTCTTGACAAGGAATAGACATGAAAAAGCGATTGGCGTTTGTGGGGGCACATCCCGATGACTGCGACATCCTCGGCAGCGGGTTAGCCATGCGGTACCGTGAGCTGGACTGGGACGTCCTCTTCGTCTCCATGGCCAACGGTGACGCAGGTCATCACGAGATGACGCGTCCGGACCTGGCCGCAAGACGCAAAGGCGAGACGGAAGCTGTCGCGGCCATGCTCGGCATCGAGTACGTGGTCATGCCGACTTCCGACTGCGAGGTGTTCCCGAGTCTGGATCAACGCTGGGCGTTGCTGCGACTCTTGCGGCAGTTCGCGCCGGACTTGGTGATTACGCATCACGCACAGGACTATCATGCCGACCATCGCTACACGAACCAACTCGTCGGGGATGTCTCGTACCTGCTCAAAGTGCCACACTGCTGCCCTGATGTCCCCGCCTTGCGCAAGGACACGGTTCAGGCCTTCTTCCACGCCGTTCGCCAGGAGCAGCGTCCAGATGCCTTCGCCGTGGTCATCGACGTCGATGACCTCTGGCAGAGGAAGGTGGAGGTCATGGCGAAGCACGAGTCGCAGTTTTTCGAGTGGCTGCCCTGGGTCAACAATGAAGACCTGACCGCCGTGCCCGGTCCCGCCGACCCCGCGGGTCGCTTTGCCTACATCGATCGCCAACGAAGCCCCATCTTCGAGCGTAGCGCCAGGCTCTATCGGGACCGGCTCTGCGACCTCTATGGCTCTGAACGCGGTAACAGCATTCGTCTGGCAGAGGCCTATGTTGCCGCGCCTTTCCCGACCGCCCTCAGTGAAGACAACTACCGCGACCTGTTCCCGTTTGTGAAGTAATCGAGAACGAGCAGATGGCGCGTCGCCACGGGCCACCGTTTCCTGGTCCGCCCTGCACAACCAGAAACGGAGACCTGCAGAATGAAGATCGGGGCAAGCACCTACAGCCTGTCGAAGGCCATCAAGGCAGGGGCGTTCGATCTGCTGGGGACCTTTGACTGGTTGGCTGAGAACGGCGCGGATCACATCGAGATCGTGCCTCTGAGGGATGTCTTCTCCTTTGCTGAGACGCCCGGACTGGTCGCGACCATGGCCGCCAAAGCACAGGACGTCGGCCTGGAGATCTCCTGCTACACTCTCGGCGCCAGTTTCATCAATCGCACGGCGGCAGAATTCAGTGCGGAGCTGGACCGCGTCAAGGAGGAAATTGACAATGCCGCTGGCCTGGGGACGGCTTTGGTGCGGCACGACGTCGCGTTTCGACCTGCGGCCCAGGCTACCGACGAGCAGTTTGAGAAGGACCTCCCGCTCTTCGTTGATGCCTGTGGCCAACTTGCTGACTACGCAGCGCATCACGGCATCACGACCATGATCGAGAACCATGGCTTCCATGTACAAGGTGCGGCCCGGGTTCTCCGGATCTACAACGCTGTCGGCCGGGACAATTTCAGGCTGCTGGTCGATACCGGCAACTTCTTTCCCGTAGAGTTCGACAACACGTTGAGTGCGATCAAGCAATGCTCCCCGTTCGCCGGCATGGTCCACACCAAGGACCACCACATCCGCAGTGCTCCGGGCGAACCGGTCGATGCGTGGCGCGATCGTGGTCACGGCGTTTTTACCCAGGCCGCGATCGCCGCCGAGGGTGATATTGGGGTTGCCCAGGCCATCGGGTTCCTAAGAGATGCCGGCTACGACGGCTACCTCTCGCTCGAATACGAAGGCCCTCTGGATGCCTGCGAAGCTAACCGCCGAGGCATGGAGAACTTGCGGGAAATTCTGGGCTGAGGCAGGAGGCAGGTGATGAATACTGAGACAATTCGAGTTGGCCTCATTGGCTGTGGCAAGATAACGCAACGCAGCCATGCGACGGGCCTGAAGGCCGTGGACGGCGTCAAGATCACGGCGCTTTGCGACATAGTTGCTGAAGCTCGCGCCGTTGTTCGTGACGCTCATGCGCCGGATGCCGCTGAGTTCGCCGACTACATGGACCTGATCCAGTCGGGGTTGATCGATGCTGTGACCGTGGCCACACCGGTGTATCTGCATTGCCCCATGACCCTTGCGGCGCTCGACGCAGGACACCACGTGCTGTGCGAAAAGCCGATGGGCATGTCCCAGATCGAGACAGCCGAGATGGTGGCCGCGTCCAGAGCTGTCGACAAGGTTCTGCAGATCAATCTGTCTCGCCGCTACAACCCGTTCTTTCAAGGCATGGCCAAACTGGTCCACAGCGGTCGGTTGGGGGAGCCCCACCATATCCGAGCGGTCCGAGTCCACACCACCGCCCCGGACCGTGGCTGGTCGCCGGGAGCGGACTGGTTTGTGACGAAGTCTAAGGGCGGCGGAATCGTGGGCGATATTGGTGTTCACGTCGGCGACATGATGCGCTGGTTCTTCGGCGATGTCGAGAGCGTCCGCGCACTCACTGACACGCGACGTCCCGACATCGATGTGGTAGACAACGTGGCGGTCCTCTTCCGCTTCCGGAATGGGGCAACTGGCGTGCTTGAGCTCAGCTGGACACGCCCGGTCGGCCATATGTGCGTGGAAATCCACGGCAGCGACGGCATCCTCCTTGCCGGTGCCAATGCCAAGGACGGAATCAAGATTCTCGGCCGAGACAACGAGGTCGAGAGACTCTCTGAGAGCGACCTGACGCAGCCTTCCCCCAACAGCTTCCAGTGCTTTGCCGACGCCATCCGCGGCGTGGCGCCAACGCCTGTCCCCGGCGAGCTCGGCCACGCCATGCAGCGAGTAATCGATGCTATCCACGAGTCCGGCGAAAACGGGGGAACTCCCGTGGTTCTCTAGCCCGCATTGCCAGCGCGACGTTCTCCCGGCGTGGGCACGCCCCGTACCCGAGCCCTCGACTCGCTGCCATTCCGGGCTAAAGTCGGATACCTCATTGGTAAGGAGAAGACCAGGATGGCGCGACTGTGGCTCGAAGCTGAGGCGTTTGACACGCTGGGGGGCTGGGTGATCGACCAGCAATCCGTGGACCAGATGGGATCGGCCTACGTGATGGCGCACGGCCTGGGAGTCCCCGTGGCGGATGCGGAGACCGTGTGTTGCGTTCCCCAAAGCGGCGACTGGACGGTCTGGGTGCGCACACGGGACTGGACGGCGGTCTGGGGACGGGGTGAGCCAGCCGGCCGGTTCAACGTGTTGTTGAATGGTGTGCCTTTGCCTCAGGTCCTGGGAACGAATGGCCCGAGCTGGGGATGGCAGAAGGCCGGCATATGCCACTTGGAGGAAGGCGATACCCGGATCTGCCTGCATGACTTGAGCGGCTTCAACGGACGCTGTGATGCACTCTACCTGACAACGGATCCAAGTGAGACGCCGCCGGACGGCTGTCTTGAACTCGCGGAGTTACGTCGGGAGGCGTCGGGCACAGTCACGCACGACGACCCTGTCATCTATGACTTGGCGATCGCCGGCGGCGGCATGGCGGGAGTCTGTGCCGCGATCGCGGCCATGCGAACCGGCTCGCGCGTAGTCCTGATTCAGGACCGCTCTGTTCTCGGCGGATGCAACAGTTCAGAAATTCGCGTGCCCCTCGGAGGATTTGCCCACGCCGACCCTTTCCCCAACCTTGGTCGCGTGGTTACGGAGATCGAGCCGGTGTTCGGGCGGCCCGGGGTGCTTCCCCCTGAGATGTACGAGGATGTCCGCAAGGCAAATGTCTTCAAGCTGCACCCGGACAACCAATACCGCCTCGCACTCAACGAACGCGTGGTCGCGGTGGAGAAGCAACCGGGTAACCCGAAGGCTGTCGCGGCATTCATCACGCGACACGCGCACACGGGAGCCGAAACGCGCTACCGGGCTCGCTGTTTCGCGGACTGCACCGGCGATGCGGTCATCGCACGCATGATGGGCGCAGACGTCATGTATGGGCGTGAATCAAGAGCGGCCTATGACGAATGCCTGGCACCCGAGGAAGGGGATAACCAGGTTATGGGGATGTCTGTCCTCTGGCGCTCGGCCAAGACAGATGCTCCCACGGAGTTCGCTGATGTTGACTGGGGAATCCCTTTCTCCGAGGACAACGCGTACTATGTTCGCTCAGGAGACTGGGAGTGGGAGACCGGACAGTACCGCGATCAGGCAACGGAGGCAGAGTACATCCGGGACTATGGCTTGATGACCCTTTTCGCGAACTGGTCCTTCCTCAAGAATCGCTCCAAACGGAAGGCCGAATGGGCCAACGACACACTTGCTTGGGCCACGCCCATCGGGGGCAAACGCGAGAGTTATCGAGTGGTTGGCGACTATGTCCTGACGCAGAAGGACATCGAGGACCGAGTCGAGCATCCCGACGCCACAGGCGCCATGACCTGGAACCTTGACCTGCATTTCCCCGATCCCCACAACGAGGCCACATTCGACGAGCCTTTCCGCTCCTGTGCCTATCATCGAGGCATCCTGGCTCCCTACCCGGTCCCCTATCGGTGCCTGTATGCCAGGGATGTGGAGAACCTGTTTCTTGGCGGTCGGCACATCAGCACGACTCATGTCGCGTTCTCGTGTGTTCGGGTCATGCGCACGCTGGGCATCCTCGGTGAGGTCATCGGCATGGCCGCAAGCGTGTGCGCTCGCGAGGGCGTCTCTCCCCGGGACATCTATGACACGCACTTCGGTGAGCTCAAAGCCATGATGGAACAGGGCGTGCCCATCCCGACTTACCACGCGTATGGCTGCGGGCTGTCGGAGACGTACCACTTCAAAGAGATCGGTCATATCAACCTTGATCCGACTTCGCCCAGTGCCAAATTGCTGACAGACCCAGACTTACAGCAACGGATCAAAGCGTTGAACGTAGAGCACCAACGTCCCCACCCCGTGCTGGATGGTCCCGACACGGGATCGAGATGACATCCGGGAGTATGCCGCACGGCCCCCCGGGCGGCTTCCGGGGAATGGCGATCGGAGGGGCGCTCACCGTACAAAAAAACGTACGCCGCACGGCCCCCCGGGCGGCTTCCGGGAAATGGCGATCGGAGGGCTTGCCCGGCTGGCCAGAAGGGCCGCTCGCCGTACACGATTGGAGACGACATCGGGGATTCGTCCATAGCGCGATCGTCCTGTGGACGACGAGGGCAATCCCGGCTATTCTTCCCCCGCGCACAGATTGCGTTGACTGGACGTCCTTCAGGAGGCAGGAATGAGGCTAATCGAGCAGCAAATTCAGCAGCTTCAGGGGCTGGACGTACCGACGTACAAGGAGAGCGACTTCGACGCATTCTGGAATGAGGCCGCGTCAAAGGTCGAAGAGAGCCCGTTGGAGGTGTCGGACAACATCATCGAGTACCCATTGGCTGGGGTGGACGTGCACGATCTGAGATTCGCCGGACTTGACGGTACTCCGGTTGCGGCGTGGTACCTCCGTCCAACGCAGGTGGCAGAGCCTTGCCCGGTTGTTGTACAGTTCCACGGCGGCAACGGCAGCCGTGACTGCCCGGTTGACCATGCGAGGTGGCTTCTGGCCGGCTATGCCGTCGTCACGATGGACTTTCGTCAGCAAGGCGGAACAACCGGCTCCCGAACTCCCATGGATCGGCACGGGAACAGTCACTGGATCTGCGGCAATCTGGAACAGCCTCACAACCACTACCTGTACCACGCCTGGACGGACGCGATGCTGTCCGTTCGCGTTGCTGAAACGCGGCCGGACGTGCGTACAGATCAGGTCATTGTCAGTGGCTCCAGCCAAGGGGGCGGCACGGCGATGGTCGCCGCGGCGCTCAACCCCAGAGTCGCGCTGTGTCTGGCAAACGTCCCGAGTTTCTGCTGGTGGGAGAAGCGGGTCCAGGGTAGGACCGCATGCGCCAGTACGATTGCGGAATACGTGCGCCGCTATCCCGATGCGGCCGAGCGTGTGTTCCAGACATTGAGTTACTATGACGTCCTCCATTTCGCGGACCGGATCCGCTGTCCACTTCTGGGTTCATGCGGCTTGAAGGACACATCAACCCCGCCCGACTGTGTGTTTGCGGCCTTCAACAAGGTACGGTCGGAGAAACGGATCGAGATTTACCCGTTCGGAGGACATGAAGTGCGCGGCGTCCACGTGGAGAAGGAGTTGGCTTGGCTCCGCTCTCACCTGGCGGTAGACGCGGCCCTCTGATCGCCCGTTTACGAACCACGAAACATGGATCGGCAATCGTGATGCTCCTGAAAGACACTTCCTCAGCTATTCGGGAACGCTTGAGGGTACGTTCTGCCTTCGTGCGACGCGTTGGCGTCTCGGGAACACGCGTGGCTGCATGCCTCGCCTCGCACAAGCTTGGCTCCATCGTTTCAGCCGTCTTCGTCTCACTTCTGATTCCGTGTGGACTCCAGGGAGGAGAATCCGTGATGCACGCCCAATTTGCTCTCACTGAAGGCGCCCGCCCGAGGGTCACGGTTGTCCATGGCTCTGACCGAGCCCAGGCAGAACGCACTGCGGAAGCACTGTTTGGGAGTGACCAACCTGTCTCGATTGTGCCGGATAGCGACGTGCTTGAGCCGGGGGTGCTCCAGCTCCGCGAGTCGTACCTGAACCGCGATCTCATTCTGGTTGGCAGCATTTACAGCAACCGTGCCGTTCTGATGCTGGCCTGCCGACGCCTCGTAGCCGCGAACAGCGCCTGCCCGGGCCCGGGACGCTATGAGTTGCGTGCCCTGTTCTCTCCCTTGCGCAGAGGCAGCGATATGCTTGTGGTTGGCGTGGACGGCGAGGAGGGGTTCGCTGCGGCGTTGCAGCGTTTACGTGAGCTGGTCGAGACCAACGACGGTGAGCGTTCCCTTCCCGCCCTCCTGGAATTCGGGCCTGGAAAGCCGGCCAGACCAAAGAACATCGGCGGCGGCTTTGACCGGCAGGCGTTCGCTTACGTGTGGGAAGCGAACACCAAAGCACTGGACAAGGCCCGCGAGTTCCTGAAGACCGAGCTGGAACGGCCCGTCGAACAAGGGCTCTGGGGGTTCCGGGCCGCCGGGCATTACAGTTGGGAACGCCACTACGTAGGCCTTCTGCAACTCGCGGCAGCGGGGGTACTTGCCCCTGATGTCCTGACCCGCCTCAACGGACGTCTCGTTGACCTGGCTTTGCGCAATACAGACTTGTCAAGTGTGGCCGCCCTCAACCCGCAATCCGAGCCAGACGCTTACACGCGCCACCCGATGTCCGCCCTTGCCAGCCAGTTCCTGCTGCACGAGTACTTACACCATCGCGCGGCACTCCCGCCTGAGTGCAGTGCCGCCGGCAGACAACAGTTGCGGGTGAACCTGGAGGTCCTCCGCCGGAAACTGCTGAAGCTCGCCGAGGACCACCGCTACCGGATGGAGAGTTCCGAGGGATTTTCCTGCATGGAGACGCTGTCCAATCTCGATGCCATGTACCTGCACATGGGGTTGCTTGATCGGATGGCAGACGCCGGGATTTTCCGGCGCCAGGTCAGCTATGCGGTGGCCATGCGCGACAATCTCAACTCAGACCCCGGCACAAATGCCTACATCGCCTGCCGCCCGGGATCACAGTTCACCAACACGGTCGGCGGGGCCGGGATCGTGGCCGAAGCCTTCGCGCGCCGAGCCCCCGAAACCGTCTGGCTGTGTCGTCACCACAAACTGCCGTTTACCTACCTTGGGGTGACCATGCCGCCGGGGATGCTCTCTCCCCCCGTTGACGCGCAGGAGGCGTTCCCGGCAGCCCACACCGGCCTCGAACTGGTGCCGCACGACCCATGGTTCTTCGAGCGTTACGTCAGCCCGGAGACACATCCCTACATGGTGGCAGGAGAGACGGTCGAGCCCTACCATGGCTTGCCCGGGAACGCGTTCTCCAAAGCTGTTTTCCGTGATGGCTTCGAGCCCGACGACGGCTACTTGCTCATGCAGGGCGAGAACGTGGGACCGTCGTTCCTTGGGGCCGGGCCGCAAGGCAACGCAATCTGTCGCTACACAGAGCTCGGAAGTCTCTTGCTGTTTCAGAACGTCCAGAAAGTGACCAGTTGGGCGCGGAGTGTCGTCTCAATCAGCCGCGGCCAGCACGATCCCGTCTCCGCCGCCTGCTCCGTTGAGGCGTCCTTCAAGACACCTCGTCTTCAGGGCATGTCTTCGGCTCTCGCCAGGAATGGTGGGGCGACGTGGACTCGCCACGTTCTTCGGCGCCGTCGGGCCTACTTCGCCGTATTCGATGAGGCCCGCTTCACGGATGCGGCAGCTGAAGGGACTGACTACCAGGTCGTCTGTCGCTGGCGTTCATACCATCCGGGCCGCAAAGACGATGACCGGCACTTCAGCGCCCTCGACGGCGGCAATGGCACGGAACTGCACATCGTGACGCCGGAGCCGCTGGTTACCGACGTGACGCTTGAGCCGCGTGACGGCGCCGCGCGTCCCACCATGTTGCGGCAGTACCTGTCCGGACGCTACCGGAAGGACGCAAGAACCTGCTTCCGTAACCTGCTGTACGCGACGAATGACGCACGCAGACGTTCCTTTGATGTGCGTCCGCAGGGCACAGCTGCAATGCTCGTGAACGGCGTCGCGGAAGGCACACCGGTAGTGGACCTGATTGCCGTCGGGTCTGACCAGACGGACGGTCTGCCCGAAAGCGATGCAGCGTTGCGGGTACTCTCGGGCGACGGTTGCGTGTGGGCAGGCTGCCGTTCACTGCGTATTGGTGACACGACAATCACGTCTGACCAGCCTGTCACTGTCGTGCTGGACTCGGAACTATCCGCATGTGTTGTCATCGTCGGGGGGGCGCAGGCGGTGCTCACAGGGCAGGGGGGGGCTATCGTTGATGGCGAAGGACTGAGTGCTGCGGGACGGACTCTCAGTCCCGGCCGCCATGTGTTGCAGATTCCCGGGACAAACGATGTACTCGAACGTGTTGGTGTCCGACTACGGAAAGCCTGGGAGGAGGCCGCGGTTCACCCGGTGGCCGGGGCTGCCAAGGAAGACATCTCCGCTCCGCTCAGCGCCCGCCCTGCCAAGACCCAAAACATGGCTCACATCGCGCCGCGACATGCGATTCAGCGCACTGTGCGTGTTTCGGCCAACCCCGAGCCGCTCGACGGGCACCCCTACAGTTGGGCGCGGAATCCGCAGCAGTGGTTTGATCGTGATGTGCCCTGGATGGGAGCCGAAGTGCCGGGTTGGCAGAGCGGCAGCGGCGAGATCCTGTTGGACTTCATGCGCCCTGTGGCCGTCCGAGCGTTGCGCTTTTTCTGGCCCGGTTATTACCAGTCTCATCGGTTCAAGGTCGAGCCGTTGAAGCCGGCTGAACTGGCTGTGCGCGTTGCGCCTTTCACGGGCGGTGTGCAGGAGGAGGAAGCCGCAGCGCAACCGGGGACGTCCGGGACGGCATTTGCTGAGAATGCGCATTACATGTCCACTGCGCGTTTCCCCACGCTGACTGTGCCTGTCGATCTGCCTCCCCAACAGCGCTTACGTGTGTCTGTTCAGCCCAAACCTGACGCCCGTCGAAGCCGTGTGTTGTTCAGTGAGATCGAGGTCATATCGAGCGAACGTGAGTCGCGTGTGGATCTCCGGCTCCGCTCGGTTCCTCAACAGCCACGGGGCCACGCCGATGTGGTTGCCTGGTCGCCGACCCACCTGCTGGTTCTCGACAGCCGTGAACGACGATTGATCGCCGAGGTCGAGCTGTCTGCGCCGGTCGTGGATGCGATGTTCGCAGATATTGATGGTGATGGGGTGTCCGAGCTCCTCGTCTACACCCTCGACGACCGCTTCACGGCCTACAATTCCGACGGGCATGAGCGTTTCCAGGCCGACATGAGCCGCAATGGCGACGGAGACCGTTCGTGGATATCGGCGGCTCGACCTGCCTGCTTCATCCCCTGGCGGCCGAACGCGCAGGGCAATAGCGAGTACCTGTTCTTCCCGCACTACAGCATGGGGCGTCTGTCGCCGGAGCCGGAACTCGAGGTCTCATGGCCGACACAGGGACACACGTGGGGAGGGAAAGCGGCAGTGACTGTCCCGGACCTGGATGGAGATGGGCGTGAAGACGTACTTGTCATCGGCCTGTACTCTCGCTGTCATCGCCTCTTGGCGTCCACCTCTGATCTCGAGAATGGTGCCTGCAAGGCTCCGGCACAGCGCAGCTATACGGGTTACTCGTCCGGAAATATGGAGCTGCCGTTGTACTTCTCCGGTCACGTTGTCCGGCGCCCTGACTCCACGCCTCTCCTGATCGCCCTTACCCCCGGGGGGATCGACTGTCTGAGCTACCCTGAGCTCGCTCCCGTGTGGCGACACTTCAACCATCCACCGAACGAGTGCAGCGCACTGTGGCGCACCGACGATGGAGAACCCGCCCTGGTCGTCGGGCGCGGCGACGGGTTCGTGGCTCGCTACCGGGTTCGTGACGGTGTGTTGCTGGATGTGTTCCGGGTAGGTCGTGGCGTTAGGGCACTCGCTGTAGTCGGGGACGTCCTGGTGGTCGGGGGACCGGATGGTCTGGTTGTGCTGACACCAGCCTTCGCCGTCGCCGCTAAACACAGCGATCCCGTGGACGCGGTTTGTGCAACCGGTGACCGGCTTGTCGTAGGATATTCATCCGGAGACATCGCGGTGGTCGTTCCGGAGTGATCCGGACTGAACTCCCAGCACTCAACTGGCGCAAACCAGCAGGCACGGAACTCCTTGCGCGGGAGGTCAAGGACCAAAAGACGAGCTGACACCGGGTAGCCCACGCAGGCCCTGCGTGGGAAGCGACACAGAGCCTGTGTCGCCTACTTCTGTTTCGCCGAAGGTGTCGCTTGTTTCCTCCGCGTGAGGACGTCTGAGGCTACTCCAACGTCAAATCGGGGTTTTCCGGTCCGAAGTGCTTGAGCATGACGATCGGGTCGGTGTCGGAGAGATTGGAGATCTTCACGCCCTGCCTGGCGGCGCTCTCGCTGACAAAGAACTCGTCGCTGGTGAGCTGACCGTAGCGGATAAGCGCGGGTGTATCGACCTTCCACTGATTCATGGTCCCGTGTCCCTGCATCATGATAAGCCCATAGGCCGCCGCATCCGTGATCGTGGCGGTGCGGCCGGGAAGCAGGGTCAGTTCTTTGGCGCTGAACGCGTCGGATCTGTAGCAGATCCAGGTCTCGACATAGCCATCTGCTTCCATCTCCTCTACAGCCTTCACTGGCTGCGGGCGCATGAAGTGCTTCTCCGCGAAGCGCATATCGACATTCAGCTCCCAATCGATCACGGACATGAGATAGTCCACGTCACCGATTTTGTCCTCGGGGGTGTCTTTCCACAGGAGCTCGCCCGGCACGACCTGGCGGTTGTCGATGACGGATTGGTACATGGCGAACACATCGGAGGCTTTTTGGGGCTCGTACGTACACATGCTGCCCGGTGCGTGCAGCACGCCCGGCGGCACATCCCAACCGGTTCCCGGCTCCAGGCGATAGGCCTGAGAAATGTTGGTGATCTTGTTGTCCCCACTGGCAAAATCGCTCAAGCACTGACGCACCTGATCCCTCGTGATGTGCGGATGGAAGCCGAAGAACGTGTAGGGGAAGTCCCCGCCATGGTTATTGACTTGAGGCGGGAAGTAGTAGGCTTCGGGCTTCCCGAGCTGCCCGACCGCTTTGGCGTGCTCGTCCCTGTGGTGGATGTGGTGGGGAAGGGCGCTCTGGTTGTCGAAGAACTTGGAGTACATCGGCCAGCGTTCGTGCTCGTCCCACAACCGATCGCCGATCAATGCTCCTTTCAGGGCAGCCACGGCGTCGCGCAAGGTCACCTTTCCCAACGTGGAACCATCCTGCATGACGATGAAACTCAGGCCTTCGTCCTGACTGGTCAACGGGCCATTGTCAGCGGGAGTGGTAGACGAGAACCAGCGTTCGTCAATGCCGCCGCGTTCGCCGCCCAAGGCGTAGTAGTCGTCCGGGTGGAGCTTGATTCGGCGCCCGGGGATGCAGAAGGAGCGAGGCACCCAGTTCGGGGCCAAACGGACAATCCCCTGGCCTTGTTCAAGCGCGCGTTCGGCGAGTTGTTTGGTTCCCATGGCGTGATCTCCTATGCTGGAATGCTGGAATATTGCGTCTGTGTCCGTCTGTGTTAGTCCGTGTCCCTGGCCCTGTACTTCCGCCTTCTGATACTGGAGTTTCGTTCCGCGCCGTCCAACGAATCACTGACCGACTCAATGCTGGTCTTCAGGCGGGCTGGTACTCGATTTCGATCATTTCGAGTGTATCCAGACGGGGCACTTCGAGTTGGAGTGAACCACCGTTCATGCCCACGTCCAGGCTCGCACCGTTCGAGACGCGTGTGCAGGCTCCCACTGCCTTGACTCCAGGCAGCGCCAGAGTCACAGAGATGTCCCGGACGGGCACGTTGGGCAGCTCCTTCTGGTAGTTCACGAAACCAATCAGATAAGCGTCCTTTACCGTGCTGCGATTTACCGTGATCTCAACACATGGCGGGGCATTTGTGTCGAGCACGAGGCCGGAAGGTGAGTACTCCCGGAAGAGCCAGGCACCGAAGGCTTGTTGCGCGTCCTGTTGCAGCGAGAGCACGGGGGACGATAGGTAGAGACACTGCCCGTTGCCGAAGGAGTGCACCGTCAGCCCCGCGTATTCCGTGGCCACGCTCGGAGGATTGCTGTGGATCGAGGTATACTCCTCGGCGTCGGGATCAAAAAGGGGCTCGACAATGCGAGCGAGAACGCGGGCATCCGTTGCCTTAACAAAAGGCGCTGCCGCGTGTGAAGAAACGAGCCAGCGCCGATCCTCGAAGGAGAGGTAGTGGAAGCGCTTCGCTCGAGCGTCGGTGTGGGCGACTCCGAAAACGTCAGCCAAGCCGAAGTTGCCGGTGGTCGTGCCGTCCGGGCGGAAGAGCGAGGTGGTGCCAGTGGCCAGGAGTGTTCCGCCGTTCGCCACGAACGCACGCAGTCGGTCGTTCTCCTCCTCCGACGTGTACATGATGTTGTTCATGATGATGGCGTTCAAGCCGCTGTAGTCTTCCGTCGCACTGGTCACCGCGCGGAACGGGATATGGGAGCGGGTCAGGATGATGGACGCGCCGTTCATTTCATCGACTGCGGGTTTGCCTCCACTGGGTGCCATGATGTCCGAGTTCGTCGTCTGGTCGACGTATGCCGCCGAGGAGTAGTAGAAGGCCTTGTCTGCCACCATTTCGGGCTGGAGGCGTTTCACGGTCTGCGTAAAGGGGGCCAGCGTTTTGGTCACCGCACCCAGGCGTTCGTAGACGCCCTTCTCAAGCGTACCGTCGGGGTTGATCGCATCGATAAAGAAGTAGGCACCGGCGTTGGCGAGGGTGGTCGCCGCTTCTGCCGTCAGCTCCGCCTCGGACTTCATGGACGTGTGGTCACGGAGGTTCACGCAGCGACTGGTCATAAACTCGTAGGGCTGATTCTGCGAAGCGGCCGCGAGCACCTTCGAGCCGATGACGTGTTGGTATTTGCCACCGTAGAAGTCGCCGGACGTGTAGTCGCAGGCATCGGCGATGCCCAGTGTGTAGCCTTGCCTCCAACCGTGCATAATCGTCGATGTCTGATGGGTAACGGTCATGTCCTTGATGGACTTGATGTGATTGGTGATCGCCTGGGAGAAGGAGGCCATAGACAGTTCGCGGAAGCGCTGGAAGCGGACCCACGCGGGGTCCTTCCAATCGACCTTTCGAGGAATCTCGGAACCGGTCTCGGCGCGGTACTTTTCGCGGCAACTTGCACACGCGCAGATCCCTGGCCAGAAGGTCATGTCATTGAAGATGCCGTCTACATCGTAGGCGATGACCTCAGCAATCTCATCCAGCACGAAGGCAGCGTACTCATCGTTGTTGGGGCAACTCCACCAGTAGCGCCCGTTGTGGTGGCCGCCGTTGATGGGGCTGAAGCGCCAGGCGGGATGTGTCTTGGCGGAGTGGTTGTGGTAGACGCTGGTGTAATAGGCAACGGGCACGATTCCCTCGCTCCGCAGCAAGTCCACCGTCTCACCGAAGATGTCGCGCCCTTTGAGATTGGCATGCATGTGCCCGACTTTGGTCGGGAAGTAGCAGTTCCCATTGTGGCAAGTGGCGTAAACCATGGCCGATTCGACCCCGGCCGTCTTGACCATCGCCACATAGTCCGCGGGATCGAAGCGAGTCATGGCCGAGGGATCATCCTCGGTGATGTGGTTGTCAATCAGCAGTCTCGAATAGCAGCGTTTGTACCAGTCGTTCATGAGGCTCCTCAGATCTCCTGCATGCCATACATACGTCCAGATCGTCGCCCACTGTACACGCCCGAGACCATCTCGTCATCGACCGTGGTTACTTGAGCAGCTTCAGAATGCCGGCCTTGTCTGTCTCCCAGGTCAGGCCTCCGGTTCCTTGCCACATTACCCAGTCCGGACCGGCGATCTTACGTACGGAGATGTTGCATTCGATCGTCATTCCAGAGGGAATCTCTGGATCCAGCAGTGTGAGCGGGATGCAGTATTCCGCGGTCCAATGTCCTGGATCGACGACCTTGGCGGCGAATGTGACGGTCTTTCCTGCTGCCTGGACGACGTCAGCCGGAGCGCGGGCCTCGGAGGAGCTCTCGAAGATGCTGTCCGAATAGCCGCGCAGCACAAGGATCGGCGCGTTCCTGCCGGCTTGCGGATTCCGCAAGGCAATCTCCACCGCGTCGTTACGGGCCCACTTTTGCTTCGTCACCAGGGGCTTACCGGGATCCACGTCATTCAGGACACCGACATAAAGATTGCGGCCGTCGTGGGCCATCCAGGCCCAGCTCTTGAGGGGCACTGACTCGTGGTAGAGGCCCTTGTCAATCTGGATCGCGCTGCCCGGTTCCCGGTTATCCCATTCGGCCGCCGAGAGCACGCCGTCAACTGTGATCGGCCTCGAGGTCCTCGCGACTGAGAACACGGGCGCAGGGCCGGTGCGCAGTGTCCTTTTGACGACTTTCTCTGGCGGTGGCAGGAGGTCCTTCTTTGGCTCCGGTGGCCTCGGCATGGCGCGCGGCGAATGGAGCGGCGGCCAGGACGCTCGGCGATTGTCATTGATCAGCCCGATCTCCTTGACTGGGATACGCTGGAACCCAAGTGCCCAGGCGGGGGAAGATCTCCGGAGCTGGAAATCGCCGCCGGGTTCGTCGACGAACTTCGGATCCTCGTTGATCAGGTTGTCTTCCAGCTTGATCAAGTGCCTGATCTTGGGCTCCATGTGGTCCCACCAGGTATCCTTAGGCTTCGCGCCATGCGTCATGCGGCGGAGGTCTTCGCCTGAGCCTGGCCAGAAGATGTTGCGCCGGACCACGTTGCCTTTCGGGTACGCAGGCTCATCACCGAGGAGAGTGAGAAGCCTCGGGTAACGCGTGCTGTAGGGTGGCTCCATGAACCGGATACCCCACTGCGTCCCTTTCTCTCTGGCTTCCTTGAGTCGCCCGGCGATGTGCGGCTTCTGCCAGCCCAGCGCGCGCGCGTCGACGTGCATGGCGCCAGGGCAGTCAATGAACACGTTGTTGTCAAAGATGTTGTCACGCCCGCACCCCAGAAAGATCGCGTAGTTGACCTTGTGGAAAATGTTCCCGGAGACGGTGGCGGCTGCGAAGGAGTCGTCGAGATAGATCCCTTTGCAGGGGCGTCCTTGGCGCCCGGCGATGTGGTGGAGGTAATTGTGGCGGATGACATGACCGCGGATGGTCCAATTGCGGCCGGCGTAGATGGCCCCGCAGTCATTCGAGTCGAAGCAGACACTGTGGATCTCGTTGAACTCGATCACGTGGTCGTTGCCGCCGAAGATGATGGCCGAGTGCGGGGCATCGTGGATGAGGTTGTGCGACGCCCGTAGGCCGACGCCACTGAACACGATGCCCGGACGATACATTCGGTCCCAACGGCCATAGTGATGGATGTGGCAGTTCTCTACGACGTGTCCGGCGGGTGTCAGTGTCTTCCGGTCCCCCGCAACCAGGTAGACGCCGCCACCACCCATGCCGTACATATCACAGCCGATGACGCGGTTCTCCCGACCGTCCTGGACCGTGACCGCGTGTACGCCAAGATTCCGCATGGTGCAGCCAATGACACGGCACTCGTTGCAGCCATTCATCGTGACCGCCGTGCCCCGGGTTGCCTCAAGGAGGAGACCGCGGAACGTGACGTTAGACACACCGTTCATCGTCACAAGGGCCGGCGCCATCGAGACCTCGATCCGGGGGGCTTTTACACGCTCCGGTGGCCACAGAATCAGCGTTCCCGACTCCCGATCCACATACCACTCGCCTGGGCGATCCAGTTCAGCCAGAATGTTGAATCCGTAGAACCACTGTCCCTTGTAGTAACCATAGTAGTGATAGGGGCGCGGGACAGAGATCACTCGTTCTGCGGAATCGAGACGCTCGACCCGATGGCGCTGTTCTGCCCAGTCCCGGCTCCAACTGCCGCAGATGTATGCGTCCTTCTCACTGATCCAGCGTTTGGGGTAGTCGCCTCTGTAGCGGAAAATGCCCTCCTTGCGCCCCCGTTCGCGCTCCCGAACCATGTAAGGGGTCTTGCCCAATGGCTCTTCGAGAGTGATGTGCCCATCGTTGGGACCGCGTGCGATCTGCAATGGCTGGTCGTTGAAGAAGACCTCGAGACGCTCGGGACAGGTCATGCCGGGCTTGGGCCCGACACTGCCCATGGTGTACTCGCCTTGACCGTCTGCCTTCGCCACTCGCCGCTGAATGGCATGTTCGACATTGATCGAGTAATCACCATACTCCGCGATTCCCAAGGCCTTCAAGTCGGCTTGGATGACGTTCCCTCGTGCTTCAGGCGGCAGGCGTTGGAGGAGTCCGGCATCGGTGACCGGTTGCCACCCGTCAACAACCCGTCCGCCGGAGATGCACACGCGAACCCCAGGTTGACCGCGGTAGACGATCGGGGACGCGGCCGTTCCCGAATCCTCCTTGGCCAGAACAAGGGTCTCCGCCCGTTCATATCGTCCCTCAAGAATCGCCACCGTTACCCCTTTTGGGGGAAGCCCACCGTCTTCTTTGACCTGCCTGATCTCATCGCGGGCTTGTTCGAGAGTGGCAAATGGGCCATCCGTTCCGGCTGGGTTCGGCTCCGGCAACCGGCCGGTCCAGGTATCGTCCCCGGCTACCGAGACGTACAGCACCTGCCCCGCCGCTTTCTCCAGTTCCGTCACCCAAGGCAACGCCGCCGTTCCCGTGACAGCAGCTACCCAGCCGGCAATTGTACTTAGCAGCAGAAGACGTTTGCCCATGTCCGGATTCCCTGTCTTTTGCGAGCCGATCTCGTGTGTAAATTCACGCGATTTGAGCACGGAGTCGCTGGCCGCAACACCGCTTTGGAGGTGCCGCATCTCCATATGCGGCCAGGCCGGTTACGGAGAACCGGCGCTCCAAACATCTGGGGGCAGTTACACCCTTTGATGTGACTGCCGGACCTTCGGCAGAGGCGGGGCTCGTGTGCAACCTCACGCCATCTGAGCACGGTTCGGCCTCCGGACGGCGACCTGTCTGGCCCCCGACAGAAGTTACACCCTCCGATATGGGCGACAGAACAACTGGCGAGCCGATCTCTTCAGGACCTCTTCGGTCCATCATCTTCGCTTGGAGCCGCGGGAAGTCAGTTACCCCGTCTGTACTCTCATCTCAGCGAACACAGCCTCGCCGATCCGGACCCGGGCGAGATTCGCTTCAGTCAGGAACGTGTAACGGTCAGGGGCTTCCTGCAGCCCCTTCGCACACAGCCGATTGCTGAGCACGACGACGAAATCACCGTGGCTCGGATCAATCCAGAGCGATTGGCCGGTGTACCCACCATGGCCGTAGGTGGACGAAGAGCAGCTACCAGGCCTGCTATGGTACGGATCCGGGGCCTGGTCCATGTTCCAGTACACGCCGAACTCCGGCAGCCCGGGCGGAGCTTGGACGGACGTCAGCAATCGCACCGTCGTTGGCTCAAGCACACGCACGCCATCCAGTTCTCCGCCATTGAGCATCATCCGCGCGAATCGCGACAGATCCCTGGCGGTCGAGAACACCCCGGCATTCCCGATCGGTCGCCCTATCGCACACGCTGGCTCATCCGAGATCTGTCCCAGTTCTTTCGCCCCGCAGGACACCATGCGTTCAGACGGTTCGAGCGGACCAAAACACGTATCGATCATGCCCAGCGGAGCGAAGACACGATCCTGGCAATACACCGCGAATGGGATGCCGGTGGTCGCTTCCACAATCAAGCTGCCCAAGACCGCGTTCTTGCAGGCATACACGAATTGTGTGCCCGGCGGGGCGGCAGCCGGCACGCTCAGCCAGTCTGCCAGCGCGGCGTCTCCTCGAAGCCCCGGGGCGGGTTTGGCATTGTCAAAGCCGGACGAGTGAGTGACCACGTGTCGGAGCGTCAAGGCGGACGGCAACGCCTCAAGGGGGGCACCCAGTACATCGACGACCTGTGTGTCGAGCGAGAGTTTTCCCGATTCCATGGCGCAACCAAGTGCTGTCGCTGTCGCCACAACTTTGGTCAGGCTGGCAACATCGAAGACGCTGTCGTCGAGCATCTCTCGAGCGGGGGACGCGCGCTGAGCCAGTCCTCGACTGCAGATTCCCTGAAGGGCTTCACCGCGTCCCCAGGCGACCACACATCCTGGGAAGAATCCTGCCGCCAACTCCCGGTCGATCACGGCTTTGAGTTGCTGCATGTCCATACCTGGTCAGGAGGCTCTGTTTACATTCGGTGTCCGGCTATCTCCAACGCGTCGGACTATGCTTCCGCGAGTGTCTGGAGGAGTCGGAGATTCTCGCCGATGGCCGTGTTGTCGGCGTTATCGGTCAACACACGGACATTCATGGACTTGAAGACCCAGACCTCGTAGCCTCCCCGGGCAATCTGGTCCTGTGACGGGAAGTAGAAGTAACAGCCGTTGGCATTGCTGAGGCTCAGCGTATGCTGGAACGGGCTGTACTCCCGCAACCTCAGGGTGATTTCGCTGAACACCTCGAAAGGGAAGGGGACGAACGCGACCGGGCCAACGGACACGACGGTTTGCCGAAGCTCGAGATGTGTCTCGTGGGGACCTGGTGAGCGGCTCTTTTCGAGCCGTGCGCACAGCGCCTTGTGAGACATGACTCGCAGTCCGGTCAGTTTTTCGGGGGCGCCCATATCGTCGATCTGCTGCTCGAGCACCTTGGGGTCCGGCAGCGGTTCGTAGGGTAAGCGTATCGGTTCGGAGAGCACGCGGAGATCGACGTCGCGGAACTCCTTGATGGTTCGGTGGGTCGCCACTGCGTCGATCGCCGCCTTTGCCCCCAGCTCGAGGGCGAAACGGATGTCCGTTTTCCCGGTCGTCTGACCGTTGGAGAGCCGGGGGCCGCAGTCACCCTCTGCACCATTGAAGAAGACCGTCAGGGCGCCGGATTCCTCCTCCAGCCGGTCGACCATGGGGCCTGCCCAATCGCGGGTGATCTCGGGGTTCTTTCCTGCTGCCGTGCAGTGTGCGCCGTAATGGATCAGATTGACGATGGGGATGTCATCTGCTCCCCGGAAACTGATCACCGTCATTGTGGGATCATGACACCCCCACGGGTTCTGGCCGAGACGGATGCTCCCGGAGGGGGCGATCTGTCTGCGGTTCACGCCCACATCGCTCAGCGCTGTGGCGACGCCCATTCGAGCGGGTTGCAGGGCACTGATGGCCTGCGTGGCTGCATTGACGACCTGGGGTTCGAAGATTGTGGTCAGGTACTCTTCATCGAGGTTAGCCCCGCCTGGCGTTCCCCTCATGGCCGGGCCCGAATGCGTGTGTGTTGCCGAGAGAATGATATGGTCGAAGGGCACATCCGTCGCTTCGGATATTCGCTTCCGGAGCTGCGTACTTTGGGGATCCTTGATCACGCAGACGTCGGCGCTGATGAGCAGGGCTTTCGTCCCATCCTGTACCAATGCGATGGCCGTTACGGCAAGGTCGTCATGTACTGCTTCCGCTGCCCGTGCCGGGGCGTACCCCATCAGCATCGCGCCAACTGATGGTGTGATGGTTCCGCGTCCTGCGCCAACGAGTAGATTCGACATGGTGATGTTACTCCCCAGGGGTTTTCACGCTATACGGTTGGGTCAACGCCCCTATGCAGGCGATCTCTTCCTCCGCGAATGGTGTGCCGTCGGTTCGTAGGATGTCGTGAAACCAGAGCTCCGGTTCGGGATACGGCGCGCCAGCGGCCAGCACTTCTCCTTTGGCGCGCAGTTCCATGCTGTCCCGGAAAACACCGTCGCGATGTCGGGATGACCACGGCCAGATAGTGCCCGCTTTCCCCGACACGAAGCCCCAGTTGATCGCAGCGACTCTCTGCTCCTTGAGAACCGGCATCACGGCCTGGAAGGTTGAGCCCGTTTCGCGGGCCAGGTACTCGGTCATGAAGAGCGGCCGCTCGTCTTGTCGGAACCGCTCGATCTGCTCCCGAACCCCGGCGGCCGGCGAGTAGTTGTGGATCGAGTGGACGTCCGAATTGAGGGCATTGATCGACCAGTTGACCGAACCCACGCAGCCGTCGGTGTTGGAGCAGATGGGCTGTGAGGGGGCCACATCCCGAGCCCAGAGCCAGGACGCGTGGACCAGCTTGCAGGACCCGTCGCCAAAATCCTCGTAGCCGAGGTCGCCGTGACGGGTGCCACTCTCACCCGCGCCCCGTCCGGGCTCGTTGTAGAGCTCCCACATCAGGACGCGTTCATCGTCGCGGAAGCGCGCCATGGTCTGCTGCACGTATCCCTTGAGGCGCGAGACCTCTGCCTGGTCGGCTGTGCCGTGCATGAAGCGCAGGGCAGAGGCCCGTTCCGGGCAGGTCACCCAGCCCGAGTTGTGGTAGGCCGGAATCACTTTGGGCTGTGCCCCGAGTTGGGCTGCCGGGTAGTGGCAGTCGTCGAAGAAGACGAAAAAGGGGCGGATGCCGTGGCTCGCGCAGCAGTCGAGGAATTGGTCCATGCGTTCGTAGAGACCGGTTTCGTCTTCGGCCCAGACCAGGTCATGGAGGTAGACGCGGTGGGTATTGAAGCCAAGATCCTTACACCAGCCCAGCTCCCTCTCGATAGTACCCGGGTCCCACGTGTCGGTTTGCCACATCTCGATTTGGTTGATGGCGGTGGCTGGGTAGTAGTTACAGCCTGCCAGCCAAGGCAGCTCATCGTACCAGGCCCGGGCTCGTTCTATTGACCAACGGCCCTCGACAGCTTGGTAGGGCATGCTGTGGCCGAGGGCCTTGGCAATCTGTTGACCGTCGAGTATTCCGTCCATGTGAGAGTCCCTCAAATTGTTGCGCTCGCGTGTATGCGCGAAAGGGAGGTGACGTGCAGGTGCAAATATGGGCCCCCCGCCGACAGGTGCAAGGAGGGCGTTCAGCAAGGGATTTGTCGTGCCGAGAGAACTCGGGCTGGTCATGTGTTCGGGGTGTTTCCCGATTGCAGCCGGAGTTCTCCCGTGATTGGGGATAGAGTACGTGGCGTGCAGAAGCGCATGATGAGAGAATTGGGGCGCAACGCCTCGCCAGCGATGTTGGTGCATGGAACGATGAGAGTACATGTCATGACAGCTTTACTCGGTACGTGCCTTCGGGCCTCCGCAGGGACCCCAAGCCTTGAGATACCGACCGCCGTGAACGTCGCGGCTTGCGTGGAGCAGGCATGGAAGACCACCTGGGAGCGTTTTTACTTGCCGAAAACGCACCTTTTCTACGATTATCTGACCAGCTATGAGCCCGGGAAAGAGCTGGCCCATCTGCCAACCGCCGAGGAAGCCGCCAGGCAGGACCCGAATGAATGTGGCTACGGTACCGGCATGGAGGACTGCATGATCTCCGCCGGAGCCATGCTCTCGCTCATTGTGGACCGGTACGCGGTCACGAAGGAAGAGATGCTTCGCGAACGCGCCCTGGGTGTTTTTCGAGGCATCCGGCTTTGTGCCACGGCTCACGCCGTGCCGGGATTCCTGGCTCGAGGAGTTTGCGCGGATGATCTCAAGAGCATCTACCCGAACTCCTCACGGGATCAATACACGCATGCTGTCCACGGCCTTTGGCTCTACCATCGCAGCCCGTTGTGTGGCCCCGAGACGCAGCGGAAAGTCGGCGAGATACTCGCCGCCATTGCCGACCGTATGACGCGAAACGTGACGCCGGACAACAACTACGATTCACTCAGATCCGATGGCACTCGTGACACCCGCGGCATCAGCCGAATGTGGAACGTCGAAGGGCACGAGGCCGCTCGCCTGCCGATGATCTATGCCGCGGCCTGGGATGTCACGGGCAGGCAGGAGTACCACGATCTGTACCGGAAGTACCTTGAGCCGGCCATCGAGCAGTCGTTCACCGTTGGGTCCAACCAGCCCACCTACGCTTGGCTGCAGATGCAGGCATCGCTGGAGCTCCTGGGATCGCTGGAGCAGGATGCGGCCCTGAAGGCGAAGATGCACGAGGTCATGGCGATGGTGGCCAAGCAGTGTGCGGGTCGGGCCCGGAACGCAGGAATTGCCGCCGAGAGGCTCGATCTGACTAAGCTCTGCACCGACTGGCGAACCGGCGAGGCCCTTGCCTGGGAAGGAAGCTACCGGAAAGTGTGGTACAACATCCGCGAGCGAGGCGAGGCCGCCCTGACCCAGTTGATAGCGGAACACGTCTCGTTCCCCCAGGAACAGAAGGACCTGCTGGCTCGGGCGATTACTCAGCTTGACTACAGCCGCGTCTCCAGTAACGGCATTTTCTACCTGCAGGCCGCCTACTGGAAGGCCCGCAGGCGGATGCAAGTGGGGGAGGCGCGGGACTGAGTCGGTCGGCGGACTGAGGAAAAGGCGGCTACCGCGCCTCTTTCCCCAGCCTCTGCTCTACTGCCGCAAGGGCAGGTGAGGTGAGCTTGCCGACGTGAATCAGAACCGCCAGTTGACGAAGATCATCCCCGGCGCCAGCTCTTCGGGCAGACCGGTGAACCACTCGGTGTTCTGGCGGATGATGTTGACCAGTCCGATCTGGACGCCGGTGTCGGTGGACTCTGCATAGTTGACGAAACCGAGCTGTAGCCCGGTCACCGTGCCTGCATAATTGACCGCTCCCGTCTGCAGCCCCTTCATGGTTCCCGCGGCGTAGTTCGCAAATCCGTTCTGCCAGCCCAGGAAGCCGCCCTTTGTGTAGTTGATCGGTGCCCACTGAATGCCTTTGTAGTCGTCTGCGTAGTTGAGAACGTATGCCCAACTCAATCCGGCGCTTTGTCCGGTCGTACCGTTGGCGATGCCCAAAGCCAGCGATGTCTGCTGGTTTTCACCCCACACACTGAGGGTCAGGCCCTCGATCGTGTCGCCCCGGTCACAGACGGCGACATCCGGTGTAAGACTCAAGTTGAATGGTCTGATTTCGGCCTGAGCGCCGGCGGAAACGAGGACTGCGGCCAAGCTTGCGAGTAGTGTCTTCATTGCTTGCTTCTCCTTCTTGTACGTTTGTTGGTACCGGTTCGGGGCATGACGGACCGGCCTTCCTTTCGGCCGCGCAGGTGCGCCGCCAGGCGACTAACCATAGGCCCGCCTCCGGCCACTTGCCAGGTACTCAATGGGTTCATCCTGTTCGTGGAGGTGACACCAGGGCGCGGCTGGCTGTCCTATCGCCGATCCCTATCTCATCGATAAACAGAGCCTTTCGGGTCACTGTTGACGGCGTTAGTTCCGGTGGCTCCTCCCAGGACCCAGGGCCGTATTCTCGCCAACCCAACCCATGTGTCCAGGAGGTGTCAAGGCTGGTGTCCCGTGGTTGCCTGCGGGCGTGTTCCGGGCGTCTCCTCGAGGTCCTGGCGCTCGGCAGTGGGCCGGGGCGGCGACAGGGGTTACATTATGGGCCATGCCGAACGAACGTCACACCATCCGCATGCCCGCCTGGCATGCATACGTCCTGGGGCTTCTCGGAGGAGGAGTTCTGCTGGCGCTGTTGCTGATGGTATTCGCGGCGTTCACTCGTCCGGACACGTCCTTGCAGCCCAAGGCCTACAGCTCTGAGGAGTTGGCCACGGCCGAGAAGGCACGGGATGTCAGCTTCGATCCCGACACTCCGCAGATTCTCCACGTCGATGTTCCTGATGAGGCATACGCCCAAGTGCAGAGCCACCTTGCCGCGCTGTCCGCGGGCAAGGCATCGGCCGAGAAGACGGTGAGTATGATCGCGGCTGGAGACCTGCCTGCCTGGTTCCCGCACAACGAAGCACCCGTCCTGGCCGAGCTGGTCGCGGAAGGGCACTTGCCTCCCGTGCACGAACGGGTCGGCCCTGAGCCGATCGTCATGCGCGGAGTGGACGGTATCGGTGTCTACGGCGGCACGTGGCTCCGGATCGGTACCAGTCCGAACGATGTCGGGGTCATCACCTACCGTCTGTCCGGGGCGAATCTGGTGCGCTACAGCCCTCTGGGTTATCCCATCAAGCTGCATCTGGCCCGGCGTATCGAGAAACAGGATGAAGGGCGCGTGTGGCTGGTCACGCTGCGCCGTGGCATTCGCTGGTCGGATGGCCATTCCCTTGATGCCGATAACATCATGTATTGGTGGGAGCACGAGGTGCTCGATAAGGCCGTGGGCGGCAAGATTCCGAACTGGATGATGCCGGGAGGCAAACCCGGCCGGGTAGAGAAAGTCGATCAGTACACGGTGCGCTTTACCTTCGGTGTCCCGGATGGCTTGTTTATGGACCATTTGGCCATGTACAGCAACGGCATGATGCAGCCGGCGCACTACCTCCGCAACTACCACCCGACCCTGGGAGACCCGGCGTTTCTGAAGCAGCGCCTGGCGGCTCACGGGCTCAAGTCACCGCGGTCGCTGTACCATCGGATTCGCGATTTTCGCAACCCGGACTGCCCGCGCCTCTGGCCGTGGGTTTACCGCAAGCACAAGAACGTGCCTCCGCAGGTCTTCGTGCGTAATCCCTACTACTTCGTGGTCGATGAACAGGGGGACCAACTGCCCTATATCGACCGGGTCCAGTTCGAGGTCCAGGACAACAAGATGCTATCGCTGTCCGCGGCCAATGGGTTGGTCAGCATGCAGACGCGACACATGCGTTTCGAGAACTACACCGAGCTGATGAGCCGCCGTGAACAGAGCGGGACCCGCATTCTGCACTGGTACCCGGCCTGTCGGAGCGTCTATGCGATCAACCCCAATCTCAATCGCCGTGTGTCCCCGGATGAGCCGGAGACCAAGTGGAAGGCGGCGTTGTTGCTCGACAAGCGCTTCCGCCAGGCTCTGTCGCTGGCTATTGACCGGGCGATCATCATCGAGGCAGAGTACCACAACCTGGTCGAGCCGGCTCAGGTGTCTCCCGGCCCTCAATCGCCCTTCCACTCCGAGAAGCTGCACAAGGCCTTCACCGAGTTCGACCCGGCCCGAGCGAATGGCCTGCTTGACGCGGTGTGGGCGGATCTGAACGGCAATCCGGCCCAGCGGGACAGTGAAGGTTTCCGGGTCTATCCCGACGGCACACGCATGGTCTTCTACCTTGACTACTGTGCGTTCACTGGCGTAGGACCGGCCCAGTTTGTGGTGGATGACTGGGCGGATGTCGGGGTACGGGTTATTCCGCGAGAGCGGGCCCGGACGCTCTTTTACCGGGAAAAGGCGGCCAACAACTTTGACTTCAACGTGTGGTCAAGCGAGAGCGACTATCTCCCGCTCGTATGTCCCCGTTACTTCCTGTCGTTCAACGGTGAGAGTTTTTATGCGGGAGGGTGGGGCCGCTGGTACGCTTTGGGCGGCTACTATGGGGCGGAGCAGGCCACGGAGAGCAAGCTCTCCATCCCGGTGCCGAAAGACCATCCCATGTACGAGTCTCTGACGGCTTACGAGGAAGCGCTGCAGGCCGTCGAGCTGGATGACCAGGTCCGCCTGTTTCAACGGGCGTTGGACAACACAGCCGAGAACCTGTGGAGCATCAATATCTCCACTGCCCCGCCGCAGTTGGTCGTGGTCAAGAAGGGGTTCCGAAATGTGCCGGAGAACGCGTTGTACGGCGTCATTTTTCACACCCCGGCGAATGCCGGAATAGAGTCCTATTTCTTTGAAGATCCCCAGGATTCACCCGGTGCGATTCGGGAGACACGCGAGTCCATCTTGCGGGCTGTCCCGATGCCGGGCGAGGAGGGCGACGGTGGCAGCGTCGCTTCAGCAACAGGGGAGCGGCCTCCGACCGAGCCGCGGTCGAAGGTGGTCGGTCGCCTGATCCGGTTTGCTGTTCTCGGGATTGTGGTGGCCCTGATCTTGATGGTCTCAGTCCGGCACCCGTTCATTGCCCGGCGATTGGTGATCATGGGGCCCACGCTTCTGATCATCTCGGTGTGCGCGTTCACCATCATCCAGTTGCCGCCCGGGGATTTCCTGACCACGCGCATCATGCAACTGCAGGAAGCGGGTGACAATGCGGAAGCCGAGAAGCAGCAGCTGGAGGAGCTCAAGCAGATGTTCTACTTCGAGGATCCCACCATCCAGCGTTACTTCCGCTGGATGGGGGTCTACTGGTTCCGTTCGTTTGACCGAGCGGACAAGGGCCTGCTTCAGGGAAATATGGGACTCAGTATGGAGACGCTGAAGTCAGTGAACGACATGGTCGGGGACCGTGTCCTGCTCACATTCCTGATCTCTTTGGGGACGATTCTGTTCACTTGGGCCGTGGCGATCCCCATCGGCATTTACTCGGCCGTGCGCCAGCATTCGATCAGTGACTACGCACTCACCGCGATCGGGTTCCTCGGAATGTGCATTCCTCCGTTCCTCCTGGCCCTGATCCTGATGACGATTGCCAACGTGAGCGGGCTGTTCTCACCTGATTACGCCACCCAGCCGGAATGGACGTGGGGCAAAGTTCTTGATCTGCTGAAACACATCTGGATCCCAATTGCCGTGATGGGGGTCGGAGGCACCGCCGGCATGATTCGCGTCATGCGCGCCAACCTTTTGGACGAGTTGCGCAAGCCGTATGTGACTACTGCCCGGGCCAAGGGCGTGCGTCCAATGAAGCTTCTGTTCAAGTACCCTGTACGGATGGCCCTGAACCCCTTCATCTCCGGCATCGGGGGCCTGTTCCCCCAGTTGATTTCCGGGGGCACGATCGTTGCGATGGTCCTGGCGTTGCCCACGGTTGGTCCCATGATGCTGGCCGCCTTGTTCAGTCAGGATATGAACCTTGCTGGTTCGTTGCTCATGGTACTGAGCCTTCTTGGCGTATTCGGTACGCTTGTCAGTGACTTGCTGCTGCTCTGGCTTGACCCGCGGATCCGACTCCAGGGAGGTACGCGGTGAGCCTTTTCGGAGAAGACAAGACACGGGACCTGGCGTTCGATACGCTGAGCCAGTGGCAGTTGGTGCGTCTGCGCTTCTGCAAGCACAAACTGGCCGTAACCGCCTTCTTTGTTCTCGGTGTGCTCTACACCGTTGCCCTGTTCGCTGGTTTCTTTGCGCCGCAGTCCCCATGGACGCGGAATCTGGACTACAGCTACTGTCCGCCGCACCGCATCGCGTTCAGTGTGAGAAGAGGACTCTATGTGAAGGGCATTCGCCAACACACTGACCCGATTCTCATGCGCAAGAGCTATGTCGATGATCCCGAGCGGAATGTCCCGCTATCGCTTTTCGTGAAGGGTGCGCCCTACCGGTTGCTGGGGTTCATTCCGTGCTCACGCCACTTTCTCGGTGTCGACGCGAATGAATTGCCGGTGTGCTTCCCTGCACGGCATCGCGTGTTCTTCCTGCTGGGCGCGGATAAGTACGGTCGGGACATCTTAAGCCGGGTGATCAGCGGTGCCCGTATCTCTCTCTCCGTCGGCCTGATCGGGATCGCCATCACGTTTGTCCTGGGACTTCTGATCGGCGGGATCAGTGGCTATGCGGGGGGCCGGGTCGACAACGTGATTCAGCGGACGATCGAGATCATCAACTCCTTCCCGCGTTTGCCCATGTGGTTGGCCCTCGGCGCGGCCGTGCCCGGAGACTGGAGTCCGTTGAAGACGTATTTTGCCATCACTATCGCGCTGAGCCTGCTCAGTTGGACGCGCCTCGCCCGGGTTGTCCGTGGCAAGATTCTGGCCTTACGCGAGGAGGATTATGCCATGGCCGCCCGCCTGCTGGGAGCCGGTCATGGACGGATCATTTTCAGACACCTGTTGCCTGGGTTCACCAGCCACATCATCGTCGCGTTGACCCTGAACATCCCGGGCATGATTCTTGGAGAGACGAGCCTGAGTTTCCTTGGTCTGGGATTGCGTCCGCCCATTGTGAGCTGGGGCGTCATGCTGCAGGACTGTATGGATATCAAAGCGGTGAGTTACTACCCCTGGTTGATGGCCCCGGTTGTGATGATCGTGGCCACCGTCTTGTGCTTCAATTTCTTTGGCGATGGCTTGCGCGATGCAGCCGATCCCTATGCCTCCAGGTGAGCTGAGAGCACGAATGAACAAGAACGTCCTTGAAGTCGACGATTTGCGGACCTCCTTTTTTACCGATGAGGGTGAACTACAGGCTGTCCGCGGTGTGACCTTCCATCTGGAGCGCGGGCGTGTGCTCGGGTTGGTGGGTGAGAGCGGCTGCGGCAAGTCCGTGACCAGCTATTCGGTCATGCGGCTGATTCAGGAGCCGGGCCGGATCGTCGGGGGGCAAATCCTGCTGCACACGGGGGATGGCCGGACGCTCGATACCGCCACGCTCAACGAGAAGTCCGAGGAGCTCTACGAGGTGCGGGGCGGCCTGGTCAGCATGATCTTCCAGGAACCGATGACTGCTCTGAGCCCTGTGCATTCCATCGGCAACCAGATCTGTGAAGCTATCCTGTTGCACCAGGACGTAACCCAGGCCGACGCGGAGCGGCTGGCCGTGGACATGCTTGGGAAAGTGGGCATCCCGGGTCCGGAGGAGCGTTTGTCCCAATACCCGCACGAGTTGTCGGGCGGAATGCGTCAACGTGTGGTGATTGCCATGGCGTTGGTCTGCAAGCCTGAGCTACTCATCGCCGATGAACCGACGACTGCGTTGGACGTGACCATCCAGGCCCAGGTCTTGCGCCTGATCAAGGAACTGCAAGCGGAGCTGGGCACCAGTGTGTTGTTCATCACCCACGATTTGGGCGTGATCGCTCAGATGGCTGACGATGTGGCTGTGATGTACCTGGGCCGCATTGTGGAGCAGGGCAGTGTCCATGCTGTGCTCAAAGCGCCCCTCCATCCCTACACACAGGCGCTTCTGCGCAGTCTCCCGGGACTCAGTGGGACGCGGGAGCGGCTGGCGTCTATCGAGGGCACGGTTCCCAATCTCCGTGAGATTCCCCCGGGGTGCCCGTTCCACCCTCGGTGTGAGGCGTTCAAGGAGGGGCTGTGTGACACCGGCGCAGCACCTGAGCTTGAGGAATTGGCCGCCGACCACCGTGTGGCGTGTGTGCGAGCAAAGGAGGTGAATGGCCTGTGACTTCCACCCCGCAACCACTGTTGTCCGTTCAAGATCTGTGCAAGTTCTTCCCGATCTTCAGCAAGGGTTTCTTCCAGCGCAAGGCCGGTGTGGTCAAGGCTGTGAACGAGGTCAGTTTCGATCTCTTCCCGGGTGAGACGCTCGGGCTGGTGGGAGAAAGCGGCTGCGGTAAGACCACGACCGGCCGCGCGATCCTGCGGGCCATCGACCCCACCAGCGGCAAGGTGCTTTTCCACGACCAGGGCCAGACACACGAGCTGTCGGGCTTGCCGACACCTGAACTGAAGCCGCTTCGCACCCGCATGCAGATGATCTTTCAGGATCCGTTCTCGAGCCTTAATCCCCGCATGACCGTAGGCGATATCGTGGGTGAGCCCCTGAAGATCCACCGTTTGGCCAAAGGCACCGAGCTGCGGGACCGCGTGGCTGCCATGCTGGAGCGAGTCGGTCTGCGGCCGGAACACGCCATTCGCTATCCTCACGCGTTCAGCGGCGGCCAGCGTCAGCGTATTGGGATCGCCCGCGCCCTGGTCATGAACCCCGCCCTCATCGTGGCGGATGAAGCGGTGTCTGCCCTCGACGTATCCGTCCAGGCCCAAGTGATCAACTTACTCGAGGACTTGCAGGAAGAGTTCCACCTGACGTACATCTTCATTGCCCATGACCTGAGTGTGGTCAAGCACATCTGCGACCACATTGCCGTGATGTACGCCGGGCGCATTGTTGAGCTGGCACCCACCGACGAGTTGTTCAGTGCGCCCAAGCACCCGTACACCCGCGCTCTGCTCTCCTGCGTGCCCCATCCTGACCCGGACATCAAGATGAACTTCGATTTGCACGGTGAGGTGGCTGATCCCGCGAATCTCCCCTCCGGGTGCAGCTTCCACCCTCGCTGCAGCGAGTGTATCGAGCGTTGCTCGCAGGATGTGCCGGACCTGACCACGCGTGATGAGCGCCTCCTTGCCTGCCACCTGATCGATCCGGATCAATAGGGCAGCTACCCCTGGACGAAATCCCGGAGACTGGTTGCGTGCTCGGGGAACTCCCGGAGAATCTGTTTATCAGAGGTCACAAGCGTCGTGCCAAGATCCGTGGCCAGTGCCACGTATTCGCAGTCGTATGCCGAGCATCTGGAGCGTGTGACCAGTTCCATCACCAACGGGGAAGGGAGATGGTACTCATATCCTGCAAGTTGGGATTCAGCGGCTCGCAGGCAGCGCAGCGCGGCGTCTTGTTGCAGGTGGTCGCGACGGATGTAGCCGGCGAGAATATTGCGGAACTCGGACCGCCACAGCACTGGCGCGACCCAGTGGGGGTCCCTGGCAAGGGCCCGTTCGGCCAAGTCGGTCATCTCACCGGGAATCCACAGGTACGCGATCGTGTTGACATCGACAACGATCATGGGCGTCCACTGTCTCTCGCGGCCGTGAGATCCGCCTGCGTCACGTAGATCCCCATCGTTTCACGAACGGCTCGGGCCTGATCTGCAACAGCGGCTGCGTCGATGTAGGACGCATGCACTGTCTCGTTGAGTGCCGCGATGATCTCTCTGTTCAAGCTGCGCCCATGCGCTTTGGCCTGCGTCTTCAGAGCCGCGTGTAGATCCGGGGGAACGTCTTTGAGGGTGATCGTGCTCATGGAGGAACCGTAATGCATCCATTATGGATGTCAATGTTCAGTGCCTCCAACGGTGTGTCCGTGACCAACGGCTCTGTGCTCAATTCAGGGGGCGTCACACACGAGCGGGGCTACCTGTTCGCCTACTGCTCGATCTCCGGCGGTTCGTTGAAGTAGACCGCGTAGAGCTTGGGACTCTCGCGACGGTAGCGACCACCGTGGAAGTGGACACGCAACCGGATCACGTCTTCCGTCACCTTGGCCAGTGATGCGGCATGGTTCCAGGTTGCGGGGGTGGCGATGCCGTCGACTGTCACTGGATCGGCTTGGGCAAGCGTGTATCCGTCGATGGGGCGGCCACGCCGGTCGAGCAGTTCTACCTTCACCCATTGATCACGCTCCACATCGGTGTTGTTGAGGTTGAGCAGTACGCGTTCGCCTGTTGTGTCGTGTAGGCGAATAGGGACGGTTGTGAAGCTTGACGTGCGGGGGCCTTTGTCCGTGGCGTAGCTCCAGCCGACTTCGTTGGCGAGGTAACCAAAGCCGTCCCGGCGGAGTGTAGCCAGGCCAATCTGCATGCCGATGCCGATGTTCCCGTGGTCCGTCCCTCCGTAGTAGAGGTACGTCTTGTCCCTCACGTTGATGAAGCACGGATAGCCCTGCACCAGGAACGTCGAGTCCCACGCCCCGGCTTCACCCCGGCGCAGCAGCGTGGTCTTCGGCCAAGGTTCCCACCATGTGGCTCCGTCGTGGCTCAGGGCAAAGCCTAACTCCACTTCCGTGTCAATCAGCTCTGTGCGATCGAGGAACATGCCGTACACGCCGATAGTGAGGCCCGGTCGCGCCCACGGCTTGATGCCGTGGTGGGCTTGGAGCATTGGGTACTTGTCCTTCATGGTCCAGACGGCCGTCCCCGGCCATTCCCAGACGGGGCGATCGATATCGTCTGAGCGGAAGGCCATGACCGTGCGTCCCAACTTGGTGAGGCCCTGGGTGTAGATGATCCACTCGTCACCCACCCGAGTCAGTACCTGGGACTCCGCGTCGATCCATTGGCTGGGATCAGGGCGTTCTACTCGGGTCCAATGCACGCCATCGGGGCTGTAAGCGATCGTCCAAAGCGATTCGCGGCCGCCTCGGTCCGGGTTGGACTTCCCCACCGCCTTCTTGAAGCGTCGCTTCGGGTCGCGTTCATCCGGGTCGTAGTGGATCATGGGGCGCCCCGGCATGGGGACCAGATTGTTGTTCCTGCTGCCTTGGAATTCGAGCAGACCGAGATTCGGCTTGGTCCAGCGGACACCGTCGTCGCTTTCCGCGTATGCCGGGCCGCCGGGCATGGCCCAGTACCACATGCGGAACGCGCCATCGAGGTAGTAGACCGAGCCGTCGAATTGGCAGCGTGTCTCATCGACCGAGCCGTCCCCCCCGAGGCGCAGTACGGGATTTTCCGCGTGCCGTACCGCTTCGCATACGGTCAGCCCTACGCCTCTGTTCACCGCGACTTGGGTCGTGTCCACCATCAGCATTGGCCAGCGGCTGTCGCGAATAGGAGCGGGAGGCAGAGCTACACTCATATCGTCGCCAAGAGCGTCGCGTTGGGCTGAGCACATGGACAAGATCTCCTTCTCTGACAGCGCTTGCCCGCGCAGGTTGATCCGGGCTACGGCACCGGCGAGGAAGCGGGGTTGGTCCGGCGACAGTCCCGAACCGATTCGCATCGGCGTGGGGTCGCTGTGAAGCCGACCGATGGGTTCAGTGAATCGGCTGATCGCCAGCCCGTCGACAGACAGCGTGACCTGCTCTTCAGCCGCGTTCCGGACGAGCGTGACGAGGTGCCATCGGCTGTCTGTGAGCTCGCCGGGAACGCTTTGGTAGAGGCGCTGGTCTCCTTGAAGATCAATCAGAAACCGCTTGCGTTTGGGGTAGTAGAGGAGCCGCAGAGTACCGGCCTTGACGAGCACCCCGGCCGGCTCGCCGCCGCCGCGCACCGCGACCCACATTGATAGCGTGAAGCTCTGCGGCCACCGGAGAACGGGAACACCCGGCACGACCACACAGTCATCCTTGCCGTCAAGGGCGAGGGTCGTCAGACCGGGTCGTTCGGCGACCCATGTCGGTGCGCCTTCGAGCACGGCGTGTCGTCCGCCTCCCGAGGAGTCGTGGGCGACCGTGCCCTGCCCGTCATCGAGGGACCAGTTTGCCATTGGTTCGTCGGCTGCAGACAGACCTGCTGCCAGCACAGCGACAGAGGCGAGCCGGGACGGCTGCATGGGCTTTTCCTGTTGACTCGGGGGACCGCTTACTTCGTGGGATACCAGAGGAAAGACCTGTCCATCGGGGGGGGCTGGTCCCTGAGAGCTTCTACATGTCCATCGCAGAACACGTTGTTGTTGCGTCGCTTGTGCGGAGCGGGGTACCATGACCACGTTCCGGTTGAGGTGCGTGTGGCCCCAGTGGCGACTCCCCACGGCACGGTTGAGGATGAACCGGCACTGTTCACGGACATGGCCCATCCTCCCCTCACATTGGGGCTCACACCAGGTGTGTGGGCTTCGGCCAGTTCTACCGTGTTCGACGGTCTCGGGATTCCTCCCAGCCTCAGCCTGTGTGTTGGCGTCATGTAGTTGGTCTCGCCACAGATCCAGGCGTTGATCATGTGGCAACGTGTGTTGCCGGCCTTAGCTGTGGGGCAGATGTATGAAGGGGCGCTGTTGACGTAATCGAAGATGGCGTCGTCCCATGTCTTGTAGGTGGCGGTTGAGGATCTGCCGCGCTCACAGTTGGGGAAATGCTCCTCATTGTCGTCCGCGTACATGGCCATGCCCAATCCCAACTGCTTGCCGTTGTTCATGCACGATGTCGAGTTTGCTCTGCCCTTGGCCTGCTGCAGGGCGGGCAGCAACATGGCTGCCAGGATCGCGATGATGGCAATCACGACCAGCAGCTCGATCAGAGTGAAACGGTTGAGCTGGTTAGAGCAGTTCATTGTCATCTTTCTTGTGTGTAAAACCGTAGGGGACAAATCCCCCCCTCTGCAGGCTCGTCTGAAACAACACTCGATTTGAGCACGAAACACATCGTTGGGGGTGCCGCTTCTCCGTAAGCGGCCAGGCCGGTTTGGGAAAACCGGCGCTCCATGGGGTTGGGCCGGGAGGACAAGCTCTTCCCGGTGAACAGCTAAAGCAAGACCTTGTTTCAACCCGATAGGACCCGGGGCGCCGCGGCCCCGCGGCGGACGGGGGTCGGCTCGTATGTAACTTCACCGACTACCGAGTAGTGGGTACCGAAGTTACGCTGCTCAGATATGAGCGACAGAATAGCTGGCGAAGGCCAGGCTCGTCCTTATCTCCGCGTAGGTTAGTCCTGTAGTGCGGCCGGGTCAACAGGGCCCAACGATCAGGGCGTGTCAATGACGGTCACGGCCACGTTCTCCGGGCCTACCAGGTAGAGGATGGACTCGGTTACGTCGATTTGGACCTCACCGTTCCGGACTGAAACGGTGACCGGCGCTCCGAGGTGGTCGAAGGCTTCTGTCACGGATCCCGTGATAGCGAGGCTGCAGCTCTGGCTCCGCTCGGCTTTCCAGAGCGCCCAGGCCATTTTTCCGTCCGGGCGCCGCCAGTGGGGAAAGTAGAACGCGCCGTCTTCGGAACGCCAGTTGTGCTTCGCGTTCTGTGACCCGGCGGGACGGGCCCGAGTGAGGGCCTTGACTGCCGTGTACGCCGGTTTGGGGCTCAGATCGCGGTGAACCATGCCGAAGTGGTGCTCGTTGTAGAACGGGTCGTGCTCAACGGCCTGAAACTCATACCAGAACATTCGTTGGATGCCTGCCTGCAGGGCGATGAGGTAAGCCCGGGGACAGATTTGGCCTTGACGGTCCTGCGTGACATTGCGTCCGAAACTGGAGAAGGTCGTCACGATCACGCCGCCCTCCATGTCGCTGTTGAGTGCATAGGCAGCGGCTGAGACGCCTGTGTAGTCTTTGTCACTGGACACGGCCAGAGGCACGAATGTGTCGCCGGGCTTCAGAGCGCTGTCGGTGAGGAAGCGCGTCGCTTCCGGGGTGCGTTTCGGGAACGTGATGAGGCCCTTCCACTCCTCTGCAGCTGCCGTCTTCTTCACCTTCTTTGGGACGCCGTCCTTTGTCCACCAGGCTTCCCAGCCGATACGCAGGCGTCTGCGGAAACTCTCGCTCGCATGGGGACGATCCCAGGTGCCGTCGGGCTTCTGTTTCATCGCGTAGTACAGCGGCACCCCGGACCAGAGCATCACAACGCCACCGTTCCGAACATAGGATTCAATGGCGTCGAAGGCGCCTACGGGAAACCCCTCATTCGGGGGCATAAGCAGGATCTGAGTCGTGTTGGGCGAAAGCGTCGGCAACTCCTTGAGTGTGACTGTCCGGAGAGTGGTCGCCTGCAGCATCTCACGGGCTGACTCCTCCGCCTCGGGACTGAACGTGTGTGCGTAACCGTGGTCCTGGAGCAGCGCCGCACTCCATGTCGTACGGGAGGGAACGATCGCCTTCATGCCGGCCTTGACGATGCCGTTCATGAATCCGCCCACGTCCGCAGGGGAGGAATGGGTCGGCCATCCGACTTCGGTGATCCAGATCGGCTTGTCTCCATCGTTGTATCGCCCCATCAAAGCGCGGAGCTTCTCGACGTCCTCATACAGTTTGCCTGGACCAGGGCGCTTCGGGTAGCGGTATGGATGGATGTTCATGACGTCGAAGTGCGGCGCCCCGCCTGCCTTGTAGACGCCCTCGATGAACTCCCACGGAATCCCGGCAAAGCCCCCGATGAGCACAGTCAGCTCCGGATCGATCCGCTTGATCTCCTCGTAGGCCGCTTTGAGGAGGATGGCGTAGTTGGCCGGCTCCGGCTTCTCTCGCCAGAACCCTTCGAGATTCTGTTCGTTCCAAATCTCCCAATGGCGAACGCGATTCTTGTAGCGGCTCACGACACGCCGCACGTACTCTGTCCACTTGTCCAGGTGCTTGTAGGCCGGGCTGGCCCATTTGACATCATAGTCCAGAATGGGCAGGATCGTGACCCCGGCGTCTTCACCCCACTGCACCGTCTCGTCCAGGTGCTTGAACGTCCACTCACCTTCCTTGCGTTCGACGCCGGACCAATCGAAGTCTGTCCGGGCCCAGCGGATCCCGGCTTCCGCCATCCGAGCCACTTCCTGCTGGGCAATCTGGTGTTCGCCTCCTCGGGCGAGGTGTGCGCAGACCGCATAGGGGACGCCGCTGTCCGCCGGCATGAACTCAACGGTTTCCACTGCCTTTGCCTCCCGTGGCGTCTGCGCGCGTATCGTGTTCATCGCCCCCCCGATGAGCATGGCTGCGGCTGCGCTCAACACGAGAGACCGCGTCTTCCAGTGGTCAATTCTGCTCTCGTTTCCACAGCGATCCATATCATCTGTCTCCTGGTCGTTGATTTCGTGGTCGTCAGGCCTCAGGGGAGGCCCGGTCAGGCTGAGGGTTGCTCCGGATCCGGCGCAGCGCGCAGGGCATGTACGGTGAGGCCGGCGGAGCGATTTTCACCCGGAAGCACCAGACTGGCCAGCCAGCCGATGATCGCGCAGCTGAGCATCCCTACCACGCCGTAGAGAAAGAAGTGCAGCGACGTGGACGTCTTGACGTAGCCCAGCACAAACCCACTGGCGATGAGACCGACAATCGCACCGCGGCCATTGCCCCGCTTGGTGAACATGCCCAGCAGAAACAGCCCGGCCAGACCGCCGCCGAAGAGCCCGAGGATCACCATGAATTGGTCCCAAAGGCTCTTGATGTCTGTGGTTGCCATGGCCAGCGCAAAAACGGTACCGATTGTCCCGGCCAACGCCGTCATCCACTTGGCGAGGCGCAGACAGCCTTCCTCGGTCGTGTCCTTCTTGAAGCGTCGGTAGAAATCGGTAACGATGGCTGCAGACATGCTGTTCATGCTGCTGTCGAGACTGGACATACTCGCGGCGAAGACCCCCGCGATGACCAAGCCGGAGACGCCGACCGGCAGCTCGTTCACGATGTACCAGGGGAATACCATGTCGAGTTTTCCCAGAGTCGGGGGTAACTGCACGGGGTGGCAGCGGTAGAAGCCCCAAAGTGCCGTCCCCACGGCCCAGAAGACCAGCGCGGCGAGCCCGAGAAAGGCGCAGAGCCACAGTCCCCGGGCAGCGCTCTTTTCATCTTTCGTGGTGAGGTAGCGCTGGATCACCGCTTGGTCTGAGGCGTAGGGGATCAAGCCTGCAGGGGTATACAGGAGCAGGACCCAGATTGTCGCTGTGCTGAAGTCGAAGTTCCAGTCCACCCACTCCAGTCTGCCGTAGTGTGATGCTTCAGTGAGCAGCCAACCGACCCCTCCATCTACGTTGTTCAGAATCAGGATAAGGCTGATGAACGCTCCGGCCATCAGCACGATGACCTGGAGAACGTCGGTCCAGATCACCGCTTCCATGCCCCCCAGAACCGTATACACGGTGGCCAGCACGCCCATCACGGCGATACACGCGTACACATTGATACCAGTCACCACCGAAAGCGCGATAGACGGCAGTAGCAGTACGATGCCCAGCCGACCGAATTGCATGAGCAGGAACACGGCGCTGCCGAACAGGCGAGTCGTTACATTGAAGCGTTTCTCCAGGTACTCATACGCGGTGGTGACATTCAGCCGCCGATAGAAGGGGATGAAGACTTTGGTCACGATTGGGATGATCAGGAAGAGGAAGAAGACGTTGAGCACGTAGAGCCAGTTTGTGGCGTAGAGCTTGGCGGGGCAGGCCATGAAGGTGATGGCGCTGAGCATGGTGCCGAACACGCTGAGGCCCGCGGCCCACCACGGGATGCGCCCCCCGGCTTTGAAGAAATCGTCCGTGGTCTTTTCACGCTTGGAGAAGTACGCCCCCATGACCACAAGCGCCAGGAGATATAGGCCCAGAATCGTGTAATTGACCGCGCCGAACCTGGCGGGAACTGAGAGCGTCGCCTGCCAGACGCCTGGACTGCGCACCCCCGGTCGGATCTCACCACTTGGGACGACGAGCGTCCCCCCCCAACTGATAACGTTGGTCGTCACGTGGTTGCCCACGGGGAAGTCAGTGACCTTCTGCCAAGTGTCGGTGATTGTATGGTAGGCCAGAACATCCCGCGGAAACCCCGGGTGAGCAATCATGCGCCTTTCCATCTCGGCTTTTGCAGCCGCCAGGGCAGCCTGGTCTTCCTCCTTGCTGAGCGCCGCGATGCGTGCCTTGAGGGCCTTGTGGACGTCTTGCTGGTAATACTCACCACCATCACCACCGAGAACAAGGATGTGGTTTGCACCGATGGCAGTGGCCGGGGCCGCGGCGGTGCAGCGAATGCCCGGTCGGCCCTTCCCGACGTCCGCGATGCGCATCCAGGGACGGAGCCGAGGAACTGTCTCCTCGTTGGTACTGATCCTCTTAACAGCGGCCCAGAACGCATCCTTCTGAGCGTACCCGAATTGGGCGACTTGCTCTGCCGGCAGGCCTTGCTCTTCGCAGAAGACATTCAACGCTGCCGTGTACGCTTTGGGGTTGAACCGCCAGCCATCGGTGAGCCGGTCGCCACCTGGCCCCGTACCACTGAACAGGTAAAGACAGTCGGTACTGCCATCGCTTTGCACGGCGGCCGACGTTTTCCAGCGGGCCGGGCCGGGCCAGGGGGGGAGTTTCTCCCAGGCAAATCCCTCCTTGGAGTTCTTCCTGGAAAGATCCAGGGCCCAGAAATGCTGCGTTGCTTCACGGCCCTTGCCGCAGTTTCCTCCCGCCACGTAGATCACATTCCCGATTTTTCCGCCCGCGATGTACGCACAGGCCTCGGGGAGGGGGGGCATCGGCTGCACGACGGTTGGGTCATCCGCCGCACCGAGAAGCTTGTCCGATACGTCCACATTCCCCTTTGCCGAGTCCCAGCGCAAGACAAACACGCGGTTGGACAGGTGCCATGGTTGGCTCAGGGCGCCGGTCTCGGGATCGGTCACGAAACCATCTTTCCACTCCCCACCGATGCACACGATGCCATCGGGCGTGGCCACCGAGACACCGTAGCTGTACCCGTTTTCGAGTTGACGTGCCACGACCTGCCATATGGGCGGGGCATCTTCCCGTTCGCCCGGACGCAGCACGAAGATGTTGCGGTGATAGACCTTGGGAGATAGGTCTCCGGTCGATGTGCGGGGCCATCCGGCCGGGAAGTTCGCTCCTCCCGCCACGATCAGTACACCCCCGTGTACGCCCGAGAAGGCCCCGGCCAACCCCGGTTGCACGGTTTGCCCGGAGGCCGGCGGAAGCGAGGGCAGTTCACCCCACGCGATCGGTGCGGTCTCCGCAGCGCCAAGGGCAACGGCCGCGCCAGCCAGGAAGGCGAGTCCAGAAACGAGGGTCGCTAGACGTCTGCAGTTGGTGCTCATCGGTTGGGCTTCTCCTCATGGTTTCGGGGTACTTATCTGCGCTGTGCGCGGCTCGGCCCTCCAGGAAGGCACGGCCGCTGTGGACATCGGCCCTCCAGAACACTGGCCGCACTATGGGTTCACCCCAAGCCAGTCCAGGTCGACTCGAGCGAACGTGATCTTTTCATAGAGCTTGTTTTCGCCGCTCTCGTAGAGCACGTATACGTTGCCGCTCTCATCCGCAGTCACTGACGAGTAGACACTGATCCCTGCGTGGATAAGGCGTTTCACGGGCCAACTTCCGGCACGGTCAGTACTTGTCCAGAGGGTCAGCCGAACCCGCCCGTTGTGCGGTTCGACGGCACCGGGATTGTCAGGCGCGCAGTAGATCAAGACATCTTTTCCGCCAGTCGCTTCGGGGGGAATTCGGACCAGTCCCGCATTGCAGCCGTAACTGGGCTTGCTGCCATACTTGTAGTAGAATGGTCCGCCGACCTCGAACAGGTCCTCGCTCGTTTCCCAGTCCACCCAGCGGCGGCCGCCATCGTGGCTCCAGGCAATCCGGCGTTTGTGGTCAACGGCCATATGGCAGCGGGAATTGTAGTAGATTCGCCCGTCAGACAGCTCTGCAAGCGTTCCCTCGCCCGTTCCGCTCTGGACCGGTTCGCCGACCTGCCAGGTCGTGCCACCGTCATCACTGTAGATTGACGTGTTGTAGTTGTACTGCCAGCATTCCTGGGCATTGTCCCCGTTCGGGGGCTGGATTCGGCCGGGCATGACAAGACGGCCTTCGTGCTCGCCGTGGTGCAACGTGATGCCGGATTCCGAGGCGACCAAGTCAACCGGGATGCTGTCCGGTGTACCGTGGCCGATCAGATTGGGTTTCAGCGTGATGCTCTCACGACTCCAGGTCTGCCCGTTGTCTTTGCTGCGCCACAGGCAGAGCTTCCCGGGACATACGATCAGGACATGCCCCGTCGTGTCATCCACCACCACGTTGCCGCCGCCCTCGGGATTCACGTTTTCTTGCGGAGACCACGTCTTGCCCTGATCCCCGCTGCGACGCAGGAACGTGCAGCACTTGGCAAACGCGAGGAGTGAGCCGTCCGGGGCAACCACGATTTTCGGGATGCGCATTCCGGTGAACAGATCTTGTTTCGCCAGCGCGGCCGCCTCCTCAAGTTGCTTGAGCTCGCCATCGATGTCTGCCATCTTGAAGCGAACGGAAACCACGGAGTGCTTGTCCTCGCCGGGGGCGTACTTGATGTAGGTTGTTGCGACCAACGTTCCATCCGGGAGCACTTCCAACCCGGGGTATCCACAGTCACCACCTGCGTAGCTGTGCAGGAGTTTGACTCGGCATTGCCCGGCCCGGGCGTTCACAGCGTCATCGTATGTCCCGACCCAAGCCACGAAATGGCCCTTCGTGGGGCTGCCGGGGGCCTGGTCTCTGAAAGGCACAACCATCCTGCCATCCGGGGCATATCCGGGCTGGTGCCGATCGCCGGTCAATCCCCAGCATGTATCGACGGGCTTCGACCATGTCTCTCCTTCGTCGTCTGTGGTCATCATGAGTGAGTGGTCGGCGTGCTTGTTGTCCCGCATCAGACAGAGAATTTGGTTCCCATCCGGGGACCGGATCATGGCCGGCTCACACGGGTCGCGCCCGGCGACTTCGGCAACGACCTTCGGAGTCCCCCAAGTGAGTCCGCCGTCGTCGGAGATGGACTGCAACACGACCAACGGCGAGCGGTCTGCTCCGTCCGGCCCTTTGTGAAACAGTCCCAGATGTCGGCCGTCTTTGAGCGGCATGACGGCACAGAACGCCATGACGCACTTGAAGCCGAGGTCAATGGGCCCGGTCCACGTCTCGCCATCATCTTCACTGATGATCTGGCGCATGGTTCGGGGACCGCCGCAGAGGATGGTTAATCGTTCTTTCCCCTGTCGGTCGGTGAGCCGGTAGATGCTCGGGCAGTTCCGACAGGCGTCCCAGCCATCGGGGATCGGCAGCAGGTCGGACCAGGTCATCCCACCATCAAGGCTCTTCTTCATCGGTCCGCACGGCCCACCATGGTTCATGGTCCAGACCGCCCACATCGTTTTGCCGTCCGCCATGAGGCAGGTCGTCGGGTGGCCTTGGTAGATCTCGGGCGTACCTGCCGCTATGACGACGTGTCGGTTCTTCTCCTGAGACAAGTCCACCATCGGGGGGGGAACCGGCCGAACGGATCGCTCGCCCTCTGCGGTCACGTCATCTATTCTCATTTGGTTTCTCCATGGTCGGAACGCGAAGTAGCCAAAGGACCGGCGTGGATCCTTGCAGGCATGCACCTGTCGGCCGTCAATGCGGAACGTGAGTTTGTCCCCTGATCGCTGCACTTCGAACAGAAAAGGCTTGCCGGGAGTGATGTAGGCGGCGGCGGGCTTGAGGAACATGTCTGCCCGGCGGAGAACGGGGCCCTCAACAAAGAGTCGTTTGCCCGCTCCATCAAAGCCAAAATGGCTGTTGCCGTTGATGCAGAACGTCGCCGCCGTGTGGGCCAGCGTCTTCAGCGTGATTCGTGCCTGGATTCTTACATCGCCGGTCAGCTGGAAGTCAGATTCAAGGAACTGCTGCTTCCCGGTTCCCACAAAGCCTGTCGCCGTTTTCTCCCACTTGCCCACGAGACGCAGATCGCCTGTGCCGGTTCCGTTGGCCCGTTCGGTCCCTCCAAACGCGCACCAGGCGAACCCCAGGTTCACCAGACATGCCGTCCCGAACGCTCTTCCAGTCATCCACGATATCTCCGTTTGGAATGGCGTCAGGATGGGCTGGAGAGTCCGGTGTTTTCACCGGACGGACGCGACTCCGCCAAGCCCTACGTCGCTACCTACGAACAGAAGATGCCACCAGCACGGTGGTGTTCGCAGCGAGGCACGCAGAGCAGCGGAGTGCCGTTCTTTCTACCTATCCCTACGCCATTCACCACTGATTTGAGGGTGTGCAACGACAGTCTGTGCCTCTACCAGTCCTGTCCTCGCTGCCTCTACGGAACTGCGAGAGGCAAGATAGCGTCCGGCAGAGAGTGATGCGAGGAATGGGAAGGGGGGCAGGGCAGCATCTCCGGCCTGCTTCCGGATTTTGCCTGACCCGTTCCTCCTGAGTCGAAAAGAGCACTATGATAGGACTTGGTTCGGAGCCCTCTGGATGATCCGGCAGTCCATCAGCCCCCAAGAACAAAGGCGTTCGACATTTCTGTCCCGCCCTGATGTATCGATCCTGTCAACAAGGAATTCCCCAGCATGTCGAATCCGGCCACTGATTATCCCGTGTCCTTCCATGGCGTGGGTGACTTTGAGCGTCTGGGAGATATCCCTGGCGTTCTGCTGTCTCGTTATCCTCGGCACGTGCGTGAGGCGCTGAACCGACGAGCACGCCATGTCGCTTTGGAGGGCGTGGGCTGCGAGGTCCGCTTCGTGAGTGACCACTCAGACGTGCGCGTGTTTGTTGCTGCCCAGAAGCCTGAGTTCGGCGAGGAACTGGAG
>Ga0209045_1000560_pt1 | contig 43048 bp, 28 predicted proteins | sample SaaInlLV_10m_DNA_4_FD_184664 | JGI IMG/M metagenome (GOLD analysis project Ga0209045, IMG submission 184664) | Marine microbial communities from expanding oxygen minimum zones in the Saanich Inlet - Saanich Inlet SI072_LV_200m_DNA (SPAdes) (version 2) | ecosystem: Environmental > Aquatic >...
CTGCGAGTCAGGCGGAACACGCAGAGACGCTGATGCCGGTCTCCCGAGGCGAGAACCCGAATGTTCCCGATCTTCAGGGCCTGGTTTGGGGGTATCTGTCGGCCGTGGACGGCTTGGTGCTGGGCAGCTACAACATGCCCGTCGCGGCTGGTCAGGCGGCGGAGTCACATCTCCTCTGGCGTTCAGAGAGCAAGGCCGTTTTCGCGTTGGACAGAGCAGACGGGTCTCTGCGGTGGGTCTATCGAGCACGCCCGGATCACATCGTGTCGAACATCGAGATTGCCTTTGACGATGGGCGCCTGTTCCTTGTTGACGGGACGTCCAAAGCTGATTTGGCTCGGGCGCGTCGTCGTCGCGCCAAATTGCAGGCGGATCTTCGACTTGTTGCTCTGGACATTGCCAAGGGGGCTGAGCTTTGGCACCAGGATGACGTACCCGTCCTGGGTGACCGGAGTGTGTTGAGCAGACTCAAGACGAACGTCACCCATCTCTTCATGGGGTTGCCGAACTGGGGGCATCTCGTGGCGGCCAACGGGGTTGTGCTCTACGGGGCAAACGCCGCGTACGAGGCAGAGACAGGGACGAAGCTCTGGACCAAAGGCATACGGCCCGGCAAACTACCGCTGGTTCGTGGTGATCAGATCATCACTGGGGCTGGTGCCTACGACCTGCGCACCGGTGAGCCATGTATGGCTGAAGATGCCTTGACTGGTCAGAAAGTGCCTTGGCGTTACATGCGCGCTTATGGGTGTGGACCCACCGCGGGGTGTGAGAACGTCCTTTTTTTCCGTTCCGGAGCAGACGGCTTTGTGGACCTGCAGAAGGGGGGGACGACAAACTTCGGCGGCGTGCGGCCTGGCTGTGCCCGGACGCTGCTGGCGGCCAACGGGTTGCTCCTTCATCCGCAAGGCTACAGCGGTTGCTGCTGTTCCTACAACTTCAAGTCCAACCTTGCCCTCGTTCCCTCCACCGGACAGCGTGACACGTGGTACGTATTCCCACGACTCGCGGCTTACGGCCTCGTGAAGAGGGCTGCGGTAAACTTTGGTGCTCCGGGTGACCAGAAGGACGCCGGTGGCACCACGTGGCTCGGCTTCCCTAGACCGATTGTCAACGGTATCCGGCGGGTCCCGACCAGAGTCTCGATGAAACATGCCCAAGCCTTCTATCGGCGCCGCTCAACATCCGCCATTGAGGGAACAGACGTGCCGTGGGTATACAGCTCAGGACTCCAGGGGCAGGGCAGGATTGTGCTCGGTTGCTCAGTGCGGCCCAACGTTGTCCTGTCCCGACGTGACGAGACCCCGCTTTTGGATGGGGAGAGCGACGATCCGTGCTGGGCAGACGTCACCCCTATTCCTTTTGAGAACACACCGTTCAGTATGATCGGAGCCAGTGTTGTCTTGCGGATGTTCCGGGACGCGGAGAAGATCTACGTCGCGTATCGGCGCGACTATGACACTGGTGGGACCGCCGGTCCCGGCGATGAGTTTGACCTCTTCCTGGCGGGCGCGAGGCGGAGGGGAGGAATCCGTTTTGTCATTACCCCTGACGGCAAGGGCGTTGCCCGGCTCGGCTCCGTTGGGGTGAGCCGGAAGGTCGATCCAAGCTGGAAAGGGGAGTGGGAACACGCCGTCCGACGGCGAGAGGACGCCTGGGGATGTGAGATCGCTATCCCGATCAAGACACTTGAGGAAGCGGGCATTACTCTAAAAGGCCTGCGGATGAACTGCATGTCCCACAACCGAACCGCATCAGGCTTGGAGGGCGTGTTTCTTGTCGATCCTCTGTACGGCACTAAGTTCCGTTGCTGCTCTGCTTTCGTTCCCATCGTCCCCGCGCCGACAACCCCCACGACGGAGCGCGTGTTCACCGTCCGCCTGCACTTTGCGGAGACCGCACACAGCGAGATCGGAAAGCGCGTGTTCGATGTCGCCATCCAGGGCGAAACAGTGTTGCGCGCACTTGATGTGCTGGGGGCCGCCGGAGGCCGCAACATCGCGATTGTGAAGACATTCCCCGGCATCCATGCGACAGATGGGATTACGTTCGATTTTGAGCCGACAACGCCGTCTGACGCGCCTGGGGCTCAGCCGGTGATCTGTGCGGTCGAGGTGATTGAAGAGCAGTAAGGAGTTCAGAGTTATGGCGCGCAAGATCATTGACATGCATCAGCACCTGGGTTCGGAAGCTGATTTTGAGCCGTTGACAACGGCCTATGCGGAGACGGACATCGTCAAGGTTGTGCTGCTCGGGATTCAGTGCCGTCGCTGGCCGGGGAACAACGAGCTGGTCCTGAGCGCTGCCCAGCGGGTCCCGGAGCTCTATGTGCCGTTCGTGGGATTCGATCTGGATGCCTGTGGTGTAGACGATTTGGTCCGCTATCGCGATGACGGGTTTCGCGGGGTCAAGTTCATCGGGCCGGATCAACCCTACAACCATCCCGATTACATGCCGGTCTACGAGAAGGCCTGTGAGTTAGGACTACCCGTTTTGTTCCACCTGGGCATCGTGGCGAACAAGCCGTCTTGGTCGGATGTCAACAGCAACAACATGCGGCCCATCTACCTTGACCACATTGCCCGGGGATTGCCCGAGCTGACTGTCATCGGGGCGCATTTGGGGAATCCGTGGTATGAGGAAGCGACAATGGGGTGCCGGTGGAACGCAAACCTGTTCTATGACCTGTCCGGATCGACGCTCAAGAAGAAGGGGCCGCAGTTCCTCGGCGACCTGCTGTGGTGGTCCCCGGAGAGCAAGCCGTACACCAGCCCGGACGGGACCTGTGCCTGGGAGAAGATCATTTTCGGCAGTGACGTGGCGCCGGCATTGGTGGCTGATGTGATCTCTGACTACGAGAGACTCATGGATGGGCTGGACCTCTCGCCCAAACTGCGGGAAGACGTGTGGTACGGGACGGGCGCGCGCATCCTTGGGCTGGGAGAGGGATGAGCCGTGCACAAGACGTTTGAACTTGACTTCCCGCTGAAGCGGACACATCTCGGGATGCCGATGGGCAATGGCGATCTCGGGGTGCTGGTATGGGGGCAGGAAAAGCTCCATTTGACCGTCAGTAAGATCGACTTCTGGGATCATCGAGGGGGCATGTGGATTGCTGAAGGATGCACATACGACTATATAAAGGCCAACTATGATCCAGAGGATGGGGAGAAGATCCAGAACGCGTTGTCGAGCTTCCAGCGCGAGTTGATGGCCGAGAGTGGATTCTGGTGTTCGACCCGAGTCCCATCCGGGCGTTTCGAGTTGACGTTTGCTGACGGGGCTGTGCCGGAACGCGTTGTGTTGGAGTATGCGACCGGCGTGGTGACAGTCGAGCTGTCGACGGGAGCGGTATTGACGTTGACCGTCGGGGAGGCGGCCCCGATCTTGTTCGTGCGTGACGAAACTCGCGCTGTGGAACGCGTCGATGCCCGTTCCGTGTGGGATTTTGAACAGACGGTGGAATGGCTTGAGAGCCGTGGCATCTCGCCCGATGAGCGGGTCGACGACGCGCGTGGTTGTGGCTGGGCTCAAGCCTTGCCCGAGGATCCCTCGTTAGCGTGTGTGGCCCAGCGGTTGCCGGGCGGCATTGCGGTGTCTTTGGCTCGAGGGGAGGACAATGCTGCGGCAACGGCGAGTGCTTTCGGGGCCATCGCCACGATTGACGTCCCCGCTTTCGAGCAGAACGCCTCTGCCTGGTGGGGTGCTTACTGGGAGGACATGCCGGAAGTGGAGCTGCCGGATGAGACCCACAGCGCGTTCCTCAAGCTCGCTTTCTACAAATACGGGGCCGCGAACAATCCGAACTCGCCGTTGCCTTCCGGACTGCAGGGGCCGTGGGTGGAAGAGTATCACAAGGCCCAGTGGTCAGTGGACTACCATTTCAACGTCAACATCCAGCAGATTTACACGCTTGGCCTGCCCCTGGGGAAGTTCGAGTTTTTCGGGCCGCTTTTCGCCATGCTCGAGTCCGAGAGCTTTCGGGCCATCATGCGGAGCAACGCCAGGAGTTTGTTTGGGATTGAGGACGGCCTTTGGCTGACGCATGCGGTCGATGATCTTGGGCGACAGTGCGGGGGCGTCAGTGCCGGGGCCATTCTGGATCACGCCTGCGGGGCGTGGACGGCGCAGCTCTACTGGCTGTGCTACACGCACTCAGGGGACGAGACGTTTCTGCGTGAGCGTGCCTACCCATTCATGCTTGGGATCATGCGCTGCTACGAGGAGATGCTTGAGGAGCGGGACGGTCTTCTGTCCATCCCCGTGGCCATTTCTGCCGAGTACGGCTGTCGGAACCAGAATGGGCAGCGTTGCGGCCGGGATCCATCCTATCAACTGGCTGGGATCCACATGCTCCTTGACGCGCTTGGTAAAGCGTGTGCCGTGCTTGGGGAAGAGCCGCGGCCGTTCTGGCAGGAGATGAGCGAACGCATTCCGCCTTTCACCGTGTTCGAGGGGATCGATCAGTACAGCAAGCCGAGTCCGCGGATCGCCATTTGGGACGGCCAGGATTTGGAGCTCTGTCACCGGCACCATTCCCACCTGGCGTGCATTTACCCGTTCGACACCCTTGGCGCATCGCCCACGGCAGAGGTGCAGGAGGTGGTGGAGAATTCGGTTGACCACTGGATCCATCGTGGAATGGGGGAGTGGAGTGAATGGTGTATGCCCTGGGCGGCGATTATTCAGGCTCGACTTGGTCTGGCTCAGGGCGCAGAATTGCTAATGCATATCTGGCGTGAGCTCTTCCTCAATGAGAGCATGTGTTCGGTCTATCTGCCGCGTTTCCGGGGATTTTCTTCGCATCGCCGCGACGACATGAAGAAGCCGAAAGGGACTTCGGAGGTGATGCAGCTTGAGGGCACGATGATCGGGGCGGTTGCGCTCATCGAGATGCTTGTCCACACGCATGCCGGGGTTATGAAGCTGTTCGGTGGGGCGCCTCCGAAGTGGCGTGATGCCTCGTTCAGGGACGTCCGGCAACCGGGCCCATTCAGGGTGTCGGCGGTTCGTAGCGATGGTGCTTTCCGAGAGGCGGAGATCACGAGCCTTGGTCCGGCCAGGCTGCGACTTGACATCCCGGGGGCGGGATCCGTCCGGGTTGAGTTGAGAGGGCGATCTTTCGAAGCCAGCTTGCCTGTGGAGCTTGAGTTCCTCGAAGCGGAAGCTGCCAGGATCCACAGCTGTTGAGCGGAGATGAGGATGGCGGCGAGACCGAACGTGGTGTAAGCTCTGGACTTGCTCCGTGCTTTCTGTCAGGTCAGTCTCCCTTGCCTAAGGAGTTCTTCATGCGTCGTGCTTCCCTTGCTTTTCTTGTCAGTGTTGCCTTGTTTCTCTTCTGTCTGGCCGGCGCTTTCGGAGCTCCGGCGGCTGTAGGCAAAGCAGCGGCCGAAACAGTGAGGAGAGGCTGGTCGGGTGACGTGCTTCAGACGTTGGGGTTCGAGGATGTGGCGTTCTGGGCAGGGGGGACGCTTGTCTCATCGCCAAAAAAGAGCGGGGCCGGCGCCGTACGCTGGTCTACGCATACGGAGACGTCATCACTCGCTTGCCGTAATACGCCTCGGGACCTGTCTGCGTTCAACACGATGTCGTTCTGGCTTCATTCCAGCCATGCCAATGATGCGACGTTCATGATTATCTTCGACTCCAACCGTGAAAAGGGGGTGTTTTCGTATTATTCGAAGGGGGTGACCGTGGACTGGACGGGGTGGAAGAAGCTTGAGTTTCGATTCCGCTCGTTCGGTAAGGCGCGGTCGCCGGCCGGTTGGGACAAGATCACCTCGTTGCGTTTGACTGCCAGCGGCTGGAATCAGGAACCGAACCCCGAGTGTGTCTGGGTTCTGGATGATCTGCAGTTCACCTTCGACGCCAAGCCGTATCGCCCCAACGTGCAGGCAAGAACGTACGTCAAAGCCCCAGTCCCGGAACGTTACCTCACCAGCCTCCGCAAGAGCCATCCCCGCCTCATCCTCCTCGATGAGGACCTGCCTCGTATACGGGCGTTTCTGGCCAATGACCCGCGTGGACAGTCATGGCTCGAGAACACCAGGAAGCGGGCGGAGCAGTATTACCGGCGGCCACCCCGGCACCATGAACTCCCGGATGGACGGCGTCTGCTGTCGGTCTCACGTGATGTGTGCAACCGGATCTACCACTGGGGGCTGCTCTACCGCCTCGAGAAGGACCCGAAGTGGCTTGAGCGGGCCTGGGAGGAACTGAAAGCCGTTGTGGCCTTCAAGGACTGGAACCCCTCTCACTACCTGGACACGGCTGAGATGATGCATGGTGTCGGGGTTGGTTACGATTGGTTCTACAACGGTTTCACCGAAGACCAGCGTAAGACGATTCGCGAGGGGTTGTGGCAGCACGGGCTGAGGCTGTCCTACGCGGCTTACATGGGGTTGGAGGCAGAGGGGCAGCAAGGGTGGCGGCACGTAACGAACAACTGGAATTTCGTCTGCAACGGTGGGACTTCTCTGGGGGCGATGGCTGTCCTCGATGAGATGCCTGAGGAGTGCACGGTGATCCTCGATCAGGCATTTCGCTACATCCAGATCCCGGTTGAGCACTTTGAGCCGGATGGCGCCTGGTGGGAGGGGATTTCCTACTGGGGGTACTCCATGCGGTACTTCCTGGCCTATCTGCGTGGTTTGGAGACGGCTTTCGGCACGGACTTCGGCTTCATCAAGGGGCTCAAGGGAACAGGCTTCTCCATGGCCGGCGACTTCCCTGTTCACTTGGTGAGTCCTTTGGGCGGCTACTTCAATTTCGCCGATTCGGGATCCGGCGGCGGGACGTACCGACACTGGGCGCTCTTCTACCTGGCCGCGCGCTTCCGCAATCCATTGTATCTGGACTTCCAGCGCCGGAACGCGTCGGGTGATGCATATGACATCCTCTATTACGAGCCATTCGAGGCGGAGCTTGCCCTCCAGGATGTTGCCTTGGACAAGTGCTTCAAGAAGACTGAAGTCGCCACAATGCGAAGCTCGTGGACGGACCGGAATGCGCTGTTCGCCGGGATCAAGTGCGGCAGGAACGGCATTGCTCACGCGCATCAGGATCTGGGCAGCTTCATTTTCTATGGCCTCGGTGAGCGATGGGTTCTTGACCTCGGTACCGAAGGCCAGACCTATCAGTCGCACAAACACCGCCTCCCGCGGCACCACTTCTACCGGATCCGTGAGGAGGGGCACAACACGCTCGTGTTCAATCCGGGTGAGAAGTACTCGCAGGATGGGCGGGGGAAGGCGGTCATTACCCGCTTCGAGTCGTCCGCCAAGGATGTCTTTGCGGTCGCGGACCTCACGCACGCATACCGCAAACATGCCAAATCCGTTCGTCGTGGCTACCGGCTCCTGAATCATCGACGTGCCTTCCTGGTCCAGGACGAGATCCAAGGCAACGCTCCCAGCGATCTCTGGTGGTTTGGCCACAGTTTCCCCGGCATCCCCGGTGAGGTGGGTGCGTCCGGGAAGCAAGCGACTCTCAAGGTCAATGGCAAGACATGCCATGCCTACCTTCTGTCACCGGAGGGTGCGCGCTTTGCGTTCATGGATGCCCGACCTCTGCCAACGTCTCCTGACCCCGACATCCAGCAGCAGAACAAGGGCGCGACCAAGCTCGCTGTACATCTGCCGGAGACGGAAGACGTCACGATCGCAGTCGCGTTCGCGCCGGTGTACGATTTTGAGGAGGAACCGTCCATGGCCTTCGATGTGACTCCGCTGGAGACCTGGGAGGTGGCTGACTCAGCCGGGCCGGCGCTTTCGGCTATCACGGTCGACGGGAGGCCTCTGGGAGACTTTTCCGCTCGCGTCTACACGTACGCTGTCATGCTTCCTCCAGACACGCAGGCCGTCCCAGTGGTGACTGTGGAAGCGGATGCGGACGTGTGCGACACCAATGTTGCCTCCGCCACTGCGTTTCCGGGCACGACGCGAATTGCAGTGACGGCCAAGCTTAGCGGTGCCAGTTCCGTCTATCTGGTCCGGTTCCTTCCGACCGTGCCTCCCGGGGGATCCGGGAAGCCGCACTTCAGATCAAAGCCGGTCGTCGTGAATGGGGTCACTGTTTCCGCGAGTCGCGATGATGGGAACAGGCCTGGGAACGTACTTGATGGCGACCCTGAAACACGCTGGTCCGCGAGTGGTGAGAAGGAGTGGATTGCCTTTGATCTGGGCGAACGGAAGATTCTGTCGGGACTCAATATTGCCTGGTACAACGGGAACCAGCGGCGGACGAGCTTCGAGGTCCACGTGTCAATGGACGGTAGGTCATGGCGTGAGGTCTTCAAGGGGCAGTCGACCGGCAAGGACATTGAGCTTGAGCACTACACGTTCAACGGGGAACAGGCAGCTCGGCACGTGCGCATCACGTGTTTCGGCAACACGAGCAATCTTTGGAACAGCATTACTGAGATCGGGTTCTGAGAATACTGAGGATTGAGGAGACAATTCATGGACGTAGGCGTTGTAACCCGGAGTTTTGGGCAACTGAGCAACGACGAAACTGCTGACCTTCTGGCGGAGAAGGGGTTCCGGTGGACGGAGCTCTGCTTCTCCCAGACAGACTCCAAATACTGGGTCTACAATGGCCGCAGTGATCTCTCGGATATGACTGATGAGCGCAGCAAGACCATCGTTGAAACCTATCGGGGGAGAGGGGTGGAAGTCCCGGTGCTGGGGGTTTTTACCAACCTCATTGACCCCGACGATGGTGAACGTGAGCAGAACTTGCTGTACTTCGAGCGCATGATGCAGATTGCGGCCTTCAACGGGATCCGTACCGTGGTGACGGAGTGCGGGTTCGTTCCGGGAGCCCGGGGTGTCAATACGGATGTCTACGAGGAGGTCTTCGAGCGACTGCTGAACAGCTTTCGCTGGCTGATTGAGCGCGCCGAGAAGTACGACCTCGATGTCGCTTTGGAGCCCTGTGTGATCGACATCGTCCCGAGCGCCAAGCGTACAGCTGACTTCATCTCTCAGCTGGGATCATCGCGCGTCAAGGTGTTGTTGGATCCAGCGAACCTGATCGCCAACAGCTCGGAAGAGGACATGTTCCGTTACCTTGCCCCGCACGTTGCCTACTTCCATGGCAAAGATCGCAAGGTGAACGACCGCAAAGGGCAGCTTGTCGGAGACGGCGATGTGAACTGGCCGCTCTTCCTCAAGCTCTACCACGAACAGACTGAGGACTATCCTTTCATCCTGGAATACGTGAACATCAACAACTTCTGTGAGGTGCGTGATCGGGTGCTCGCGTTCGACGCACAGGTGGTGGCGTAGTCCCGAATGGCAGCGCTGCACCTTGACAACGAGGTGACGAAACGCTACTATTGCGGCTTCTTTCGTGGGTTTGTGTTCTCTTCAGATGTGGCGAATGCCAGGCCGGGGTTGGGCGGATCCCGATCGGTCAGGAGAGGCGAGCCCGTAATGTGGAATCTGATTCGTTAGGAGTGTGAGGATGGGTTTCTCCAAGGCAATTCGTTCCCTGGTGGCGGTGGCTTCCCTGGTGGCAATGTCGGCGTCGGCCGGTGAAGGTCAGAACTGGTTGTTCCGGATGCGCGGAATCAGCGTCATGCCGGATGAATCGGCCAGCATCAATGGCATCGGTGGCGATGTCGATGTGAACGACGATTACACGGTTGATGTCGATCTGACCTACTTCCTGAACGAGAGCTGGGCCATTGAGTTGATGGCTGCAACAACCCGCAACGCCGTTCGTGCCGAAGGCACTGCGGTTGGGGACGTTGACCTGGGCAGTATCAGGCTTCTGCCGCCGACTCTCACCCTTCAGTACCACATGTGTCTGACCGAAACGGTCAAGCCCTATGTTGGTGCCGGCGTCAACTACACCAAGTTCTATGATGAAGAGCTTTCAGACAACGCTGTGATCAGTCGTGTCGAGTATGACGACGCCTTTGCGCTCGTGCTGCAGGCTGGCGTGGATTTCGACCTCAACGAGAACTGGGTTTTCAACGTGGACGTCAAGAAGGTCTTCCTCGAGACCGATGTCAACATTGATAACGCACTGGGGGCTCGGATCGACGCGGACGTCGACATCGACCACTGGATTCTCGGTGTTGGTTTCGGTTACCGCTTCTAGACCGTTCAGGTCCTGCGTGCTCTGAAGAGCCCCCGCCGGAAACGGTCGGGGGCTTTTTCTTTTTCCGCGGCATGCCGCCGCCGCGTTCATCGTCTTCGTCCGAGGATCCTCAGTATCCTAAGGAAGAGGTTGATGATGTCCATGTAGAGAGAGGCCGCACTGTCCACGGCGTTGTCGAGTGTTTTCGGGATCTGGTTTGCGCGGCCCCAATCGTATCCGACATAGCCACAGAAGATGACAACCACGATCCAGTCGATTATCCCGTGGTGCATCTTGAAGATGAAGACCTCGACCAATTCGACAATGATCACGATCAGCAGCGCGATGGTGAGTGCTCCTGCGATCTTGGCGAAAAAGCGCGGGAACAGAGAGCCGAGGACCATCATTACGAGTGTCACCAGCCCCGTTACGCGCACAGCATCGAGGACTAGAGATGGGTTGTAGCGGCACACCACCAGGTTGATGATGAGCCCGAACGGAACAACGACGAAGTTGTACCCGATGAAGCTGACCAACGGGGTGTCAGACGAGGTGAACAGCCAGATGCCGAAGAAACAGGCTGCGAGGTATCCGAGGAAGAACACCCAGGGATTGATACCTGCGATTGCCTCGTAGGGGATCGTCTTGACCATGACCCAGTTGACGAGGAATCCCCAGCACAAGACCAACCCGATCACCAGGTTGTAGACGCCTGCACTGATTCGTTGCCCAACAGACTCGCGATCGGTCCTGGTGAAGACAGTGTTTTCCATCGGTGTTCCCTCTCTCCTGCACACACTGCAAAGGGGATGCATCAGCGGCTCTTCCCCAACTACTGTGGTAAAGATACGCGTGGCGCAGCGCGAAGACAACCCCGGCGTCGGCGCTGGACTTCCCACGTATTCCTGCGACATTTGCTCGAACGTATACAGTCTGTGTCGGTTACGTGTATTGGCAGGAGAGGAGCGTCCTGATGGAAGAGAGTTGCCGTGTTCGGAGGCGGGATTTTCGGGTCGGAGGAGGGAGTGGGTTGGGACGATGTCGTCGCTTCCTGTTCGCTGTGATGGCGTTCGGTTTGCCTACTTGTTTGGTTGGGCATGCGCAGGCTCCGGCCCGAACCACGGAGGAAGGCAAGAACGAGGTCCTTTGGCTCGATCGTCTGTGCGAAGTCGAGTATTGGCATCCCGTTGAGGAGTGCCGGACTCGCGTGTCGGCCCTGGAATGCCCGTGGGGCGGCAAGGTGCTGCAGCTCCACTTCGAGGTGGATCACCACTCCGGTGAGAAGAAGTACCCGGTGGGATGGCCAAGGGCGCATCTCAACCCTCTGGGCTGGGAACGGAATTGGCTCGCCTGGGACCGGATTGAGTTCATGGTTCGGGCTCAGACATCTCGTGAAGCTCTGCCCAAAGCGGCCCTGACCTTTGAGTTCGGGGACACGCGTCCGGTCTACAATCCCTCCCTTGAGTTCGCTGAGCTGGACAAATGGACCGTTGTCTCGATGCCAGTGGCGGAGATCATGGCCAAGAGCCCGATCCTGAAGGGGGGAATCAGCCGTCTGCGCTGGGTGGTGAGTGAGAGCAGTTACAAGCACGGGGATGTCCTCGATTTTCACGTTGGGGGATTCCGGCTTGTGCGTTCCCTGGTCTGTGAGATCACAGAGCTTTCCGCAGCGACGCCGGTCATCTATGCAGGGCAACCGTTCATCACGTTGGGCATCACGGTCGTTGGCCCTCCGGCGGATGTGAAACGAGGAGTGCCATTCACCATTCGCAGCGGAGAGCGCGTGGCTCGGCATGAGATGTTGCCGTTGGGGCGAGGGAAGCAGCTCTACGAGTGCGACATCTCCGAGCTTGCGTTGGTCCCTGGAGACTATGAGTTGGTTGTCTTCGAGGGTGACGAAGGCAGGGCGAGGTCTGTTTCACTCAGAGTGGTGGAGGAACCATGGAAGCAGAAGTGACAAACTTACGGGGACGTGGGGAGCGGCAGCTCATGCCGGCTTTGGGAACATGCCGGGCACTCCTGGCCCTGACATGCTTGCTCGTCGCGGCAAGTCGAGGGGGAGATCCCGAGAGCTACGAACTGGCCTTCACGAAACGCCCCCCGGTGATCGATGGGAAATTGACCGATCCGTGTTGGCAGTCGGCAACCGTCCTGGATCGCTTTGTGAAGCTTGGAGGGAAGGCGTTGAGCGGTGAAGAAAAGGTGTTGACACGAGCGCACATCACCGCAGATCAGGAGCATCTGTACTTCGGGATTCTCTGTGAAGAGCCGTTGATCGAGAAGCTGACCATGCGCCACACCGAGAGGGACAGCGCCGTATGGAAGGATGATGACGTCGAGATCATGGTTGTGCCCTGCGAACGTGGCGAAGATCGCTATGTGCAGTTGGCCGTGAATCCCGCTGGTGCCCTGATGGATGCGTTCCTTCCTGGTCAGGGGATGCCGCTGGAGATGGGCTATGACAGCGGAGCAACCGTCAAGGCTTTGGTGGGCAAACAGGACTGGACGGTCGAGATGGCCGTGCCCTTGGCCAATCTGCCCATTGAGGCGGTGGAGGGTGCGTGGTCGTTCCACATCGCCCGAGCACGTCGCACCACCGGCTCCTACCTGACCTCCCTCATGACCCCGGTCAGTGGATTCCACAGCTTGCCTGCATATGCCGGCCTGACCGGCATTGAGAAGCTCAAGTTTCCCCTGGGACTGAAGGCGTTCTCGTTCGGGCAGTTTACCTACGGGCAGAATACGTGCACGTTCAAGGTGGCAGGGGCGAAGGCGAAGCTGACGTCGATGGCCATCGAGGTTGATGGTTCGCCGCGCATGCTGTTTGACAGTGCGGCTCTGCAGATCATGACGGGAACGATGCAGCTTCCCTACACGCTGATGCCGACTGATCGTGGGAAATCCCTCGCCGTCAAGGCGTTCAGCGGGACCCGGTTGCTGCAATCGAGGATGATCAGCCTGAATGGAATGCCGGAGAAGATGCTCGGGACGTCGTCCCGGGCGGTGTTCATGCTCTATCCCGGACACTTTGTTGAGCTTGAGCTGCCTTTGCATATCGCGGGATCTGCGGATGCTCCCTTGACCCTGGAATGGAAGGCGACGGGGGAAGATGGTCAGACCTTGGGGCAGGGCATGACAAGTCCGGCCGGCTCGCCGGCGCGGATACGTCTCTACTGGCGTTCCTGGCGACCCGGAATGTACACGATTGATTGCCGTCTGTTGCGCGGCAAAGAGGAACTGGCTCGTCAACAGCAGCAGATCCGGCTGGCCGCCAATCCCTGGGAGGTATCGCAATGAAACACGGACACAGAATCTCAGCCTGCGCGCTCGTGTTCCTGACATCAGCAGTGGGCGCCTTGTTCGCGGCACCGACCGTGATGCTTGATTTCGGGAACGAGAAATCGGCTGTCGCGGAGGCGTTTTCGGCGGTCACGCCTGCCTCCAACTGGTCGGCCGGTGGAAGCTGGGGATGGCTCCAGTCCGGCGACGTCGCGGCGGCGATCCAGGCCGTTGATGCGCCTGTGGATCCCACGCCAAAGCTGAATCCGCACAGCAACCGGCAGAACCGCCCGGGGGTGTACACCAACGCATTGAGCCAGGACCACGTCGAGAGTGGAGATCCTGTCGATTTCCGGGTGACCGTTCCCGTCGGCGAATATCGGGCCTGGTTTGTGGTCGGGGCCTCGGGGCCGGGGAGGAGCAGCCGGAATCGAGACCGCGTTTGGGATATACACATTGCCAGCGGCAAAGCGGAGGTCGACGCGACCTTTGCGGGGATGTATGAGACGCGGGTTCTGACGATGGATGTTGTTTCAGATGGCACGGTGGACTTTGCTCTCTCCACGCGCAACAGGTGGCTTCTTAACGCACTGGTCCTGGCCCCGGTCGGGGACTGGGAGGCCGTGCATGGCGATGTTCTTTCCCGGTACGAGCAGGATATCTACCAGCTGCCGCAGGAGTTGTTGGAGACCTGGAAGCACCGGCCCCATATCGATGAAACCCCGGTGCCGGCTCTTTCCGTGGCCGAACGCGAGCGCGGTCTCGTGGCCTACCACCGCAGCTACCTGTCGTGCATTTGGCCGAACACGGTCCCGCTGCGACGGGAGATCGATCGTGAGGTGCGCGCTTTCGCGACACTGGGTGAATATGAACCGATCACGTTCACGGTGTTGCCTCTACGTGATTTCCCGAACGTGCGGGTGACATTTTCCGACTTGGCTTCGGCTGGTGGCGGCAAGATCCTGGCCACGAGTATCGACGTGCGCACCGTGAAGTACATGTGGGTCAAGCCGAACTACACGGCAGACGGGATCTACTACCGAGCTCCGGACGTACTGATGCCCCACACCGCTCCGCTGCAGTTGACCGATGGTGAGAACTTGCGTGTCTGGGCGACGCTGCGGGTGGATCCCAAGACGCCGGACGGCGTGTACGCCGGTCAGGCGACCATCAGCAGCGACGGCGTGCCTGTTCATACGGTCGGTATTCGTGTTCGCGTGGTCCCCATCGTGCTCGAAAAAGACGAGACGCTCACCTATGCCTTGTACTACCGACACCCCTACGACAACGCGAGTCGCGCCCCGGACGCCTTCTCCCGACGCTGGTTCCGCCGTCGGGCTGAGCTGGAGCACCGGGATTTGGTTGCTCACGGCATGAACGGGATCACGCTGAACTGCTGGGCCCCCGCGCCGAAGGATGGGAAATGGCAGTTCACCTTCGCGAGGCTTGCGGAGAAGATCGATCTTCTGCGTGACCATGGCATGCGACGTCCGCTGCCTGTGAGCATTCCGACGTTCGCGACGTACCGGAAGTACATCGATACCCCGATCGGGTCCCATCTGCGTGGTGTGAAGGTTCCCCCGCAGCCGTTTTTTGACACGATCACTCAAATGGTGGAGAAGATCGAGGCCGAGCGCAAGGTCCGTCAATGGCCGGAGTTGCTGTATTATCCGGTCGATGAACCGTCGACATCGCCCGATTCGGTGGCACTCATGACTGCTGTCCTGAAAGCCATCAAGCGAGTTCCGGGCGTGCGAACGTATGTCACGGCCGATCCGGCTCACGAGCAGTTTGAACCGATGCGCCCCTATATCGACATCTGGTGTTGCCAGCCGTTCAATCCCGACTACGAGGCAGTGGTTGCCGATATGGAAGCCAGACCGGGAGTGGAGTATTGGTGCTACCCCAACCACGTCAACGGTGAGAACGACCACACGCCGGTAACCGGGTCGCGTATGACCTACGGTTTTGGCCTCTGGAGATCCGGGTTCCGGACCCTGATTCCCTGGATCTACAAGTCGGAGGGGGGCAACCCGTGGAACTACCTCGACAGTACGTACATGGATTTCTTCAACCGAACCGCTGACGACGGCTCGCCAATCCCCGTTGCGATGTATGAAGCCTACCGCGAAGGGATCGATGACGGGCGCTACATCACGACCCTTCAGCGCTGGATTGAGCGGGCGAAGACGGCGGGTCGCGATGATCTGGCTCGGAAAGCGGAGGCAGATCTAGCTTACATCTGGGACTCGATTGACGTGCAGATCAAGTACAAGTATGACGGCATGTGGGATCCTTCAGCGTTCGACGTCTACCGCTGGATTCTGGGGCAGCGTATTTTGGAACTGCAGGGAGCCCTGACCTGGCGGTGAGTGGACCTCTGAGCATCTCATTGGCACGACAGGAGGCAGAGCGATGATTCGAGGACTGTTTGCGATGGTGATGATCGGGAGTGGCCTTCTGGCTTCGGTGGCTTCTGGGGCTCCGGCTGTCACTGCCCTGCGGGCTCACTACCGCTATGGACAGGTATTCCTTACCTGGCGGGAAGCCCCGGTCCCCGAGGGGAGCACGTTCAACGTCTATCTGGCGCGGACGCCGATCATCGATGAGGCGAGCTTGGCCCGAAGCACGCTCGTGTGTCGTTGGATAGAGCCGCAGTCGGCCGAGGACTGGACACGGGACAAGGGCAACTACGGCAAAGGGCGTGTCAAGGACAAGAAGACCGGCGAGCTGCCGCCTGTTCCGGCCCCGCTGGGCTACATCCTCGAGGAGGGAGGGGAGCGTCTCGATCCCACGACGGGGCTGCACGTGCACACGGTTGTCGAGGGTGAACAAGGGAAGGCCTACTATGCCGTTACCTGTGTCGTGAACGGCGACGAAGACCGCGCGATTGTGCCTGGCGCTAATACCATGCGCGTCCCGATCGAGCAGAGACGCGACCAGATCCGCCCGATTTGGCAAGGGGAAGGAAAGGGCGCGGAGCCGGGCGCGGGTGAGGGGAAGGCGTTGTTGATGTCGCTGCATGCCAAAGGCAATCGGGCGGCCTGCAAGTACGTCGTGTTTGGTGACGCGACCCATTGCTGGCGGGAGGGCGTCCCGTTCATGTTCGATGTTTCAGTCGGGAGGGATCGGGTCACGTTGAGCCCGAGCAACACGATGTATGTCGGTCGGTCTTTCAAGCGCGGAATTGCCAAGAAGGAGGGCATCCGGGCGATCTGGAGTTTCTGGTACGGTTGCAGCGACAGCATCGGGGAGCCTGACAAGGTTCCTGTCGGGACGGCAACGAACTACAGCGAACGGCGGCTGTTGTTCGAGATCGATTGGGTCAAGAGATACCTGGGGAGTGACCGAAAGCGCACATACTGTTCCGGATCATCCATGGGCGGGTGCGGGACCATGTCCTTCGCTTTCCGGCACCCGGAGATCTTCGCTGCCTGTTACGCCCATGTGCCTATCATCGCGTACAATGAAGGCGATGCGAGTAAGGGCAGGAATCTCGGTTGGCAGGACAACACGTTCCGGCTAACCGCGTTCTGCGGTCCGCTGTCGCTCGTGTGCAGCGAGGATCTGCCCTTGGTCGACAGACTCGATTCCCGGTACTTTGTCCGGAACCATACGGGCGATCTTCCTTTCCTGATCATCGCCCACGGGCGCAAGGACATGTCCATCCCGTGGCACAACAACCCAGGGCTCTATCGTGCACTTCAGGAGAGGCGACAGGGGTGTCTGGTCGCCTGGAACGACGGCATTCACCCCGAGGTCGGGAAGTTGCTCCCACCGGATTTCAAGGAATGGACAACGGCAGGTCTGATGCGTTTCGCCCTCGACAAGAGCTTTCCGGCCTTCAGCAACTGCTCACGCAACGACAATGCCGGTGAGGGAGACAGCACGGACGGGGACATTGAGGGTTACATCAATCGGGGGTTGAACTGGGAGGATCCCGCCGAGACGGCGGACCGATACGAGGTGCTGCTCACCTATGATCTGGATCCAGCGCATCTTCCTGTGAGCGTCGATATCACGCCTCGCCGTTGCCAGGCGTTCGCACCTGCCGTCGGGGCCACCTGCGTCGCAGTCAACAGCGATGCAGACGGCAAAGAACTGCAGCGCCTCAGGCTCATTGCCGACCGCCATGGGCTGGTGACGTTCCCCGCCTTCCAGCTGACGAGTCCTCGAGGAAACCGTTTGGTTCTCTCGAAATGACGCCATCGCGGGGTGGCACCCGCTCCCACATTGAGGGCAGGGATCGCGGCGATCTACCGCGAACTGAACAGCGTCTCGCCAATGACGGCGGTGAAGAAGGAGCCGGTGAAGAGGAGGGGGCTGTCCTGTGGGAGGTCGGCGGGTGAGCCGATCTCGGGGCAGATGCTGTAATCGACACCGAGTCCGGCGGCTGCAGACACCAGTTCGTCCAGGGCTGAGGGCCTTGGGCTGCGCGGTGACGTCAGGACAAACGGCATCTCCAGAGAAGCGAGAGCAGTCAGGATCCCTCGCGCATCTTTCCCTTGAACAACTCCTAATACGATGGTGAAGAGTGTGGTGGGAAAATACTGTCGGAGCGTATCCGCCAGGATCACGGCGGAGTCTGAGTTGTGAGCGGCATCAAGGATGACCAAGGGATCCTGGCTGATTGTCTCGAAGCGTGCTCGCAACTGGGGCAGGTAGAAACGGCGAGGGTCGGGCGTGACCCCTACCACTTTGCAGGCGGCCAGGGCGGCGGCGAAGTTCCAGGTGAGGAACGTGGGGAGATCACGAACGGGCCAGGAGGCCAGTTCGTCGTTGCCGCATGACTCCACCAAAGATGTCCGACGTGTTTTCGCTGTTGCCTCGATTACCGCCCGGGCCTCCGGGAAAGGCTGCCGTCCGCACACGACCGGCACACCCGTTTTGATGATGCCGGCTTTTTCCGCGGCGATTTCAGCAATCGTGTCGCCAAGCAGATCAGTGTGGTCGAAACTGACTGCAGTGATAACACAGCATTCGGGGCGAGGCACGTAGTTGGTCGCGTCCAGTCTTCCTCCGATCCCTGTTTCCATGACTGCGAACTCGCACCCTTCCGCGGCGAAGATACGCAAGGCGAGCACGGTCATGATCTCAAAGAGGCTGGGGGTCAGGCCGGCTTGCCGGACGAGTTGCTCCCAGGTCGCGGCGTGCTCAAGCAGGACGTCGTAGGGAATGAGCCGGCCATCCAGCTGGAAACGTTCGCGAACGGTGGCAAGGTGGGGGCTGGCGAACACACCGTTCCGCCGGTCCGCCGCATTCAGAAGGGCACTCACAAAGTGACAGGTGGAGCCTTTCCCTTTGGTCCCGGCGACATGGACAACGCGCAGTGTCTGCTCGGGCCTCCCTGCGAGTTCGAACAGCGGTCCCATGCGTTCGAGCGAGTACGGAATCGTGTGGTGGGTCTGAACCGGGGCCCGTTCTGAGTTGTAGTAGTCTCTGAAGATCGCGAAGAACGCGTCTTCCTGCTCAGGCATGCAGTCACGCATGGGGTGTCTGTCCTCCGTGGGCGACGCCTACTCGGTGCCCCGATCCTTGGCGTCCTCGCCCTCACCATCCGTGCTGTTTTCCGTTTCGTCTGAGCAATTGCACTCGGGCTCGGGCGGCGCGATGCCAAGGGCGGCTTCAAGAACGGCTACTCGGGCCTCCAGTTCCTTGACGCCTCGGCGGCAGGGCATGCGTTTGACCGCAGCTTCGACGAGTCCTTCGACGGTATCTTTGAGACCATCACTGGCCTTCTTGGATTCTCCATGGAGGAACTTGGCGAGCTTGCGGCCCTCTTCCTCGGTCAGTTTGGCTTCCTTGGAGAACTCCTTGGCGAACGACTCGATCTTCTCCTTGGTTGCGTTGGCAAGTCCCAATCCCACGTAGAGTCCTCTGCGGGCGAAATTGAGCATCATTCGTCTCCCTGTTTTGGGGGCCACGGTTCATCCGCCGTTGCTCCGGGAAGCTATGGCGGACAGGGCGGTTCACCCGTTCATTCGTCTTCGGGGGATCCTGTGAGTGATGGTGGGCATGGTGCCCTGGAAACAACGAGGGATTGTCACAGCATCAACCCGACACAGTGAATATACCGAAGCGAAGGTGTGTGGCCAACTGCTTCTGCGAGCCTGAGTGGGATTGCGGACGGGCTGGGGAAGACTATCGTAAGCGGCTCGATTCCGCGTATGGCAGGCGGAGTAGTGGGCTTGATCCGATGGTGTTCTGGAAAGCGAGGAAATGGTGAAGCGCGTTGTTCGTTGGGGCATCAGGCTTCTGGTGCTTGTGCTGGCTTCTGTATTTGTTCTTGGAGGCCCGATTCCACGGGTGCTTGCGCGTGTTCTGCCGTCGTTGAGCCCTCTGGTGGCTGTTGTCGGAACGATTGCCGCTCGTGATTGGTACATGGGGTTCTTCTGGGGGATCCCCCCGGCTGCCATACTTGCCATGTCGGTGTGGAAGGGCCGGTGGTTTTGCCGTTGGCTGTGCCCGGCGGGCACGCTCTATGCGCTTCCGGGGCGTTTCACACTCAAGCGTCAGGTACTGAAGCGGAAGATCAACGGGGTCGTTTTCTGGACCATTTTGAGCAGTTCCGTTCTGGGAGTGTCAATGCTGGCCTTTGTTGAGCCCTTGGCCAGCGTCAATCGGCTGGCCGGCCTGAGTGCTCAGACTTACACAGTGGCGTCGCTCGTTCCGGGACTCATGGTGCCCCTCTTTCTGCTTCTTGGCCTGATCCAGCCAATGGTCTGGTGCACCCAGATCTGTCCGCTCGGCTACCTTTTTGATGTGATGCATGCCGTTCGTCGACGAAGACGGCCTGTGCTTGATCGCGTACGTCGTGAGCTGTTGGTTGGCGCATGTTTCGGTGTTCCTGTGGGGCTTGCCGCGCGACATGGATTGGCCACCTCCCTCTCGGACGATGCACACGCCGCCGTGCCCGTCCTTCCTCCGGGAGCTGGTGAACCCGATCGTTTTGCCTCGCTGTGTACACGCTGCTACGCCTGCGTACACAGCTGTCCAACCCGCGTTCTGACGGTTCTCTTCAAGCGAGGGCGCACGCTGTCGCAGTTTTTCCATCCTGAACTGGAGACCATCCGGAGCCACTGTGATTCAGCCTGCAACCGGTGCTCCCAAGTGTGTCCAGCCGGAGCGATTGCTCCGCTGACCGTGGCGGAGAAGCAGTGCCGCCAAATCGGGATAGCGGAGGTGCATCGCTGGGCCTGCTTTTCCTGGGCCCGGGCTGAGGAGTGCATGACGTGCCACGCTGTCTGTCCCTACGGGGCGATCAGCAGTGAGCCGAACGTGGACGGACTGGATCGGCCGGTGGTGGATGTGAAACGGTGTCGAGGGTGCGGGGCGTGTGAGAGCGAGTGTCCGTCAGAGGAGCAAGGTAAGGCCATCAGGGCGCATGGGGTGGAGACCCAGGCTCTTCTTGAGCCGGTTGAGGTCGGGGCAGTTCCTACTGCCGTTGGCCCTTCGGACGAGTCGGCGGACGAGGATGAGGACGGTGGGGTGTTCCTTATCGAGTGAAGGAGCGGCGAAAGTCCCCGCCTGCTGCTCGATCGGCTAATCCCGGAGCTGTTCCCCCACGTGGTCCAGCCAAGCTTCATCAGGTTGGGAGTAGGGGCGGAACTTCTCCAGCGTGCCCGCCTGCTCGTTGTAGAGGAGCGCCCGGTGCAGCCCCAGCCGACTGGCTTGAGGGGTGTCGATCAGATTGGCCGAATCAGAGGCGCTCATCTGGAAGAGGATGCGCATTTCGAACTCACTCACCGAACGTCGGTTCAGGGTTCGGTTGATGTTGTTGAGCGTGTCGGACCAGACGATGGTGTGTATCCCCGCTGCCGGGCCCTCCCGGATGAGCTCGTCGAACTGCTGGCTGGGGTTGGCCGGGGCGGGCTCGTCACCCATCGAGAAGCCGAAATCTTCCTCGAAACGGAGTTTCGAAAACCGCTGCAGCCCGTAGACGAAAAGAATGATCGCGGGGTGGCCGGCTGTTCCCGAAGAGAGTCGTTCCTGGAGTTCGTCGTCGAGCTTGCCCACCTCGGTGGTCACGTCGGGGTAGTCGATGACGTCCAGGGGATGTCGAAGGGACGCACTCAAGCGTTCGAACTGGGCACGTCGCGGAACATCCGGGGGACTGCCGTCGAAGATAACGAAGCGAACTCCTTCAGCGGGGAACTGGGCGGACAGCGCGATGGCTGCAGCCTGCATCAGGCTCAAGGCAGCTTCGTCGCGCTGGCCCACAAGCAGGGCATTGCTTCCGCTTTGACGGCGCAGGATAATCTCGGTCGGCCCCTTGATCGCGTTCGGTGCCCCCAACCAGGCTTTGGGGGCGTGAGGGAGATCGGCGGGGGCAGGAGCCAGGATTGCCTCTTCAAGGAGCGGATTCAACGCCATGTCGGCGGGAGCATTCCCTTCGAACACAATGGTCGGAGTCTCCGGTTTGTAGGCAACGTCTTTCGCGATCCTGGACACTTGGGTCAGCCATTCATCCCGTTCGGCGTCCGGCAGCCAGACGACCTGGAACGGGTTGTTGCCTTCCACCATCCCGGCCGCATCGTTGTAGATGGCTTCACCTGGACGAGATAGGAGGCGGGCTGCAGCGTTGTCGTCATTGAGGATGAGATAGGAGTCTGCCTCGCTACATTGTAGGGCGATCCGGACGCCCATCTGGCCAAGCGTGCTGCGAGCGAGGGTGTAAGCTCCTCCGATGGTCTGGGAGCCCAGCAGGACATGGATCCCGAACGCACGGCCCTGGCGCACGATGCGGTCGAGCAGCAGGTTCGCATTCTGGGCGACGCCGTCGTCCTCGACGAAGAACTCCTGGAATTCGTCGATGATCACGAGGGTTCTAGGGATGGGAGCTGCTCCTTCTACGGCACGGTATCCCTTCATGTCCTGAACGCCGTACTGGCGGAAAAGCGTGCCCCTGCGCTTGAGCTCCTCATCTACGCGATGGAGCACGCTCAGGCCGAACTCGCGGTCGCTCTCGATTGCCACGGCGCGTGCGTGAGGGAGTCGGTGTGTTGCGTAGGGCTTGAACTCGACGCCCTTCTTGAAATCGATCAGGTAGACCTCGACTTCATCAGGCCGGAACCAGAGGGCGAGGTTGGTGATGAGCACATGCAGCAAGGTTGACTTACCTGATCCTGTCTTTCCCGCGATGAGGACATGCTGCAGTGTGCCTCGCCCCAGAGCAAGAAGCTGCAGTTTCGTGGCCCCCGCCCGGCCGATCGGGATGCGGAGTTCGCTCGTGGCATCGCCCTTCCAGAACGTGTCTTCAGCAGGAAGTATGTTCTTGAAGGAGACCTCAACTCGCCCGGCGTCCTCGCTGGCCGCGGCCACATCGCGCAGAATGGCGTTCATTCTGTCGGGTGGAGGGGGAGGTGTCAGTTCCAGGAGCCCGTTCAGCTGGAAATTGGCGAAGGAGAACCGCCCTCCTTTGAACTGAAGCGTGACTGCATTCTTGCGGAGTTCGGCGGGATCACAGTCTTGGGGTAGCGAGTGGCGCTGATCGAAGTGGACGAGCATGAATACTCCACATCTGGCGCCAGTGGTAGCAATGCTGATCAGTCGTTGCGCGGCCTGTTCGCTGAAGTTGGCGGGGAAATCGGCGATGACGAGGAAGCGGTACTTTTCAGCGATCTCTCCCGCCTGCTCGTTGTATTCGGTAATCGTGGCGTATTCGTTACGCAGGTACATCTGAATGACTTTCTCCATGTGCTCATTCAGGTCAGCCAGGCGTTGTTCGATGTGTCGTGGGTCGGTCCAGATTTTGCCTCCGACCAACGTTTCCCCGTAGTCCGCGAGATGCATCATGCCTGCGAAGCTCTGGCCGAGGCCGATGGGGTCGATGAGGGTGAAACTGACCTTTCCGGGTGGGATGGTGGTGAGGAGTCGGAGCATGACACTGTTCAGGATGCTGATCGCGGTGTCGCGGCCCTCAGACCGGGTCTGGAGCAGGAGGGAACCGCGGCCCGGGAAGGTCAACGAAACGGGGAGGGTAAGTTCCCCCTGGCGCAGGAAGGGCATGAGTTCTTCATCAACGACACGCTCCGGGAGTTCCGGGAGTTTGGCGTGAACGCGTCCAAAGGGCACAAGATGAGCGAACTCCAGTGGGGGTTCCCATGTCGTGCCGGATGAGCCCCAGCTACCGGCCAGAGGTCGCGTTTGGTTAAGGGTCGCGACCGCGGAACACGTCTGACTCATCGCCTGACGGCACGTTCCCTCCAGCTGCAGGAGCTCGGCGTCGAGAATCTCGACACGTCGTGCTCGTTTGCGTTCCACGTCTTCTCTGACTCGCGTCGCTTCATGCTCGGCGTGTTCCTGCAGGCGAGCGAGTTCAGCCTCGGTGTCTCTGGCGCGCTTACCCAGTTCCCGGGCGCGGCGCTGCTCTGCTTTCTGCAGAAGCTCTCCGTGCCGTGCTTCGATTCGTTTGAGTCCCTCCTCGCGCTGTTGGGCGGTTTGGGCTGGGACGTCCTGCACGCTGCTCTTGGCGCCGGCGATGGCGGTATCCCGAATGTCCGCCTGTTCTCTGAGCGTTGTCTCCAGGGCTTTCTCGGCGGCCCTGGCAGTGCTGTGGTAAAGATGCCAGGAGTCGAGCAGGGCACTCCTGGCCGCTTCAAAGATCGGTTGAGCCTTGCGTTTGGCGACGGCGTGGGTGATCAATGCCAGGATTGTCAGGACGACCAGGCTGATCAGGACGTGGAGGAGGAACGAGGGGCGTTCCAAGACCTGAACTGCCAGGCCGGCGATGGCCACATGCATGACCACCAGAAGGGCAATGGCGAGTGGCAGGCGAATCGAACGGAAGGGCGCAAGCGACACGCTGGCCCGGGCTTGGCGGAAACTGTCTTCGACCGTCCCCAGTGCCTCATCAAGGGCTGCCAGGAGACCATCGGGTGAGCCCTCCAGGGCGGCTGGCTGCGGTGCGGTGTCTGCCGTGTGTTCCGAGAAGGCCAGGCGCGCTTCCGGCAGGATCCGGAACAGCTTCCGTAAGCGCCGCCCGGTTGATTCCAGGATGGGGAGCCTTTCCTTCAGCGTCTCGGTCATTTCCGCGTGCAACTGTTTGGCAGCGGATGCCTTCGCGTCGTAGGCATTGCCCGCTGACCACGTGGTCTGCTGAACTTTGCCGCGGGCTTGCTCTTCTTTCTGTCGCATCTCCTGCAGCAGCTTCTGGCGGGAGCGTCGAGTGGCACCCTCGATCCGCAGCGTGTCCGTTTCGTGCTGTGCCGCCGCGGCGAGCTGGTGGTCCGGTTGAGCGGCCTTGTGAGCTGCGACCGCGGCTTCCTGCGCCGACTCGATCTCCCTCACCGCCTGTTGCTCGTATGATGTGAGCTTGGAGGCGTCGATGCGGAACTGTCGCTTGGCCTCGTTTTCCCCCTGGAAGAACGTGGACAGGGACTGATCAAGGTCACTGAAGACCTCCACGACCCGGGCAATATCGATATCGTTACTCATTCGCAGTCGTGTTTCGCTTTGGCAATAAGTTTGGCCAGATGTTCACCGGCATCGATGGCCATGTTTACGGTCGGTTCCAACGGCGCGACGTGGTCGTCCCGAAACTGTCTTCGTTTCGAGTCCCGCCACTCGTCTTCGGTTGCGGCCCAGGAGGTGAGCAGTTCCTTCAAGGCATCCTGGAGCATCAGTCGGCCGGACTGCAGGCTCATCTTGCATCTCCGTTTCGGGGACCTGCCAGGGCGAGGCAGGTCACGTCGTCTGCGGCGGATTCTCGTCTGATGGCGGTTCGCCATCCTCTGCGCTGGTGTTTCCTACGACATCGGTCGGCGGAGCTTTGGTGTCCGCGTAGGCTGCAAGGCTGTTGATCATCCCATCGAGTTGGGCGACGGCGGCCGGCAGTTCTGTCTCAAACGCTGTAACGACCTTTCTGAGTCGGGCGGTGTGGGAGGCAGCTTTGGTGTCGAAGAGGTGCCCCCACTTCTTGGTTGCCTGGAGCTTGAAACGTGCCTCCTCGACGGCATGTTTGGCCACCCGGAGTGCCTGCACTTCCACATCGCAGCTTCGCCTTACGCCAGCCATACGCGCTCGGTTGAGGTCGTTGCGGGCGTCCACAAGGCGCATTTCGCGTATGCGTATCTGGTTCCGCCAGTGGTTTGAGCGGTCCGTTCTCAGCCACGTTGACGTCCGCTGGACCTCGCTGTTCATTTCTGCCAGGGCGACAGTGCCCTTCTCGCGGAAGATGCACAGCTTGGCCCTGAAGGCACTCAGAGCGTCGATTGACATAACACGTGCGGTGTCAGGCATGGTTGTCGAACTCCTGCGTGGTCACGGTCCGTGTCTTTGCCGGGACTGTTGGGCCCCCGCCGGTGCCTGTGTTTCCTCGGCAGCCGTTCCTGCTTCGTGGGTCTTCAGCGCTGATTGAGATACTCTTCGACTCGTTGGGCTTTGCGCAACAGGTACGGGGCATGCTGGTTTGATCGCTCAACAAATCTCATGACGACCTTCAGGGTCTGCTGGAATTCCTCCGAGAAACGGTCGTGCTCCTGGTCCTGCCAAGTATCGCCAAGGGCGCCGAAACGGGCGTGGAGTGATGTCAGCTGGTTATGAAGGTCTGTGGTGAAGCGACGGAGGTCATTGGCGAATCGACGCACTTCGCCGGGATCCATAATTGCCTTGGCCATGCTGGCACCTCGCTGGTCGGGGCTGAGGGAAGGGGCGTCACCGCTGTCGGTGGTATACAAAATAGGTGATCGCGGCGTCGATTTCTACCTGTGGCAGGGGGGCAGAGCGGAGGGGGACGGCGTGTCGGCGGCTGACGCGGCCGTCCAGAGCCGGCAGCCTTCGTACTTGGCGACTGTTTCGAAGTCAGTAGAGGCACTCTCTCGCGGTGTCCGCAAAGGCCTGGAGGCAGGCAGGATCGCCATGGAAGAAGTGGTCGGACGGGCAGACGATGTACCCGGCGTAGTCACGCGTCGCTTCGAAGCAGTCAAGCACCAGACGGCGGGCTGTGGCCGGTGTCCCGTGCTCGAATCCGGCATTTTGGTCGAAGCCACCAATGAAGAAAAGCCTGTCTCCGACTCGTTGCGAGGCCTCGCGGAGATCGCAGTCCCCTCCCATTGAGACGGGTGTCATCGTTTCCAGCCCGTCCGCTCCGCTTTCGACTACGAGATCGAGCATGGGCATGAGGCCGCCGCAGAAGTGGTTAACTACGCGCAGGCCCGCTTGCTGGAGGAGTCTGTTTTGACGCTGGTCATAGGGAAGCCCGAACTCGCGGTAGAAACTGGGGCTGATGACTGTGCTGGAACCCGCTCCTCCTCCGACTTCGACCATGTCCGCAGGTGTTCCTTCCCACATTTGGGTGACGCGCAGGGTTTTCTGCACGATCTCCTCCAGAATGTGGTGGAGTGTATCCGGCTCGTCCATGCCCAGCATGATGGCGTGTTCGGTGCCGAACAAGGTGCAGAAGCTCTGCCAGGGACTGCCCTGACCGGGGCTGAAGGGGTGTGAGCGAACGATCCCCCGGTCCCCAAGGCGGTCCCTTGTCTCCTGTATGGGGGTGAAGTCGACCCCCGTGGGAACGGGGGAGAACTCGTTCCATATTTCGAAGTCCTCCAGGGATTTCAGGAGGTGTTCAGCGTCATACGCCGTGACGTCTGTGTGCACGACTTCCTTGCGGAGCGTTCCTTTCGGGGTCGCTATTTCTATGGCGACGCGGCGATTCCCACTGTGGTCCGTGCCCAGATCGTGCTGGGTTGTTCGCCACTGGTCCTGGTCCCGTGCGTCATAGGTATACACGGGAGAGACGTAGATGGCGTAGTCCATGCCAAAGGTTTCGTAGGCCTGCCACCAGTCCATTCCGCCGAGGTAGTGTTTGAGGTAGTAGCCCATCCAGCCATGGATCTGACAGGGCAGTCTGTCCGGGCGCCCGTTGGACAGGGCGGTCAGCATGCGTTCGCGGGACGTCATTGCCATGGCGGTCGTTTCCTGTGCAACGGCTCAGTTCTTCTCGAGGTCCAGACTGATATTATCCAGGTAGAAAGTAGTGACTTCTCTGGCCAGGCTGACGAAGCCGAGCCACTCGAGCGTACGGAATTTCGGTGACCCGAATGGGATCCCTTTTCGGTCGGCGAGGCGTGTTCCGTCGGCGGTTGCCACGGCCAGATCGTACGTTCCGTGGCATCCAGCCCCAAGACCACAGGCGATCGATACCCGTAGCCATTGTTCGAAGGGAACACTGCAGAGAAGAGCGTTGTTGGCCAGCAAGCGACCGTCCGGCTCGATGCTGAGGCTTGGCCCGACGGAGAACGGGCGTCGGGCGTCTCGCCACGCGTGACTGAAGACGGCGCCCTGTTCCAGGCGGAGATCGAACGTGAGCACGGCCTTGCCATCACGGAAGTGAGGCTGATAGAAGACGTGCGGATTCCAGATGTTCTCAAAGTGCGGGCCGTCGGTGACCTTCAGACAACGACTCCCTGACGCAGCCAGTTCGTCAGTGACGGCAATGGACTCCGGTCGGTCTTCGGTGTGGGCGAAGGCATGCAGAGGAGGGGTCCCGATTGGCGTGTCCTCGAATGACTCGTGGATGAGTTCGGGTTCGGGTTCAGGGGGGAGGGGAGGGAGTTCAGCGATTGGATGCGGCCGGGGAAATGCAGCCCAGCGAGACTTGTCCTCAAGGCCTGCCAACGCCGGATCTATGGGGGTGAACCCGACCTTGAATGCGGGGGAGTTCGGGCGTAGGCGGAAGTCGTGTTCCGCGGGGTTGACGAACAGTGGATCAGCCACGAGTGAGTGTGTCCCCAAGCCCTTCGCCTGCCACTCCACAAACGTGTCATCGTAGAACGAAAGTGGTTTCCCGTCGCTGCGCCAATAGAGGTTGCGGTCCCACTTGCTGACCGTGTCATCTGCACCGGCGTCCGGCCGGAAGAGGGCGCCCTGAGTAAGATAGAAGATGTTCCGTTCTATTGTGCTTGGTGGAGGCTCTTCGAAGCGCCAACGCCAGACGGCATGCCAGGCACTCAGGGCAAAGATGTTGTTGCGAATAGTGTTGTTGGATTGACCGGTGTTCATCAGCCCCCCGGTCAGCGTGTTGAACACAATGTTGTTCTCCGCCAGCAACCCATTGCTTCCAGCATCGAAGTAGATTCCCCAGGCCATGGTTGGGTTTCCCATGTAAGGGAAGATGTCGTGGAAGAGGTTGTTGCGGATCACCGTGCCGGTCTGTGTGCCGAGAGTGTAGATTCCTGCTCCGTCGCTGAGCACGCCTCGGACGACATGATGGACATGGTTTCGCTCGAACGTGTTGTGGTGCGTGCGGTTTGGGGCCTTGTTCCAGTTCCAGCCCGCCGATATGCCGCTGTAGTACCCGTCGTGGATCTCGTTGTTGGTTATTCGGTTGTGGCTGCTCTGCGCGACCCAGACCCCGACGCCGGCTGCGTAGACTTCGCCGTAGTCATGGATGTAGTTGTTGTGAACCAGCGTCCGACTGGTCTCTTCGTCGTCTCGCTCCGCCATTTTCGCATCACCTACGCGGACGCCGCCTGCTCCGACATCATACAAATGGTTGCCGGAAACCACGCAGTCTTTGCAGCCTTTGCGGATCCAGATGCCGTAATTGCCGACGTGAGCTACGGTGCAGTCCTCAAACGAGCAGAATCGGGCGCCATCGGCCGTGATTACCGCGGGCACGTCTACGGCGGCCTGTGTGCTGCTGTTCCCGGTTGGTGAGAGAGTCCAGTCGGCATGTTGCAGGCTAAGCCCTCTGACAGCAACGTGTTCCACGAACAAGCCTGCTGCAGCGTCACCGGCAAAGCGAATGAACTCAGACAGCACCGGGCCCACGAACTCCGTCGTCTCGATGGTCTCTCCCGGCAGTGGCATGTAGGTCAGACGGCCTGCCGATGTGTCCAGGAACCACTCCCCTGGTGTGTCCAGGAAATCCACTGAGTTTTCCAGGTAATAGCGTCCCTGTTTCTCCCAATACCCGACCGTCCACCACTCCTTCAGGGGAGCTGTAAAGGTGACAGTGTTGGCGGTCACATCGATGGCTTTGATGGGATGGATTGAGGTCTCCCAGGAGTGAATGAGGACAGCTCTGATATCCTGCGAACCGTGCCAGGTTCTGACGTCTCCCGGCTGGGCAAGGAAACCCGATTTGTCGGGGATGGGTTTGCCCCCTTCTTTTTGGGGCGGGCGCGAGGGGAGTGGGCCGGCCATGCGGAGGAAGCCCTTGCTCGGGTGTCGCGCTCTGGGGCGCCTTCCGCCATTCACAAAGAGCTGTTGGAATACCCATCCACCATTCTCTGCCTCAGGTATGTCGGCAATCCAGGCGTTGCCGTTGGCCCTGACGTTCGTGATGGGGCGGCCCCCGCTGAGTAATGGCGTCTCGCCGGGGAAGGCAGAGTACGTGACCGGGGCTTCTGCAGTGCCGGAATCTTGAGGGGTGAACACGATTGGCGCCGTCAGGTAGTAAACGCCTTCCCGTATCAGGACGTGGATTGTCTGGCGCCCGGCCTTTGGACGGACGGCGTTCTGAGCACGCTGAATCGTTGCGAACGGGCCATCTGTTCCGTCGGGCAGAGGGGCAGCGTGAGTACCAGACCACGTGTCTCTGCCGTCAGGGGCGATGTAGAACGTCACGGCCTCGGTTGCCTTGGGGGCACCAGGTTGTGCCAGGGCAGTGGCACCGATTGCGGCGAACGTGACCAGTGTGGCGGCTGCGTGGACGCTGGTTAGCATAGGGGGCACCTTTCTGGAGTATTCGCAGTAAACTAGTGGCGGAGGGCAGGAGTTTCGCCCCCCGGGCTCTGCCCCTGTGGTTGGGAGATGTCGGACAGCGGCGCCACGGGGCGGCCTGGCGAGACTCCTTCTTCAGGTACTCCCTGGGCTGTCCGTGCCCAAATGAGGGGGACTATGTGGAGCCGTCCGGGAACTCTCCCCCGCGTAAACTGGCATTGTTGGGGGGATAGGCTCGGCCCTTCACAAAAGGGCAACAACGAGGTACGTTTCCGGGAGGGCTCTTGAGGTGGAGTCGGCGAATGCCTTCGGCGGTGCTCTGGTGGAAGGTGGCGTGCTTGAGAGATGTTTCCCACATCCAGCGATGGCGGCCTACAGGAAGGCCAATGCGTGTCTGTGCCCTGGTGATTGGGGGGTGCGGGGTGTTCGCGTGTCTGGGGGCAACGGCTGTCGGACTCGAGCGACTACAGACTTTGTTTGCTGACGGCGTCTACGGTGATGTCATCCGACGGGCTGGAAGCCTGGACCTTGAGATGCCCCCGGAGAGGCTTTTGGGTCGACACGAATTGGTTATCCAGGCCGCGTTCAAGGCCGGCCGCTACGAGGAAGCGATTGAACGAACCGCCGCCTTGATTGGCGCGCTTCCGAGTGTCGGCCGGGCGTGGGCGTTGCGGGCTGAGGCGCTGCTCCATCTCGGACGCCATGACCAGGCCCGTGAAGCCGTCAGGAAAGCGTTGCACCTGGAGCCTGGAGGTGTTTCTTCCCAGCTGGCGAGGTTGCACCTGGCTCGGCTTACCGGAGACCAACGAGGGGCGCGTAGGGCGGAGGACTTCTTTTTCGGGCTTTACCGGGAGGCCCGGGAATTGACCGCGGAGGAGTTGAGGGGGATCGGGGAGGCGGCTGGGCGTGAGGATCCGCATGGGGCATGGAAGGCGTTCCAAGAAGCCCATGAACGCGACCCCCTTTATGTCCCCGCGTATATCAGTGCCGGTTACCATTGTCTTGCGTTTTTCTCGTGGGACAAAGCTCGGGGGGAGTTTGATCGGGCTCTTGGGATTTGGCCCCTTTGTCCCGATGCACGGTCCGGACGGGCGGCGGTGTCACTGGCCCTCGGGGAGTACGAAGATGCGGCAGAGCGGCTGGCCGGCGCTCTTGAGGTGAACCCTCACCATGCGGTGGCCTTGCAGCAGAAGGCTGTGTTGCTGGCTCTCGAGGGGAACTTCCGTGGAGGGCTTGACGCTGTTCGCGAGGGGGCGCTTCCTGGTCAATGCCTGACCCCGACCTTGTTGGCGACAGAAGCCGAACTTCTGGACGGGTTGCGTCGGGAAGTTGAGCGCGATCAGGTTCTGCAGACGCTGGTCGGCATCGACCCACGCCCGGCCTTCGCATACGCATCGCTCGCCCGAGCCCGAGCCCGGCAGCGTTCGTTCCCCGAAGCCGTTGGCTGGGGCAGGAAAGCGATCGAGGCAGATTCGCGGCATTGGGAGGGGTATTACGAAGCTGGGATCAATCTGCTGAGGTTGGGGGAAGAGCGTGAGGGGCGCAGGCTGCTGGATCGCTCCTTCCGCTTGAACCCTTTCAACGTGTGGGCCTACAACACGCTCAACGTTGTGGATCGTGATCTTGTCCACAGGGAGTACGTGTACCACGACACACCGCACTTCCGCGTGAAGCTGCACCGTCGGGACGACGAGGTCCTTTGGCCGTATCTGGAAATGTGGTTGGAGTCTGCTTACGAACAACTGTCGAAGGCCTATGGCGTGGAGCCCGTTGGGCCTCGGGAGTGCGGCGGACGCTTGCTCCTTCTGATTCTGCAGACCTACGAAGCATTTTCTGCTCGCACGGCTGGTCTGCCCGGGCTGGGAGCGCTTGGTGCCTGCTTTGGGCAGGTCATCACAATGCCCTCACCACGGTTGGGACGTGTCTTCGAGACGCACCGTGGGAATTGGCAGCGCGTACTCATCCACGAGTTAACACATGTGATGACGCTTCAACGCAGCAGGTATCGTGTGTCCAGGTGGTTGACAGAAGGGCTGAGCCAGCGCGAAGAGGGAGCGACCGCTTACATCAGTGATCCGTTACTGGCTCGAGCCTGGAATGCCGGGCAGCTGCCGGGGCTCGCGGATTTGGAGCGTGCGTTCACTCGTCCTCAGTTCGCGGGGCAGCTTGCGCTGAGCTATCAGCAGGCCCTTCTTGCCGTTCGCCTGCTCGAGAAGGACCATGGAGGGGAGGCGTTCGGACAACTCCTCGGGCTGCTGGCAGAGGGAACGTCCGAAAAGGACGCGTTGCAGGAAGTGACAGGGAGAGACATGGGTGAGCTGGATCAGGCTTATGCGCTGTGGCTGTCCGAACATGCTGAACGGGTTCCGTACCTCCTTCGGGCTGGGGTAGGTGAGTCTGAGATTGAGGGGATGCGGCCCGCCACTCCACAGGACTGGCTGGATCGGGCTGTGGTGGAGTTCAAGCGGAAGAAATACGAGGAGGCGTTCGTCTCGGCAGATGCTGCGATTGCCCTGGAGCCGACGCTGGTGGATGCCCACGTTGTCCGTGGGCTCTCCGCCTCCGAAGGACGCCAGGACTACGACCTGGCAGAGGAGTGCTTCACGGAAGCGATCGCTCTTGACCCATCGTGCTTCTTTGCCCACCTTCACCTCGGACTTCTGGGGGTGAAGTCTGATCGCGTCGAGATGGCAATTCGCGAGCTGGAAATCGCTCGACAGCTCTATCCGCGGTACCATCCTGAGAAGGACAGCCCGTACACGGTACTGGTTGAGCTGTATGTGGAGGCCGGCGAGAGGCGAAAAGCCGTCGAGGTGATGCGTGACCTGCGTGTTCTCTCCCCGGGTGACGGCGAAGCCGCTCGAGGTTACGCGCGTTTGCTGCGTCGGAGTGGTGCGCCAGCGGCGGATGTTGCGGAAGCGTTCCAAGACGCGGTCTGGACTGACCCTTTTGACGTGGATATGCATCTGGACGCGGCCGAAGCATGGGAGAAGGCAGGGGCATTTGCACCGGCCTGGCGGGAGTTCTGTGCGGCGACGGCAATCCGCGGGCGATGCCTTGACGGCTGGCTTGGGCGATCGCGGGTTGCTCTCGCCCAAGAGAAGAAGCAGGCGGGCCTGGATGCAGTCGTGAAAGCCGCTGAGTTGGGGGCCGGTGAGACGGATCTGAAGCGTATCCGTGAGCAGCTGGAGCGGCTGCCCACCCCAGTAAAGTAGCGAGAATGACGAGATTTGACCCAAAACGGCTGGTCTGCGGGCACGTTGTCGTGCTTGGGCTGCTTGTGCTGTTTGCCGGACGGCCTGGTGTGGCCCGACCGATTGAGGATGGGGTTCAGTGTCGCGTGGTGGTAGGGTGGTCATCACGTGTGTCACGCGACGGAGGCCTGGTGCCGGTCTCGGTAACTCTGGCCAACCGAGTGATTGCGACCGACGCAGTCATCGAGCTGCGTCAGCTGGACCGGCTGGGGCGCTCTGAGGTCGTTGTTCGCAGGGAGGTGGTCGTGCCCGTTCCCTCTGAGCAGACCCATCAACTGCTGCTTCAGCTGGATCCGGACTGTGAGCTTCAGGTACGTGTGACGTTTTCGGAGCGATCGCTGCGTCCGTATGAAGAAATGCCGCCGGTAGCCGCCACAGGGAAGCGTCTGGCTCTGTTCGTTGGGATGACGGACTTTCTGTTCCGCCGATCGTACTACCGAGGAACATACCTGTTCGTCTCTGTCGACGGCGAGACGTTGCCTCGAGATCCGCTGTGTTACGACGGATTGCATCTCGTAGCGATAAGCGGCGATGCGCTGATGGCGTTGCGGCCAAACCAGTGTGAAGCTCTGCATCGCTGGGTTCTCACCGGTGGACGTGTTGCCGTGCTTGGGGCTACCGGTTCGGTCCGGGGCAGTCTTGGTTGGCGGAAGTTGACCAGAGGGATGACAGCCGATGTGGGGAACACAGGCGTCGTTCCGTTCGGGATGGGCTGGCTGGGATGTGATGCCGATGATAGCTACACGTCTCTGTTCTGGGAGGAGGACCGAGAGGCGATGCAGCAGTTTTTTCCGGAGCCTCTCGCGGATGAGGGTGGTTTCCTTCGACTGAGTTCCTCGACAGGCGGTGTTTTTGCCGATCTCGCGGGGCGGACCGTCCGGCGGGGGAGCGAAGCCTTCTCGCTGTTCTGGGCGGGGTTGATCCTGGGCACGTACCTGCTGCTGATCGGGCCGTTGGCCGTCTGGGCCGCGCGTCGCTGGGGACGTCCCTGGGTTCGTCCTGCCGTGTTCTATGCTGCTGTTCCCTTGTTCGGCACGATCGCGGGTGTCTACGGGGCTGTGGTGCACAGCGAGTACATGAAGGTCGCGCGGGTCAGTATCTTGGACGGGACGCTCGCATCAGACGCCGTGCGCGGGAGGAATTTGCATTGGGTCTATTCCCCCCGGCACGCTCGGTACCTGTTTGGTATCGAGGCTCGGGGCGCAGTGACGTCGACGTTGGACCGGTTGCTGGGAGCAGTCGGGCGCGATCACACCGTGATGCAGCAGGGCTCACGGCGGAGAGTTGAGGCCCGCCTTCCCGCGCATGCCACGAGTCTCTTCAGCACGTCTTGGTATGGCGAAACGGAGTGGGGTGATATCCAGTGCATTCGTGGTGGAACGTTCCCCGAGATATCGTTCCCAAAGGAGCTTCCGGTGCAGTACGTCTGCCTGGCAACCCGGGATTGCCATCTGTTCTACGGCCGTCACCCTGAAACCGGGAATTGGCTTCCGCGCGAGCAACCGCGCCCATGGCGCCGCCTGTCTGCCCCCGGCGTCCTCGATCCCGTTTGGCGCGGCGGGCGCATCTCCTCTGACGGGAGATTCTATGTTCCATCGCTGCGTGGTCAACTCCTGGAGTATGTCTTGTGGGTGTCGTTCGTGCACATCCGCGACGATGAGTTTGGCTCTGGAGTCGGGAATCCCCCGGCGGCTGGGGTTGGGCAGATGGGGATGGGGTGGGGTGGAGCCTACAGAGGGATGAACCCAGGATACTACGGGCGGAGTGATCTTGAGGAGCGATTGAACATCCATCGCCTGGTGGCGTCAGGTGGGGAGGTCCTGTTGGTCTTTCTGAGGCCGGCGTCTGACTTGCTCGGGATCGCTCAGGAGAAAGGGCCACCGGATGTGACACGGATCGACGTTCTGCGACTAAAGCTCCCGCCTGGCCCTGTCCGCACGGAGGCCAACGCTCCGCAGGCTGCCGAGACTGAACCCAAATGGACTGGAGAATAGAGCATGGCGCAAGCTGTTTCTTCCCCATCCGGAATTGCTGTCGAGGTCAGTAATCTGACCAAGACTTTCGGGGCCGTGACCGCTGTGGAGGAGCTCAGCTTCGCAGTCCCGGAAGGGCAGATTGCCGGCTTTGTAGGGCCTAACGGGTCGGGGAAGTCCACGACCCTGCGCATCCTCGCCACGCTGTCGCGTCAGGATAGCGGAATGGCCTCGGTGATGGGGATGGATGTCCGCATGACTACGAACAGGCGCAGAGTACGCCGTTCGATTGGCTTCATGCCGGACTACGCCGGACTTTTCCCCGGCATGACGGCCTGGGAGTTCCTGGAGTTCTTCGCGGCTGCTCACCGGATCCCACGGGACCATAGACACGGGCTGATAGACGACATTCTGGCATTGGTCGACTTGACCGGTAAGCGTGACGAGCCGGTCGAAGGTCTCTCGCGAGGCATGCAGCAGAAGCTCTCTCTCGGGCGCTGTCTGGTGCACGATCCTGCCATCCTCCTGCTGGATGAGCCTGCTTCCGGGCTTGACCCGCGCGCTCGGGTGGAACTGTTGGGCTGTCTGCAGGAACTGCGACAGATGGGGAAGACGATCCTGATTTCTTCGCACATTCTGGGTGAGCTGGAACCCCTGTGTGACATGCTGGTTATCATTGAGCGAGGCAAGATGGCGTATTGCGGGTCAATGGCCGCCGCCGCGACCGTGACTCGCGGCGACTGTCTGGACTATGAGGTGGTTGTGGACGGGGATGCGGAAGAGGCGGCAGAGGCCATCAGAGGAATTCCGGGGGTTTCCGAAGCCAGTCTGGAGGGAAGCAGCGGAGTGGTCCACGTTGTTTGCGAGGGGGCACTGGGAGCTGCCGACTTCATCTCGGCGAGTGTGGCTGCTGGTGTTCGCATTGCTGAAGCGCGGCGAGTCAGGCCGGATTTGGAGCGCGTGTTCCTGGATTTGACTGAGGGATGAATGGGCTGCAAATGGTGTTGTCGGTGACAACTGACAGTTGGTGGTGATGGAATTAGCACGGACAATCATCAGGCGTGGGATCGCGGTTGCGGAACCGTGTGGGCATGATCGGTGGCGTCCCATTCTGCTTCCGGGGCTCGTCGGTATGGTTGTGCTGGTTGGCAACTGGTACGGTGACATCGCATCGAGCAGAGCGGTCGGGCTGGCGGTATTCGCGATCATGGCGTATGTGGGATTGTTCAGCGCCGGGCTGGTGGGAGCCTGTGCCGCTGCCCCCGTGGCTGCTCGAGGGCGTGAGGACGGGGCCCTCCATCTGCTGTGGCTGACCAACGTTTCTGCTTGGGAGTTCGGCTTCGGGCTTCTTGTCGTCGGGGCCATTCGGGCCACGCGCCTTGTGCTGTCGGTGCTGCCCGTTTTCATCCTCTGTGTCAGCTTGGGGGGCGTGAGTGCCCTGCAGGTCCTGCAGGCCCTCATGGCCATGTTGGCGACGGCGTTCCTGGGGACGTGCCTTGGCCTTGCCGTGTCCATGCGGGCTCCGGGCAGGCGGTCAGCTTTGGGGCAGGCGTTTGCCGGCGCGTTGTGCCTTTTCCTGGTTCCGGCGTGCCTGGATATTGCTGCAAAGGCGTTCCTGCCGACCGGGGCGTGGGGACGGCGGGTGGTTGATGCCCTGTTGCCACATGTCTCCCCGCACCACCTGCTCTACCACGTGTATGGTGGGGCTCCGCCTTTGGGGGGAACCGGGTATGTGCTCTACACTCTCGTGCTCGGTTTCCTCTTGATGCTTTGGGGAGGGAGACGTCTGTTCGCCTACAATGACGTTCGGGAACGCGTTTCCCGGGCCAAGCGGGTTGGCGGTCGAGACAGATTTGCTTCGAGCAATCCCGTCTTAACGTGGGAGGCGACGGTGTCTGCCCGGAAAACGTGGTTCCTTTTTGTTGCGAGCATTGTAGGCACGGTTGCTGTTGTGGGGCAGTCGCCCCTGACGTGGACGGATTTGGGACTATGTGTGGCTGTCATGTCGGGGGCCGTCTTTGCTCTGCAGGTTCTGTTCGCGTGTTGCCGGGTTCTGGTTGGTCAATCACGGGAGCGTGTTCATGAAGTGTTGGCGCTGACTGATCTGTCGATCGACGAGGTCATTTTTGGCCAGATTCTCGGCCGTGCCCGGGTGTGTCTTCCGTGGTTTTGGTGCGCCATGGGGGGACTGCTCGCTGAGGGGGTCGTCCGTGGAGAATGGCTGGCCTTGGGGAACGTTTTCCTCCTTTACACCGTCGCTCTGTGCTGCGATGCCATTGTAGCGATCTTCCTGGCCCTGCGCACAGGACCGACCCTGGCGGTTGGCGCCAGTTGCCTGTTGGTCGCTGTATGGTGTGTTGTCGTTGCACCGTCCGCCATGGGACGAGGCAGCTTGCTTATTACGCCATTTATCGCGATTGCGCACGTTTGGCTGGGATGGATGTTCTTCCCGAAAGTGCTTGGTGAGTTCCGCGGTGTCGGGGCGATCGATCAGATCGAGGAACGGCTCAACCGCCGCAAGATGGGATCAAAGAGCGATGACTCTCCGTCTAAGAGCGGGTAGTGTCACGTTCACGTGGTCACATCCAGATGGACAGGAGTGCAGGAATGGTCTCGAAGCGACTGTTGGGCGTTCTGCTGACGGCGTGCTGTGGGTGCGTATGGACATCGGCTGGGGGCGAGCTCTGCGCTCGGGCTGAGGCAGGGATGCGGAAAGCAGGCGTCCACTGGGCCCGCAAGGTGGCGTCCCATGGCGGGTTTGTGTGGGAATACAGCACCGACTTTGTGACCCGACGTCGAGGGGAGAGTGGGGACTTGCCGCTGAGCACGGTGTGGGTGCAGGCCGGCACTCCCATGGTTGGGGAGGTCTTCCTGAGGGTGTATGAGGTCACCAACGATGCGGTATTCCTGGAAGCCGCTGTTGCCGCTGCTCGGTGCCTGGCGTGGGGGCAGTTGGCGTCGGGGGGGTGGACCTACAGCATTGAGTTTGACCTCACGAGGAACAGGCACCGGTATCACCACCTATCAGCAGAGCAGGCGAAAGGCCTGCGTAACACAACGACGTTTGACGACAACAATACGCAGAGCGCGACCCGTTTTCTGATGCACGTGGACGAGCATGTGGATGACGTGGAAGTCACCGCTGCAATTGATCGTGCCCTGGCGTGTTTCCTCGCGGCGCAGTACGGAGAGGGGGCCTGGGATGGGGCCTGGCCCCAACGCTATCCGCCCCCGAAGAAAGGCTATGGTGCGTACCCCACGTACAACGACAACACGATGAGCGATTGCGTCAAGACCGTCCTCCATGCCTACCGGCAATACGGGAAGGCTGAGTATCTGGCGAGTGTGAAACGCTGTCTGGCGTTCTATCTGCGTTCGCAGCAACCCGATCCCCAGGGCGTATGGGCGCAGCAGTATGACCGGGACCTGAAGCCTGCCTGGGCACGTCGCTTCGAGCCCCCTTCGGTCACCGGAGCCGAGTCCTGTGGCAACGCTCGGCTGTTGATGGATATGTTCCTGGAATTCGGCGATCCGCAGTACCTGGCAGCAGTCGGTCGGGCTGTGGACTGGTACCGGCGGTCACGGATCGGGGGAAGTGAGACGAGCGGCAGGTGGGCACGCTTCTACGAGCTGGGCACGAACAGACCGCTCTATTTCACCAGGACCTACAAACTGGTTTACACCGACGATGACCTGCCCGTTCACTACTCGTTCAGGAGCCACTATGGCGTGGACGATATGATCAAACGTTACGAGGCATTGAGGAAAAAAGGACGGGAAGCCCAGATTCGGGCCAGGGAGCGTCGACGGTCGCAGGCTGAGTGGCGTGAGAGGATGGCCGGCTTGATCCCCAAAGTGGAGGCCATCCTGGCGGCTCAGGATGATCTTGGGCGCTGGGTGAAAGTGGTGCCGCAGCGGAATCTGAAGCGTGACAAGGACGGGCGCATCAGTTACGAGGAGAACACGAAGAAACCCCTCCCCATGATCTACTCGAGGACCCTCGTCCGAAACATGAGACTATTGGCGGATTATGCTGAAGCGAGTCGGGCTTCTGCGGAGTAGTCGGGCTTCTGTCAGAAGGACGGCAGCGAAGCGCCAATTGGCGTCCGGGCCCGGCGGCGAGATCTGCACGGGGCGGTGGTTTGGTGCCCGTCAGGGCCCTCGCTGCTCCACGGAAGCCGTGAAGCCCGTCTCGCTCTGCTCGGCTCCACAGCACCCGCTTGCGAGAACAAGGCTTGCCGCACCTCAAGTTCATGAGAAATGTGGGTCAGCCATCTGTTTTTCCTTTGTGGAGTTCTCTTCGCACAGTCACTACGCGGTCGGTGAACCGGGGGTCCAGGAGGTCTCTTGGGCGGGGCAGGTCGTGCATCGATATGTCTGCCAAGACCCGCCCTGGGCGGTCGGACAGGACCACCACGCGATCTCCCAGCCGAACGGCCTCGTCCAGATTGTGGGTAACGAAGAGGACGGTCAGCCCGAGATCCTGCCAGAGCCTCTCCAGCATCTGCTGGAGCTCGCCGCGAGCTCGATCATCGAGTGCTCCGAACGGTTCATCCATGAGCAGAAGCTCTGGCTGGATTGCCAGGGCCTGGGCCATCGCCGCACGTTGTCTCATTCCTCCCGACAGCTCATAGGGGCGGGCTTGCTCAAAGCCGGAGAGGCCAAGTTCGGACAAGAGGCCGCGCGCGCGAGCTTCTCGTTCCCTCCGTGGCAACCCCTGCATCGCGAGTGAGAAGGCAACGTTGGCCAGGATGGTTCGCCATGGGAAGAGGTTGTCGCGCTGGAATACGTACCCCACAGTGTGCCCCAACGTCAGACCGGCCGCGAGTGTGAGCTCACCGGCATCCAACGGAATGAGTCCGGCGACCACATTGAGCAGTGTGGATTTTCCGCATCCTGTCGGGCCGATAAGGGTGACCAGTTCGCCTTGAGTGACTGTCAGGTCAAGGTGTTCGAACGCGCAGACGCTTCCACCTGACTCCGTGTCGAATGCCTTGGCGGCTCCCCGAACTTGCAGGATGGGCAGAGCATCTGAGTTGTCAGCAGTGGGGGGCACGTGCGTCATTCCTTCCCATGCCAGGCTACGAGTGTGCGCATACTCCGGGTCATAGCCGCACTGAGAAGTGCCCCCATGCCTCCGATGACGACCATCGCTGCCACGACGCAGGCCATGTCTGATTGGTCTGCGGCATAGATGAGGAAGTACCCGATGCCGCAGTCGCTTCCCGGGAGCATCTCGGCAGCGATGATCACGAACCAGCATACCCCGATTCCCTGGCGGAGACCCGTGGTGATCATCGGCATTGCCGCAGGCAGACGAACGTGGAGGAAGGTCTGTGCCGGGCTGGCTCCGAGGGCATGGGCAAGGCGGAGATAGCCGCGATTTACAGACGCGACACCATCGAGCGTATTGATCAGGACCGGAAAGAACCCGCCCCAGAAGAGCACGAAGAGCATTCCCACCTGGACATGGTCAAGAATTGTGTTCGTGTGCCTGACTCCGGCGAGCTGTGGAAGCGTGGTCAGCTTGAACACGGCGATGGCAAAAGGGATCCAGGCAATAGGGCAGAGGGGGCGCAGAATCTCCACCACCGGCTCAACGAGGCGCCGAGTCGTCCTGGATGAGCCCATGACCAGCCCCGCGAGTGTCCCCGCAACGGCTGCAGCCATGAAGCCAATCATGACTCGCAGCACGCTGACTCCCGTATGGCTGACCAGGGACCCCGTGTTGTAGTGGTCCCGTAGCGGATGAAGCAGTTCATCCCACACGGCTGTTACGGTTGGCAGAACAAACGGCTTGCCGAGGCGAACGGCCGCCAGCTGCCACAGGAGAATCAAGGCAGCGGGAAGGAGCAGTCCCTGGAAACGGCCGACCCTCAAGCAGCGTTCAGTCTTCCGCTCTGCCGGTTTGAGCGTTGAGGACGGCGCGTCCGAGCATGGACAGGTCGTACGCTCGTTTTGCGACGGCTGTTTCATCGAGTCCTTTGAGTTCCTTCTTCAGGATTCCGAGAGCATTCATATGCTGGATCCAGATTCCCATTGTCCTGTGCCAGCTGTCATTTGCGGCCAGCGAATAACCACTGGTCGGCAGGCTCTTCAGTTCCACAGCTGGCGTTGTGCCGATCCAGCGTGCGGCGATTGCGGCCGTGCCGGGGAGATCGCGGTTGATCTGCACGGTCGCGTTGAGCAGGAGGCCGAGAACGACCTCGATCGCGGCTGCCTTCTCCCTGATGGCATCCGTGCCGGCGGCCACACAGCAGCAGGGATGGTTGAGAAAATCTCCAGGCGGGAGTGCCTCCAGGTCACAGATTGCCTTCAGAATGCCCTTCTCCTCCCCGATCGCAGGGAAGGGGTTGTTACCTACGTACCCGCTGACGAGGCCGGCAGCGAGAGAGGCATTGAGTTTGGACCCTCCCTTAAGGTTCACCAAGTGTATCTGTGCATCCGTTTCTCTGGGGTCGCTGCTGAAGCGGAGGCCAGCATGACGGAGGGCTCCCTCAAAGATGACTTTCGCGCAGGCCATGGGGCTCTTATAGCCAATCCGGATGGGGCGCTTGGTTGCCTGTGAAACTGCCACGAATTCTGACCAGGAAGAGGCGGGAAAGTCCGGGTTGACGACAAACACGTCTCCTTTGTTGTGCAACGGGGCGATGAGGCGGATTGGCGCCCCCTTGTCGCATGCCGCGAGTACGGGGGCTGTGCCGCCGAGACCGATGTCGATCGCCCCCTGGGCCAGGGCCGTGGGCATCTTGGCTCCCCCACCAACTCGGGCGAGCTCCAACTCGGCGAGATGCCTGGAGCCGAGATAGAGGTTGTAACGTTTCCGGTCCTGAACGCGTTCCAGGCGCGCGCCGTCCTCTGTGGACCACTGTTTGGAGCAGTCGGCTGCGACATACAGTGCGGTGTGGTGGTCATGGCCAACGTGGCCTACACGCAGGATGACCGGGGCACTTTGGGCGACTGCGACCAACGTGAGGGCGCAGACCGTGCACACGTGAGCGACGCATATGGATGGAGCTTGACTCATGGTGGTGTGTTCCTTTCCGAAGTTCAGAAGCTGGCGAACAGTTTCATAACCAGTCCAACCTTGTCGCGGTAGGACTCGCTACTGTCAACCGTGAACACAGGCCCGACTTTGAAGCTGCACCCCGGACGGAATTTCCAGATGATCCCGGGGATGATGTCGTGGCGTGAGCCCTTGCTCTCCTTGCGGAAGTAGTTGTACTCAATGGCAGGCCAGAGTTTCTTGCACGGCTGGTAGAGAATGCCTGCATTTCCCTCAATCATGTGGAGGCCGCCGCTGCTTCCGGTTCGATAGGCGGGGTTCAGATGGACGCTCACCTTTTTCCATGCTTTCGAGATCTCAGCGGTGAATTTCCACGAGTGACTTCCGGCTCCCATGCGGTTGCTGTCGCCTGAAGCGAAGTAATACCAGGCATCCACGGACACGCCGGGGAGCGTCTTCGTTTCCTGCAGGACGTTCCACTTCTCGAAGATGAAGGCGTTCGCGAATCCGTTTGTGTCGAGATGGTCGCGGTGGTCGTTGTCGTTCCAGAAAAACGGGATTCCGAGGGCCAGCATGTGGCTTTTCCGCCACCCATATTTGGCGACGAGTGTTGTGGTGACTTTCTCGTAGTCATCCTCGCCTTGGAGACGGTGATACAGAGCTCAGTGTTCCTGTAAAATGAGACGCCCGTTTTTTTCCCGACCGATGGCCGCACCGGGCGGGCAACCGGTGCAATTGTAAGCAACCTCGGCAAAGGGCTTACAATTGTGGAAACCACCTTA